>Ga0207969_100599_pt1 | contig 14955 bp, 6 predicted proteins | sample LakWasMet25_LOW6_2_FD_183869 | JGI IMG/M metagenome (GOLD analysis project Ga0207969, IMG submission 183869) | Freshwater sediment methanotrophic microbial communities from Lake Washington under simulated oxygen tension - Sediment Metagenome... | ecosystem: Environmental > Aquatic > Freshwater >... | reverse complement strand
GGTGTGGCGGAGGTGCGTCGGGCGGCGGCCTGGGCGCGCTGCAACGCCCGGTTCGCGCGCTCAAGGGCCTGAGGGAGACGCGTGAGCTGTCCGTCGACGTCCTCGCGCCGGGGATGCGACGCGTACTGTGCGCCGAGCGCATCGCGGAAGCGGGTGAACGCCGCCTGTGCCTGCTGGAGCAGGGTCACCTTGCGCTGGAGCGCGTCGACCGCCGTGCCGGTCACGTCCCTCGCCTGATCGGCGTAGAGCCGCCCGGTGTTGTAGTGAACCTCCAGCAGCGATCCGTCGAGCTGCTGCGCCCGCTGGAACTCCTGCAGCGCACGGTCGTACTGACGCGTGGCGCGGAGGGCATCGCCGAGGTTGAGGTGCGCTTTGGCCCAGTTGGGCGCGAGCGCCACCGTCGAGCTGAGGTTGGACACCGCCTGCTCGTAGTTGCCCGCGTTGAGAAACTGCACCCCGAGGTTGTTGCGCGCCTCGACGAACTCGGGCGCAAGCTGCACCGCCCGCTCGAAGGACTGGATCGCCGCCGGCACGTTTCGCTCGACTTCGATCTGCAGGAGCCCACGCAGGTGCTGGACCTCCGGGTTGCTGGCCCCGGCCCCGTTGTTCTGGTGGTTGGGGTCGGCTCCGTTGATGAGGTCGTTGACGATGTACAGCGCGAGGTCGAGGCGCCCCTGCGCGCGGTACGCCTCGGCCACCGCGAGCCGGGCCGCGACGCTGCGCTCGTCGAAGCGCAGCACCTGCCGCGCCTCCTCGATGGCGTCCGCGGCCCGGTTGTTCAGCACCAGCAGCCGCGCGTACTCCGCGCGGATCAGCGCGTTGCGAGGATTGGCGCGCGCCACCGCCGCCGCGAAGGAGACCGCCTCCGGGATGCGCCGCTGCCGGACCAGCATCCGGGCCCTCCCGACGACCGCGGGGTCGTAGTCGGGCTGCATGGCCAGCGCGCGGGTGTAGAGCCCGTCCGCCGCGCCGTCGTTGCCCTGCCGCTCGGCGACGACCGCGGCGTTGTAGGCGGCCTGCGCGGCCCGGGGCTCCGCGCTCATGGTCGCCTGGAAGGCCTGCATCGCCTGCTCGAGCTGACCGGCGCGGGCGGCCTGGAGGCCCTGCTCGAAGGAGCTCCGCGCCGACCCGGAGAGCGTCACCCTGGAGCTGGCGCTCGCCGTCCCCTGCGCCGAGGTGGCGGGGGTCTCCCCCGGGGGCGGGGTCACCGGGGCGGCGGGCGTCGGCGCGGGCGGGGTGGTCTGCGCGGTCGTCGACTCGGACAGCCCGGCGTCCGGGGTCGATGCGGTCGTGTCGCCGCCAGAGCTCGACTGCGGCCGCGGTGGGGTCGTGGTCTCGTTGGAGGACGAGCACGCGTTGGCCGTCAGGCTCAGCAGAATCGCCAGGACCGCGGTGGTGGAGGGAGTGGAGCGCATCGTTCCTCTGATCATTCGCTGACGAGACCGGGACCGGCGAGCGGAGTGCTCTGGGTGACGGTAGCGCCGGGCGCCTCGCCGTCGAACATCCCGCTGCGGTACTCGAACACCCGCTGCTGGGTGAGCGCGGAGTCCACCAGCGGACGGTTCTCGTCGAGCCGCATGTGCTCCAGGGCGCGCGCGGCGTACGGGGTCGGGATGTTCTGGTTGCGGGACGTGTAGACGGCCGTGCCGTAGTTGATGATCGCGAGCTTGCGCTCCGCCTCGGCCTCGGCGTCGAAGCTGGCCTGCACCGTCGCCTGCCGCTCCTGCTCCTGCTGGTCGATGCGATCGCGCCCAGCCTGCACCTGGTCGAGGATCTCCTGCCGACGGGAGTTGTCCTCCGGCAGTCGCTCAGCCGCCGCCTGCGCCCGGTCGAGCTGCGCCCGCGCCGCCGCGAGCCGACGCTCCTCGTCGCGCGAGGCCACGAGCAGGGTCGCCACGCGGGCCTCCTGCGTCGCGAGGTACTCGTGCGCCTCGCCCTGACGAGTCAGCGCGCCGATCGAGTACTCGCCGCCGCGCAGCGACACGACCTCGCGCGCCGAGGCGTCGATGGCACGCAGCTGCTCCTTGAAGCGGTCGATCTGCTGACGCAGCGCCGCCGCGTCGCCGCGCTGGAACTGCACCTGGGTGAACTGGTTGACCTGATCGTCGAGGTCGCGGAACAGCGCCTCCGCCGCCCACGCCGCCGCGGGCGATCCCGGCTGCTGGCCGGAGCTGCGGAACACCGACACGACCTCGCGTAGGGCCGCGCGGTAGTTGCGGTCGTTGCCGAGGCTGCGGTGGGTGAGCGCGATGTCGTACTGCGCCCGCACCCTGAACTGGGCCGTGTCCGCGCTGGTCGGGGTCCGGCGCAGGTAGTCCTGGAGCGAGGTCAGGGCGACCGCCCAGTTGGACGCCTTGAAGGGCATCTCCGCCGCGCGGAACTCCGCCTCCGCGCGCTCGCGACCGGCCTCTGCCCTGGGGGCGAAGGCGATCCAGGCGGCGCGGGCGGCGTCCCACCGGCCGAGGTTGGTGTTGATCAGCGCGATGGACGCGAGCGAGTCGTGGACGTGGCTCGCGTGGTCCGCCGCGTTGGCGAAGCGGCTGTCCGAGACGACGTTGTTGTAATAGCGGATGGAGCTGTCGAAATCGAAGATGCGCTCCAGGTTCACCGCGGCGCGGAAGTTCGACACCTCGAGGATGTTCACGCGCTGCGTGAGCTCCTCGCCAGCGAGCTCCTCGCCCGCGGCGTTGCGGGTGTTGTTGAAGTCCCGGGTGATTCGCTGGTACGTCTGCGTCGCCGTGTCGAAGCGCCCCGTGCGCTCGTAGGCGAGCGCAACGTAGTAGGTCGCGAGGGCGGCCTGTGGGTGACTGCGGTTCGCGTTGACGGCCGCTTCCATGTCGTGGGCGGCGCGCTCATATAGGGCGCCCGCCTGGTTGGCGGGAGCAGACTCTGCCTGGCGGAAGAGCTCGAGCGCGAGGCGGAACTCACGGTCGATCCGGACCTGCCCGAGACGCTCGCGGTTGACCCCCTGGCAGGTCTGCTGCTCCTGGTCATGCGCCAGGGTCTCAAGGTCGTTCTGACGCCCCTGGAGGACGTAGAGGTTGTTGAGGTCGTCGAAGGACGCCCCGGCCACCGTCGCGTCCGAGCAGTACACCCGCAGGATATCCCGATAGAGCACCTCGGCCTCGCGAGCGTGGCCGTAGCGAAGCAGGGTGCGCGCGTTGAGGTAGGCGAACTTCGGCCGGAACGGCGGGTTGTTCTCCGGGTGCTCGGCGTCGACGGTCACCACGTCGGCCAGCGCCGAGGCGGTGTCGAGGTTAGCCGGGACGCGGTTGGAGAACGCGATGCGCACCGCCATCAGCGACGCCACGGGCTCGGGGATGTTGAGCTCGGTCACGGTGGTGCCGGTCGCCGGAGGTGCCGTGCAGGTGGTCACCTGCTCGTCGGTCAGGAGCCGCGAGCCCCCCTCGTCCGTGAGCTCCGAGGCGGGGATGCCGGCTCGCAGCGCGAGGCACGGATCGAAGGCACGCCGCTGCGCCTGCAGCCGGATGAACGCCTCCTGGGACTTCACGGCCATGTACGCCGAGGCCACGAGGAACTGGTCGTTCTCGTTGGACTCGCGCACGTCCGAGTAGGCCCGCGAGGCCTCCTGGTAGTTGCGCGACCAGAACAGCGCGTCGGCCCGGTTGTACCGGAACTCATACGCCGCCTCGTCGTTGGGATAGTTCTCGATGAACTGGGTGTAGGCGCGCACCGCGGCCTGGTACTCGACGTCCGCCTGGCGGAGCCGATCGAGCGCGTCGGCCTGCGACTGGGCCTGCTCGGCGCCGGTCTGCCGGGTGGCGGCCACGGCGAGCTCGCGACCGCGCTGGCGAAGCTGCCCCGCGGCCTGGTGGTGCTGGAGAGCGGTGTCGTGCAGCGAGTTGCGGGCGACCGTGTCGGCGTAGCGCTGCGCGTCGGGGTGGTTGTTGTTGGCGTTCCACCACGCGCTGCCCTCGGTGTAGCGCCCGAGGCCGCCGCGGGCGTCGATCGCCTGGTCGAAGCGGCGCTGGCGCTCGTACGAGATCGCGATGCTCTCGGCCACCCGCGGTGCCCGCTCGTGCAGCGGATACAACGCGAGGAAGAGCCGGTAGAGCGTGATCGCCTCGTAGTACTTCGTCTGCTGGAAGTAGTCGTTGGCGAGCTCGAGGTACGCCTCCGGCGTCCACGGCCGGTCTTGCGGGATGTACGTCGGGCGCCCCGGCACCGGCACCGCGCGCTGCGCGGCCTGACCCTCGCGGGCGGCTGCGATCTGCGCCGGATCGGCGGGCGAGGTCATGCGCAGAATGCCCGCGCAGTCGAAGGGACGCGCCGCGTCGGCGGGCGGCTGCGCGACCTGGTCGACGAGCCCCTGGCAGCGGTTGACGTCGTCCCCAGGCCCGGAGCCCCAGTCGCTCTCCGAGAAGATCACGCCGATCCACTTGATGGTGTCGGAGCGGTTGCCCTGCGTCGCGGCCTCGGCGCCGACGTAGTCGTAGTAGTCGAGCAGCAGCGAGAAGTTTCGCAGCGCCTCGGGGTAGCCGTTCTGCATACGGAAGAACGCCCAGCCGACCTTGTAGAGCGCCTTCGACCAGAAGACGCCGTACTCCATCGCCGGATCGAACTGCGCCCGCGCGGCGGCCGGCATCTGCGTGCCGGACTCCCCTGCGCCCTGGATCGCCGCCGCGGGCAGGCGGTTGACCACCGGCGGTCGCGGCTTGAGGCTCGCCCTCATCGAGGCGCGGTACGCGGCGATCGCGAGCGCGTTGCCCTCGTCGTCCCGCGCACTGTCGAAGTGATAGTCGCCGATGTAGTACCAGACCTCGCCCGCGTACCGGGACGCGAGGTTGTTGGGGCCGCGCATCGGCTCGCAGGCCGCGTAGTCGTTGGGGATCGCGACCGTCTGGTTGGCGGCGAGTTCGGGCAAGGGCGGCAGCGCGACGGCGCCGTCGGTACCCGGAGCGGCCGGAGCCACCGCCGGAGAGACCAGCTCGGGGGCGCGAGGCCTGAGCATGTCGAAGAGGTGACCGCACACCACCGGCTGGTCGCTCGGGACGAGCGGCGCAGCGAGGTCGAGGCCCTGCGAGGGGTCGTAGTGGAAGCGCGACGGGCAGACCATGCCCTTGTACGCGTTGATCGCCTCCTCCTCGCGGCCCATCTCCTTCAGCACCCAGCCAAGGAGATAGTGCGTGGTGTCGCTCATCCGGAATCCGGAGAAGCGCGAGATCACGTGGCGGTAGAGCAGGATCGAGCAGCGGTAGTCGATCGGCGGGTCCTGCACCGTGTCGGTCGGGAGGCCCTGCGCGCGAAGCTCCTCGCGGCGGCGGTCGGCGACGTCCATCGCGGCGAGGCGCGCGTAGGCCGACTCGTCGTAGTAGAGCTCCGCGAGGCGGAACATCACGTCGGGCGTGCGCTCGGTGTCCTCGGGGTAGGTCTCGAGGAAGCGCTCGAACACCTGGATCGCGTGACGCCGCGCCTCGCCCTCGGCGGCGCGCTCGGCCTGGATCTGTCGATCGAAGCCCGCACGTAGCCGACCAAGCTGCCGGTCGTGCTCGCGGCTGAGCAGCCCGTTGACCGAGCTGCGGAACCCCTGGCCGCGCTGGAGGAAGCCGTCGACCTCCGCCTCGAGCAATCTAAGCGCCTCGATCTGCTGGGCGCTCGGCGCGGGACGGGGTGTGATGGACTGCGGCGGCGGACCGCCCCCGAGCGTCGAGCCGACCGCAGGCTCAGCGGTCGTTCGCGGCGCGACCGAGGCGTCGTCCGAGGAGGTTCCGGACGTCATCACGGACGCATCGGGAGAGGCCGTCGCGCCAGCATCCCCCCCGGAGGGAATGGGCTGTGCCTCGGAGCGAACCCGCCCGGCGAGCATCGCTACTATCAGGAGAAGACCGAACCGCCATCGCATGGAAGCCCTCATTGACCCGGCCCCTGGGTCGCGCCCTGAGGCGTGGTCGGAGGCGGGGTGACACCCGGCGTCGGCGCCGGGGCTGGAGTCGGCGCGGGGGTCTGCCCCGGCGCGGGAGTGGCCGCGGTTGCGGCGTCGGGATTGGCCTGGCGGGGGCCGCTAAGCTGCTGGGCGTCGGCCGCGGAGGCGCCCTCGACCACCTCGCTGAACTCGTCGTTGAGCGCCGAGATCTCCCGGTTCTGCTCCTCGGCGAGGAGGCGAGCGCGGTTGTTGTGCTCCTCGCGCTCCTCCCAGGCGACGTCGACGAGGCCGAGGTCGGCGCGCATCACGATCTGGTAGAACTGCAGCCGAACCTGCCGGAACTGCTGCTGGATCAGGTTGCCCACCACGTCCTCAGCCTCGCGCTCGAGGGCCCCGAGGCGCTCGCGGAAGCCCGCGACCCGTGACTCCTCCTCGCGCACCTGGTTGGTGATCACCAGCACGCGCTGGTCGACCAGCGTGTTGATGCGGCCGTCGGCCTCCTCGATGCCCTGGTCGAGCCGATCGAGTCGGGCGAGCAGACCCTCCGCATCGGCCGGCAGCCGACCGGCGGCACGCAGCGCCGCCACCTCGCGCGCCACGAGGTCGCGCACCTGCGCCCGCACCTCCACGTCGTGCGCGTAGCGCGGATCGCCGGGACCGATCTGCGAGCGCGCCGCGCTGATCATCCGCCGGATGTTGGTGACCCGGTCGCGGTACTGCTGCAGCGCGGCCCTCTGCTGGGCGAGCTCGGTCTGCAGCGTCGTACGGTCGAGCGTCGCGCTCTGGTGCGACGGGTCGGCTACGTAGCGCTCGATCGCGACGACCATGGCCTCGAGCCCGTCGACGCGCTGCTGGTTGCGCTGGAGCGTCTGCGAGAGGGTCTGGAGCTCGTTGTCGGCCTGCCGGTCGCGGCGGCGGAGCCCGTCGTCGTCGGTCGGGAGGCGGCCGATCTGCGCCGCGAGGGCGCGCCGCTGGCTGATGATCCCCTGGAGGTCGACGTTGCTCGCGTCGGCGCCACGGTCCATCGCGAGGGCGACGGACTCGCGGAGCTGCGAGGAGCGGTTGAGCACCTGCCAGACGCGCTGACGCGCGCGGCCGAGATCCTGGAACACGTGCGAGCGGGAGGGGGCGTTGAGGGCGGCGTTGAGCCGGTCGATGAGGTCGGTCGCCTCGCGCACATAGGTGCGGCAGGTGTTGAGGTCGGAGATGACCCGCATGCTGTTGTCGAGCCCGCCCTCCTGACGGACCCACGCGAGCGCCTGCGCCGGGAGGAAGCTGCTCGCGTCGAACACCTGGAGGTTGGAGCGGATGAGCTCGCGGAAATACAGCTCCGGGTTCGCGCGGTCGGTGGCTTGGGTGATCTGCTGGTAGATCGGGCCGAACTGGTCGCGCACCTCCTGGAACACCTGCTGGGCGCGCTGGAAGCGTCCCGTGCGGAGCAGCAGGTTGCCCCAGAGCAGCTTGCCCTCGGGGATGAGCGGCGAGTCCGGCGCGGAGATCGCCAGGATCTCCAGCGCGCGCTCGGCGCGGATCGCGTCGCCCAGCTTGATGTACGCCCAGGCCTGCTCGAAGAGCGCGCGGTCGAAGTAGGTGGAGTTGCGCCCGATGCGCTGGTAGCTCTCGATGGCCGCGTCGAAGCTCTCGCGCTCCACCTGGAGACGCCCGACCGCGAGGATCGAGAGGTCGATCACGCGCTGCTGCTCAGGGCCGTCGGCCTCGAGCTGGCTCACCCGCTGAAAGGCCTCGATGGCCTCCGGATACTGCTGGCGCACCGTGAGGATTGCGCCGAGGAAATAGCGGGCCTGCGGATAGAGCGGCGCCGTAGCGGGGATCGCCTCGAAGGCCTGCCGGGCTCCGTCGAGGTCGGGGGTGCCGCGGAGGAAGAGGAACTTCCCGCGGGTGTACGTGGTCTGGGCCTCGATCTCCGAGGGCGGGATCTGGCCGAGGCGTCGGAAGTACTCTTCGACCCGGCGGCTGCTCTCGTCGTCGTTGGCCCCGAGGGCGATCTCGATCTCGATGAGCCGACCCAGCGCCCGCTGGACGAAGGGGCGGAACACCGGCTCGTTCGCGTGGTCGAGCACCTGGCGGAAGCGGGTGCGCGCGCCGTAGCGGTCGCCAGCCTGGAAGAGCGCATCGCCCAGCAGGTAGAGCCCCTGGGGGAAGGCCGGGGTGTTGGCGAAGTTCTCTACGATGTCGGTGAAGAGCACCGCGGAGCGCGCGTAGTCGCGCAGCCGATAGAGCAGCTCGGCGTCGGCGAAGCGCTCCTGGTAGTTGGGCCCCTGACGGGCGGCGCCGCTCGCCGCGCTGGTCGCGAGCTGGCCGATCTGCGCGGTCTGCCCCTCCAACACCGTGAGCTGCGAGCCGACGTCCCCGAGGTCCTGCGACCGCGCGACGGACGGAGCGATGAGCGCCCCCAGCACCGCGGTGAGGGCCCACCCACGAATCCCCCGGCGCTTCATCGGGTCCCGTTCCCGCCCGTCGGTGCCGCCGGCGCCGGCGTGGTCTCGGCGCCCTCCGCCGCTTCACGCAGCGAGATCACGCGCTGGACGTACCGCACGGCGGGGCGGCTCTCGGGGGACTCCAGGGGCCCGCCCTTCTCGAAGCCGACCACGCGGATCTGGATCGCCTTGCCCTCGGGGACCGAGAAGCTCTGCGTCGAGCGCACGGAGAAGCGATACCCGCGCATGTAAGGCAGGCCCGCGCCGATGTACGTGAGGTTCACGCCCAGACTGTGATCGCCGGAGCCGATCTGGCCGTTGTAGACCTGGAACTCCCGGCGGTCGGCCAGGGCCCCGGACTCGTCTTCACGGTTGAAGATCGGCGCGCCGTCGAGCGAGTACACGACCGTCGCCAGACGGTACGAACCGCCCATCTCGTTCTGGTGGACGATCTGCGCGCGAGAGCCTCCGACGGCGTTCTGCAGCACCGACTCGGCCAGCAGCGACAGGCGCGCCTTCGAGCGGAAGATCTCCTCCTTGAGCTCGTTGATGCGCTGCTCGAGGTTGCGGAGGCGCACGACGTACTGCTCTCCAGTGACCGCGCCCGCGTCGTCGCCGACCGGAGCCGCCTCGCCGCCGTCCGCCGAGAGGGCCGTCGGCGCCGCGGTCGTGACCGGCGCCGCGGTCGTGACCGGAGCCGCGCCGACCCCGCCGTCGTCGAGCTGCTGCGCCAGCGCCACACCGCCCGGCGCCATCGCCACGAGCACCATTACCGTCGCCGTAAACCGCCGCATGCCGTCTCGCCTCTTCACTGACTGCCTCATCGCGCCGCCGGCGCCGCCGCCGCTCCGCCCACCGAGGCGTTCGACAACGCCGTCGCCTCGGGGATTGTCATCACCTGCTGCGTGTATCGGATCGCAGGCCGCTCTTCGACAGCGGTGGTCGCGCCGCCGCGCTCATATCCGACCACCGTCAGCCGGAGCGCCCGCCCCTCCGGCACGCTGAAGGCCTGCACCGACCGCGCGCGGAAGGTGTAGCCCCGGATGTACGAGAAGATCCCGAAGCCGTTGCCCTGATACTCCAGGCTCACCGTGAGCGAGTGCTCGCCCGAGGTGATGCGCCCGTCGAAGACCGGGAAGGTGCGCTGCTCGGCGAGCGAGCCGCTCTCGTCGGTGCGCGTCCCGATGGTCGCCCCGTCGAGGCTGTACGTCGCGCGCACCAGCCGGAACGTCGAGCCCATGTCGTTCTGGTGCTCGATGATGAGCTGCGCTCCGCCGCCGCCCACCTGGCTCAGCACCGTCGCCGTCAGCTGCTGCAGCCGGGTGTGCGCGGCGGTCAGGTCGTTGGAGAGCGAGGTCATCTCACCGTCGATTTCGCGCAGCGCCACCGAGCGTCCGGTCACCGGCGCGGGCGTCGGCAGGGCCGCGAGCGGCGCCACGGTCGGCGTCGTCGCGGCCGGCGCAGGCATCACCATGGGCGCTGCGGCGGCCGGGCTCGGAACCGGCGCAGGCGGCGTAGCAGGGGCGGGTTGTGCGGCGACGAACGCCGGCGCCACGAAGAACACCGCTGAAATCAACCATCGAGGCAGCATCCGCCGTTGCACGCGCACCCTCCGTCTCGCCACGTTGTCGGGCAGTACCGCCTGAATCGCAGCCGGTGGTTTACCCCAGGGCGCTCCCGAGGGTCAACGCACACCGTAGGCCCGAGACCCGCTCATTTGCAGGGCGCACGCGGCGATGGACCGCGCGGCTCGAACTGGCCTAGGATGCCTCCCCATTAGAGCGCGGGCGGACTGTCCCGCGAGGGTCACCGCCGCAGGGCGAAAGATCCTCTGCGGTGGTCGTGCGTCCAAGGTACTCGTAAGCAACGACCTCCAAGATCCCAAGTGTCTGGCACAGTGAACGCCGATCGTCTGGCTACGCTCAGCGATGAACTGCTGCTCGATCGCTTTCGGGAGGGAGAGGCGCGTGCTTTCGAGGAGCTCATGCGCAGACACCGCACGCCCATCTTCCATTTCATCTTGCGCTCGGTGAAGAACCCCGCGACCGCCGACGAGATCCTGCAGGACGCCTGGCTCCGGATGATCCAGGGCGCGAGGGAGTTTCAGCGGGCGTCGCGGTTCACCACCTGGGCCTATACCGTGGCGCGCAACCTCTGCATCGACCACGCGCGCAAGGCGGTGCACCGTCGGCACCCCTCGCTCGACCAGCCCCGCGAGGAGGAGGGAGCGACGCTCGGCGACTCCATCGCGGCCAATGACGCGGGCGCCGACCGCAACGCCATCGGCCACCAGCTGCAGCGCAGCCTGGTCTTGGCGATCGAGTCGCTACCCAACGACCAGCGCGAGGTCTTCGTGATGCGCGAGTACTCCAACCTCTCGTTCAAGGAGATCGCCGACGTGGTCGGCGCGCCGGAGAACACCGTGAAGTCCCGGATGCGCTACGCTCTCGAGCGGCTGCAGTCCTCCCTCGTCGAGTACGAGGACTACGCCCGCACCCTCGGGTGACGCCATGGATTGCGAGACCTGCAACGACCTCCTGCTGGACCTTCACTACGACGAGCTCGACGCGGCTCGCGCTGCGGAGGTGCGCGCCCACCTCGCCGGATGCGACGACTGCCGGGCGGCGAGCGAGCGCCTCGGCCGCACCCGCGCCCTCTCGGCGAAGCTCAGCCTTCCCGACGCCCCGACGCACTCTGCCCCGGTGATGGCGGCCCTGGCCGCGACCTCCCAGGTCGCCACGGCGGTCACGGGCAGGGTGTCGGCAGTCATCCCGATCGAGCGGGCCCGAGAGGTCAAGGCCGCCGGCTGGCTCCAGCGAGTAGGCGAGCTGGCGATGCGTCGACAGGTCGCCATGGTGGCCATCTCGCTGCTGATGGTGGGCCTCGGGCTGCGGTACCTGCCGTTCCGCTCTCCCACGCAGTCGGTGACCACGGAGATGTCCCAGCCGGAGGTCATCCCGGCGACGGAGCTCACCCCGCCGCCCACACCCTCCGCGGCGCCGCCGCCTGCGCAGAGCACCGCGCCCTCGATGCGCGCGCGTGCTCCGCTGGCACGCTCCCCCGCTCCGGCCGACGGCCGCGCATCGAGCCGGACCCAGCTCGCTGACGGGCTGCGAGGTGTGGCGGCCGGTAACGGCCCCGGTGGCCTCGCGGGTGCGCGAGCCGGGCGCGCGGCCGCCCTGGACAACGCCGACCTCGGGAGGTCGGGCGAGGCCGAGACCGTGGCGGCGCCCGTGGCCGCGGCTCAAGCGCCCTCGTACAACAACATCGCGCAGATTCCGGGCGACGAGGAGCGGCAACTCCAGCAGGCGATGCCACCCGCGCCCGCGCCCGCGCCCTCGACCTGGTCCGCCGCGCGCAACAGCGCGGAGAGCGCGTCGTCCCGCGGCGACCTCGCGGCCACCATCGCGGGCTACCAGCGGGCGCTCGCGCTCGATCCGCCGCCCGCGGAGCGCCACGCCATCGCGCTGTCGCTGCACCGCGCGCTCGTCAGCGCGGGCCGCGCCGACGAGGCCAACCGCGTCCGGGCGCAGTACCTCACCCAGGCCGCGGACCCTTCGGCGCTCGCCGGGCAGGTACCGACGTCGGTGCCCCGCACGCAGACCTCCGCGGGCTCGGTGCAGCCCTCGGCCCCCCGCCCCGCCTCGACCCGTCCTGCGCGGCGCTCGAACGCCAACTCCAACAGCGACTTCAACCAGTCGGCCTACTGAGCGCGGCGCAGCACGGTTCCGTTGCCGAAGACCACGAGGTCGACGGCGTCGGCGCGGGAGCGTGCGACCACTGGGACGATGTCCCTCGGCCACCCCGACGCCAGCACCGCCTCGCCCGCGCGGAGGGTGCCCTGGTCGAGGCGGACCTCGACGCCGTCCCCGGTGCGGATCGACGGCTCCTGCTCGGGGTCGTTGGCAGGGGCATCGGTCGTGGAGGGGCGCCAGCTGATGCCATCGCTGCCGACGCGGTGCCGGGGCGTCGGACCGCAGAGGGTCGCGTGCAGCACGCCGTCGATCGCCCTCACCGAGGTCACGCCCGTCAGCGTCGAGCGCCAGCGACGACCGCCATCGACCGTCGTGACCACCTTCCCCCGGCAGCTCTCCCCATCAGGTCCCGGGACGAAGCCCACCCAGCGGCGGCGGTCGAGCACCGTGACCAGCTCCCACGAGAGCAGGGTCGCGGACCAGTGTTCGCCCATGTCGTCGGTCCACCAGAGCGCCGAGCCCGCAAGCCAGTAGCTGCGGTCGCTGACGATCCCTCCGCGAAGGCCGAGGTTAGAGCGGCCCGCCCCGGAGGCGCGGAGCATCCACCGGCGGCCGGAGTCGTTGCTCTCCGCGACGCCTCCGCCCACACCCAGGAGCTGGTCCCCCCGTTCGATCAGCGAGCGGCCGCCCACCGGGGATGAGCCGCGGTGCCAGCTTCGGCCGTCGTCGTCGCTCACCCACGTCTGGCCGTACAGCTCGCAGAAGAGCCCGCGCCGTAGCATCGGGGCGCACCCCCGCTCGACGCGCAGCACCTCGCGGTCGTCGGGCACGATCACCGGCGGCGGACGCACCGCGCGCCACGAGGCTCCCGCGTCGCGAGAGAACGCGACGGGCATCCGGTCGTGGCGCTCGATCATCACGAAGCCGGATGCCACGCAGCGCACCCGAGCCCCATCGCGTGGCATCGCGACTCCCCTCGCCCGCCGCCATCGCTCTCCGCCATCGACGCTCTCGATCAGGATCGGCGCCGCGCCCTCGCGCTCGATCGTCGCGAAGAGGACCCCGCCGCACGGCACGGCCTCCCGCTCCCCGAGGCGGGGGAGCGTCACCCGGGTCAGGCCGTGTCCGAGGGCCTCCGGCGCGGCCCGCTGATCGCGCCAGCGCTCGCCTCCGTCGGCGCTGATCCACCATCGCACCTCCGCGCCGGGGACCGCGTCGCCGTTGGGGTCGATGCCCTCGCGCACCACCAGGGCCCCGTGGTCCATCGCCAGCAACGTCGGGAACTCCAGCGATTCCAGCAGCGGGCGCCACGCGAGGCCGCCGTCGCCGCTCGCGCAGACGGAGCTCGTGGTGGTGGCGAAGAGGGCGCCGCCGAGCGACCCGACAGAGGTGAAGCGCGGCGAGGAGGGCCAGCGCGCCACGCGGTAGCCCGGGGCGAGCACGGGCTGATGCGGCGGATGGCAGGAGGTGAGCGGCGCGTGGAGGGTGCGCGCAGGGGGCTCCACGACGGCGCGGGAGCTGCGCACCGACGGGCGAGGCGAGGCGCACGCCACGGAGAGCATCGCGACGCAGAGACGGGTCGTCGGTCGCCGCACCGGATGGTGGTCGCGCACGGGGGCGCGAGGCGCAACGGTCACGGCAGTGACCACCCGATCGGCGCTGGCGTCGCGACGATCGGGTGGGCTACGGTGCCCGGCGGAAGCACGACCTGGTCTGGTGACGGGCCCAGTCTTCAAAACTGGTGGCGACGGTGCCTTTCGCACCGCGCGGGAGGTTCGATTCCTCTGTGCTTCCGCTTGTTTTCCCGATGAATCGGAAGGCTCCTCGGCCGTGGTAGCCAAACCGGTAGCCAAACGATCCGCGGGCACATTGGAACCTTCCCCCTCGCCCGCGAGCACGATCTCCACGGCCGTGCGCCGGAGCGTGACCTGAAGCTTCACGACCTCTGCGCAGAGGGTCTTCCACTGGAGCGTCGTGTACTGGTCGAACACCGCGCGGGGCGGCGCGTGGGTGATCCACTTGAGCTTGCCCGGCTCGCCGCCGTCGTCCTGCGCGAGCGAGATGAAGGTCCGCCGCGCGCAGTGGATGTGGCGCGGGACGAGGCCGAGGAGCGTGCAGTCCTCGTGCAGGTAGCGGTTGCCGTTGTCGACGCCGCGCGCCGTGAAGCGGCGCGAGGGCAGGACGAAGTCCTCGCTCGTCGGCGCGCGGCCCAGGAGCGCCTCGAACCCCCGCTCCTTCCAGGCGGTGAGGATCTCGGCGAGCACTGGGTGGACGGGCACGCGCTTCACCGCGCCGGTCTTCGTGCCCTTCTCCCGCTTCGTGAGCGGCTCGATGGCGCGAGAGATGGTGAGGCGTCCCAAGGGCGCCGCGTCGGGGTTCCAGTCGCGGAAGCGGAGCGCCGCGAGCTCACCCCAACGGCAGCCGGTGAGGAAGAGGATCGCGTAGGTGACCCGCCGATCGGGCAGGAGCTCTGGCGTTGAGATCAGCCGCTCGACCTCCTCGCGGGTGAAGAGCCAGGTCTCGCGCGCGCCTGGGTGCTTGTCGGCCATCGAAGGGAGCGCGTTCGAGAGCGGCGCGCAGGGCGACGACGGGATGAGGTCCGCGATCACCGCCCCGGCGAGCACGCGCCGCACGACGTCGTAGGCGTTGCGGACCGTGCGGGGCGCGAGCGTGCCGCCGCGGGCGGACGGGCGGTCGTTCAGCCACTGGATGAACGCGAGCACGTGGCGCGGACGGACCTCGGCGATCGCCTGCGACGCGAGCGGCGACGGCGCGAGGTAGAACTCGATGCGCTTCTTGTCTTTCTCGACCGAGCCGTAGCGCTGCGTCTTGATCCACTCGCGCGCGAACTCGATGACCGTCGCAGGTGCGGTCGAAGCGGTCGGTGATGAGGCAGCGAGCGTCGGCGTCGACACGGCCGCAGCGGCCTCGGGATCCC
>Ga0207969_100589_pt1 | contig 15159 bp, 3 predicted proteins | sample LakWasMet25_LOW6_2_FD_183869 | JGI IMG/M metagenome (GOLD analysis project Ga0207969, IMG submission 183869) | Freshwater sediment methanotrophic microbial communities from Lake Washington under simulated oxygen tension - Sediment Metagenome... | ecosystem: Environmental > Aquatic > Freshwater >... | reverse complement strand
TTCCGTGGCCGAGAAATTCAGCGTGTCGCTGCTGCCGGTTCCAGAAATGATGTCGTTGCCACCATTGCCGTCGATCTTCTCGACGGTGGCCGTGCCGCTGAAGTTGTACATGCGGAAGGTGTCGTCACCAACACTGCCGCGTAGAACGTCGAAACCGCCCCCGCCCTCGAAACGGTCGTAGCCGGCATCGGTGCCGCTGATCAGGAAGGCGTCGTCGCCGTCACCGCCGGTCAGGTTGTCGCTTCCTGTGCCGCCAACGATGATGTCGTTGCCGGCACTGCCGGTGATGGCGTCGTTGCCCGAGCCGCCGTCGATCATGGCGATGCCGATCAGTTCCGTGGCCGAGAAGTCCAGTGTGTCGCTGCTGCCGGTACCGGCGATGACGTCGTTGCCACCGTTGCCGTCGATCCTCTCGACGGTGGCTGCAAGGCTGAAGTTGTACATGCGGAAGGTGTCGTCACCCGCACTGCCTTGCAGAACGTCGAAACCCGCACCGCCTTCGAAACGATCGTAGCCGGCATCGGTGCCGCTGATCAGGAAGGTGTCGTCGCCGTCACCGCCGATCAGGTTGTCGCTTCCTGTGCCGCCGACGATGATGTCGTTGCCGGCACTGCCGGTGATGGCGTCGTTTCCGGCTCCACCGTCGATCATCGCGATACCGACCAGTTCGGTAGCCGAGAAGTCCAGCGTGTCGCTGCTGCCGGTGCCAGCGATGACGTCGTTGCCACCGTTGCCGTCGATCCTCTCGACGGTCGCCGTGCCACTGAAGTTGTACATGCGGAAGGTGTCGTCACCAGCACTGCCTTGCAGCACGTCATAGCCCGCGCCGCCCTCGAATCGGTCGTAGCCTACATCGGTGCCGCTCACCAGGAAGGTGTCGTCACCATCGCCACCGATCAGGTTATCAGTGCCACCGCCGCCGACGATGATGTCGTTTCCGACGCTGCCGGTGATGGCATCATTTCCCGCTCCGCCGTCGATCATTGCCACACCAACAAAGCTGCTCGCCGAAAAGTTCATCGTGTCGCTGCTCGCCGTCCCGCGCAGATGCTGGCCAATCGAGAGATTGAAAGTCGCTGCCGCCGATAGCCCGCCGCTGTCGGTCGCGACGACGCGCAGCGCCAGCACACCAGGGCTGCCCGCGCCGGGCGTGCCGCTGAAGCTTGCAGTCGCGACATCGAAACCCAGCCAATCCGGCAGGGCCGTTCCGTCGGCCAATGTGGCCGTGAAGTTCAAGCTGTCGCCGGGGTCGCTGTCGGCAAAGCTGCCGGCCGGGACAGCGTAGGCAAACGCCCGGTCCTGCGTTGCCGACAGATCGCCAATGGCGGCGACGAGCACGGGGGCTTGGTTGCTGCGCGCCACGTTCAGCGTGAAGCTGCTGGCCGCGCTCGCTCCCGCCAGATCAGTGGCGGTCAGGGTCAGACTCAGGCTGCCCACCGCTTCGCCAGGTGGCGTGCCGCTGAAACTGAAAGTCGCCGCATCGAAGCTCAGCCACGACGGCAACGCAGCGCCGTCGGCCAGAGTCGCTGCATAGACCAGGCTATCCCCCGCATCGACGTCGGCAAAGCTGTCAGCCGCCAACGTCAGGCTGAAGGCAGTACGTTCGACGGCGCGCTGGTCGCTAATCGCACGGACGACGACCGGCGCGTCGTTGATGTTGGCAATGGCAGCGGTCGCTGCGCTGGCCACGCTCCCGGCTATTCCTTCCCGGTCGACGTAGGACACCAACACGCGCAGTTGCTGCCCGACGTCGGCTTCGGTCAGGACGAAGCTGTCGGCCGTGGTGCCGCTGATATCGCTCCATTCACTGCCGTCAATCGAGGACTGCCATTGATAGCCAACGGCATCCATACCATCAAGATCGGCCAGGGTATTCACCACAGCGAGAGTTTGGTTCTGGATGGCGTCGCCGGAGAGGATCACCGAGCCAGTTGCGGCGTTGTCGGCCTGGATCGCTGCGTCGAACTCTGCGCCGAACAGCTCGCTGCAGGCATCCAGGAAGTAGAGGCTATCGAGACGGGTTGGTGTCACCGGGTCAAACCAGCCATTGATCGTCGCCGTGGTGTCGCTGCCGTCGATGGCAATTACCAGGTCGAGGCCATCCTCTCCCGCATGGCGGGCAAAGCGCAACTGATCCTGCGCGATGCCGTATCCAAATTCCAGCACGTTCGATATCTCGCTGCCGGCTGTCGCGATCACGGTGTCATGGCCGCTGTGGCGATCGATGAAGTAATTGTTCCAGGCTGCGCCGCCGATCAGTGTATCGTTGCCGGCGCCGCCGATCAGCCAACCGCCGCCCTCCCCTGCGATCAGCGTGTCGTCGCCGGCCATGCCGTGAAATTCGGTATAAGCCGCAGTTGTCGCGACAAGTACCTCGTCGTCGAAGGAACCGATCAGCCGCTGGTAGTATTCGAAGTTGCTGACACTACCCTGCAGCGCAGCCTGCAGCACCTCGCTGCCCCATATCGTTCCGTCGGCAAACTCGATGCGCGGCAGGGTTTCCGGCCAGAACATCAGGTCGACAGTGCTGGCGCCATCGTGGATGGACAGCGTCAGCAGGCTCTCATTCAATCCGGGCAGGACTGTCACATCCGCCGCAGTGATGCCGGCGGTGAAACGGATGGTGTCGGCTTCATTGCTCCACGCGGGACTGCCGTCGCCTTCATAAACCACATCGTGGCCGCCACCGGGGCCGATGAGGTAGACATCCTTCCCGAGATTTCCATTTATGAAGTCATCGGCGTCGGTACCGACCAGGACATCGTCGCTGGGTGCGTCGGCCTTGCTCATCAGGGTGTCCCTGTCCCAAACCGTTCCGTCGGCGAATTCCACGGCCGACAGCGGCGTAACTTCCCAAACGTCCCGCAGGGTCACACTGTCCATGGTATTGGCCAGTGTCAGCACCAGATCATTGCCAATGCCGCCCTTCGAAAACACGATGTCATCCGGCGCAATGCCTTCGCCGAAGCGCAGAATGTCGAAGTCTGCTTGCTCGGCGTCGCCCTGATCCACCAGATCATGTCCATCGCCGCGGGCAAAGTAGTAGACGTCATTGCCGCCGCCGCCGTCAAGCAAATCCCTGCCTCCGGCACCCGCGATCGAATCATTACCGCCGAAGCCATAAATATCCTCACCGGCCGCCGTACCGAAAAGGACATCATTGTTCTCGCTGCCGTTGATGATCTTTTGGGCATTGGGGTCTACCGCCGTCTCCCTCAGCATCGCAGCATCCCATGTCGTCCCATTGGCAAATTCGACTGCTGAAATTGTCGGGCCTGAGAGATTGAACCAGTTCGCTAGCGTCAAGCTGTCGCCCGTAGTCGCAATGGTCAGAACAAGATCGTTACCCCCCCCTTCCTTGCTTACCGCAACGCCGTCTTCGAAAATCGCTTCGCCGAATCGGACGACATCTATATCGCCCTCCGCGGCATCGCTCTGGTCGAGAACGTCGTGCCCATCGCCGAGATTGAAGCAATAAACATCATTCTCCGCGCCGCCGCGCAGCAAGTCGTCGCCGGCCTGCCCGAACAGAATATCGTTGCCGCCTTCGCCTAGCAGAATGTCATCGCCCGATGTGCCGACCAGGCAATCGTCGTTGTCAGTGCCCATGATGGGTGGCACCGGGACCGTATCTGCAGTCCACACGGAACCGTCGGCGAACTCAAAACGCGCGATCTGGCGCGAGGCCGCATCCCGCCATCCCGGCAGGTGAACGGCGTCGCCGTTGCCTGCCAGGCTCAGCGTCAGCGTGCTGAAGTCGGCGGAGTACGAGACCACGATGTCGCTGGATGATATGCCCGCGCCAAAGCGGATCACATCACTATCGCCACTGCCTGCCCAGAACGGATCGTCGGCAATACTCTGATCGATCGTCACGGAACCGTCGCCGCGGTTGAAAACGTAGGTGTCGTTACCCAATCCGCCGACCAGGTACCCGCCGTCGCTACCTGCATTCAGACTGTCGTCGCCGGCCTGTCCATACAGGAAATCCTTTCCGGCCTCACCCGAGAGGATGTCATTGCCGGACGTTCCGATCAATGTATCGTCGCCGGCCGTGGCGGCGATTCGCGCCGGGGTCCACAGTCCGCCGTTATCGAACTTGACGAGCCCGATTCCGTCTAGCCGCGCACCCACGATGCGAAGACTGTCACCTCCCGTACCTAACGACACCACCAGGTCGTTGCCGTCGTAGGCAGATGTCAGATCCGCTGCCGTCCACCCGCCGTTGATGCTGATGCCGGGATAGTCACCGCTGACGATGGTTTGTGCCCCCATTCCCGGCATGAGCTGAAAGAACTCCGGATCGAAGTCCGGGGCTGGTGGCGCCAGGGCGACGAGATCGGCCAAAGATGCGTGGCTGCCATCGGCGAACTCGAAGTCATTTACCGCCTCGCCAAGGGAATCGTCGATATGCTGCATCAGGACGCGGATGCCTTGGTCTCCTCCCCATCCGACGTCAAGCGTCACGTGACGGGAACTGTCAATCGGCGAAGTCACCTCACCCCAGGAGAACTGCAGGTCGGCACACACGATGCCATCGCCGAAGCTCACCTTTGGCGACACAAGAACGCCCGAATCGTAGAAGGGCTGCAAGCTCGTCAAGTCCTGCGCACTAAGCGTCACTGTCGGCACGCTGGTGTGGGCATAGTAGGCGCTGCGTTGTATGTCGCTCCCCGGTACCTCGACGAGAAACGGCAGCGGTTCCACCTTATTCGCCCAACCATAGCTCAGTACCTCAGATAGCGTGACGTTCCAACCGTCGAATCTGATCATCATTTCATCGGATGAATCGAAATAGCCATAACCAGCGTCGCTCATGTGGAGGTGATACTGACCGGCACGCTCGTAACGCTCTTGCCAGCGTTCAATGCCCGCTTCCTGGTAGATCGCATCCACCACATCCAGGGTCTGGTCGCCTTGGCTGAGCACCAGATCGCTGCCGACATTGTCACGTCCGACCTGAACCACTTGGCCGGCGCTGCCGATGACTGTGTCGTGACCATCGCCAACCACCATGGTCGTCCCATTCTCCAGCCACTGGTCGCCCGTGCCTGCAACGAGTATGTTGCCGCCGATCAGGTGGGCATTGCCAGTGCCGCCGTAGGCAAAACCAGCGTTGTAGATACTGTTGCTTCCCGCGCCGCCGATCACCACAGACAACCCATCGGCATGAACCACGTGATCCCCGGGCGTAAGGTCGATTTCGTCGAGATCGTAGTGTTGAGTCTCCCGGTCGACCCGAATCGGCACCGCTGCCACGGGATTGCCGCTGCCCGGCGCGGCAACATAGTTGCCGGTCAGCGATCCTTGATAGTGGGTTGTCACAACATCGCGCGTGGTCTGTATCTCCAGCCATCCCGGCAACATATTTACCGTCCAGGGCTGACCAGTATTCATGCTGGAATGCGACGTGCCGCCGGCTTGCGGTGCGCCCCATCTAACTTGCGCCCATAGCCATTGGCTAGAACTATCGACGGCGTGGCTGCTCATATACACGACGGCATCGCCGACGCTACGCCGCGCCTGGCTGACGCCGATCGTCGATTCGTAGCGGTAGGCCACCGTGTCGGGCCGGATCCAATTGCTCTCGTAGGAATTGCTGCTGGTGGTCCACATGACCATGAAACTACTATTTCGACCTATGTAGGTCGTGGTGGCCAGCGTTTCGGTTTGTGTGGTGTAGAGGTTACCCACGCTCTGCCAGCTGAGATACCAGTTCCCGTCCGACTGAGACGCATAGCCCTGGGCCGCCAGAGTCTGTTCGATAGCCAGCCGCGTGCTGCCCATGAAGTCGCGTTTGAGGGTGGCAACGCGATCCTCCTGATAGGCTGCCGTCTGCAGCAACAGCGTATCGGTATCGCTTTGCACGCCACCGGCATCGCTCACCTGCCACGCAACACCTTCAGTAAAGTAGCCCTGCAAGCGCTGCGCGCTGCTATCGCCGCGAATCGCCAGTAGCAGGTCGTTGCCGTCGCGGGTGGCGGCGAGATCGTCGAAGCCGATGCCGCCATCGAGTGTGATGTGGTTGACGCCGCTGTCGATCAGCAGGTCGGTTCCCGAATTCCGGGCCAGCAGATAGGTGTCCGTCCCAGCGCCGCCAACCAGGGTGTCGTCGCCCGCACGCCCATCGAGAGTATCGTCGCCGTCGCCGCCAGCCAAGGTGTTGCTTTGCGTATTTCCGGTGAGGCGATTGGCCAGCGCATTGCCGGCGCCGGATTGAGCGGCGCCGGTCAGGATGAGATTCTCCATGTAGTCGCCGAGCTGGTAATCGATTTCAGCCTCGACGGTATCGTCCCCGGCATCGGCGGCTTCGATCACGTCATCTGCGGCTTCGGTGATGCGGTAGGTATCGTTGCCAGCGCCGCCAGCCAGGTGGTCATGCAGGACGGTGCCGCTAAGCACATCGTCGCCATCGGTGCCGCTGATGTCGACGCCGCGGGCGATCAGCTCGGCGTATGTCAGCGGGGTGTCTGCCTCAAATTCGAAAAGGTCGATAGCGCCAGTCGAACGGCTTTGGTTGAATCCCTGGATATGGATCACGTCGTTGGCGTCTGCCCCTACTTGCACGGTGAGCACATCGCTGGTGTCGACATAAATCCGGATGTCGGCAGCGGCTATGCCGGTACCGAACTTGAGCGTATTGAGCTGCGCAGCGCCCAGTGCGTCGGTCTTGGCGCTCGCATCAGTGAGGTTGTCGGTGCCGTCGCCCCGGCTGTAGAGATAGGTGTTGTTGCCGCCGTCTCCGATGAGGATGTCGTTGCCGAGTCCGCCGGAGAAGGTGCTGCGGCCGGCGAGCGCGCTGAGCGTATCGTTGCGCCGGCCGCCCTGAATGAAGGCGTGGCCGTCGGCGTCCGTGCCGGTGAGCGTTGCTGCGGAATAGTGGCCGATGAGTTCGCTGGTAGTGAGGGTCTCGGTGTCGAGGGCGAAAGACTCAATTGCGCCATTGATGCCGTTTTCGATGTCGAGTTGGTCGTTGGCGCCGAAGGCGACGTGCAGCGTGCCGAGGGTGGCGCCGGCGCTGACCACAAGGCTGGCGGGATTGATGCCTTCGAGACGCAGTGTGTCGTTGCCGCCCTCTTCGACGATCCCTTCGATCCGGTTGTTCAGCAGGTCGGCCTGCGCGTCTCCGGTCCGCACGATGTAGGTGTCGTCGCCGAGTCCGCCGGCCAGGCCATCGGTGCCGGTGCCGCCGGTGATGATGTCGTCGCCGTCCAGCGCCCAGATCAGGTCGTTGCCGGCACGGCCGTCAATGCGGTCCTCGACGCCGGTACCGACGATGGTGTCGTCGTTGTCGGTGCCGTCGAGGTCGAAGCCGCGGGCGAGGAGTTCGCTCCAGGTGAGGCTCGTGCCGTCGGCAAACTGGAAACTGGCGAAGCTCTGCGTGGCCAGCGGGTTCTCGGCATCGAAGTTCTGGATGTGGATGGCATCGCCGTTACCGAGGTCGAGGAGGAGGGAGCCTTTGCGGAGTTTGATGCTGTCTTTGTCGAACCCTTCGCCGAAGATGAGAATGCTCTTCTCGGGGCCGGTGTCGTCGTCGATGATGGTGTCGATGCCGTCGCCTTGGTTGAAGAGGTAGGTATCGCGGCCGGCGCCGCCGCGACTGATGTCGTTGCCCTTGCCGCCGATCAGCACGTCGTCGCCACCGTTGCCGTAGAGGGTGTCAACCCCGTCGCCGCCGTCGAGCCAGTCGTTGCCGGTGTAGGCATTGCTGGCAACGGTATCGTTGTCACCCATCAGGATGTCGTCGTTGGCGCCGCCGACAAGGATATCGCTGCCTTCCCAGCCGACCAGCAAGTCCTTGCCCGATCCCCCATCCAGAAAGTCGTTCCCGCCCAGACCGATCAGCCAGTCGTCGCCTTTGCCGCCATATAGCACGTCGTCGCCGTGGTCCGTCAACGGAAGGTTCTCGATGGTGATGCCGCTCAGGTTGATCACGCTATTGTCGGCAGCGCGCGTGGCGGCCCACTGGAGCGAGACTTCGGTGGCCGATCCGTCGCCGCTCAGATAGTCGTCGCCCGCCCCTCCATAGATCACGTCCGCGCCGGCGCCGCCTTCCATGAAATCTTCGGCGGCGGAGCCGACCAGGATGTCGTTGTCGGCACCACCATCGAGAAACTCGCCGCGCACAGCGACGGCGGTTTCGGTTTCGCCCTGCACATGGGCTTGGGCCAGCGCAACCACGTCACCCGCATAGAGCGTGTCCTTGCCGGCATCGCCAAAGAGAATGTCGGCCGAGCCCGTACCGCCGAGCATGACATCGTCGCCATCGCCGCCATGAAGACGATCGGCGCCCGCTCCCCCTTCGATGCGATCCTTGCCACCCTGCCCGTAAACCTCGTCGTTGCCGCCCTTGGACTGGACGTAATCGGCGCCGGCCAAGCCGTTCAGGGTGTCGTCCCGCACTGGGCCTCCGGGTTCGGTGGGATTGCCGTTCGCGTCGACGAGGAAGTAGTCCACGTCATAGCTGACGAGGATCGAGTTGCCTTCGTTGTTGGTTTCGTGCTTGTGGTTGTAGGTATAGATCACCCGCCAGTTGGCGGATTCGCCACCGGGAGCGATGGTGGTGCTGTGAATGACAGGATCGCCGACGATGGTGGGTTCGGTCGGTGCCGCTTCCGAGGGGACGCTGAGAACGATGCCGAATTTGGCGAGGTCGGGGCTTTCACCCAGGTCGAGCGTGGCGCCACCTTCCAGAACAAGACGCCACGGGCCTGTGTGGGTGAGCGTGACGGTGCGTTCCACGCCGTCGGCGTCCTTGATGGTGCGGGTCCATTCGTCGGCATCGGCCTTCTTGACGAAGAAACCGTTGGCGTAGAGATCGAACTTGGCGTCGTGAATGACGAGGATGCCGCCGTCGGCATCGACGATGCGGTCGTTGCCGTCGCCGATTCGGTAGTCGTAGAGATCGCGGCCTTCGCCGCCATTCAGGGTGTCGTTACCGGTGCCGCCGATGAGCATATCGAAGTCTCGACCGCCTTCCAGATAGTCGGCTCCGCCCTTGCCGTTCAAGACGTCGATGCCGGACATGCCATAGAGGTTGTCGTCGAGGGCGGCGCCGACAACATTGTCGGCGCCGCCGGTGGTGGCATTGCTGGTGTCGGTACCGAAGACGAAGCGGCGCCGGGTTTCGTTGCTGCCACCGGTATTGTCTGCGCCGAGATAGAGCTTCTGGCCGCTGGCGCGGTCTTCGAAGTATTGCGCGGCGGTGACACTGGGCTGGAGCGGATCGGTGTAGGGTGCGGCCAAACTGGTCACACGGTCTTCGGTGTTGAGCTTCATGGTCCAGGCGAGCATGGCGGTACGGTCTTCGATCCAGTTGGTCGAGAGATCGCCCTGACCAGCGGTATCGACGAGATTCAATTCGCCGTTCGTGTTGAAACCACTGTAGTCGGCACCGAGGACGATAAAGGGATTGAGTTCTTTGAGGGCGTAGCGGGTGGCGATCATGTCGGGGTCGGCCGCGATAGCCTTGATCTCCCCGGCAGTCATGTTGGTGAGAGAGACGATGGTGAGGCTCTTGCCCTGGAAGGCGGTTTGCATTTCCTTGAGGTGTGTGTAGAGATCGTCGCGCTTGGCCTCATTGGCGGAATAGGTTTTGCCGACCAACTTGCCCAGCGCAGCCACTGCCGCTTCCAGGCTGTTGGCGGCGATGCTGGAGGATGCTTTGAGAATGCTGGTGATGCTGTCAAGTCCACCGGTATTCAGGGACGGGTCGAGTTTTGCAAAGAGCGCGCAGACCGCAAGACTGTCGGTCATTTGCGGCGCTCCGTGACCAAGCGTGGCGCCCCACCCCATGCTCTCGATGTAGATTTCCACTGGCGTGGTTCCGGGTTGAACAAGGCCCCACTGGCTGTTCATCGAAACCACGCTGGGGCCATCACCCTGCACGTTCTGAATGCGGGATGGATCGAAGGCGGCGGCACCGTTGAGGCGATTGAACAGATTGGCAATGTTCGACAACGCGTTGCCGCTCAGGCCGGGAAGCGAGCCAGTTGGAAAGCCGGCGCCATTGATGGTGATCGCGTTGGCGCCACTGTTGGGAAACAGGCGTGTGAAGGCGGCGGCGAGATGACCGCCGAGGCTGTGACCAGTGACGCCCAAGACTGCCTGTGACGAGAGAAGTTTGCCGCGACCATAGGCAAGGTCGGTACCCGCAAACAGCGTGGCGGAATTGCCCATTGCGACACGACGCACCCGGACGTAGCCGATGGAGTTGCTGTCGAGGATCGCACCCTCGGTTTTCAGTGCGGCGAGGTATCCGTCGTACAACGCCGTGTTCGCGGCGCTGGTTCCGGCAAGGAGCTTCAGACCAGCCAATGTCTCGGTCGCCTCGGCGTCGGTTGCGAGACTCGCCGCAGTGTAGCTAGATCCAGCCTGAGCGTTCAGGCATTGCCAGTAGTTGTACATGTCGACGACCTGATCCATCGCAATGCCATCGACCACGATGTCGTGGAGGTCGGCGTTGATCAGGTCGGCGATTCCCGGTTCCGTGCCGCGTAAGGCGAAGGTGTAGGCGCCCGTGGTAGTGTCACGGAACAGCGTGGCAGAGAAGCCCGACCCGACGAGGCCGCCAAGTGACGTAGGTCCGATGTATTGATCGACGACTTTCCATTGGCTGACGAAGGAGTTGGCTTGGGCTTCGCTGAAGTTACCGTTGTTGTTGGTATCTCGGAGGGCGGCTTTTACGTCTGCGTCGGCCGTGAGCAGCACACCGGAATTGCTGAAAAAGCTTGCGTATGCAGCCTCGGCCAACTCCGCTTGCTGAAAAAGGTCCACGACTGTTGTCATTTCTGCTCTCCAAAGAATATGTTCCGGAAATCCCTCAATGCGTCTTGGTTCTGGCCACCACCGTTACAGTGCCCACTATGCAGCCAAAATTTCAATGGTCCAGGCGGACCGATGGTGTTCTTGACTGAATTACCTGTACCAAAATCAACGTACCGAGCCAACACCTCACTCGTCCTTGCATCCTTGACTTGCTGCTCGCTACGGATGATCGGTAACGCGCTCGAATAATCCTGTTGGGTGACGATCCAGTTGAACCTGTTATTAAGAAGATAGATATCTGTTTTGCCATGCTCATCATCGAACGATTCATAGCGAGAAGATGCGCCCTTGTTCGCCACCAGCGTCTCCATTACCCCCGGGTTCTCCTTCATCCACTGTCCCGGGGTTTTGTAGACCCAGAATCCCGCCTCGGTCGCGCAGTAGTACTGATGCACCGCCACCGTCGGAATCCAGTCCCAGAAGGGAATCAAGTACATCACCAAGGCCGCACCCCAGCCCCAGCGCTTGACGCTCTTGCCATTTTTTTGTGCATAGGCGATGGAGCCTTTCACCACGCCGATGCTAACCAATACATAGACCCCGACGACAAGCAGAAAGATGAGGCCCATCATGGCGCGGTCCTCCTTTCAACACCGCTGTCGCGCGTCTGGTGAACTATTGGGGTCAGCATCACATTCATTTCCATTTCTCTCTCCTCAGAATCCGAATCCGGTTTGTTCTTTCATGCCGTCCGGCGTGGTCGCCTTCCCCGGCGGGCGCCCTCTCTTGGGCAGCGCCCGAACAATAGGGGAGCGACCACAGTTTCTGATGACTCCAGGCAGCCCCGTCAATCGCTCGCATGATCCATCACCGTCTCGCCAGCGCCGACTTTGCAGTTCCGTCATCCGTCGCATGTTTGCTTCCTCCCTGTTCATTCGATCCATTCCCCTCACCGCTCCCGCAAACTCTCGTTCCCATGCTGCAACAGCGGACTCAGGAAATATTCGATCACCCGCCGTTTGCCGGTCTTGATTTCCACGGTCACGGCCATGCCGGCGGAAAGATTCACGGTCTTGTCCTCCACCTGCATCGTGGCGCGCTGCAGGCGAGCGCGGGTGGAGTAAATCGGACCGCGCTTTTCGTCATTGATGGCGTCACGCGAGACATGGACGAGGCTCGCGGGAATCGTGCCGTACTTGGTGAAGGGGAAGGTCTCGATCTTGACTTCGGCGATCTGTCCGGCATTGACGAATCCGATGTCCTTGTTCTCCAGGAAGGCTTCGACTTCCAGTGCGTCGTCCTTGGGCACGATGACCATCAGCGCTTGCGCCGGAGTGACGACGCCGCCGACGGTGCGCACGGCGAGTTGCTGCACGGTGCCATCGACCGGCGCGGTAAGCGTCATCAGCCGGCCGCGACTTTCGGTCTTGACCAGTTCCTGGCCGTAGCCGGTGGCTTTCTGCTCGGCCTCGTTGAGCGTGTCGAGTGCCAGGCGGCGGGTTTCGGCGACGGCCGAACTGCGCTGGCCCTTGGCCTCGTCGATGGCGGCGGCGAGTTCCTTGAGGCGACTGCGCTGGGTTTCGAGGTCGGCTTCCTGCTCGATGCGGACTTGTTCCTTTTCCAGGTAGCCGTGCTTGGAAATGAAATTCTTCTCCACCAAACCTTTGAAGTCCTCGGCGCGCTGGCGGGCGATGGGCGCGGTCTGTTCGAGCTTCTTGACGATCTCCTGCGTCGATCGCCGCTCGGCTTCGCGCTTGGCGATTTCGGCATCGATGCGCGAGAGGCGGGCCTGGTATTCGCCGTACTGGCCATCGAGAATTCGCTGCTCTTGCGCGATGCGTTCGACGCCGATGCCGGCGGGCGCTTCGATGCGCGGTGCCTTGCCGGAGGAAAGTGCAGCCAGCAGTCCCTTGGCGCGCGCGGCTTGCAGCCTGGCCGTGGCGAGGTCGTTAGCGGTGCGCGCGCTGTCGGCGTGCGCCATCGTGGCGTCGAGTTCGACCAGCACCTGGCCGGCCTTCACGGCCTGGCCGTCGACCACATGGATGGCTTTGACGGCGGAGGTCTCCATGGGTTGAATGAGCTTGCTGCCCTCGTTGGGTACGATTTTGCCCTGCGCCGTGGCGACCACGTCGATCTTGCCGAAGATGGCCCACAGCACGGCGATCAAGGCGAAGGCCATCAGCAACCATGCGACGATGCGCGGTGCTGGCGAGACCGGGGTTTCCTGCAGTTCGAGCGCGGCGGGCAGGAATTGTGCTTCGTGCGGCAGGCGTGGCGGAGGATCGAGCTCTTTGCGGATTTTCCAAACGTGGTTGAAGATGGCGGTGTAGCGCTTAAGGAGGTCGAACGCGGCTTGCAGGCGGAGGGTGATGGCTTGGGTCATGGCTGGCGCCCTCGCCCGTCATTCCGGCAAACGCCGGAATCCAGGCTTTCGGTTTGGTTGGCCGTGATGTCATCGGACGAACGCACTGGATTCCGGGTCAAGCCCGGAATGACGGATTGGGTGGGTTCGTCGCTGGATCGAGTCCGGGGCAGGCTGTTCCGGCCTCCGCCGGAATGACGAGGTACCTGACTCCGAATTGAACTGAAGCAACGGGGCGCTTGCCTCCCGCCTCCCGATTCGTCATTCCGGCGAACGCCGGAATCCAGTACGCTACCTACATGAAACAGCCGTGCGTCTATCTCCTTGCCAGCCAAAGAAACGGCACTTTGTATGTCGGCGTGACGTCCAATCTGGTTCAACGTGTCTGGCAACACAAGAGCGATCTCGTCGAAGGATTCACCAAGAAGTACGGGGTTCATATGCTGGTCTGGTTCGAGCCGCACGAGACGATGGAGTCGGCCATCACGCGCGAGAAGACAATCAAGGGCTGGCGTCGGGCTTGGAAGCTTGATCTGATCGAGTCCGCAAACAGTGAGTGGCGAGACTTGTATGGGGATATCGTTTGACCTGACTCGGTAGTCGTCATTCCGCCCCGGATTCCATCTTTCCGGGGTGACGACCACGCCGGAATCCAGAACGCACGCCGGAGAATCTTCTGGATTCGGGCGTTCGCCGGAATGACGGGGACGACTGAGGCTTGCGTAGATCGTCATGTCTGGTTACCCCTGCTGCATCCGATGCAGCCGCGAATAATGCCCGGCCTCATGCCGCAGCAGTTCGGCATGGCTGCCCTGCTCGACGATCTGGCCGCGGTCGAGGACAACGATGCGGTTGGCGTCGCGCACCGCGGACAGGCGGTGGGCGATGATCAGCACGGTGCGGCCTTTGCAGATGGCCTTCATGTTGTTCTGGATGATGCGTTCCGACTCGTAGTCGAGCGCGCTGGTGGCTTCGTCGAAGATCAGGATGCGCGGGTTGCCGATCAGCGCGCGGGCGATGGCGATGCGCTGGCGCTGGCCGCCCGACAGCGTGGAGCCGTGTTCGCCGACCAGGGTGTCGTAGCCTTCGGTCAGTTCGAGGATAAATTCGTGTGCGCCCGCCAGCTTCGCGGCGGCCATCACGGCCTCGATCGGCAGGCCGGGGTCGGCGAGCGCGATGTTGTCGCGGATGCTGCGATTGAACAGCATGTTCTCCTGCAAAACTACGCCGATCTGGCGGCGCAGGCTGGAGCTGTCGGCCATCGCGAGATCGATGCCATCGACCAGCACGCGGCCGCGTTCGGGCAGGTAGAGCCGCTGCGCCAGCTTGGTCAGCGTGCTCTTGCCGGAGCCGGAGCGGCCGACGATGCCGATCACTTCGCCCGGTTCGATGGCGAGATCGATGCTGCGCAGCACTTCCGGTGCGTCGGGCCGGTAGCGGAAGGTCACCTGGTCGAATTCGATCTTGCCGGCCAGCGGCGGCAGGGTCGTACCCGAACGTACACTCTGGCCGCCCTGCCCGCCCGACTTGGCGAGTTCGGTGCGGGTGTTGAGGATGTCGCCGAGGCGCTGCACCGAAATGCCGGTCTGCTGGAAGTCGGTCCACAGTTGAGCCAGGCGAATGACCGGGGTGGCGACCCGGCCGGCGAGCATGTTGAAGGCGATCAGCTGCCCCAGGCTGAGGCTGCCCTCCATCACCAGCCGCGCGCCGAGCCACATGGTGACCAGCGTCACCAGCTTGCCGATCAGGCTGACGCCTTCATGCGCGAGTGTGCCGAGCGTTGCAGTGCGAAAGCCGGCCGCCACATAGGCGGCGACCTGATTGTCCCAACGGCGGATCATTTGCGGCTCGACCGCCATGGCCTTGACGGTGTCGATGCCGTTGATGGTCTCGACGAGAAAGGCTTGATTCTCTGCGCCGCGGTTGAATTTCTCGTGCAGACGGGCGCGCAAGAGCGGCGTGATGAGCACGGAGAGAATCACGTAGCACGGCAGCGAGATCACCACGACCAGCGTCAGCCAGCCGCTGTA
>Ga0207969_100585_pt1 | contig 15308 bp, 10 predicted proteins | sample LakWasMet25_LOW6_2_FD_183869 | JGI IMG/M metagenome (GOLD analysis project Ga0207969, IMG submission 183869) | Freshwater sediment methanotrophic microbial communities from Lake Washington under simulated oxygen tension - Sediment Metagenome... | ecosystem: Environmental > Aquatic > Freshwater >... | reverse complement strand
GAGATTGCGCCCGCCGCGGATAATGGTGTCCTTGATCCGCCCGGTGATGACGATGTCGCCGTCGGCGAGATAGGCAAGATCGCCCGAATCGAGCCAGCCGTTGCGGATCAGTTTTGCGCTGGCCTCTGCGTTGCGGTAGTAGCCGCGCGTTGCCGACGGACCGCGGAATTCGAGGCGGCCGACGCGGCGCGGCGGGAGTTCCGCACCCGCGTCATCGACGATGCGCACCTCGTGACCCGGCAACGGTATGCCGCAAGCCACCATGTGCAGCGCATTCATGTCGTCGTCCGATGCCGGCAATGCCTCGCCGGCCGCCAGCGGTTCGCGCTGCACGCGGTCGATCAGCGGTCCGCGGCCGGGCGGCGACACGGCGAGCCCGACCGAGCATTCGGCCAGGCCATAGACCGGCGCCAATGCCTCGCCGCGCAAGCCGTAGGGCCGGAATGCGGCCGCGAACCGGGCCAGGGTCTCCGCCCCCACCGGTTCGGCGCCGTTGGCGGCGTAGCGCCAGGAACTCAGGTCGAGGCCTTGCAACCGCACCGGATCGAGATGCCGCAGGCAGAGTTCGAAAGCGAAGTTGGGTGCCGCAGTCACCGTGCCGCGGTGCCGGTGGATGGCCCATAGCCAGCGTTCGGGGCGCGCCAGAAAATCCAGCGGCGACATCAGCACCAGCGGACAGGCATGGTAGAGGCTGCCCAGCCAGGCGCCGATCAGGCCCATGTCGTGATACAGCGGCAGCCAACTGACGGTCACGTCCGCCGGCGTCAGCGCGACGGCCTGACCCCAGGCGCGGATGTTGGCCAGGAGGTTGCCGTGATCGAGCGTCACGCCCTTCGGATTGCCGGTAGAACCGGAGGTGTATTGCAGCAGGGCGATGTCATTGGCGCCGGCCCGATGGTCCGCCGCGGGCGCAGCCGACTTGCCCGCGTCGCGCAATTCGTGAGGCGTCGTGACCTCGCGCAGGCCGGGCACCAGTCCCGAAAGAATGCGCGCCACCATTCGCGCCGCATCGAAGGTGATGAGTGCCGCGGCCTCGCAGTTCTGCAGAATGCCCGCCTGGCGGCGCAGGTGGTCCTCGATCTGGCCCGGCCGCGTCGGCGGGTAGATCGGCACCGGCACCGCACCGGCGAGCAGGATGCCGTAGAAGCTGTGGAAGAATTCCAGCCCGGTCGGCAGCATCAGGGCCACGCACTGGCCGGGAACAATGCCGATCCCGCGCAGGCCGGCGGCAACCTGCCGCGCCGTTGCCAGCAGCGTCGCGTAATCGAGCGTATCGGTCTCCGTGGCGGTGCGCTGAAACAGGACATGCGGCCGCTGCGGATGGCGGCGGGCATGCCACTGCAATACTTCGACCAGCGTCGCGGCGCTGTCGGGGCGGCCTTCCTCGACAACGTCCGGGGCGCGCCAGGGCGTCCCCGCGCCGATGCCTTCGAGCGCCGCCGGCGGCGCACCGGCCGCGAGGGCTGTGAGCAGGTCGCGCGGGGTTTCGGCCGAGCCCAGCACCTCGTCGTTCAGGCGGACACCGAAAGCCTGCTCGACGCGCGCCAGCAACTCCACCCGCGCCAGGCTGTCGAGCCCGAGGTCCTTGTCCAGCGCACTGTCGAGCCCCGCCTGCGAGCGTGCGCCGGGACGCACTTCGGCCGCCAGCCGGTCTACGATGGACAGCAGTTGCGCCGCTTTATCAGGCGCTGAAGCCACGTCCATGTGTTCAGTCGCCGTAGCTCCAGCGCCGACTCTCACAGAGCTTGTGAAGAAATCGTAGCGAGCGGGCCGCAGCGGGGTGCGGCCGGAGCGCAGCTACCGGAATGTACGTCGTTGTACATGAGGATAGCGAGCACCGCCCAAGCGCCGATCCGGCACGCGCAGTAGATTTGTTCGCAAGCTCTCAGCAGCCCTTCCACTCCGGCTTTCGCTTCTGCATGAAGGCATCGATGCCCTCTGCCGCGTCGGCCGCCATCATGTTGCAGGCCATGGTTTCCGTCGCCAGTTGGTAGGCGCCGTCGAGCCCCATCTCGAGCTGCTTGTAGAACATCTGCTTGCCCATGCCGACGGCGACGGACGACTTGGCGCAGATCGAATCGGTGAGCTTCTTCACTTCGGCATCGAGCTGCTCGAGCGGCACCACGCGATTGACCAGGCCGCGCCGCTGGGCCTCGGCGGCATCGATGAAGTCGCCGGTGAGCAGCATTTCCATCGCCTGCTTGCGGCCCATGGCACGGCCCAGCGCGACCGACGGCGTGGAGCAGAAGAGGCCGACGTTGATGCCGGACACCGCGAACCGCGCCCCTTCCGCGGCGACGGCCAGGTCGCACATGGCCACCAGCTGGCAACCTGCAGCCGTGGCGATGCCGTGGATGCGCGCGATCACCGGCTGCGGCATGTCGACGATGGTCATCATCAGCTTGCCGCATTGCTTGAACAGCTTCTGCATGTAGGCCTTGCTGTGATTGGCGCGCATCTGCTTGAGGTCATGGCCGGAGCAGAAGGCCTTGCCGGCGCCGGCGACGACAACGACGCGCACCGACGTGTCCGCGGCAATGGCATTCAGCGCCGTCTGCAGTTCGGCCAGCAATTCCTCCGACAGCGAGTTGAATTGCGCCGGACGGTTGAGCGTCAGGGTCGTGACGCCATCCCTGTCTTCGCGCAACAGGATGGGCAATGTCGTTTCGGGTGCATTCATGGTGCTGTCTCCTTGCGGTGTTCGATGGGCTCATTTTAGCTTCGGCCGCTTCGCTTAACACCGATGAAGCCGGCGTTAGCCTCCACTGAAATTTCATTTTGCCGCAGAGCGGCCCTGTAGTACCAATTTGTGCTCGCCCTTGCCCCGCAGCGGCAGATCGCGCAGGGCCGCCCATGGAGCGGCGAGGTCGCGGTACTGCGGCGCCAGAAAGAGACCGGACTGGCCGCTGGAATGCATCACGCCGGACTTCCCGGCATCGCCGAGATCGTAAATCGCGCGCAGGCTGGCGGCGTGTTCGTTGAGATAGGGTTCGTCGCCCTTGAGATGATAGCGGGCGACATTGACGGTGTAGTTGTCGCCGCCGGTCGCCGCGCGCAATTCGAACCAGGGCGCGATTTGCGGCACTTTCGAGAACGGCCGGTGCTCCGAACGGGCCTGGTGCAGCGTGCCCCACTGCCAGCGCGCGATGTCCGCGCCCAGCTTCTGCTGCAGCTCACCGAGCGCGCGATCCAGCGAACGGCTGACCAGCTGCTCGCAGGTTTCGACCGCCGGCGTGGCCTTGTCGTCGCACCACCAGGCGTCGTTTCTTTCGAGGACGCCTTCGAGTCCGGCGCGGAAATCGCTGCGGCCGACCTGCCGCAGGTAGGCTTCATCGCCGCCCATTTCATCGGCGAACACGGCTCTCGTCATTTCCCGCGCCCAGGCGGCGAAGATCAGCGGTGCCGCCTCGCCGGCGCGCATTTCGCCCTCGAAGGCCGCGAGCTTCTGCATTGCCGCGGCGCCCAGCGCGTGCGTCGGTGCGGCCTTGCGCAGATGGGGCAGCAGGCGCCGGGCGGCGAGCGACAGGACGTCTGCCTGGATCCGGCGCAGGCTTTCCTTGTCGTGCTTCGGTTGCGCCGCGAGCAAGGCCTCGATGCGCTGCTGGCGATACGGCAGCGCCCATTCGCTGGTGATGTACTCCGGATAGTCGGCGCTGGTGATGCGGTGATTGGCGGTGGCGATCCAGCCGCGCGGCGGGTCGATCTCGCGCGGCGTCTTGCCCGCAGCGACAAAGCCGCTCCAGTCGTAGCGCTTCTCCCAGCCGGGCGCCGGCGCGACTCCATGCAGGTCGTTGTCGGCACGGCGCAGCGGCACGCGGCCGGCGGCGACGAAGCCGATGCCGCCGTCGACGTCGGCCACCACCATGTTCTGCATCGGCGCCACATGCTTTTCCACTGCCGCGATGAATTCCGCCACCGATCCGGCGCGATTGACCGCCAGCCCGGCCTCGATGCCGCCGGCATCGGCGTCCAGCGCCGTCCAGCGCAAGGCCAGCGCATACGCCGGGCCGGGTGCGGCGCCGGTCAGGCCGGCGACGACGACGACTCCGGAGTCGGAAATCACCGGACCGTGGCGGGTGGCGCGCACCGTCAGCTTGACGTCGGCCTGGCCCTTGACGCGTATGGTTTCGTCGAAGGATTGAAAGGCCGCCCAGCCCTCCGGGGTGCGATAGCGGGACGCGTCGTCTGCCTTGATCTGCTCCAGATAGACGTCCTGCACATCCGGGTTGGTGTTGGTGGCGCCCCAGGCAATGCGTTCGTTCTGCCCCAGCACGACGAAGGGAAAGCCCGGCATGGTCGCCCCCGCCACCTTGAAGCCGGGGGCTTCGAGGCGTGCGAAATACCAGAGCGCCGGCGCCGTCAGCTTGAGGTGCGGATCGTTGGCAAGCAGCGGCTTGCCGGAGACCGTGTGCGAACCGGCGACCACCCAGTTGTTCGAGCCGACGCCCTCGACGCCGGATTCGGGCGCATCGAGCAGCGCCCGCTGGCCGAGGTCGCCGCTCAGCTTCAGGTCGCGATACAGCGCCGCGTAGTCGCGCACCGGCAGCGGCTTCTCGCCCGGATAGGGCGGCAGCAATTCGTTGATGCGCGCCACCGGCAGGGTCTTGGCAAGGCGCATCCGCAGCAGCTCGTTGGTCCAGTTGCCGCCGAGGTCCCAGGCCATCATGATGCCCCAGGCCAGCGTGTCTTCGGGCGTCCACGGTTCCGGCTGGAGACCGAGGATCAGGAACTCGGGCGGCCGCGCACTCAGCTGGCCGCCGATGAAGGCGTTGATCCCGGCGGTGTAGGCAAGCACCGCGGCGCGCGCATCGCCTTGCATCTGCGCCCATTGCGCGGCGGCGGCGCGGCGCACGCCGAGCGCGCGCAGGAACTTGTCGTTATCCAGCGCCGCCGGTCCGAACGCCTCCGCAAGCCGCCCGGCGCCGATGCGGCGGTGATTGTCGAGTTGCCACAGGCGGTCCTGCGCATGGGCGAAGCCGAGACCGAACAGCACGGCGTCGCGGCTCGCGCCGCGCACGGTCGGAATCCCGGCCTCGTCACGGTCGATGCGGACTTCGCCGGCCAGCCCGGCAACCTCCAGGCGGCCTTCGGTCGACGGCATCACCCGCTGCCACCAGACCACCACGGCGGCCGCCACGGCGACCAGCAAAATCAGCAGCGCCGCGGCGATGCGTGGCATCCAGACCATGGCTTCCCCCTACTCGAAGGACAGCGTCGACTTGGCCTTCTGGCGCAGGACGAACTTCTGGATCTTGCCCGTCGAAGTCTTCGGCAAGGCCTCGAAAATGAAGTGCTTGGGCACCTTGAAGCGCGCCATGCGCTGCCGGCAGAACTCCGTCAGTTCCTCGGCCGTCACCTCGGCACCCTCGCGCAGCTCGATGAAGGCGCAGGGCACTTCGCCCCATTTCGAATCGGGTGTCGCCACCACCGCCGCACCCATCACCGCCGGATGGCGATACAGCGTGTCTTCGACCTCGATCGAGGAGATGTTCTCGCCGCCGGAAATGATCACGTCCTTGCTGCGGTCCTTGATCTTGATGTAGCCGTCGGGCTGCATCACGGCCAGATCGCCGGTGTGGTACCAGCCGCCATGAAAGGCCTCGGCGGTCGCCTGCGGATTCTTCAGGTAGCCCTTCATCACGATGTTGCCGCGGAACATGATCTCGCCCATGGTCTGGTCGTCCCAGGGCACCGGCTGCATGGTCTCCGGATCCATCACCGCGACGCCTTCCTGGCAGTGGTAGCGCACGCCCTGGCGGCCGTTGAGGCGCACCTGCTCGTCCAGCGGCAATTCCAGCCAGTCCTCGTGCTTGGCGCAGACCGCCGCGGGCCCATAGGTTTCGGTCAGGCCATAGACGTGGGTGATGTTGAAGCCGATCTGGCCCATGCCTTCGATCACCGCGGCCGGCGGTGGCGCCGCGGCGACCAGCGCCGACACCTTGTGGTCGATGCCCTCGCGCCACGCCGCCGGCGCGCTGATGAGCATCGAGTGCACGATGGGCGCGCCGCAGTAGTGGCTGACCTTGTGCTCGCGGATCGCTTCGAGGATCAGCTTCGGATCGACGCGGCGCAGGCAGACGTTGGTGCCGGAATTGGCCGCCACGGTCCACGGGAAACACCAGCCGTTGCAATGGAACATCGGCAACGTCCACAGATAAACCGATTGCGGCGGCATGCCCCAGGACACGATATTGGACAGCGCGTTGAGATAGGCGCCGCGGTGGTGATACACGACGCCCTTGGGATTGCCGGTGGTGCCCGAGGTGTAATTGAGCGATATCGCCTCCCACTCGTCGGCCGGCGTCTTCCATGCATAGTCGGGATTGCCATTGGCGAGGAAGCTCTCGAAGTCGATGCTGCCGACCCGCTCGCCGGGACCGGTGTACTCGGGATCATCGACATCGACGACGAGGATCTTGCGCCCCAGTTCCGCCAGGGCCTTCTTCACCATCGGCGAATACTCGCGGTCGGTGATCAGCACCTTGGCCTCGCCATGGTTGAGCATGAAGGCGATCGATTCCGCATCGAGGCGCGTGTTCAGCGTGTTGAGCACGGCGCCGCACATCGGCACGCCGAAATGGCACTCGAACATCTCCGGCGTGTTGTTGAGCATTGCCGCCACCGTGTCGCCGGCGCCGACTCCCTGCGCCGCCAGCGCCGAGGCCAGCCGCCGGCTGCGCTCGTATTCCTGACCCCAGGTGTAGCGGCGACTGCCGTGGATCGTCGCGACGCGCGCGGGATAGATGTAGGCCGAACGCTCGATGAAGGTGAGCGGCGTCAGCGGTACGTAGTTGGCCGGATTCTTGTCCAGGCCGGTAGCGTAAGGATTGCTCATGGGGTCCCCTCCGGAAGTGCGTCAGTTGTTGCGGCAGCGTTGAACAATAGCAGGCTTCTCGCGGGCAACGTCGCCGAGCCAGGTCCCGATATCGCCGGCCAGCATCTGTACCGCGTCGCGCGCGGCGGCGGCGCCAGCACGCGCATCTGCGGCTGCCGCCGGTTTGCGGATCAGGAAAGCCCGCCGGGAGAGCATTTCGCCGCCGCGCAAGGGAGTCAGCAGCGCACGCGCCTCGAGCACCACCTCGCTCCTTCGCGGATCGTCGAAGCGCTGCTCCAGTTCGTCGAGAACCAGTTGCAGACGGCAGCCGGTGCCGTTGAAGTCGTCCTGGCCGAAGACGATGCGGCGCTTCAGGAAGGCCTCGAGCAATTCCGCCGGAGGGGCGGCCCAGCGGCTTTCGGCGAAGCTCTGGCGGCGCAGGGGCTCGGCATAGGCAAGACGGAAATGCATGGCCGGCCCCGAGAGCCACGACGCAGACTGCACGTCGACGGCCGCGATCGGAACGCGCGATGCCGGCCCCGCCTCCGTCGCCTTGGCGGCCAGGCTCCCGAAGTCGTAGCGGGCCGGCTCTGTGATCGGTACATTGCCGCCGCAAGCGGCGAGCAGCATGCCGGCAAGAATTGCGATTGGCCACTTGTTCATCGTTCCCCTCCTTGTTTGACCGGTGCGGAAAAGCCGGCTTCGCCGGGGCCCGGCGCGGCTGCCCCGCGGCCGAAAATCAGCATCTGCGGATTGTTTTCCAGCCCGTCGAGAACGCGCGACAACTGCCGCGAATTGGTCGCCAGCTCGCGCATCAGTGCATTCGCCCGCGGCAGCATGCCCGTCGTCAGCTCATCTCCGGCGCTGCTCGTCAGCTGGTCGAAACGGCGCGCCAGAACGCCCATCGACTTCACCAGATCGCGCATTTCGGCGGCCAGCGGCGCGCCTTCGCCCGCCGTCTTCTCGACATGCGCCAGAATCTGGCGCAGGTTGCGCAAGTTGCTCTCGGACAGCGCCTCGCGCATGGACGCAAGGATGACCGGCATCTCGCGCAAGCCGTCGGATGCCGCAGCCACGTTCTCCAGCGTGCGCGAAAGATTATTCACGTTCCTCTCGTCCAGCACCTTGCCCAGCCGCAGGGAGGCCGCGCTGATCTGATCGACGATGACGCCCGCCTTCTCGCCCAGCGTATCGAACAGCGTCGGCCGCAGCGCGATCCGCGCCGGCTCGCCGTCCTTGCCCACCAGCGGCTCGCTCGACGTGCCGTCGTCTTCGATCTGCACGTAGGCAAGGCCCGTCACGCCCTGGTAGCCGAGTTGGGCGGTGCTGCTCCGGGTCAGCCTGAATCGGCTGTCGACCGCGATGCGCACCAGGATCACCCGCGGATCGTTCTCGTCCGGCTCGATGGCCGTCACCTTGCCGGCACGAATGCCGCGATAGCGCACCTGCGCCTGCGCGTTCAGGCCCGTCACGTTGCGCCGCGTTTCGAGGACGTAGGTCGTCGTCGACTCGTCGCTCTGCCCCAGCCACCAGATCGCGACGGCCGCGGCAATGGCGAACAGGATCGTGAAAATGCCGGCAGCCAATGCGTGGGATCGGTTTTCCATGGTTCGACGCTCTCAATGGTGCACGGCCACGAGCCCGGAATTCTGCAGGGCCCGCACGCTGCGCTCGGAAAGGAAGAAGTTGCGAATGAAGGGATGGTCGATCTGGATGATTTCGTCCGTCGTGCCGTAGGCGAGGATGCGCTGTTCGGCCAGCACGGCAACGCGGGTCGACAGCGCCGCCAGCGTGTCGAGGTCGTGCGTGACCAGCATTACGGTGAGCCCGAGCTCTTCGCTAAGCATCCGGATCAGGCGCACGAAGCTGTCGGAACGGTCCGGGTCGAGCCCGGCGGTCGGCTCATCGAGCAGCAGCAGTTCCGGCTCGAGCGCCAGGGCGCGGGCCAGTGCGACACGCTTGACCATGCCGCCGGACAGCTCGGCTGGCATCAGCTTGCCATGGTGCGGCAGCAGTTCCACCATGGACAGCTTGAGCATTACCAGGTCGTGAATGGACCCTTCGTCATAGCGCTTCAGCTCACGCAAGGGGAAAGCGATGTTGTCGAACACGTTGAAGGCCGAAAACAGCGCGCCGTGCTGGAACAGCACGCCAAAACGCTGCCGCAACGAGCGTTCGCGCGCCACCCCGCCGCCGAACAGGGGCTCGCCGAAGATCTCTATGCTGCCCTGGTCGGGCATCAGCAGGCCGATGATCATGCGCAGCAGCGTGGTCTTGCCGCTGCCGGATCCACCCACCAGCGAAACCAGCTCGCCGCGCTGGACGTCGAGACTGAGTCCCTTGTGGATCCACACGTCGCCGAAACGGGTGGAGAGATCGCGAATGCGGATGACCGTCGTCATGACGCGGTGCTCATACGGGCGGCAGGCCGATGCTGCGTGTCGCGATGGCGAACATGGCGTCGAGGATGATCACCACCGTGATCGCCGAAACCACCGACGCCGTCGTGTTGGCGGACAGGCTCTCGGTGTTGGGCCGCACCCTGAGCCCGAAGTGGCAGGCCACCAGGGCGATGAATGCTCCGAAAACCGCGCCCTTGACCAGCCCGATCCACAAATTCGCCGCCGGCACGACCCGCGGCAAGGTCTGGAAGAAGAACCCGTAGGAAATGTCGAGTTGCACCTGGGCCGACACCATGCCGCCGATCAGCGCGATCGCCGTGCTCCACAACACCAGCAGCGGCAAGGCAATGGTCAGCGCCACCACCTTGGGGAAGACCAGCCGCAGCCCCCGCGGCACGCCCATGGTCGCCAGCGCGTCGATCTCCTCGGTGACGCGCATCACGCCCAGTTGCGCCGTCATCGCCGAGCCGGACCGGCCGGCGACCAGAATCGCGACCAGCACCGGCCCGAGTTCCCGCACGATGCCCAGGCCGATGATATTGACGATGAAGATGTCCGCCCCGAACTGCTTGAGCTGCAAGGCCGACAGGTAGGAGAGCACGACACCGATGAGAAAGCCGACCAGCGCGGTGACGGGCATGGCGCGCACCCCGCTCTTGTAAAGATTGGCCGAAATTTCCCGGCTTGGCAGGTCGGCCCAATTGCGCAGGACATGCACAAGGTCCAGTCCGAATTGCCCGATCAGCGCGACAAAATCGACCAGGTGGCGGCCAACGCCGATCGACGCCGATCCGATCACCATCACGCCATGCAGGGGCGACAGAGGCACCAGTGCCGCTCGCGGCTCGTGATCGGCGGCCTCGATACGCTCGAAGACCCGCCAGTGCTCGGGCTTGATCGACAGGTCGGACGGCATGGCGCGGCCCCAGGCGCGCCACAGCAGAATGGCGCCGGCGCTGTCGATCGCTTCGAGGTTCAGGCAGTCCCAACTGCCGGCCGGGCTGGCGACGCGGCTCAGTTCGCCCGCCAGGTCCGCAACCCGCTGCGAGGTGGTCGCCAGCGTCCAGCGGCCGGAAAGCCTGACGACGCTTCCGCCGTCGCGAACGATCACTTCAATGCGGGCGGCGGACATCGGGCAGGTGCTTGCGCTGGCAGCATGGGAGGACCCTGATCATAGCGATGTCATGCACAGCGCCTTCAGGCTTCGCGATGAATCCGCAGTTCGCTGCCGATACCAGACCATTGCTGCGCCTCGTCGTCGAGCGCAGCAGCCGTCAGCGGCAGGGCATCCAGATCGTCGGCGCCCAGTTTCATCTGGAAGCCGTTTCGGGTGAATGCCGCGGAACGCCGCGGCAAAGGCTGATCGTCGCGCGATCGATGCAGCAGGACGGCCGTTCGCAGACAGAAAATCAGCGTCCACTCCGGGGCTTCTCCGCGCAGGGGCTGGGCACGCTCCAGTTTGCCGCGATGCGCCAGCACCAGCCGCGACAGGCGCGCCTGGTCGCGCCGGGAAAAGCCCGGCATGTCGGCATTGGCGAGGACGTAGGCACTGTGCTTGTGGTAACTCGAGTGCGCCACGGAAATCCCGATCTCGTGCAGGCGCGCGGCCCAGACCAGGAATTGCGCATCCGGATGCCCGGCCGCCTGGCTCTCGGGGACCAGTTGATTGAGCAGGCCGAGTGCCGTATGGGCAACGCGCGCCGCCTGCCTGCGGTCCACTTCATAGCGCTGCATGAAACGATTCACCGTCGCTTCGCGCAGGTCGTCGTGATGATAGCGGCCCAGCTGGTCGTAAAGTACGCCGAGACGCAGGGCACCTTCCGAAAAGGCCATGCGCTCGAGACCGAACTCCTTGAATATCGCGGACATGATCGCCAGGCCCCCGGGCAGGACGGGAATCCGGTCGGCGCGCAGCCCCTGCAGTTTCAGGCGCGAGGCCTCGCCTGCATGCAGGAGTTCGTTGCGCAGCTTCTCCAGCCCCTCGCGGGTAAGGCCATGGTCGGAAAAACCGTTCAGCTCCAGCAAATCGACGATGGCCTTGGCCGTGCCGGACGATCCGATGGCCTCGTCCCATCCCGTTTCGCGGTAGGCGTGCACGATGGTCTGCAACTCACGCCGTGCCGCAAGCTCCGCCTCCTTGAAGGAACGCTTGTCGACGCGACCGTCCGGAAAGAATCGCAGGCTGTAGCTGACGCAGCCCATGTAGAGCGACTCGAGCTGGATGGGATCGATATTCTGGCCGATGATGAATTCGGTGGAACCGCCGCCGATATCGACGACCAACTGGCGCGTTTGCGGATTGGCCAGGGTGTGGGCAACGCCGAGATAGATCAGGCGCGCTTCTTCGCGCCCGGCGATCACTTCGATGGGAAAGCCCAGCGCCGCCTCTGCCTTCTCCAGGAACTGCGTGGCGTTCTTCGCCACGCGCAGGGTGTTGGTCGCCACCGCGCGTACCGCCCCCGGATCGAAATTGCGCAGGCGTTCGGCAAAACGCGACAGCGCTTCCACGCCGCGCTGCTGGGACGCGGCATCGAGCCGCTTGTCGGCGGTCAAACCGGCAGCCAGCCGTATCGGCTCCTTGAGCCCGTCGAGAGGGTAGATCTGGTTGGCCACAATCCGCCCCACCTGCAGGCGAAAGCTGTTGGAGCCGAGATCGACGGCGGCGATCAGTTCGTAGGCCATGCGTCGATTCTACCTCCTGACCCGGCTTTGATCCGTGTCATGATGCGGCAACAAAATTGACACATAATTATTTGTTTCGAATGATCTGAAAGCCCCAATGCAGCCCACCCGCCGATTTCCCACCGAGCAATTCCTCAATCGCGAACTATCCCTGCTCGCCTTCAACCGCCGCGTTCTCGCCCAGGCCGCCGACGACCGGGTGCCATTGCTGGAGCGGCTGCGTTTCCTGTGCATCGTCTCGTCCAATCTGGACGAGTTCTTCGAGATCCGCGTCGCCGGCCTCAAGGAGCAGTTGAAGCTGGGCAGCCACGCCGCCGGCGCCGACGGGATGGCGCCGCTGGACGTCTTCCGCCGCGTCAGGGACCAGGCGCATCAGCTGATCGCCGAGCAATACGCGCTGCTCAATGACGTGATACTCCCTGAACTGGAGATGGAAGGCATCGCGTTCTTGCGCCGCAGCCTGTGGAACGAAAAGCAGCGCGCCTGGATCCGCGAGTTCTTCATCGGCGAAGTCATGCCGGTGCTGACGCCGATCGGACTCGACCCGTCCCATCCTTTTCCGCGGGTGCTCAACAAGAGCCTCAACTTTGCGGTTGAACTGGAAGGAACGGACGCCTTCGGCCGCAGTTCGGGCGCCGCCATCGTCCAGGCGCCGCGCGCCCTGCCGCGCGTGATCCAGCTGCCCAAGGAGCTTTGCGGAGTCGACTACGGCTTCGTCTTCCTGTCGTCGGTGCTGCACGAATACGTGAACGAGCTGTTTACCGGCATGAACGTTCTCGGCTGCTACCAGTTCCGCGTCACGCGCAACTCGGACCTGTTCGTCGATGACGAGGAAGTGAAGAACCTGCGCATCGCCCTGCAAGGCGAACTCCCCCAGCGCCACTTCGGCGATGCGGTGCGCCTGGAGGTGGCCGACAACTGCTCCGAGGTCATGACCGACTTCCTGCTGCAGCAGTTCGGCCTCGAACGCGACGACCTGTACCGCGTCCCGGGCATCGTCAATCTGGTGCGCCTGATGTCCGTGCCCGATCAGGTGGATCGTCCCGACCTGATGTACGCCCCCTTCCAGCCCGGCCTGCCCAAGGTGCTGACCAAGCGTTACGACATCTTCGAAAGCATCCGCAAACACGACATCCTGATGCACCATCCGTTCCAGTCGTTCAGCCCGGTGATCCAGCTGTTGCAGCAGGCCGCGGACGATCCGCAGGTGGTGGCGATCAAGATGACCGTCTATCGCACCGGCGCCGAATCGGTGCTGATGGAGCATCTGCTGCGCGCCGCCGAGAAGGGCAAGGAAGTCACGGTGGTGGTGGAACTGATGGCGCGCTTCGACGAGGAGGCGAATCTGTCCATCGCTTCGCGCCTCGAGGAAGTCGGGGCCCATGTGGTGTACGGCGTGGTCGGCTACAAGACCCATGCCAAGATGCTGATGGTATTGCGCCGCGAGGACACCGGCTATCGCCGCTACATCCACCTCGGCACCGGCAACTACCATCCGCGCACCACGCGCTTCTACACGGATTTCGGCCTGTTGACCTCCAATCCGGAAATCGGCGACGACGTCAATGAGGTGTTCAAGCAGCTCACCGGGCTGGGCAAGGCCGGCGCACTGAAGCACTTGTGGCAGGCGCCGTTCTCGCTGCACCCGAAGATGCTGGCGGCAATTCACGGCGAGATCGAGGCGGCCCAGGCCGGGAAGCCCGCGCGCATCATCGCCAAGATGAACTCCCTGCTCGAACCCGAGATCATCTCGGCCCTGTACGAAGCCAGCGCCGCCGGCGTCACCATCGACCTGATCGTCCGCGGCGTCTGTTCGCTGCGGCCCGGCGTGAAGGGCCTCTCGGAAAACATCCGGGTACGCTCCGTCATCGGGCGTTTCCTCGAACATCACCGGATTTTCTATTTTCACGCCGACGGCAAGCAGAACATCTACCTGTCGAGCGCCGACTGGATGGAGCGCAATTTCTTCCGCCGCATCGAAATCAGCTTCCCGGTACTGGAACCGAAGCTCAAGCGGCGCGTGCTCAAGGAAGGGCTCAAGCCCTACCTCGCCGACAACTGTCAGGCCTGGGAAATGAACGCCAACGGCGAATACCGCATCAAGCCGACGCGGCGCAGCCGCATCTGCGCCCAGGAACTCCTGCTCGCCGACATGGCTGTCGGCGCCATCAACGTAGCGTAAAGCCCGTCAGCACATTGGCCATGCTGTCGGCCATGCCTACGCCGAGCTGCTTGGCGAACTTCTCGGCAAAGTTCTGCCTGACGCTGAAGTCCCGCACGTCGCTCGCCTTGAAAACATCGCGTGCGACGCTCTCGACCGTGCCGTAACCGTCGGCCAGACCCAGTTCGATGCTCTTGGCGCCGCTCCACATCAGCCCGGAGAACATCTCGGGCGTTTCCTTGAGCCGCTTGCCGCGCCCCTTGCGCACGACATCGATGAACTGCTGGTGCACCTCGTTCAGCATTTGCTTGGCGTGATCCTTGTGCTGCTCGTTCTGCGGCGAAAACGGATCGAGAAAGCCCTTGCTCTCTCCCGCGGTCAAAAGGCGGCGCTCGACGCCCAGCTTCTCCATGGTGCCGGTAAAGCCGAAGCCATCCATCAGCACGCCGATGGAACCGACGATGCTTGCCTTGTCCACGAAGATCTTGTCCGCGGCCACCGCCACGTAATAGCCGCCCGAAGCGCAGACATCTTCCACGACGACGTGAATCGGAATCGCCGGATGCGCGGCACGCAGGCGCCGGATTTCGTCGTTGATGATTCCCGACTGGACCGGGCTGCCGCCCGGGCTGTTGATGCGCAGGATCACGCCCGCCGTATGCTTGTCCTCGAACGCGGCCTGCAGCCCGCTGATCACATGCTCGGCGTTGGCATCGCCCTTGGCCTTGATGACGCCGTCGAGATTCACCAGCGCGGTGAATTTCGAACCCTCGGCGAGCTTGTCCGCCTGGCCCCAGTCCGTCGCCAGGCCGAGGATCACCGTCAAATAGGCAAACCCGAGAACCTTGAAGAAGATGCCCCAGCGGCGACCGCGCCGCTGCTCGGCAACCGCCTCGAGCGCGAGCTTTTCCAGAACCTTGCGTTCCCACTGCATATCATCGCTATCCGACACTTTCCCCGCCTTCCTCAATCAATAAAACCTGTCCGTCATGCTCGACCACGGCCACCGCCTCGAGCCCCTTGCCGTTGCAGCGCCCGCCGAGGCAGCGCCCCGAGTCCGGCGCATAGAGCGCGCCGTGCGTGGCGCAAATCAAGTATAAGCCTGAATGATCGAAGAACTCCCCAGGCTGCCAGTCGAGTTGGACAGGCAGATGGCCGCATCGGTTCAAATGGGCGTGAACCCGTCCCTCAAACCTCACGACGAAGGCCGGTTCGCTGACGCCTTGGCGATCCACCGTGAAGCGCACGC
>Ga0207969_100583_pt1 | contig 15371 bp, 11 predicted proteins | sample LakWasMet25_LOW6_2_FD_183869 | JGI IMG/M metagenome (GOLD analysis project Ga0207969, IMG submission 183869) | Freshwater sediment methanotrophic microbial communities from Lake Washington under simulated oxygen tension - Sediment Metagenome... | ecosystem: Environmental > Aquatic > Freshwater >... | reverse complement strand
GTGGGCAGCTCGCCCACGGTCCGTGTTCCGGCGACGGTGGAGTCGAGCATCCACACCCGAAGGCGGGAACCGGAGCGCGCCGCGAGAAACCGCGCCGCTGCCTCGATCGTGCCCCGGGCGCTCTCGTGGGTGCAGGAGCTCCCGGCATCGCACAGGATGTCGATGAGCTCCGGAGGGGCCGGTGCCTCGTCGCAGAGCCCCGCGCTCTCGCAGACGCTCTGAAAGGACGTAGCTCCCGAGGCGTCCGAGCAGCCCGTGAGCGCGCACATCAAGAGGAGGAGCGCGCCGATGAGGACGCGGAGCTTCAAGACGCCTCTCCGACGAGGTCGTTGTCGTTCGACGCGACCCTGCTCTCGCTCGGCTTCACGATCGAGAGGAAGGTCACGCGGTCGAAGATGCGGACGACGATCTCGCGCTGGTCGAGCTCTTCGCGCCAGCGCCCGACCTGCTCGACGAGCCTCTCGGGCGCCGTCGTCCAGAGCTCGACGTCGGCGAGCGAGTCCACGTCGACGCCCCGCGTGGCGGGGCACACCCCGAAGGCGGGTCGGATCGTCGCCCCGCGGTGGGTGTCGTAGATCTCGTCGAAGATCGGCTGGAGCACGCGCTTCGGGAAGGGCAGGCCGTGGTTGTCGTTCAGCGGGATCGCGACCTGGACGAGGGTGCGGCGGACGGCCGCCTCGTCGACCGACGGCGCGACCGCGGAGGACGTCGCCCCCTGCTTGCGGCCGTTCCGATCAGCCCGCCGCACGAGGTCGACGAGCAGCGCGTGGATCGCCTGCGAGGGCTCGGGCAGCGTATCTGCGCGATCGAGGACAGGAATTCCCCCGGGCGCGGGGTATTGACCGACCGTTGCGCGGCCGGTAACGGTGGAGGTCTGGTGGGGTTCGGCCGACCGAGCGTGGGCGCGTGGGGTGGTCTCCACGCGCGGGTGCTTGGTCGGCGGAACGGCGTCGTTCGTGTCGTCGAGGGGCATGACTCGCTCCTTGCGGCGCGAGCGGCTTGTTGAAGCGGTGGTACGAACACCTCTTCAGACGGGCCGTCGGCCACTACTTCTGCGGGCGCTGTTCACCAGCGCCCATCGCCCCGAGGCATTCTGTCTCGGGGCCTTTTCGATTCCGCGGACCATCCACGGAGATCGAAAAAGCCTTCGAAACCTGAGGTGCCGGGCCGCGGGACGCACCGACAAGGAGGGGCCATCGGTCGCCAATCGGACGCTTTCCATCGCCACGCGGGCGCCTGCGACCGCCAGCGTCGCCACCTCGCCTTTACGAACCCGGGGTGCATCGCCGAAGCTCCAGCCCCGTGAACGCCCGCGAACAACGGCTACAGAGCGCGCTGAAGGAGCTCATCCGGATGGACCGGGCGACCTTCGACCGCCTGGTCCCGTCGAAGGGGCGGGCGAGCGTCGAGGTCGTGCGCCGCATCGCCCTCCGGGCGCAGGCGTACTTCGAGCTCCCGCCCGAAGACCGTGAGAACGACGGGCTGTCGGACGACGTGTTCGCTGCGGACGGCGCAGGGTCGAGCAGCGGCGAGCGACGCACCATCGAGCGGGGGTTCCAGAACCTGAACGAGGCACTCTCGAACCTTGGCGCCTCGGTTCGGATCACACGTCCGGCCCGCCGCCCGGCCGAGGCCGTCGACACGGCCGACGCCTGGGCCGGCGAGCGTCCCTCCCCGTTCCGGCAGCGCTTTGAGCCCGAGACGCTGGCGCGCATCGAACGCGGCGCGATCGATCAAGCTCTCCGGGCGTTCCTTTCACATACAACGCGGGCGCTGCCGCTCGCGGCCGTCGTCGCTCCCGCCGGATTCGGCAAGACGACCGCGCTCGGGCAGATCGCCGCGGGCGCGCCTTCACAGGGAGTCCGGTGGATGTCCGCCGCGTTCTGCGAGGACTTCGCTGTAGGAACCACCCCGGAAGATTTTCTGGCGACAGCCCTCCTTGGCGCACCCGCCGAGCCCGACGAGGTACGGGGGGCGGTGGCTGCACATCCCGGTGGGCTCCTCCTCGTCGACACCGTCGACCTCGTGCTCGACGAGGAGACCGTGCGCGAGTGGGCCTCGGCGCTCCGTGCCGTCGCCGCCGCGGGCGTGCACGTGGTTCTTTCCTGTCGCTCCTGGGAGTGGCGCCACGTCCTCTCGCCGCACCTGCGCGACGCGACCATGATCCTGGTGCCGCCGTTCAGCCACGAGGAGGCGCTCCGGGCGGTGGCCGGGTACTGCGAGACGAACCAGGTCCCGTCCGAGACCCTGCTCGCGCGGGTCTCGGAGCTCATGACCGACGACCGGCGGCTTGAGCGCATCGTCCGAAATCCGCTGCTGCTCTCGCTCATCTGCCAGCTCTTCGGGCCTTCGGGGTCGGTGCCGAAGGACCTCACCGTGCTTCGGCTGTACGAGGAGCTCGTGGACCGCCGGGTTCGTCGGACCCGGCGCGGTGGCGGTCCCGCCGATCCGTTGGCGCGCGCGAAGGAGCGGCTCTGCTACCAGTTCGCCCGCGAGGTCGTCGCCCGCACCGACCTTCACGTGCAGGAGGTCCTTTCGCGCGAGACCCTGGGGACGGTCGACGAAGCCGCGTTCGCGGAGCTGCGAAGCGACGGCATCATCGAAGAACTCGCGGGCCTCCGTCTCCGCCTCTTCCATCAGACCTTCCTCGAGTACGTCGTCGGCGCCTGGCTGACGACGGAGCCGGCCGTCGCGAAGGCCTTCCTCGCGCGCGTTGCTGGAGCGTCCTCGGTACCGTATTCAACGGCGGCCCTTCTCCGGATGTACCTCGCCCAGATCCCGGGGGACGAGGAGCGCCATGCCGTCGCCCGAACGCTGCCGCTCTCACAGCTCCCCGTCTTCCATGCAGTCGCGCTCGCCTGGGCAGCGCACGGCACCCCGATCGAGCTCCTCGAAGAGCTTGCGGAGCGCGCGCGGGTGACGGGCGCGGGCTTCGAGGAGGCGGTCGTGGACGCCGTCGAGTCCTTCGCGGGCTCCTGGAGCGAGGGGCTCACCGAGGTCGTGTTCGGCATGACCGAGCAGTATCAACCGCCCGTCGTTCGGACGCTCTTCCCGGTCATCCTTCAGGTGGCCGGGGAGCTTTCCGACGCCGCGCGGGAGCGGTTCGTCCGCGTGCTGAAGGAACACTCGGAGCCGGACGTCGACCTCCTGACCATGTTCGTGGCCGAGCTCGGACGACGAACGGATGCCGTGTCCGAACGGTGGCTCGTTGAGCTGGGTGACGAGTTCGCAGCCCTCGGCCCGACGGGGCAGCGAGCGGTCCTGAAGGCCATCACGCGCGCAGCGGATCCCGCCCTGCGGGCCCGGCTCTTTGCTCGGATTCGGGCAGGAAAGGTGGACCACGCCTGGCACGAGGAGGCGACGAAGCTCATCGTCGCGCTCGTTGACGACGGGGTGCTCGCTCGGGACGAAACCAACGATGAGGGTGAGCAGAACCTGCTCACGAACCCGCTGCCGGGCGACTGGGCCCTCCATGGGTATCGCACCCTCGGCAGATACCTCGCAGTCCATCCGGCGCACGAGGCCGTTCGCCGCTACGTGCATGGCATCGCGCACGGGCCGAAGCAGAGGATCGGTGGGACCCTGATCATCCTCGCGGAAGCGGTTTCTGCCGGGCTCCCGACGGCAACGCTACGCGCGGCGCTCGCGGACATCACCTCGCCCTCACTCGACCGATCGAAGGCGCTCGCGGAGGTCGCCTCGATGGCGGTGAGCGACCGGCCTCCCGCACCGGGAGAATCTCCGAACGGTCACGAGTTTGCGGCACGCCGATATGCAACGCCCACTACGCGCCCAGAGAATCTTCGTGCGCTCGCCGAGCAGGCGACTTCTCCAAAGAGCTCCCTCGCTCTCCAGGCGGCCAAGACGCTCGCCGATGCCGCGAAGGTCGGCGTCTACGACGTCGGCGTTCTCCAACAGATGCTTGAGGCCCAGGTACCCGGCGTACGGGTCGCTGCGTACCGGACCCTCCAGCTTCTCCTCAAGCACGATCTCCTCGACGAGATGGCCCGAGCGGGCGTCGGTCGCGTCGTAGCAACAGCGGCCATCGCCGAGACCACCACCGCCTCCTTCGTCGCCGCGCTCGACCTGCTCATCGCCATCCTGCTGCGCGACGGTCCGCCGAAGGGGTCGGTTGGCCTGCTCCGATCGCTCTTCCGTGCGCTCGAGCAGCCGTGGATAGATGGCGGCTGTGTGCTTCGCGTGGTGCATCTCGCCGAGATCTTCGTCACTCGGGCGCCCGAGGCGGAACGTGCCGCCTTCTGGCCGACGATCGCCCCGCAGTTCGTGAGCTTCAACCTCTGCTCGTATCGTTCCGTCGAGAAACACCTCGTGCCGACGCTCCGCTATCTCCTGGCGGTGGCGGACAAAGCCATCTCGGATGCGGTCCTATTCGCAGACCCTCCCGTTCCCTATGACAATCTGCGAGCCCTGTATCTCGCCGTCCAACTCATCCAACCGGACTCGCCGCTCATCCTCGTGCTCGTCGAGAAGGAAGCTCGCCTCAAGGCTATTCGGCCGCAGAGGGCCTAAAGGATGGAGTCTTTTGTCGATTGCAGCAGTCGTCGATAGCGACCCAAAGGCCCAACAACAGAAGGAGATCGGAGAAGTCCCTAGGTCATCGACACATGCTGCGGTGATTGACCGATGCCATAGCGCGTTCAAACTGCGGTACTTCAGTGAGACGAGACATGCGATTTCAGTGCGTCACACCGAGAGTACGCCCGACAACCGCGCTCTCACAGCACACGAACAATTACCCACAACGCGCTTCCGGCAAGCAAACAGAAATTAACAATTACCGCATAAGGAAGCACATTGTAGCGCCAAGTAAGCTGAAGCATCCAGAGATACCTTACCCAAAACGGAAGAACTGAAAGCGGAGCGATCATATTGTTGATGACCAATCGTTCTCCGGTAACATCGCCGAGGTACTCTCCCCGAAGATAGCCTAGGCAGTTCTTAGCCCAGCGAGGTAGGCCCAGGATCGCCACCACACCCAGAACCATCATCACACAGAACCCAATCTTCTCGACGACGCCTTTCGCCCCTAAAATACACGCAAGTATCGCGACAATCTGCAACAACACAAAGACCCCACGGATTCCCGAGACCGTAAAGATGCGGGGCGGAATCATGCTCACACGGCGCAACTCTCTCGCGAGGGATTCCAGGTTACGGTCTGCCAGTAAACCTGCCAGAAATTCAGGATGGACCGCTAAACGAGCGGGACGCATTCCGTGAACAAAGCGAGCAGCTATTGCGTAGTCGATCTCTCCGCACACATGGCGGCCACCCCCTTCATCGGCCCTTGTTTCGCTAATCAACATCACTACGTCCGACGCCTCGATCTCGGGGGCAACATGGCCAATGTTAAGTGAGGCATCAGCGGATCGGTTTCCCTCCGTCATGTAACGAACGAGTTGGTCTTTGTCCCGGAAGATCGCCAATGAACCCGGAGGCATGTGGGCGAACGAAAGCGGACGCAAACTGTCGACAAAAGCGTCAATCCCCAGTTGACATAGTTCATCATGCACGGCGCACGCCAACAAATGAAACCGCATATCATGCGAGATAAATACTTTGATCCGCCGATGCTGCTTGGGAGATTGATCCGATGGTGCGTTCATCGGACTCCTGGTCCTTCTAGACTCTGACGTCCTGACACCCTTGCTGTCGTGAGTGCAATCACTCCTCGGGCGGCGCCGCCCCTCGTACGATGCTCCCGAGTGGCCGCGGCGCGAGTCGTGCCCGGAGCCGCCGCCCGTCCTCGAATCGCAACCGGCCGTCGAGCGTGATGAGTGCCTCGGCGAGCCGTGCGTGCGGCATCGGAGGCAAGGGCAGATCGATCTCGACCTCGACGAGATCCTTTCCGAAGCGCATCCGTCCCGGCGCGCGCACCAGCGCGGTGAGTGTCCTCGCCCGCGTCTCCTGGTCCCACGCGTGGTCGCTCGGCGAGAGCGCCGCACCGAGGGTCGCCAGCAGCCAGCGACGCGCGTTCTCGGTCGCGTTCTTGAGCGGCAGCAACAGCGCCCGGTTACTTACGTCCAACTCCGCGCGCACCGCCGTCGGATCGATCGTCACGCGCGCCACCTTCTCCGGCATCGCCCGGATCTGCCCCTTCACCACGCGCTGCTGCAGCCCGTTCACGTCGAGGTCCAGGCGCACCTCCGCGCGCGACCGCGTCCGCGACTCGGCGTGCTCGCGACGCAGTGACAGTTCCGCCTCCTTGAGCTCGCGCGAGAGCGCCTGCAGCTTCACGCGCGGTGGGTTGTTCACGGGGCGATCGTCGGGCCGGTGGCCCACGGCGCCGCGGTCGTCGAGGTGGTCGATCGGCACGAAGCCCTTGGCCGCCTTGATCCCGTTCTCCTCCATCCCGCGCGCCCGCCGCAGCAGCCGCATCGCCTCCATCGCGTCGACCCACGGCGGTAGGTTAGTCGTCGCCGGCAGCAGCGCCGCGCCGTCCCGCTCCACGAGCAGCCGCGTCGGGTGCGTGCAACGCGGGTGCTCCCAGGGCGTCTCGCCGACGCCGTCGTCGGGCGGCGCGATCGCCCCGAGATCTGGCAGCGTCACCGTCGAGGGCACCCACGCCAGAAACCAGAAGCCCTCACGCGCCAGCGCCGAGAGCGCCTCGAAGTCGAAGCCGCCGCGGTCGAAGGCGAGCACGATCGGGCGCTCGATCCCCACGGGGTCACCACGCTGCGCCGCGGCCAGGGCGCGCGCCGCGTCGAGCACGTGGGCGTGCAGCCCGTCGCCCGCCGGGACGGGCAGGTCGCTCCAGCTGTAGCCGTGCCCGTCCATGAGGCGGACGGTGGCGAGGCCGCGCTCGGCGATGCGGCGCTTGGTGTTGTAGCCCTTGTCGATCGGCTCGCTGCCGCCGTAGGCCTTGAAGTGCCCATCGACGCCGTACACGGGCACCGCGGGCACGTGCACGCGCCGCAGTCCCAGCATCCAGCCCACCCACCACTGCACGGGGTCGAAGCCCGCGATCATCTGCGCGACGGCGCGCCACAGGGTGCGCACGCTGGGGCTGCGCTCCAGGCCCAGCACGACGCCCAGCGCGCGGGCGTCGCGTTCGTGCATCGCCTCCAGTGACGGTAGGCCCGCGGCCCACGCCGAGGCGAGCGCACAGAGCGCCTGGCGGCCCGAGTAGTGAGCCGTGTCGGGGCGCGCGACGGCGGCGCGCTCCATCGCCGCGGTCAGGCCCACGTGCAGGACGCTCGCGACGACGAGCGTGGTGCCCGCGTACCGGCACGCGTGCCACCGCCCGTCCGCCGCGAGCGCGACGGCGGGGTACAGCGGGTCCGGCTCGGTGCGGTCGGCCTCGGGCGCTGGCGCGTCGGCAACCGTGGGCGCGGAGGCGACCGGGACGTGCACCCGCGGCTCGACGGGCGTCGCGACGGGGAGCGCGAGCTGCGCGGGCGCGGGCCGCACGACGACGCCCGCGACGGCCGTGCGCACCGAGCGGACGCCGACGCGGAGTTGCGCGGCGATGTCGGCGAGCGAAGCGCCCTGCTCGCGAAGGGAGCGCGCCTTGAGCGTGCCGGCCGGGCCGAGCGCGGGAGCGCGCCCCGGGGAGCCGCGCTCGATCAGGCCGCGCCAGCCGTGGGAGGCGAAGCGGGCGAGGACGCGGCTGACCTGCGCCTCGCTGAGCCCGGCGAGACGCGCGAGCACCGTGCCCTCGAAGCCGGACTGGTGGCCCGCGACGAGGAACAGATCGCGCGTTGGCAGGTCGTCGGTGGACCACTCGGCGAGCACCATCCCGCCGACGGTGACGACCACGACGTCGCCGTCGCGGTGGCTTCGGATGAGCGCCTCGAACCCCACTCCCGGCAGCGTCGTCTCCACGACTTCCATCGTGGTTTCAACGCACAGAACCCGGGAAGAATTCCGGCGAATCGACAGGTGGCGCGTGATCGCGAAGGCCTGAAAACGAGGGACTTCACACAGGACGTGTCAAGACGTCAGAGACTCCTACCGCGCTCATAGATATGGTGGACATTGCGAGGCTGACCGTCATGGCAGTGCGTCAATGGCTGGAGAAGAGGAACAAGCGTGGTGGCCCACTGCAACGGCCGGAGCAATGGCGTAGCGTCTAAAACGCAAGGCCCATCAGAATACACAAGATCCTTGCGAGTCAAATGAGCTACTGATTGTTAGACTCTAGTACTTCCGGACGGGGGGTCTCCCACCCGGAAGTACTGGGCCCACTCTATAAGCATGAAAAGTAGTTGCGATATTTTCGTCATCACCTAAAACTTCTCGGAACCACGCTGCCACGCATTGAGAGCCACTCCTGCCTTCGAGCACAGCCAAGCGTCCAAGTTTATCTCAAGAGCGCCGCCATGAGTTCGAGGCGCTTCTCTTCCGAGGTATTGGCGAGTGCGACCAGCAGGTCCCGCGGGAGCTTCGCGATCGCGGCCTGGGTGGACCTGAGGCGCTCGACCTCAGGACCGAGGTGCTTCACGACGAGTTCGCTCACGACGTCGTCACGGTCGGCCCCGGGCGGCGCGAGGGCGAGGTAGTCGCTCAAGATACTGGCGGCGACCGACCCCAGGAAGATCCCGTCGTCGCTCGTACGGGCGGCCTGGCCCCTAGGAGCACGGGCAACCTTCGTGGCCCCCTTGTGGCTCTCCCGCTGCTTCGCGATGACCTGGTGCTCGGTGCCGTACTGGCGGACCGGGTAGAGGTGCCCGTCGACGATGGCCCGGTACGCCTTGCGGTTACCCTGCATCTCAGACACCACCGCGTACGTCCCCGGCGAAACCCCGGAGGTCGAACTCGCGGAGAGATACACGACCGCTTCGGCAACGAACTCGTCGCCTTCGATCGAGACCGCGTCGCCGGGACCGTAGGTCTTGCCCCCGATTTCGATCTTCGTGGTGTGTTCGGGCGCCGCGTCGTGATCTGCGGCGGACGTTGGACCAGTTTGTGTCAGGTCTTGCTTCTTCTTCGCCATGTGTCTCTCCCGCGTCGCTCATACGACGGCACGGAAAACAATTCAATAGCATTTGAAATCGAAGCGGATTGGGAATAGCGAGCGGATCGAACCTCCTCGATGAAGGAGGAGGATTCGTAACCGTTCAGCCCCCAACTCCATTGGATAGGCACTCGGCGGGAATGAGCGAGGGCGCCGCGAGGCCGCGTAGCGTCGAGATGACGGCGTCGCACAGGAAGGCAAACACGCTGCGCGCATGCTGGCGACACGTCGCGACCACCGTGAGAATCCGCCCTGCAAACAGGCACCCTCGCGGGCTATCGCTGCCATAGCTCGTCTTGCGCCAGATGACGCCATGGCGGATCTGCTGCTCGGCGAAGTTGTTCGTCGGCGGCACGCCCTCGTGATCGACGAACGTCCACATTCGCTCGAACGTCGCCGGCAGCTCGCCGCACGTCCCACGGGTCTTCGTCGAGGCCGTCTCGACCCCTTCTTCGAGCAGGCGTCGGAACGTGCATTTCAGGCGCGCCACCGAGCGCTGCAACCACGCACGATCGCGCCGACCCTGCTTCACCCAGTGCCACCAGTCGAACAGTCGATCGGTCTCGCGGGCAAGTCGTTCGGCGAGGTCTGCGTCGACTCCGCCGCGCAGCCGGAACTTCTCCCAATCGCGCTTCAGGTGCGCCCAGCAGTACTGCCAGGCCTTCACGCCGAGCACGTCGTAGGCGCTCCAGCGATCGACCACGAGGATGCCCTTGAACTCGATCACGAGCCGCTCGGCCGACTCGCCCCCGCGATCGGCGGCCACCTCGAAGAAGGTCGCGACGGCCGTAGCCATCACCCACAGCCAGCCCTTGCGACGACCGCGACGCCAGCTCGTCTCGTCCGCATGCGCCACCGCCTGCTGGCGCGCGGCGATCTTGGCCGCCTCGACGGACGCAGCGACAGCTTCGGAGACGCGGAAGAGCATGCGGGCGACGGTTCCGGCCGACATCGTGACGCCGAGCACCGTGGCGAAGAACATCACCACGTCGCGGTGGCTCATCTTGAACTGACCCACCAACGCTCCGAGCAGTGCTTGCCCTCGCGGCCCGAGCATCGTCGTGGGAGCCTCGGACGGCAGCGAGCCCCGCGTCGAGGAGCCGCAGCAGGCGCAGGTCAGCGCGTGGATCTGGAACTCGGTGACATGGGTGAGCTTCTCGGGGAGCTCGATCACCTGGTGTCGCCACGGCTCCGGGTCGTCTCCCGCCAGGGCGTGCCCGCAGTCCCCGCACGCGACCGGCTTGCAGGGGACGACCGTGTCCACCTTCTCGGGCGACAGCAGCTCGCGCCGGTGACCCTTGTGGCCCTTCTGCCCGCCCTTCGGCCGCCCACTCGGTCCGGGTCTCGGGGCCGGCGGGGCGCTCGGGCCGTTGCTGCTCGGCGGCTTCGAAGAGTTCGACGAGTTGGTGCCGACTCGCTCCTCCAGTCGCGCAACCCGCTCCTCCAGCAGTCCACGCAGACGATTGAGCTCTTCGACGTGAGCGAGGGTCACGTCAAGCAGGTCTTCGACCGTCTTCAGGCGAGCGCGGACAGACGGCGGCAGACTTGCCAGCTCCTCGGCGCTCACCAGCGGCAACCTGTCGCGCCACGTCGTCACCCCGCGATCGCTAGACGAGCAGAGAGCTCCTGGCAACCCCCTGAACGGTTACGAGGATTCTTCAGCGGCCAGCCATCTTGGCGGCGGCTTCGACCCAGCCGCCAAACTTGTCCCTGTCCCAGTCATACACCGGTGCCCCCGCCTCCTTCAGCGCCGCAGGCACCGCTCCCTTCGTCGCAGTCAAGCCAGCGCTATCCCTGATGTTGTGGATGTGAATCCCTAGCAAGCCGTTCTTTTTGGCGATGCTCTGCTCGATCTCGTAGCGCACGTACTTCCGATTCGCAGTCTTCTCCCCGATCAGCACAACCGTCACAGACGTTCCCTGGATCGCAGCGTCGATCATCTTCCAGATGGCAGAGTCTCCCTTCTTCTTGGCTTCCTCCCAGAGAGAAGCGTCATGGAAGCCAGCAGCGGCCGTACCCTCGACGATGTGGGAGTTGCGAACCACGTTCGTGCGCCAGATGTCGTTCTGGTAGTGAAAGCTGAAAAATGTTCGTCGTGCCATGGTCGCGTCCTTCAGGTTCTTGAGAGAGTTGCCGTGATGTTGAATACCGCCGCGAGCAACTCGTCGTTACTGGCGGTGTTTGAGTTGAGCATGTTGAAGTCCTTGCTGATTTTCTGAGCACTGCCTCCATAAAACTTCTTCAGATCGCCGCTGACTCTCGTCCAGAGATCCCTCGCCGCATGCCCAGTGGCGCCAATCGGGATGGGAGTCACCCCAAACTCTACGGCAATGTCAAACTCCTTCTCGACACCATCCGCCGTCACAACGCTGCCACCGACGAGTTTGTTGCCGGAGAGAAAGACAGCAAATCCCGCCTTGCCAATCATCTCGCGGCGATATCGCTTCCACAAGTCATCGCGACTGCCATGAGTCGGATGTTCCTGGGGAAACGGCCTGAGGACGGTTCGCTCATCGAGATGCGAAACCGGCTTCGCGTAGAGACTATCCATCGCGCCTACGAGTACGGAGCCTCCAACGCCGAGGCCGATTCCAGTGACGAGGTTGTAGCCCTTTGCGATGATGCCGGCACCCAACGCGCGCCCCAGAAGATCCAGTCGAGGTTGTCCGAGAGGTGCGAAATCGTCGGCGCTGCCCGAGACAAAGATGTTCTTCCGGCGCGTCGTGCGGACCAGACGTTCCAGGATCGTCGTGATCTCTCCATAGTCGTCGAGGGCAACGGTGTTGATGCCGTAGACTTTCAGATCCTCCGTACGGTGCTCGAACTTCTTGCTCTCGTAGTTGTAGCGAGCGAGTTCCGCCTTGCCCTTCTTGCCGGAAGTCTTCGCGGGTTTCGTGGGCCTCTTCATGAGGCAGTAGTGGTCCCGACGGTTCTGGCCCACTAGGGCGCGGATACGACCGAGAATATAGTCGATGTTCGGGTCGGTAAAACTGAACCCAAGAAAGAGAAACGTCTTGGAGATCAGGTCTCCCTGGAGTTGCATCGAAAATAGCTGACGCTTCTCGTTGTATGTTTCATAGTCTTGTTTTGTAAGAACGGCCTCATCAGGCCGCGAGACGTCACCGTGCATCTTATAGACGACCGCATCGCGCTTCGGTATCGAGATCGCGAGATTCTCCCGCGACATCTTTACGTCGATTCGCTTGTGGGCTGCTATGAGCGCTTCCTCGATGAGCCGATCGTAGTTTGTTGTCCAGAACGTAGAGATCGGGAGAGCGGCGAGCAGTTCGTGATTTCTGGTCGGGGCTGCATCCTTCGTGAACTCATCGATCAAGGTCTGGTTGATCCGCCCACGACCGCGCGAGTGATTTTCGTGGTACTGAGCGAGCGCGATCAGGTCGGTCTCGATATCTACATCAAGATCCAGTTCCTTCGCGATGTCGCGCAACAGCTCCTTCCAGTCCACGAATCCGGACGGCTTCGATAGACCAGCCCCCACGAACACGGCTGCGTTCTGATTATCGATCGCAGATTGAAATGCATCAAGGAATGTTTCGAGTTTGGTTGCCACTGGATGTCCTGATGAAGTGCAGGTGGTTATCAGGAGGCGTCGATATATTCCAACAGTCGTGCAGCCATCTCGCGTTTCGTTCCCCTGGATCCCAGGGAGAGAACAGAACACAGTTCCCGCAGATCATTCGCCGTGAAGAGATCGTCGAGGAGAGCCGCCGACAAATCCAAATGGTGCACAATCAATGCGGCCAAATCCGCCTTTCGCGTTGGCACTGGCAATTCTGGCAACCACGACTTGACCACGTTTCGCAGACGCGCCATTTGCGCGCGTTCAATCAATATGATGCGAATGTCAGTCGAGTCCGTGTCCGGCCGACTGGGCGGTCTCTTTGCCGCTGGCTCGGAATCGTCGTCGGATAGTTTCACCGCGGCAAGGAGCGCGATGGCTCCCGCCAGGCCGATCCCAACGACCTTTGCGGTATCTACCCGCTGCTGAATCACCGAGTTGTGGGTTCGGAGTGACTTGACTAAGCTATCAAGCGCCGCGTGAAAATCCTGGTAGAAAAAATCAATAAAGGCACGGTTACCAATGAATATTGGCGGTGAACTGTCGAACAAGCAGTGCACGATTCGGACGGGAGCCAGAAGCCCTTCCCGCGCCCGCATCAGGTTGTCCTCCATCCGGCCATAGTAGCTTCTAGAATAGTTTGCGGTCACGACCGCGCATAAAAACCTGCAACTCCTGATCCCGGCAGCGATCACTTCGGGGATCTGGTCGCCTCCCAGAATACGCTGGTTGTCCATCCAGCAAGAAAATCCGTGATATTGCAGAGCGTTATATAGACTCGTCGCATCGGCATGATTGGCCGACTCGTACGAGATGAAGACGTCGTACTGGGACATGGTTTAGTCCTAGGATCTGCGACGGAGCAATGGTTGTGGTATCTGCCTCGGAGGGGCCGCCACAAAGGAACTGAACACCCGTCACCGTAGCTGAGCCGGGCGGGCGGGCAATGTCAAGAGAATTCGGATACGCTCCGTACACCACCGTTTCCTGGCAGCACCTATCCTTCCAGCGCGACCTTCAACGCTCCTGGGCTCCACAGCACGGTGGAGAGATTCCGTGCGTTGGTGGGTACGGCGCCCGTCGTGTTCGGGATCCGCAGGAGCACGATCTTCTTTCCGAAGCTCGTCGCGAGTTCGATCTCTCGCCGGACCCACTGATGACTGTGCGTATCCTGGCCGACCAGCACGAGAAGCACCGACGCGCCGCGAATCCTCGGCGAGAGGTGGCCGTCGATCGCGGCGTCGCCCAGTGGGCGGAGATCGTAGAGCTCGGTCGTGATGCCGAGGTCGGACCCAAGGCTTCCGTTCGTCACCCAGTCCTTCAACTGAGCAACCCACTGCCTGTCCTCGTAGACGTGACTGACGAAAATTGATCTTGGCATCTGCGTCACCTCTCTCAGCTGGTCCCGATCGTCAAGCGTCCGGCCGCAGCCTACGTAGCCGAACAAGATTTCATTCACGGCCACGCCGCGTGGCGATGGGTGACAGGAATCAGGGTGGCAGATCCGGCAGCTTCGGTCGCGCCGCTTCTGCCTGCTCCGCGGGCGGGCTGAGCTTCCGCTTGCGTTCACGGTCCATCCGAGGGTAGAGAACCGGGACCATGGCATCACTGTTCTTCTCGTATTCCCATAGGGACGAGGATCTGCGGGACCGCTTGGAGGTCCACCTCGCGATGCTCAAGAACCAGGGCGTGATCGAGACCTGGCACGATCGCCGGATCACCGTTGGCGACGAGGTCGATGCAGCGATCGATGCGAGTCTTGCATCTGCCGACATCATTCTGCTTCTCGTGAGCCCGGACTTCCTCGCCTCCAAGTACTGCTATTCGGTAGAGGCTCGGGCAGCGATGGAGCGTCACGCGGCCAAGACGGCGCGCGTCATTCCCGTCATCCTCCGGCCCTGCGAGTGGCGGGAGACACCGTTCGGGAAGCTCCTGGCCGCGCCCTCGGATGGTCGACCCGTCACGAAGTGGCCGGATATCGACGAGGCGTTCCTCGACATCACCCAGAAGATTCGGGCCGCCGCAGGCGTCACCCATTCTTCCCCCGTTACCCGGCTGGTGCCGGGCGCCTCGCCCGTAGCGCCCGAGGCTCACGTAGCGGGCCCGCGATCGAGCAACCTGCGACTGCGGAAGCAGTTCACCGATGCTGACCGGGATCGTTTCTTCGACGAAGCGTTCGAGTACATGGCGCGGTTCTTCGAACAGTCACTTTCGGAGCTGAAGGCGCGAAACCCGGGCATCGACGCGGCCTTCAAGCTGATCACTCGGCAGGAGTTCAGCGCCGTTGTCTATCGCGATGGTAAGACTGTTACACGCGTGAGCATTCGCGCCGATGGCGCAGGCGGTTTCACGAAGGGTATCACCTACTCCGCAAATCTTACAGACCGCGGTGGGTTCAACGAACTCATGCGTGTGGAGAACGACGAGCAGGGACTCTTCCTGAAGCCGCTGGGCATGAACATCCTGCATAGGAGCCGCGGCGAGGCCCACCTGACTTTTGAGGGCGCGGCGGAGTACTACTGGTCGATGTTCATCGAACCTCTCCAGCGATAGTCGGACCCGACTTTGACAGCTGGCTCCCTGGACTAGGTACGTAACTGACGGAAACCGCACGGATTTCCGCCTGATCCGCGCTCCTGCCCCGTGTTACTAGGCCTCGGGCTCCCCGGCGCCTGGGATCGCCGCCACCGCGTGTAGTTTCGGCGGCGGGTCCACCTTCAGCTTTCGCAGCAGGGCCGCGGCCTCGGGTCGGAGGTCCGTCGTCTGGCGGACGCGGACGCCATCGCGCTCGTACTCGACGACCTTGATGGACTC
>Ga0207969_100567_pt1 | contig 15843 bp, 20 predicted proteins | sample LakWasMet25_LOW6_2_FD_183869 | JGI IMG/M metagenome (GOLD analysis project Ga0207969, IMG submission 183869) | Freshwater sediment methanotrophic microbial communities from Lake Washington under simulated oxygen tension - Sediment Metagenome... | ecosystem: Environmental > Aquatic > Freshwater >... | reverse complement strand
TCTCCAGGCCGCCGTCGCGCTCAAGCACCTCGCGCACCAGCCCGAGATCGACCACGGAAAGTGCCGGCACCTCGGGGTCCAGCACCTCGTTAAGTGCGGCCCAGGCGTGCTCGACGCGGGACACGGGAGCGACTACCGTCACCACGCGCCGCCGGGATAGGTGCGCTGCAGGTACTGCATTTCGGCCAGCAGGTAGCCCATGTGTTCGCTGTGCACGCCGCGCTTGCCGGTGCTGCGGAAAGTCGCTTCCGCGGGGATCGCCAGTTGCGCCTCGCCGAGGACTTCGCCCATCTCGGCGAGCCAGGGCGCGCGCAGTTCCGACCAGGCCGGGCCGAGGCCGCAGGCCACCGCCACGTCGTCTACGGCGTCGGCCTCGAACAGCTCGGGCGTGTAGGGCCATACCAGAGCCAGCGCCGCTTCGCAGCGGCGGCGCGACTCGTCGGTGCCGTCGCCCAGGCGCACCGCCCAGTCGGCCGCGTGCTGCTGGTGGTAGCGCGCCTCCTTCAGGGCCTTGCCGGCGATCGCCGCGAGTTCGGCATCGCTGGAATCGCGCAGCCGCTCCCACATCAGCTTGAGCCACGTTGCCACGATGAGATTGCGCAGCACGGTGAAGGCGAAGTCGCCGCGCGGCAGTTCGGCCAGCGTCGGGTTGCGGTAGTCGCCTTCGTCGCGCAGGAAGGCGAGCTGGTCTTCGTCGTAGCCCTGCCCGCTGCGCTGACCGGCGAGCGTCAGCAGCGCGCGCGCCTGGCCGATCAGGTCGAGCGCCATGTTGGACAGCGCGATGTCCTCTTCGAGTATCGGCGCGTGGCCGCACCACTCGCCGAGGCGCTGACCGAGAATCAGGCAGGTGTCGGAGAGGCGCAGCAGGTACTGCAATTCAGGCGCGGCGGGAATCCGGATTGAAGCGACCATGGTCTGTGTGCCTTACATGTGGTCTACCGAACCCGGCAGCTTGTAGAACGTCGGATGGCGATATACCTTGTCCTCGGCGGGATCGAAGTACATGTCCTTGTCGCCCGGATCGCTGGCGACAATCTGGTCGGAGCGCACCACCCAGACGCTGCTGCCTTCCTGGCGGCGCGTATAGACGTCGCGCGCCATCTGCACCGCCATCTTGGGGTCGGCGGCGTGCAGGCTGCCGCAATGCTTGTGGTCGAGGCCGGCCTTGGTGCGGACGAAGACTTCCCACAGCGGCCATTCGTTTTCAGGTTTCATGCTGCCTCCTTGAGATTCTGTTTCCGCGCGTGGACCAGCGCCGCCTCGCGCACCCATTCGCCGTCTTCCCAGGCCTTGACGCGCGCGGCGAGCCGCTCGCGGTTGCAGGGGCCGTCGCCCCCGACCACGCGCCAGAATTCGGACCAGTCGATGGTGCCGTAGTCCCAGTGCTGGCGCTCCCCGTTCCAGCGCAGGTCCGGATCGGGGAAGGTGACGCCGAGCACCTCGGCCTGCTGCATGGCGGCGTCGACGAACTTCTGGCGCAGCGTGTCGTTGCTGACGCGCTTGATGCCCCAGCGCATTCCCTGTGCCGAATTCGGGCTCTGGTCGTCGGGCGGGCCGAACATCATCAGGCAGGGCCACCACCAGCGGTTCACCGCTTCCTGCACCATGGCCCGTTGCGCGTCGGTGCCGTCCTTCATCATCACCAGCAGGCTGTCGAAGCCCTGGCGCTGGTGGAAGCTTTCCTCGCGGCAGATGCGCACCATGGCGCGGGCATACGGCGCGAAGGAGCAGCGGCAGATCGGCACCTGGTTCATGATCGCCGCGCCATCGACCAGCCAGCCGATGGCGCCGACGTCGGCCCAGGTCAGCGTCGGGTAGTTGAAGATCGAGCTGTACTTGGCCTTGCCCGTATGCAGCGCGTCCAGCATCTGGTCGCGGCTGCTGCCCAGGGTCTCGGCCGCGGCATAGAGGTAGAGGCCGTGGCCGCCCTCGTCCTGCACCTTGGCCAGCAGGATGGATTTGCGCTTGAGCGTCGGCGCGCGGGTGATCCAGTTGCCCTCGGGCAGCATGCCGACGATCTCCGAATGCGCATGCTGGCTGATCTGGCGCAGCAGCGTCTTGCGGTAGTTCTCCGGCATCCAGTCCTTGGCTTCGATGAAGTCGCCGGCGTCGATGCGCGCATCGAAGCGCTGCTGCAAAACCGCTTCCTCGGCCGTGCGCAGCGTCGCCGGCTTGTCGCCGCCTTCGTCGCGCATCGTGTCCATGGCTTGTGTGTACATGGCTGCTTCCTTCTGCCTGCTGTTCTCGCGGGCGCCTGCGGGTCGATGGTGCCCCGCGCAGACGTGATACATTTTTATTAACTTGCTTTAAGTTTAATGTATCATTTAATCGCTGTCAATCGAAACCCGAACGTGCGCGACGAGCGCGCACGGCGCAGGACCGGGCAGGTGCCGGGATGCGAAGTGGCTGGGTGGGGCGACCGGAACGGCCGGGTGCTGCGCGGACCGGTCAGGCAGCGGCCGGGGCAGTCGGGGGGGCGACGCGCTCGTGATAGCGCGCCCGGTAAAGCAGGCGGCGCTTTTCCGGTGTCTCGGTGAAGGCGGAGCGATCGTGCAGCACGTTGTTGCAGACCAGTCCCATGCCCGGTTCCAGGCGCCCGTGCAGGGTCCACGCCGTCGGCGCCGCGAGCAGTCGCGTCAGGGCGGCAACCGCAGCCTGCGTGGCGGCATCGGTGCGCCATTCGATGCTGATGGTGCGTGCCGTGTAGCGCATGTGCAGGTAGCCGTCGCTGTCGATCGAGAACACCGGCCCCGGCTGCGCCGGACGCGCGACGCCGCTGTCGTCCATGCGGGGCGGGATGATCATCGCATCGGGTTGCGACAGGGCGCGGATGTAATCGGGATTCTCGTCGCGCAGCAGGATGTAGGCGATCTCGTGGTCGAGCAGCTGGTTTTCGCCGCCCGTCGCGGCGCTCTGCACGCAGTGCAGGATCATGCCCCGCACCGTGCGTTCGGGCAGGTTGTAGTAGCCGTCGGTGTGCCAGCGGATCGGCTTGTCGGTGTAGGGAATGAATTCCTTCCGCTCGCCGCGCTGTTCCGCGCCGGTTACCGAGATCGGCGAAATCGCGTCGTCGTCCGTCAGCCAGTGGCTGTCGAGGTGATGCAGGCCGAGTTGCGCGCCCAGCCGGCGCGGGATTTCCTTGTCCGGATTTCCCACGGTGTTGCTGGTGTAGATGGCCATGTCGGCAACGGCGCAACGTTCCAGCAAGGCATCACGCTCGCCTGTGGTCAACCGACGCGGATCGTCGAGCCGCACCAGAATGTCCTCAATGCGCCGCGGGGCACTGTCGAGTTTCTTCTCGCGCCACCAGCGGTAGCTCGCGGGGTCGTCAAGATCAAAGGGACTGGGCATCGCTATTCTCCCGACTCGCCGTGTCTCGAGCGCCGACTCTTGGCTTCGCCGGGGTGAAACAGCCCGGCGAGGGTTTTCTCCAGCGCCTTGATCGCCTCGGGCGACTCGATTTCCATGACCTGATCGACCGCCCAGAGACGGTCCTTCTCCGGCAGCACTTCTTTCAGGCAGGCGGCGAAACAGCGACGAAAGCCGAAGTCGGGCCCCTGCTCGGTGTAGCCGTGATCCGCATATTCCTCGCCGCGCCGGTTGAACAGGTCGAGAAAGTGTTGCTGGCATTTGCCCGGCGCCACGTCGAACAGCAGCATGTCGCGATTGTCCTCGATCGCCGCCGCCATGCGCTGCGCCAGCGCCGTGGTGAATTCGCCGCGCTGTTCCGGCGTCAGTTCGCGGAAGGCGATGCGATCCGCCGCCAGGGCGAGAAACACCATGAACTCGCAGACGAAGTCGAAGTAGGCATCGCCCAGATCGATGTCGTACTCCGCCTCGCGCATGCGCTTGATCGAATCGATCGCCAGCTTCCAGCCCAGGATCGCGATGACGCTGGCGAGCTCGGTCATCGACCGCGGCTTGCCGCCGGCGTGGAAACTGGAGCGAATTCGAATGGCCATGATTTACACCTGTTGATGCGCCCCCAAACACACGAGCGCAGCGATCTGACTAGTCACCCCCGCCCCGGGGCGGGGGCCGGGGGGTGGGGGGCGACCAATTCGCCTTGCCCAAAGGGCAAGGGGGCTATTTTCAATAGCCCCCCTTGCCCAAGGGCATCGGCAGGCCGCCGATCTTGCAGCCCTGCTTGGCGGCGCCGCCGTCGGGAAACAGCTCGAACAGCAGCGCGCTGTCGGCCTCGGGCATGTCGCCTTCTTCCTGCAGCCCCTTGATCAGGTTGCGCATGTTCGGCGTGTGGCCGTCCTCCTTGTACCTCTCGCGCAGGAAATTGATGACCTTCCAGTGCTGGTCGGTCAGTTCAATGCCGCAGGCCGCGGCAATGACGTGCACCGCCTCCTCGCTGAAATCGGGCTCCAGCAGGTAGCCGTATTCGTTGACTTCCTTCTCAACGCCGTTGATGGTGTAGCTCATGATGATTTCCTCTCCAATCAGTTACCCCTTCCCGCGGGGAAGATGCCCGCGGGAAGGAACCATAAAAAATCGATTTGAATTTGAAGCGGGTCGTCAGGCCTTCTTCAAATAGAACTCGTGAACGCCGCGTCCGGACTCGTGCGAAAACACCAGCTGGGCAGCGCCGGCCTTGGCCCAGGACGTGATGTCGTCGGCCGAGCCGGGGCAATCGCTGACCAGCTGCAGCACCTCGCCGTCCTTCATGCCGTCGAGCAGCTTCTTCGCCTGCACGATGGGGCCCGGGCAGGAGACGCCGCGCATGTCCAGCGTCACATGGGCGATCGGGGTGGCGTTGGCGCCGCCGGCACGCTGGATCATGTAGGCGGTCTTGCCGTCCGGCTGCTTCTGACTGCCGAGCACGACATTGCCGGTGACCTTGGCCCAGGAGAAAAGGTCATCGGCAGTGCCGGGACAGTCCGAAATCAGGCGCAGGGTCTGACCGGGCTGCAGGTCGTCGATAAGCTTCTTGGCGCCCAGCAGCGGAGCCGGACAGGGCAGGCCGCTGACATCGAGCGTGACGGTGGCGGATTCGGACATGAGGTGTCTCCTCGTTCGGTTGAGGTCAGGCGCCGACGGCGACGACCGATTTATGTGGGACGAACAAACCGCAGCCGAGCGCGCGGTGCGCGCCCAGCCCGGCCTCCTGCATCGCCAGCGACTCGGCGGCGGCCAGGCCATGCAACATCAGGCTGAAACCGCGCACCAGGCCTTGCGCGGTCCGCAATTGACCTGCCTTGCCGGTGATCAGTTGCGGCTTCAGGCCGCGTTCGGCCAGCAAGGATTTGCAGCGCGCGAGAAATTCGATCTCGTCATCGAGGTCGACGCTGACCATATGCGAATAGACCACGCCACGCGAAGGAAGCAGCGGACGCAGGCTGCTCGCGCCCAGCGTCAGCATGGCACCGCCGAGGTCGAGCCGGGCGCCGGCCAGGGAGTCGGCGCTGGCGCTACGGTGAATCGGCAGACGAAGCACGAGCCGGCTGCGACGGCCGACGAAGCTCACCCCATTGCCCTTGGCCAGGCCGGACAGCGGCAGGATGCCGGCCTCCGGTTCCTCGTCGAACCAGGGCAGGGCGCGCCGCACCGCCAGGGACAAAGCGTCGGCATGATCGTCGGCCAGGGTTCCCTCTTCAAGGGAGAACACCACATCGACCATCACAGAGGACGCCTCTTCCGGCGGGTAGTTCACTCCGCCTCCCCTTCCTTGCCGGCCATGCCCGGCTGGGCGGCCGCCCAGTCGGTCAGCACCTTGCCCCAGCGCGCAGCAGTCACCGGATCGACGTCGAAAATGGTGAAACGGCTGCGCTCGCGAATGCGCGTGCGCAGCAAGGGCATGCCGCCGGCTTCGAAGACGAACTGCTGCAGTTCGATTTCCTGATTGCCGATGGGCACGCGAAACTTGTCGAGCGAGGTGACGGTATCCAAGAATATTCCTCTACGTGGGGGCGGACTATGGCACCAGCGACGGGTAGACAGCCATCACCGGATGGGAGTGCAAGCATATAACCCTTTGGGGTAGGTCGAATTACCTACCGGGAGTATGGTTTGTGCACCGCACAGACTCTTAACATCCTCGAATCGAGTTACCCCGACCACGAGGAGAGAGACCATGGCCAAGCCCATGCACCCAACACCGAACCTGGATCAACTGGAAAGCGGCCCCTGGCCCAGCTTTGTCACCGGCCTCAAGCGCCTGGCCAAGGACAAGGATTACGTTGTCGATATTCTCGGCCATCTCGAACATTCCTACCAGACCCGCAAGGGCTACTGGAAGGGCGGCACGGTCGGTGTGCGCGGCTACGGCGGCGGCATTATCCCCCGCTTCACCGAAATCAAGGACGAAAACGGCAACCCGGTGTTCAAGGATGCGGCCGAATTCCACACCCTGCGCGTCATGCCGCCCCCCGGCATGCACTACAACACCGCGACGCTGCGCCAGTTCTGCGACATCTGGGAAAAGCACGGCTCCGGCCTGATCGCCTTCCACGGCCAGTCCGGCGACATCATGTTCCAGGGTGCCACCACCGAGAACGTGCAGAAGGCCTTCGACGAAATCAATGACATGGGCTTCGACCTCGGCGGCGCCGGCCCGGCCGTGCGTACCTCGATGTCCTGCGTCGGCGCCTCGCGCTGCGAGCAGTCCTGCTACGACGAAGCCAAGGCACACCGCGAAGTGCTTAACACCTTCCTCGACGACATCCACCGTCCGGCCCTGCCCTACAAGTTCAAGTTCAAGTTCTCCGGCTGCCCCAACGACTGCATGAATTCCATCCAGCGTTCGGACATGGCCGTGATCGGCACCTGGCGCGACAACATCCGCACCGACGAGGCGCTGGCCAAGAAGTGGTTCGCCAAGCACGGCATGAACGAACTCGTGAACGACGTCGTCGCCCGCTGCCCGACCAAGGCGATCCAGATCAAGGAAATCAAGGACGTACGCAAGGACAGCCATTTCTCCAGCGTGGCCGTCAATGACGCCCAGGCACTCGAGATCGACAACAAGGACTGCGTACGCTGCATGCACTGCATCAACGTCATGACCGGCGCCCTGGCGACCGGCGTAGACAAGGGTGCGACGATCCTGGTGGGCGGCAAGCGCACACTGAAGATCGGCGACCTGATGGGCACCGTGGTGGTTCCCTTCATGCCGCTGAAGACGGACGAAGACTTCGAAAAGCTGGTCGAACTGGGCCAGAAGACCATCGACTTCTTCGCCGAAAACGCGCTGGAACACGAGCGGACCGGCGAAATGATCGAGCGTATCGGCCTGGTCAACTTCCTCGAGGGCATCGAGGTCGATATCGACGCCAACATGGTTTCCACGCCGCGCATGAACCCCTACGTCAATACCGCCGGCTGGGACGAGGAAGTCGCCAAGATCAACGCCAAAAAAGCCGCTGCCTGAAAGGATCGAGCATGAACGCACAAGTTAACGCACCCGCGCCCGCCGCCCCGCTGCGCAAAGCCATCGAATGCGGTGTGCCGGACAACAAGCCGCACCTGCACCCGACGCTGCTGAAGAACTACGGCAACTGGAAGTATCACGACCGGCCCCGTCCCGGCGTGCTGCACCACGTCTCGCATACCGGCGATGAAATCTGGACGGTACGCGCCGGCACCCAGCGCCAGATGGACCTTTACACCATCCGCACCCTGTGCGACATCGCCGACAAGTTCGCCGAGGGCTTCGTCCGCTTCACCATCCGCTCCAACATCGAGTTCATGGTGGCCGACCAGAAGAAGGTCGATCCGATGATCGCCGAACTCGAAAAGAACGGTTTCCCCGTCGGCGGCACCGGCAACTCGGTTTCGATGGTGTCCCACACCCAGGGCTGGCTGCACTGCGACATCCCCGGCACCGACGCCTCCGGCGTGGTCAAGTCGATGATGGACGAGCTCTACAACGAGTTCAAGAACGAAGAGATGCCGAACCGCGTGCATATGTCGACCTCCTGCTGCGAGATCAACTGCGGCGGCCAGGCTGACATCGCGATCATCATCCAGCACACCAAGCCGCCCAAGATCAACCACGACCTGGTGGCCAACGTCTGCGAACGCCCGACCGTCGTGGCCCGCTGCCCGGTCGCCGCGATCCGTCCGGCGCTGGTCAATGGCAAGCCCTCGCTCGAAGTCGATGAGAAGAAGTGCATCTGCTGCGGCGCCTGCTATCCCCCCTGCCCCCCGATGCAGATCAACGATCCGGAGCATTCCAAGCTGGCGATCTGGGTCGGCGGCAAGAACTCCAACGCGCGCGGCAAGCCCACCTTCATGAAGATGGTCGCGTCGGGTCTGCCCAACAACGCTCCGCGCTGGCCCGAAGTCAACGCCGCAGTGGGCAACATCCTGCGCACCTACAAGGCCGACGCCCGCCCCTGGGAGCGTCTGTCGGACTGGGTCGAGCGTATCGGCTGGCCGCGTTTCTTCGAGAAGACCGGACTGCCCTTCACCAAGTACCTGATCGACGACTGGCGCGGTTCACGTGCCAACCTCAATGCTTCCACCCACATCCGCTTCTGAGCGAAATCTAGGATAGTCAGCTCATGAAATTTGCAGTCACCATCAACGAAGGGCCTTACCAGCACCAGGCAAGCGATTCCGCTTACCTGTTCTGCAAGGCCGCACTGGAGAAGGGCCACGAGATCCGTCGCGTGTTCTTCTACAACGACGGCGTGAATAACGCGTCGTCGCTGACCGAACCGCCGCTCGACGACCGCAACATCGTCGCGCGCTGGTCCAAGCTCGCGGAAGACCACAAGCTCGACCTCGTGGTGTGCGTTGCCGCCGCCCTGCGCCGCGGCATCCGCGACGAAAACCTGGCCTCCGGCTTTCGCATCTCGGGGCTCGGCCAGCTCGTTGAAGCGGGTATCGAGGCCGACCGCCTCGTGACCTTTGGAGACTGACATGAGCGAAGGAACCATCAAGAAGTTCATGTTCGTCAATCGCACGGCGCCCTACGGCACCATCTACGCGCTCGAATCGCTGGAAGTCGTCCTCATCACGGCGGCCTTCGACCAGGACGTGAGCCTCGTCTTCATGGACGACGGCGTGTTCCAGCTGAAGAAGGGCCAGCAGACCAAGGGCATCGAGAACAAGAACTTCTCGCCGACCTACCGGGCGCTGGACGGCTACGACATCGAGAAGCTCTACGTCGAAGAGGAAGCGCTGGCTGCCCGCGGGCTGACCGAAGACGATCTGCTGGTCGACGTCACGGTGATGTCGCGCGCCGAACTGGGCAAGCTCATGGACGAGATGGACGTCGTCCTCAGCTACTAAGGAAAAGGAACATTCATGTTGCACATCGTCAATAAATCGCCGCTGCAACGCACCACGCTGGAGTCCTGCCTGCGGGTTGCCGTGCCCGGCGGCGCCATCCTCCTGATCGAGGATGCCGTCTACGCCGCCACCCGCGGCAATGCGGCCGAAGCCCAGCTGCGCGACGCGCTGTCGCGCTTCAAGGTCTATGCCCTCGCCCCCGATCTCGACGCGCGCGGCATGGGCGACCGCGTCATGGAAGGCGTCTCTACCGTGGATTACGGCGGCTTCGTCGACCTCGTCGCAGAACACAAAAACTGCCAATCGTGGCTGTAAGCAAGATCTTTTAGTTACCCCGCACATCACCAAGGAGACACTCATGGCTAGCATCGAAGTCAACGGCAAGACCTACGAAACGGACGAAGAAGGTTATCTGGTCAACCTCGCCGAATGGAACGAGGAAGTCGGCAACTACCTCGCGCAAACTGAAAACGTCGAACTGACGGACCAGCACTGGGAAGTCATCAACTTCCTGCGCGACTACTACAACGAGTTCCAGATCGCCCCGGCCGTGCGCGTGCTGACCAAGGCCATCGGCAAGAAGCTCGGCCCGGAAAAAGGCACCAGCCAGTACCTCTACGACCTGTTCCCCTACGGCCCCGCCAAGCAGGCATGCAAGATCGCCGGCCTGCCGAAGCCCACCGGCTGCGTCTGATTCCAGTCGCAATCAGGCCGATGGCTGTCCGCAATATCCGTACCTGAGCCGCACTAGAGAGCGTCCATGAGTGTCTTGTTCGCAATCCTGTTCTACGCCGCCACGCTGATTCTGGCGGGCGGCGTCCTGTACCGGATCTACGACTATGCGCGCACCCCGGCGCCGCTGAAGATCCCCACCACGCCGGCACCGACCACGACCGGCGGCGTCGCCTTCCGCATGTTCCGCGAGGTGGTGTTCTTCGAGAGCCTGTTCAAGTCCAACCTGTGGATCTGGGCACTCGGCTGGCTGTTCCATGTCGGCCTGGCGCTGGTGCTGCTGCGCCATCTGCGCTACTTCACCGAACCGGTGAATTTCATCATCGCCTTCGTTCAGCCCTTCGGCATGTACGCTGGCTTCGCCATGGCCGCGGGCCTTGCCGGGCTGTGGGCGCGGCGTTTCCTGGTCGAGCGCATCCGCTACATCTCGACCCCCTCCGATCACCTGATGCTGGCCCTGCTGCTCGGCATCGCCGTCACCGGCCTGCTGATGAAGTTCGTCATGCACACCGACATCGTCGCCGTGAAGACCTTCTTCCTCGGCCTCATGGTGTTCGAGATCAACCCGCTGCCGGCACATCCCGGCCTCTACCTGCATCTGGGCATGGTCGCGCTGCTGATGATCATCTTCCCCGTCAGCAAGCTGCTGCACGCCCCCGGCCTCTTCTTCTCGCCGACCCGCAACCAGGTCGACAATCCGCGCGAAACGCGCCATCTGGCGCCCTGGGCCGCCAAATTCGAAGCGAAGAACTGAGATGGCTGACGAAACCACTCCCGTCGCCGTGGCACCAGCGCCGCCCGCAGGGGGTACCGCCCCCGGCGCCGCCGGAGGCATAACTCCTGCAGCCAAGCCCGCCGCCGCCAAGGCGCCGGAGAAGGCCAAGGTGGTCGCTCCCGCTTTCCGCGAGTACCCGACCATCCCGGCCTTGCAGATCGACGCGATGGTCGACTCCAACCCCTATGTCTCCGCCGCCGTGCACAACGAAGCGGTCGGCTTCCCCGGCACCCTGGTCGATGGCTGGGAGCAGAAGGCCGTCGCCAAGATGGGCGAACTGCTGGGCAAGTACCGCTCGCTCAAGGTGTACATGGATGCCTGCGTGCATTGCGGCGCCTGCACCGACAAGTGCCACTATTTCATCGGCACCGGCGATCCGAAGAACATGCCGGTGGCGCGCCAGGACCTGATGCGCTCGGTGTATCGCCGCTACTACACGCTGCCCGGCAAGCTGTTCCCCAAGCTGGTCGGCGCCCGCGACATGACCAAGGACGTGCTCGACGACTGGTTCCGCTACTACAACCAGTGTTCCGAGTGCCGCCGCTGCTCGGTGTTCTGCCCCTACGGCATCGACACCGCCGAAGTCACCATGGCGGCGAAGGAAATCATGGACAGCGTCGGTCTCGGTCACAAGTACGTGAACGAGATCATCGCCAAGGTGCACAAGATCGGCAACAACCTCGGCCTGCCCGGCCCGGCGCTGGAGAACACGCTGGAAGGCCTGGAAGAGGACGTGCTGGAAGACACCGGCGCCGCCGTCAAGTATCCGCTCGATGTGAAGGGCGCCGAAGTGCTGCTGGTCACGCCCTCGGCAGACTTCTTCGCCGAGCCGCACGTCGATAGCCTGATCGGCTACGGCAAGGTTTTCCATGCCGCCGGCATTTCCTGGACGCTGTCCAGCAAGGCATCGGAAGCCGGCAACTTCGGCATGTTCATCGGCAACTACGAGCAGATGCAGAAGATCGCCATGCGCGTGCGCGAAGCGGCGCTGGAACTCGGCGTCAAGCGCATCGTGGTCGGCGAGTGCGGCCACGCCTGGCGCGTCGCCTACGCCTTCTGGAACACCCTGACCGGCATCGGCGCCGGCGCCAGCGATCCCTTCGCGATCCAGCTGCAGAAGCAGCTCGATCCGAACTACAAGCAGCCCTCGCACATCTGCGAAGTGACCTGGGACCTGATCCAGGCCGGGCGGCTGAAGTTCAACAAGGAAGCCAACGATCACCGCATCGTCACCTTCCACGATTCCTGCAACGTCGCACGCGGCTCGCGCATGGGCGATTATGCCGGCGGCCAGTTCGACATTCCGCGCAACATCATCAAGGCCGTGGCCAACCGCTACGTCGAAATGTCACCCGACACGACGCACGAGAGAACCTTCTGCTGCGGCGGTGGCGGCGGCCTGCTGACCGACGAACTGCTCGACCTTCGCATCAAGGGCGCGCTGCCGCGCATGGAAGCCCTGAACCGCATCGTGCAGCACGACGGCGTCAATTTCATGGCCACCATCTGCGCCATCTGCAAGGCCCAATTCACCAAGGTGCTGCCCTACTACGGCTTCAAGATGAGCATGGTCGGCGGCGTGCACCAGCTGGTCAGTACCGCGATCGTGCTCAACAACGAGCAATGACGAACAAGATATCAATGGAGACCCCTCATGTCCGCCACGCCTGAAACCCAAGCCGAAAAATTGACCTTCCGCCGCTACAAGGAAGGCGACACCAAGGTCAAACGCTGGCAACAGCAGATCTTTCAGGCCAGCTACACCTACAAGTGCCCGACCTATGTGCAGTCGACCCCGCCGTGCCAGGGTTCCTGCCCGTCCGGCGAAGACATCCGCGGCTATCTGAACATCGTGCGCGGCATCGAGAAGCCCCCCGTCGGCGCCGACGGCAAGCCGAGCATGACTTGGCAGGAATACGCCTGGCGTCGCCTGACCGAAGCCAATCCGCTGCCCTCCGTGATGGGCCGCGTCTGTCCCGCGCCATGCGAAACCGGCTGCAACCGCAATGAAGTCGAAGACCACGTCGGCATCAACTCGGTCGAGCATTATCTGGGCGACTGGGCAATCAAGAACAACCTGAAGTTCAAGGCCCCCGAAAAGAAGACCGGCAAGAAGGTCGCCATCATCGGCGGCGGCCCGGCCGGCCTGTCGGCCGCTTACCACCTGACCCTCAAGGGCCACAGCTGCACCATTTTCGACGAGCACGAATTCCTCGGCGGCATGATGCGCTACGGCATCCCCGGCTACCGCACGCCGCGCGACACGCTCGACGCCGAAATCCAGCGCATCCTCGACCTCGGCGTGGAAGTGCATCTCAAGACGCGCATCGGCACCCATGTCACGCTGGAACAATTGCGCGAAAGCTATGACGCGATCTTCCTCGGCCTCGGTGCCCAGGCCGGCCGCGCCCTGCCGCTGCCCGGCGATCCGGCAGCCCATACCGCACCGAACGTGGTCACCGCCACGGCATTCCTCAAGGCCTTCAACGACGGCCGCCTGAAGACCGTAGGCCACCGCGTGGTGGTAGTCGGCGGCGGCGACACCTCGATGGACGTCGCCACCGTGGCCCGCCGCCTCGGCCACATCGAGAAGGTCAATCCCACGGATTTCGAAGCGGCCATCGCCGGCCATCTGGCCCAGGACGTCGCCGACGTTTCCCTGCGCCAGGGTGCCGAAGTCACGCTGACCTCCGTCTATATGACCGCCAGCAAGCCCGAAATCGAGCATGCCGAGGCTGAAGGCATCACCATCATGGGCGGCTGGATGCCGATCGGCGTGGTCAAGGGACCCGACGGTCGCGCCACCGCGCTGCGCGTCATGCAATGCGAAGCCAAGATGATCTCCGGCCGCCTCGACATCAAGAAGATCGAAGGCACCGAAAAGGAACTGCCGGCCGACCTGATCGTGTCCGCCATCGGCCAGGCCGTCGATTTCACCGGCATCGAGGAATTCAACTCCGGCAAGGGCATGATCGCCGCCGACAAGAACTACCAGGTGTCCGGCAAGCCGGGCGTGTTCGCCGGTGGCGACGTCATCCGTCCGCACCTGCTGACCACCGCCGTGGGCCATGGCGCGATCGCCGCCGAAGGCATCGACCAGTATCTGGCCGGCGTCGAACCGGGCCGCCGGCCCAAGATCGACGTGCATTCCTTCGACCTGATGCGCAAGTACGTGGAGAAGGGCGTCCAGCTGGGCGAGATCCACACCCCCCTGCACGGCACCGACAAGAGCAAGGACGTGGTGCACAACTACGACAACCGCTCCGAGCGCTACGTCATCCCGCACGATCAGCTGTTCCTCGGCCACTTCCAATACACCGAGCGCAACAAGCGCCACGTCACGCATCTGAACAAGGATTCGGCGTTGGGCAACTTCGACGAGCGCATCGACGCGCTGAGCGAGGCGGAAGTGATCGCCGAGGCCAAGCGCTGCATGAGCTGCGGCCAGTGCTTCGAGTGCGACAACTGCGTCGTTTATTGCCCGCAGACCGCCGTGTACAAGGTCAAGAAGACCGAGACCCTGACCGGCCGCTACGTCGCCACCGATTACGACAAGTGCATCGGCTGCCACATCTGCGCCGACGTCTGCCCGACCGGCTACATCCAGATGGGCCTGGGCGAGTAAGACTGTGCTGCGCCTGATCCGCTCTCTGCTGATGATCGCCGCGATGGTCGCCGTGTCGCCGGCGCCGACTTTTGCGCACAGCGGCGAGGCGCGTCCCCAGCGCACGCCCGTCCCGGAGATGACGACCGAGGCCACCGGCAAGTGCGTTGCCCCGCCCGAGGAGATGCGCCGCAACCACATGGAGATGCTCAAGCACCAGCGCGACCGGACGCTGCGCTCCGGCATCCGCGGCGAACCGGCTTCGCTGAATGCCTGCATCGAATGCCATGCCGGCAAGAAGACCGGCTCCGTGCTCGGCAAGGGCGCCTTCTGTGAAAGCTGCCATTCCTATGCCGCAGTCAAACTCGACTGCTGGGATTGCCACCAGCCCAAAGCCGGCTTCAAGGCAACGGGAGTGAAACCATGACGGCCCCGCAATGCCCCGACAACAACCCGCGCCGTGCTTTCATCGCCGCCGCCGGCGCCGGCGTGGCCGGCCTCGGCTTCACCGTGATCGCTCCCGGCCTGCACCTGATGGCCGTCGGCGAGGCCAATGCCGCCGAGGCCCGCAAGGCCGGCACCGCCGCCTCGCCCGCGGTGCGCTGGGGCCTGCTGATCGACGCCGGAAAATGCGCGCCCGGCTGCACCAAATGCATCGACGCCTGCCACACCGAAAACGGCGTCAGCGAGAAACTTCCCGATCCGCGGCAGAACTCGCAGTGGATACGCAAGATCGAGCTGGTGGACAAGCGCAACGGCCGCGTCACGCAATTGCCGATGATGTGCCAGCACTGCGCCGAGCCGCCCTGCGTGGACGTCTGCCCCACCGGCGCCTCGATGAAGCGTGCCGACGGCATCGTGCTGGTCGACCGCCACACCTGCATCGGCTGCCGCTACTGCATGATGGCCTGCCCCTACAAGGCGCGTTCCTTCGTCCATACCCCGCTGACCCAGCAGAACCCCGAAGTTCCGCGCGGCCAGGGCTGCGTCGAAAGCTGCACGCTCTGCGTGCATCGCATCGACAAGGGCCAGCAACCGGCCTGCGTCGAATCCTGCCCCGAGGGCGCCATGGTGTTCGGCGACCTGAACGACCCCGCCAGCGAGATCGCCAAGCGTATCGCCAGCGTGCCGACCACCCAGGTTCGTGCCGATCTGCGCCTGAATCAGGGCGTGCGCTACCAGGGACTCTGATCATGTTCACACCCCATCCCCGCCACGAAGAAGCCCTCTTCTACCTGCTTGCCGCCATCGGCGGCGTGGTCTCGGCGATCGGTCTCGCCGCCGCGCTGTACATGGAGCATTCCGGCCATGTCGTCACCGGCATGAACAACCAGATCGTCTGGGGCCTGCCCCACGTCTTCGCCATCTTCCTGATCGTGGCCGCCTCGGGCGTGCTCAACGTCGCCTCCATGGGCTCGGTCTTCGGCCGGGTGCTCTACAAACCGCGCGCGCCGCTCTCCGGCCTGCTGGCGCTGGCGATGATCACCGG
>Ga0207969_100557_pt1 | contig 16216 bp, 15 predicted proteins | sample LakWasMet25_LOW6_2_FD_183869 | JGI IMG/M metagenome (GOLD analysis project Ga0207969, IMG submission 183869) | Freshwater sediment methanotrophic microbial communities from Lake Washington under simulated oxygen tension - Sediment Metagenome... | ecosystem: Environmental > Aquatic > Freshwater >... | reverse complement strand
AGGCCGAGGGGTGCCGACGCCCTACGCGGCGAACCGCGGGCAGCAAGGGCGCGGCGCGCGGAACCCTACGAAACCAGCGCCCCCGCTTTCGCGGAAGAGCCGGAAATAGACTCATGCGATGCTCCTTCGACGAGCGATGAGAACACAGTTCAAAGCTTGGATTGAGCCCGAATCGAGCCTCCTGGGGAGCTCGATGCTCCAGCTTCTGCGGCTTCGGCGGTGCCTCACCCAAGGCTTCGTTCCCGCACTTCCCTCCCTCGGGAACAAACCGCTCCCGTTGACGTTGCCCCATTCGCCGTGGTGTCACCGCCCAACCTCATGCGTCGCGTCTCCGCCCTCCTCGCCGTGCTCCTCGCTGCTCCGGCCGCCGGGGCCCAGCTCGTCCCGCTGGCCTTCGTGTCCCGCGCCGGGAGCCCTCGGGGGGCCACCGCCCTCTCCGCGCGTATCAACCGCGTCGACTGCGCGGCCGACGAGGTCATCACGGTCACCGCCTCGCTCCCGGCGCCCGCGGCCGGGGTGGCCGAGCTCTGGGTGAGCGAGACCACGAGCTGCGACCCGAGCGTCCGAGAGCCCAACCTCGGGGCCACCTGCTTCCCCATCTGCAGCCCCTCCACGCGCCGCGCCTGCACCCTCCCCTACGCCGAGGGAGAGCGCGAATACACCTTTCGCGTGCCGGTGCGCTGGATCATCGACCCGCGGCTAGGGCTCTGCTCCGCCGTCACGGGTCGGCGCTACCTCCAGGTGGTCGTGGGCGACACCGTGGTCGCCCGGAGCTCGCCCTCGATGCGCGTCGACCTGGTGCTCCCGCAGGCGCCGCAGTCGGTGGTCGCCTCGTTGGGAGGCCCGGAGCAGACCGCCACCATCTCCTGGGGCTACGCCACCCCCGACGCCGGCACCGTCGCCGTCGACTCGGGCACCGTGGACTCGGGCACCGTCGACTCGGGCGCCGACGCTGGCGTCGAGGATGTTCCCACGGCGGTCGATGTGCCGGTGGACACGGGCAGCGGGCCCAGCGCCGACCCGGAGGTGGAGACCCTGTCGCGCTTCTACGTGCTGTGCAGCCCTCCGCCGGGCGCTCCCCCGGCGCCCGCGATCGACGGCGGAACCTGTCCCGCGGTCCCCTTCGCGGGCCTCGACGTGAACGACGACGCGCAGTTGCAGCGCTGGAGCTGCACCCGCACCTCCGTCGAGCCCACGGCTCGAACGGTGATGATCGACGGGCTCCCGGCGTCGATCCCGCACCGCTTCGCCGTGGTCGCGGAGGACCTCGCGGGCAACCGCAGCGCCGTCACCTACGCGGGCGACTGCGTGAGCCCGAGGGCGATCAACGACTTCTGGGAGGAGTACCGCCGCCAGGGGGGCCAGGCGGCGCCCGGGGCCTGCGCGGTGGGCGGGGCGGGGATGGGCCGCGGGGCGGGCGGAGGAGGGCTGCTGCTCGGGCTGCTCGGCCTCGGGTGGGCGCTGCGCCGCCGTCGCTCCCGGTGAGGGATCAGCGCGCGGGCGCGGGTCGCGCAGGCGCCGGGCGCGAGGGCAGCGCAGGCGGCGGGCGCTCTCCCGGTCGGGGCGGGCCGCAGGCCTCCACCACCACCGCGACGCGCTCCTCGGACAGCGACCTGCGCAGCGTGGGGAGCGAGCTGCGCACGAACACGCAGCTCTCGTAGACCTCGTCGATGCCGCCGTCCCAGCGGTCGGAGGTGTGCACCTCGACCTGGTGATCGGGGCGCACCACCACGCGGATGCCGGGGCCCTCGAAGGTGCTGGTGGAGCCGGTGTCCGCGGGGAAGGTCTGCGCGTCGACGTCCGACGTGGAGGCGGGCAGGCTGGGGAGGCGCACCCGGGGGACGTCCCCCCGGAGAGGCGGCGGGACCTCGGTCGAAGGGGACGGGGGATGCCCCGAGGGGGCGCTCTTGCGGCCGCAGCCGGAGAGCAGCGCGAGGAGGAGGAGGGGCGGGAGCGATCGGTTCATGGCGTCGCGTCCGTTGGGTGCGATCAGGCGTCGCCGGGCTTCGCCGCGGAGCGCGCCTTCCAGTACTCCAGGGCCATCGGGAGCACGGACACGAGCACGATGAGGATGACCACCTTCTCGAAGTGCTTCTGGACGATTTCCAGGCCGCCGAAGAAGACCCCGGAGCCCATCATCAGGGTGACCCACGCGACGGCGCCGACGATGTTGAAGGTGATGAACTTCGGGTAGCTCATCGCCCCGGCGCCCGCGACGAAGGGCGCGAAGGTGCGGACGATGGGGACGAAGCGGGCGAGGATGATGGTCTTGCCGCCGTAGCGCTCGAAGTACGCGTGGGTCTTGGCGAGGTACTTCTTGTTGAAGAAGCGCGAGTCCTCGCTGGTCATCACCCGGGGGCCGATGGCCCGGCCGACGTGGTAGTTCACCGTGTCGCCGACGATGGCCGCGGCGATGAGGGCGCCGCCCAGCAGGAAGACGTTGAGCTCGCCGGTGCTGCTGGCCACGAAGCCGGCGGTGAAGAGCAGCGAGTCACCCGGGAGGAAGGGCGTCACCACCAGGCCCGTCTCCGCGAAGACGATCACGATCAGGAGCCAGTACATGGCCGTGCCGTACTGGTGCGTGAGCGCCGTGAGCCCGGGGATGCTCACGAGCTGCTTGATGAAGTGCCATGCTTCCATGATTTTGCCCGACTAGACGAAGCGCCCAGCGAAGGGAAGTAAAGAACGAGGGCCCGTATGGGCGCCGTCAGAACTCGCAGCGGGCCATGAGCGAGGCGAGGGCGCCGGGCTGCTCGGGCGACCAGCCGTCGAGCAGGGCGTCGGTGACCGAGCGGTCGTCGGCGACCAGCGGCAGAAGCGGGTCGAGGTAGCGGCGCTCGTCGCGGCCGTCGGCGTCGAGGAGGGCGCGCCGGCCGAGGGCCTCGACGGCCACCGGGAGCACCGCCCGGAGCAGGGCGCCGACCGTTGTCTTACCGATGGGTGTATGCAGCCCCTCGGCGGCGATGCGGGGGCGCAGCGAGTGCCAGGCGTCGTGGCCGAAGGGGACGAAGGACTCCTCCACGGCGGTGAGGGCGGCGTCGTCGTAGAGGACGGCGGTCCAGAGGGCGGCGAGCGCGACGGCGTAGGGGAGCGGCACCGAGTCGGCGCCGCGCACCTCCAGCGTGCGGGCGAGGCGCACCTCCGGGAACATCGTCTTCAGGTGCGTCTCCCAGTCGTACGCGGTGGCGCGCTGGCCGTTGAAGCCCTCGGCCATGAAGCGCCGGAAGGAGTGCGTGGTGGCCTGCGTCGCCACCCCGTCGCGCTTCACCAGGAACATCGGCGCGTCGAGCGCCCACTGCACATAGTCCGAGAGCCCGGCGTCCTTCTTCCAGGCGAAGGGGAGGAGCCCGGTGCGATCGGGGTCCATGCCCAGCCAGACGAGGGCCCGCTCGCTCTTCACGGGCTGCCGCGCGCCGTCCTTCATGGGGCTGTTGGCGAAGAGGCCCGACACCGCCGAGGAGAGCCCGAGGGCCGCGCGCAGCTTGCGCATGGCGTCTCGCTCGTCGCCGAAGTCGAAGTTGGCCTGCACCGTGGCGGTGCGCCGCATCATGTCGAGCGCGCGAGGGCCGCGGGTGGGCAGGTACTCCCTCATGATGGGGTAGCGGGACTTCGGGACCCAGTCGAGGTCGCCCTGCCGGGCGTAGGGCTGGAAGCCGAGGCCCAGCATGTGGAGCTTCGGCGAGAGCGAGAGCGAGCGCATCTCCTCGCGGTGCTGGCTGAGCTCGGCGTGGAGCCCGTGGAGGCTGTCGTGCGGCGCGCCGGAGAGCTCGAACTGCGAGCCGGGCTCCAGGGTGATATTGGCCCTCGCGCGCTCGAGGCCGAGCACCGGGCCGCCTTCGGACTCCGGGGCGGTGGGGGTCCATCCGTGGCGCTCGATGAGCTGCGCGAAGATCGCGTCGACGCCGGGGCGGGCGGGGGCGGAGTGGTAGTGGAGGGGCGCGCCGTCGTCGAAGAGCGCGACGCGCTCGGACTCGATGCCCACCGCGCGCTTGGAGGGACGGAACGATTGCTCGAACACCGCGAGCAGGTCGCCCTCGCCCTGGAGGAGGTCATCTTGGCTGGTGGCAGTCATCGCGCGCGAACATACCTTGCGAGGGCTCCAGGGCAACGCAGACTCGCGCGCCGCAGGTGCGAGACGCCGCGGGGGCAATGGGAGTAGTGTCCCGCGCCCAATGAGCAGCAGGATCGAATCGGGACTGACGATCGAGGGCAGCGTGCGGGGCGAAGGGGAGCTCGTGGTGGCCGGCCGGCTGCGCGGCGCGCTGGTGCTGAACGGCACGCTCGTGGTGGAGGAGGGCGGCATCGTCGAGGCGGAGGTCGAGGCGAACGGGGTCGTGGTGGCGGGCGTGCTCTCGGGCAGCGTCACCGCGCACGACGAGATGCGCATCCAGCCGGGCGGCTACGTCGACGCCAGGGTGAGGGCGGCGCGGCTGGCCGTGGCCGAGGGCGCGGTGTTCCGCGGCGACCTGCAGGCGGTGGTCACGCCGTCGACGCCGCCGCTCCCGCCGCCGGGCGGAGCGAGAGAGCGGCTGATCGCTCCTCCCTCCTCGTCGGCTCCCCGAGCGCTGGAGCCCACTGTTTCTGCGGTCGCCGCTCCTGCTCCTTCCCCTCCGAAGATGCGGGCCTTCGCGGCGCCGACGGCGGCTCCCGTGGCACCAGCGCCTCCAGCGCCGAAGAAGCCCGCGGCGCCCGTCGGTCCCCCGAGGATGCCCGCGCTCCCGAAGGGGCGCACCAGCTTCCAGGGTCGGTGATTTCAGGGCCGTGACGTGGTAGGCGCGGGCCCACCATGGCCCAGAAGATCGTCGACCGTCGCAAGCGCAACGCAACCCCCTCCGTCACCGAGTGGATCGGCGGACAGCTCACCACCGTCGACGGCCACGCCGTGGCGATCTGGGTACACCGCGGCCGCCCGGTGGCGCAGCGCGCGATGGACGGGCTCACCCTCGGCGAGGCGCTCAGCTCGCTGCTCGAGGGCGCCCCGGAGGACCGTCGCCCCACCAGGGCGCGCGTCGAGGCGGGCGTCGCGCTGACGCCGGTCGCGGGCGTCGAGCTGGCGACGGGCGAGGTCCCCGAGGTGGCGCGGCTGCAGGCGGTGATCGACGATGACGCGTCGCTGCCCACCACGGGCGAGCCCTCGCTGACGCGCGGCGGGAGAATCCCGGTGGGCGTCCTGGCGGGCCTCTTCGAGGCGGCCGCGAGGATGCAGCTGGCGTCGCCGTGGAGAAACCTCGGCGAGGCCGACCTGGTGAGGGTGCGCTGCCCCGCGCTGGGCATCGACGGCCTGGTGGCCTCGGTGTTCAACCTCCCGGAGCCGGGCGACGGGACGCGCGGCGTGGCGTGCTTCGAGAGCCTTGAGGTGTTCCAGTCCTTCCAGCAGGAGGTGCTGGAGCATGGGGACAAGGCGTCGGAGCACCTGCCGCGCTTCGTGGTCAACCTTCTCACCCCGCGCACGCTCTCCCCGGGGGTGGTGCGCGAGGTGGCGCAGCATGGGCTGCCGGTGGTCGAGGGCCGCGCGGTCTTCGTGACCGGGCCGGAGCTGGAGGAGGGCCCCGGGCAGGCGTCGCCGAGGCAGATCCTTCAGGCGTGGGCGGTGGTCGAGGCCGTCACCTGGGTGTCGGGCCGGGAGGAGGACGGGAAGACCCTGCGCTTCGACGCGCTGGCCGAGCGCGACGCCTCGGTGACCTTCGTGGCGGCGATGATCCCGGGCCTGCCTCGGGTGGAGGTCGAGCCCGTGCTGGTCGATGAGATCGTGGGCGAGGAGGCGGACGAGAACCCTCCGACGGAGGCGGAGTCCTACGCCGAGGAGGTGTGGCTCTCGACGGAGACCTGGTTCGAGGAGCAGCTCTCGGCGGGGCGCGACCGTCGCTCGCTGCGGGGGTTCAACGTGCTGGCCGACGTGCTGTGCGGCGGACTGGAAGACAGCGAGAGCGTGAAGCTGAGCGTCTGGGACGAGGCCGACGTGGGCGAGTGGGTGCGCGACGTGGCGGAGCAGGTTCCGGTGGTGCCGGACGAGCTGGCGCCGGCGCTGGACGACGTGGCCGCGTGGCTGCGCTGGTGCGAGGGCACCGGGCGCTGGTGGGGCGGGACGGCGCTGGCGGAGGTGGTGCTCGCGGCGAGGGCGGCGCTGCACGCCGCGCTGGCGGAGAAGCCCGCGGAAGAGCAGCGGGGCCTGGACGCGTACTACGAGATGGTCTTCGGCCTCGACGACGCCGAGGGCGACGTCAGCGGGTGAAGCGGTACCAGCCGAAGGACACTCGCTCCAGCGAGCCGTCCTTGAGCATCGCCTTCACCTTCGCCGCGGAGTGACCCATCGCGCGCAGCTCGGCCATCGTGTGCTGCGTCGAGGGCGCCTTCGCCGCGACGGCCTTCTTCGATGCCGCGGGCTTCTTCGGTGCCGCGGGCTTCTCCTTGGGCGCCGCGACGGCCTTCTTCGGTGCCGCCGGGGGCGGGGCCGCGGGAGCGCCGCCGAGGTCGATGCCGAAGATGGACGACAGCGTCGCGTCGTCGGCGTTCAGGGCCGAGCTCACGGCGGGCTTCGCGGTGATCTTCGCGCTGGCCTCGTCGATGAGGTCGAGGTGGCTCACGCCGCGCAGGGAGAAGAGCATCTCGGGCTTGCTGTCGAGGCGCGCGCCGACGCCGTAGAGCGCCGCCGCGCAGTGCTTGCAGAGCGAGGCCGAGTCAGGGCACGAGCACCGGAACTTCACCTCGCCCGCGAGGGGGATGAGCCCGGCTCCGGGGCGGGCGATGAGGTCCATGACCTTGTCGGAGAGCTTGCCCTGGAGCAGCGCGAGCGCCGAGCTGACCTGCCCCTCGCACTCGCGGCGCACGGCCTTCCAGCGCGCCTCCGAGAGGGGGGCGATGGTGATGCGCACGTCGTACAGCTCCGACCCGCTGACGACGGCGGTGACCTCGCCCTTCGCGATGGAGAGGTGCACGACGCTGCCGTTGCGGGCGTAGGTGCGGCCGCGCGGGAGCCGGTTGGCGAAGTCGGCCTGCGCCTCCAGGGCGTCGCACCAGCGCTTGCCCCACGCGCTGCGGGCGATGGCGCGCCCCTCGATGACCACCGGCTCGACGGCGAGGCCCTTCTTCGCGCGCTGCTTCATCGCGGCGGCGGCCTTCCTCCGGCGCTCGGCGACCGGAACGTACGGAGCCCACTGCTGGTAGTACCCCATCGGGATCACTCCTCTTCGTGGAGGGAAGAGAGCCGCCAGACCCTCGTGGGCGTCAAGGCCCCGCTCACTCGGCGAGGGCGCGGTCGAGGTCGAGGGACACCGCGCTCAGCAGCTCCTCGTCGGACATCGAGGTGAGCAGCGCCGCGCCGTCGCCGCCGCCGCCGAGCAGCGCTTCGGCCACGGCGCGCTTGCTGGTGAGCATGGCGTCGATGCGCTCCTCGAGGGTGCCGCGGCAGACGAAGCGGTGCACCAGCACGTTGCGCCTCTGGCCGATGCGGTAGGCGCGGTCGGTGGCCTGATCCTCGACGGCGGGGTTCCACCAGCGGTCGAAGTGGACGACGTGCTGGGCGGCGGTGAGGTTGAGCCCGGTGCCTCCGGCCTTCAGGGAGAGCACGAAGAAGGGCGCCGCCGGGTCTTCCTGGAAGCTCTTCACCAGCTTCGCGCGCTTCGCCACCGGGGTGCCCCCGTGGAGCACCAGCCCCGGCCGCCCGAACACCCCCTCCAGGTACTGCGAGAGCGGCTCCGTCATCTCCTGAAACTGCGTGAACACCAGCGCCTTCTCGCCGCGCTCGGCGATCACCTCGGCGATCTCCCGCAGCCTGGCGAACTTCCCGCTGTCCGATGGGCTCCAGAGCCCGTCGCCCATGAGCTGCGACGGGTGGTTGCACACCTGCTTGAAGCGCATGAGCGCGGTAAGCACCACGCCGCGGCGCTCGGTCTGCGGGTCGAGGTCGGGGTCCTCCAGCCGCTTCCGCAGCTCGGCCACCACCGACGCGTAGAGCTTCGCCTGGGCGGGCGTGAGCGCGCAGTACGCCGTGAGCTCGGTCTTGTCGGGGAGATCGCTCACCACCGAGCGATCGGTCTTCAGGCGGCGCAGCAGCCACGGGCGCACCAGCGAGCGCACCGGGGCCCACGCCGCGGCGCCGTCACCGGACTCCGCGGCGCTCTTCGCGAGGCGGCTGAAGGCGCGCGCGGTCCCGAGCAGGCCCGGCTGCAGGAAGTCGAAGAGGGACCAGAGGTCCCCGGCGCGGTTCTCGACGGGGGTCCCGGTGAGGGCGAGGCGAGCGCGGGCGGTGAGGGATTTCACCGTGCGGGTCTGGCGGGTGTCGGCGTTCTTGATGGCCTGGGCCTCATCGAGGACGAGGAGGTTCCACGGGGTGGAGCGGAGCCACGCGACGCGAGCGAGCGTGCCGTAGGTGGTGACGACGACGTCGGTGTTGTCCAATGGGGCCGCGCCGTCGAGGTCCTTTCGTGACATCGCGGAGGGGTGGGCGATGAGCACCCGCAGCGACGGGGCGAAGCGCTCGAGCTCCGCCTTCCAGTTGCCAAGCAGCGACGCCGGGACCACCAGCAGGTGCGGCGGCGCCTTCTCCTTCGCGGGGCGCAGGCGCTTCTCCAGCAGCATCAGGGCGATGACCTGCACGGTCTTGCCGAGGCCCATGTCGTCCGCGAGGCAGCCTCCCAGGCCGAGTCGCGTCACGAACCACAGCCAGCGAAGGCCCTCCTGCTGGTAGGGCCGAAGCGTCGCGCGAAGGGCGGGGCCCGGGTCGGTGTCGCCGAGGCGTGACGGGTCGCGCAGGTCGGCGAGCAGGTCACGCAGCCACGGACCAGCCTCGACGCGCTGCCATTGGCGGGCGTCGTCGCCGGGGGAGGTGTCTTCGCCGGGGTCGCGTTCGAGGGAGGCCGCGCCCGCGAGCATCCGCAGCGCTTCATGGAAGGGAACGCCCTCGCGCGCCCTGCGCTGGAGGGTTCTCCACTGGTCGAGCACGGCCTTGAGGCGCTCGGGGTCGACCTCCACCCAGCGGCCGCGGAGCAGCACCAGCCCGCTGGAGCGGCCGAGGGAGGCGATCTCCTCGGCGCTGAGGGCGGTGTCGTCGTCGAGGGCGACCGACACGTCGAAGTCGAGCAGCGCGTCCGCGCCGACCTGGGAAGGGCCCTTCGACCCGAGGGACACCTGCACCCGCGGCCTCGGAGGTCGCTGCGGGTTCCACCAGTTGGGGACCCGGACCAGGACCCCGGCGTCCTCGCAGGACTGCACCTCGCGGAGGAAGGCGTGGGCCTGCGAAGGGGTCCAGGCGAGGGGGTGGAAGATCTCGTGCGAGTCGACGAGCGAGCGCACCAGCGGGCTGTGCTCGGCGGCGCGCTCGATGGGGGCGAGCAGCGCGACGAGGCGGCTGCGATCGCCCGCCCCGGCGTACTCCTGGAGGGCGCGGCCGAGCGGGAGGTGCTGCACCGCGGCGGCGGCGGAGACCCCGGCGGTGTAGGTCGCGAGGAAGGCGAAGGGGCGGGCCTCGTCGCCCTTGCGCTCGGCGAGGTGGAAGCAGACGCGGCCGACGGTGTTCCAGAGGGGGTTGGCGGCGCGGAGCCAGGAGAGGGCGGGGCCGTCGTGGGCGACGAGCGCGGCGCGGGCGGCGCGGGTGAGGGCGTCCCAGCGGAGGGCGATCCAGTCGGCGGAGGCGTGCTCGGCGCCGGGCATCGGGGGGACGCGAGAGAGGGCGAGCGAGACGGTGTCGGGGGAGAGCGGGACGCTGAGCGAGGCGCGGTCGGCGTCGAGGTCGGGCAGCGCGCAGAGGCGGGTGACGAAGGCGCGGGCGAGGTCGCGGAGCCAGGCGTACGAGGCCGGGAGGTGGGTGCCGGGCTCGGCGGCGCCGAGGAGCAGGTGGCCGCGGTCGACGCCGTGGGCGAAGTGGCGGGCGAGGCGACGGGCGAGCGCGTCGTCGGCGACGGCGGGCTCGTCGGAGAGCGCGGGGCGGAGGTAGAAGGCCCCGTCGGGCGCGAGCACTGGGACGAGGGCGGGCGGTGGGGCCATCGGCGCGCGCGTCGGAGTACCACAGGGGAATCGTCGGGGGTCGACCGGGTGGACGACTGCGTGCTGAAAGTCGGCGCGCTGCACGCTCGTCACCGCCGAGAGGCGCTGGCGGCGAAGGTGGTCGCTCCGTCGCGGCCGGTGCTGTGGATCATCTCGCCGGGGCGGCCTGAGACCGCGATGGAGCGCTGGGCGATCCGACGGATGAGGGGGTGGCCGGCGGGGTGCTACGCGTCGGCGCCGCACGGTCCGCGGCTGGTGGTGACGAGCGAGCTGCCGCGCACCAGGGAGACCCTTCTGGTGCGGATGATGGGGGCGGGTGATACGGTGCGGGAGGCGCTGGCCGAGCTCAGGGCGCTGTCGCCAGACGCCTGGGAGCATACGGTGCTGATGCCGTTGTTCACGACGCTCCGCCACGACCTGCCCCGCATCGGATGGACCGTCGAGATGGAGGAGGACCCGATGATGAGGACCTACGCGGAGATGAAGGAGCTGTACGAGGCCGACCGCGCGGAGGCACGGAGGGAGGGCATCGAAAAGGGCATCGAAAAGGGCATCGAAAAGGGCATCGAAAAGGGCATCGAACGCGGCCTCGTGGAGGGGCGACTGCTCACCCTCCGGGAGCTCATCGAGCGGCGCCTGCGCCGTTCGCTCGACGACGCCGAGAGGGCGACCCTCCAGTCGCGGCTGAAGACCCACGGGCCTGCCCGGCTCGACGAGGTGGTGCTCGACTTCGCGCCCGCCGCCATCGCCTCGTGGCTCGCCGACCCCGAAGCCCGCTGAGCGCTCGCCTACTCCGACAGCTCCCGCAGCACCGCCAGGCTGTAGCGCTCCCAGCGGCGCTCGGGCTGCGCGCGAGCGAGCGCGGCGTAGCGGTCCTGCGCGTTGTGCAGCGCGGCCTGGGCCTCCTCGAGGTCGGTGCCCGCGCCTGCGTTCTCGGCCCTCGCTCTCAGCGTGGCGGGGGACGGGTGGCGCAGCGCCACGGCGAGCATGAGGTCCGTCGCGGCGAGGGCCTCGTCGCGGGGGTAGCGCGGGTCGATGCGCGCGGCGATGCTGATCATCGGGCGCCGCAGCTCGGCGCAGGCGCGAGGGTGGTCCTGGTCGTCGAGGCCGATGATGGCGGTGCAGCGAGAGGCGATCACCCACGCCGCGAAGCCCCGCTGCACGGCGGGCGAGACGCGCAGCAGCGTGTCCGTCACGGGCTCCACCTCGCCCCGCTCGGGCGTCGGCAGCGCCAGCCGCTCCCAGCGCAGAAGAAACCACCCCAGCCGGTGCGCGTCGGTCATCGTCGGGTCGGCGAGCGGGCCGGCGAGCGCGTGCCTCGCGGCCACCACCGTCCCAGGATCGCCCGGGTTGCCCAGGGCATCCAGCCACCGCTGCGCCGCGAGGGCGCGGATGGCCAGGGCCCGCTCCGGCGCGCCGTCGGTGGCGTCGAAGAGCGTCTGGGCGAACTGCGCCTGGGCCTGCACCTTGGCGTTACCGTCGCGGCGGGAGTGGGCGAGGGTGAGGGAGTTCCACGCGGCGAGCGCCTCGTTGGTGGCCGGGGGCCTCGGGCGCTGCAGGTCGCGGCGGTGCTCGGCGAGCAGCTCGGACCCGTCGATCGAGAGCGGCGGCAGCGACGTCGGGTAGAGCGGGGTGCGGTGGGCGATCGGGAGCAGGATCGTCGCCGCCAGCACCAGCGCGCCGAGCGCGATGAGCGGAGGGACGTCTCGGACTTTCGGTGCGGCGTCGGACATACGCACCCTCACGATATACGGTCATCCGCGCCCGTGGTGTGGTCCCGGGAAAAGCCGATGACACCGCGGACCCGCGCGTGAGAGAGTCCCCGTCCCTTCCGATGCACAGCGAAAAGCGCGCTCACACCAGATTCCCAGCGAGGCTGCGGGTGTCCTTCGAGGTCGGTGAACGCCGCGTGGAGTGCCGCACGCGCGACCTCTCTCTGGGGGGGATGTTCCTCGACACGACGGCGGTGTCGCTGCCCTTCGGCACCGAGCTCACGGTCACCCTCACGCTGCCGATGCTGGCCGACCCGGCCCCCGTCCGCTGCGTGGTGCGCTGGGCCATCGCCAGCGGGATGGGCGTGTCCTTCCTCTCGCTGAGGGCGGCGGAGACCTGGGCCATCAACCAGCTCTCGGTGCAGTCCCGGGACCTCCCCCGCTGACGGCCGTGCGGGCCCCCGTCGCCGCCACGGCGCTCCTCGCACTCGGCGCCGTGGCGTGCCGCGACCCCTATCCCCACCCGCGATTCCTCGGCGCCGGGAGCGCCACCCCCCGCCGCGGCGGAACCCTCCGCTTCGCCTTCGAAGCCGACCTCACCACCGTCGACCCGGCGCGCGCCAGCGACACCCTCGCGGCGGTTCCGACGCGGCTCGTGCACGAGGGCCTGGTCAACTACGCGCCCCAGAGCACCGACGTGGTGCCCGCGCTCGCCGAGCGCTGGGAGGTCTCCGCCGACGGGCGCATGTACACCTTCCACCTCCGCCCGGGCATCGCGTTCTCCGACGGCACGCCCATCACCAGCGACGACTTCCGCTACAGCTGGGAGCGGATGCTCAACCCACGGCGCATCCCCTCGCCGGGGGCCGAGAACTACCGGCTCATCGTGGGCTTCGACGCCTTCCGCGAGGGCCGCGCCGCGCACCTCGCGGGCCTGGAGACCCCCGACCCGCGCACCGTGGTGCTCCGCCTCACGGACGCCGACCGCACCTTCCTGCACGTCATGGCGATGCGCTTCGTGTCCGTGGTCCCGCGGCACGTGCTCGAGCGCATCGGCGACGAGCGCTTCGGCCAGCAGCCGGTGGGCGCCGGGCCCTTCACCCTGGAGCGCTGGGAGCCCAACGCGCGCATCGTGATGCGCCGCAACCCCCGCTACTGGAACGCCCAGGCCATCTACCTCGACCGCATCGAGGTCGAGCTCTCGGTGGCGCGGCACCTCCAGTTCATGCGCTTCCTCGCGGGCGAGATCGACTACGCGCACAACTACTCGCTGGGCACCGCGGACTACCTCTGGCTGCTCAACAACCGCGCGTGGCGCCCCTACGTGGTGCGCCAGCCCGGCACCCTCATCGGCGGGTTCATGATGAACACCGAGATGCCGCCCTTCGACAACGTGCACGTGCGCCGCGCGGTGACCTACGCGCTCGACCGCGACGCCATCGCGCGGGCCCGCAACTACCGCATCGCGCCCGCGTGGTCGCTCTACCCCCCGACGGTTCCGGGGTACCGCGCGCGCAACCCGCTGCACCAGCGCTTCGACCTCGCCGCCGCGCGCCGGGAGATGGCCCTCGCGGGCTACCCCAACGGCCTCCCCGAGGAGGTCACGCTCTGGCTTGGCGAGGGCGAGACCGGGAGCATCTACGGCGACCTGGTGCAGGCCGACCTGCGGCGCATCGGCATCCGGGTGCGGCAGCGCCCCGCGGCCTTCAGCATCTACTACGCCACGCTCGGCCGACGGCGTACGGTGCAGCTCGCCTTCACCGGCTGGCAGATGGACTACCCCGACCCGTCGAACTTCATCGAGCCCAACTTCCACTCCCGCGCCATCCACGACGAGCAGAGCTCGAACTACGCCTTCTACTCCAACCCCGCGCTCGACCGCACGCTCGACCAGGCCAAGATCGAGCCCGACGCCGCCGCCCGCATCGGGCTCTACCAGCAGGCCGAGGACATGCTCCTGCGCGACGCCCCGTGGGCGTACATGTACACGTCGCTCAACACCTTCGTGACGCAGCCCTACGTGCGTGGGTGGGCGCCGCACCCGGTGTGGCCCGACTACCTCGGCGAGGCGTGGCTCGACCTGCCGCTGCGGCGCTACGTCGCCGGGAGGGAGTCGCACCGCCGCGCCCTCGGCGCCCTCGCGGCCTTCGCCACGCCCTTCCGCTCGATGGGCGCCCGATGATCCGCTTCATCCTCCGGCGGCTCGGGTGGAGCCTGGTGGTGCTCTGGCTCGTCGCGACGGTGACCTTCTTCGGCTCGCTGCGCGTCGGCGACCCTGTGGCCATGATCGCCGGGCCCCACGCCAGCGCTCGCGACCGCGACTACATCCGCCGCTTCTACCACCTCGACCGCCCGCCCGCGGAGCAGTACGCGCGCTACATGGGCAACCTGGTGAAGGGCGACCTGGGCCGCAGCTTCCGCTACCGGCAGCCCGTGGCGACGCTCATCGCGGTGCGCCTCCCTCGCACGCTGCTGCTGGGCGTGATGGTCATCGCCTTCGAGCTCTTCTTCGGCATCCTGGCGGGCACCATCGCCGCCCTGCGCCGAGGCACGCGCACCGAGTCGCTGGTGCTCGGCGCGACCTTCGTGGGCATCTCCACGCCGACCTTCCTCTCGGGCAAGCTCTTCCTCTTCATCGTGGCCTATCAGTGGGGCTGGTTTCCCATCGGCGGCTATGGCGACACGGCGCTCGGCCACGTGTGGCACGGGATCCTCCCCGCGGTGACCATCGGGCTCCTCGGCACGGCGTGGCAGGCGAGGCTGGTGCGAGGCGAGTTGGTGGAAGTGCTCCAGTCGGACTACGTGCGCACCGCGAGGGCCAAGGGGCTGAGCCCGGCGGCGGTGGTGGTGAAGCACGCGCTGCGCAACGCCCTGCTGCCGGTGCTGACCTCGCTGGGCCTCTCCTTCGGGGCGCTGTTCTCCGGGGCGATCGTGACCGAGGCGATCTTCGCCTGGCCGGGCCTCGGGCGCCTCGCCTTCGAGGCCATCACCGGAATGGACCTCCCGGTGATGATGGGCACCGTGCTGCTGGCCTCGACGGGCATCCTGGCGGGCAACCTGCTCACCGACCTGCTCTACGCCGCGCTCGACCCTCGCATCCGCCGGGGGTGAGGCGAGGAGGCTCGCTTGCCGCGGCCCGTCATGAGGCTCTCCACCCATCTGGAACCCAGCCGGGTACCGGGGGAATCTCGCTCGCCCGCTCCGCGCGGAGCTGGACGACGCATCGAGGGAGTCCCCATCGCTCGGAGGAGTCGTAGAGGTTCGCCTCGTCGAAGAGCCCACGCGCCGTCGCGAGGTGGCTCAGGCTCCTTGCGTAGATGTCTCGGATCTCCGCCTCGGGGGCCGAGTGCCCTCCGAGCCGTCCACGCAGCGCGACCCGACGGAGGTGCTCCTCGACCGATCCCGCGCAGACGTAGATCAGGAAGGTCGCGAAGCCCACCGCCCGCGCAGCCGCGGCCTGACGGAGCGCCGCGTCCGAGCGAAGGGTCGACTCGACCGCGAAGGATCGCTGACGCTCGATGTGATACGAGACGAACGCCTCACACTCGCGCTGGGCCCGCGTACGAACCTCCGGCGGGATGCCCGCATACGAGCCGTGCATCCTCGCTGCGCGGTCGTCGACATTGAACGCGTCCGGCGAGAGGGCCGCCACTGCGAAGAGGGTGCTCTTGCCGCTCCCGGAGGGCCCCGCGACGACGGTCATGCGCGGCTTCACGTCTCGACGCTCGACTTCGAGCCCGGCGCCATGTCCTCAGGCCACTCCGCGCGCTCGAGCTCGACATCGGGCGACAGACCCTCGGCCTCCACCCGCCGTCGGAATTCCGTCAGCGCACGCGACGCGCGCGCGTCGATCGCAGCCTGCCATGCCATGTACTCCTCTCCCGTAGGCGAGAGATCGTCGGGCACCATCGTTCCAGACCGGGCGCGGAGCATCCTCGCGAAGTCCAGCACCAGCGAGCGCTGCTCGTCATTGAGCATCGCGAGGGTTTCGAGCACATCGTCGACCTGCGTCATGGCGTTGGGCCTCATGGGGTCTCCTGGTCTCGTGGTCTCCCGGTCAGTCCAGGCATCGTCGAGCTCCATTCAGAGGGAGGCGCGATCATGCGGGCTGCGAGGCCCTGAAGTCGACCCCACGGCTTCGTCCGCGGCGCATGACGCTCACCGACCTGCTCCACGCCGCGCTCGACCCTCGCATCCGCCGGGGGTGATCGTCGGGCGACCTCCATGGCTCTCTCCAGCTCCCCGCTGCGGTACGCTCCGCGACGATGTTCCCTCTGCTGGTCGGCGTGGTGGTGCTGCTCTCAGGCGGGGTCGCGGCCTTCATGGCCGAGAACCATGGCCCGCTCGACCCTGACAGGCTCTACGCGGGCTCCCTGGGCGCCCTGATCTTCCTGGCTGCTCGACGTCAACTACATCTCCCCATCAACGACAATTACATCTCCCCAACTTCTGCCTCGCCCTGCACCCCTGCGGGCGCCGTCGTCGTCGTCGCCGCGGGGGTAGTTGTCGTCGCTGCCGTAGTT
>Ga0207969_100553_pt1 | contig 16259 bp, 22 predicted proteins | sample LakWasMet25_LOW6_2_FD_183869 | JGI IMG/M metagenome (GOLD analysis project Ga0207969, IMG submission 183869) | Freshwater sediment methanotrophic microbial communities from Lake Washington under simulated oxygen tension - Sediment Metagenome... | ecosystem: Environmental > Aquatic > Freshwater >... | reverse complement strand
GGGTGCCGCGCAATATTTTTGCATGGTAACTCAATAGATTACCAACCCCACCGCTTTTTTATACCCCTAAACGGCGTCTTTGACGCCTGTCTTTAGGGTGCCGACTTAACGTTAGCCATCTCACTTGCCAACAGGGGACTGAATAGTGGAAGCGCTGTTAGTCGCGTACGTTATGTTCGTGTATGTCGTGCTTGGAGCCTATTGGCTTGTTTCTGTCATTGTTTTCAGTCGGTTCTTCCCTCTTGGTTCAATGATTCTTGGGGTTGCTCTCTTTGTAGCTTTCTTAGTTCGTGTTCTCGACAAAGAAAAGCCGAAGGCTGTCGTCGCGCATGAACTGGCCGTTTCCGTATCCAAGTGGCCCTTCGCTTCCATATATGTATTGGTGATTCCGGTGTTTTCACGCTCACGCTACGAAGAGGCGATTTTCTGGTTTGCCTTAGTTGCGGGCTTTGCCTTAGATGTATCGTTACAAACGTTGATTCGCCGGGATCGCCGGTTACGAAATGCAATCGTAGTTCTTGTCAAATGGCTGTGCGCCGCGCTTGCTGCGTATGGCTTGGCTGGCTTACTGAACGCTGGCTTTGGGGCCGCGTTTGGGGGTAAGTGAATGATCTGGCTAACCCTGCGGTCGACCTCGCTCCCTTCGGTCGCTGGACGCTGCGCGATGAAGCCGCGCAGCGCCGGTCACCTTGAACGTTGGGGCTCATGAATAAGCCGACGCAATCATTCGTTTGTTCCGTTTGTGGAAAGACGCATGATGGTCTTCGCACCGACACGGCATTTACGCTCCCGGATATTGTTTGGGCAATTTCAGAAGAAGAGCGCGATCAGCGTGCCAAGTGGACAACCGATCTTTGCCAGATGGACGAGAAATACTTCATCCGGTGTTTGCTGCCAATTGCCTTCACAGATCAGCCCGGGTATTACGGCTGGGGGGTATGGGCTCAGGTTGAATGGCCGACCTTTCAGCGGTATCTAGAACTTTACGAGACTGATGGAACAACTGAACCTCCGGTCACCGGCGTCCTTGCCAACGAGATTGAGGCCTACGGAGAGACCATCGGGTTGCCCGTGACAATTCAATTCGGGTCCGATAGTCAGAGACCAACAATTTCATTTGCCGAAAGTGAACGTCATTGCCTTGCACGCGAAACCGCAGTAGGCATGTCGTATGCCAGGTACCACGAGGTTCTCGTTACTCGAGGGAACAAATGAGCCAATCCTCGCCGTATCGCCAGCGCCGACTTCCCGCACCTTCACTTTGCGTTGCCAAGAATGAGCATTGACTGTTCCCCGTTGAGCGGCGATTGGTCTGTTGTTGACGTGCTTATCGTCGCCCCGCTTATTCCCCTAGCGCCAGTTCTGGTGACTTGGTGGCTCCCTTGGGAAAGGTGGATTCCGTGGTCGAAAATTCCGCAGTTCCCATTGGGGCTGTATTTTCTTTACGCCACCTACGTGGCATTTCACATATACGGCTGTTCCTGGGTAGTCCTGTCTCCCCTTGGATTCAGCATGTACTTTCTCATCCAAGCGTTTCGCAATAGATCAAATGCCCAAGCACATTGAGTTTGTTGGCGTAGATGTGGCCCAACCCATCCATCAACCCGGACGCTGCGCGATGAAGCCGCGCAGCGCCGGTGACCTCCACGTCATGCGTCACCAATACCCGCAGCATCCTTGTCCCGCGACTGACTAAGGAACCTCCCATGACTTCACGACTCAGCGGGAACGGCGTTTGCTCAACGAGCCGCCTCTTTCCATTCACTCCCGCGCAAATCTTCGCCGCGTTTGCCAATGCCGATCGGCTCGCTACTTGGTGGGGGCCAGACGGTTTCAGCAATACATTTGAGACATTTGAGTTCAAGGCTCGAGGTCGGTGGAAGTTTGTAATGCATGGGCCGGATGGCAAGGACTACCAAAACGATTGCGTTTTTCTCGAAGCGTCGCAACAAGAGATCATCATCCGGCACGTCTCGCCGCCAAACTTCACGCTGACCATAACGTTGGATGAGGCAGATGGACAAACAAATCTCGGCTGGCATCAAGCCTTCGGCGATCCACGCTTGGCGGAAAGCCTGGCGCACATCATCGTTCCTGCGAACGAACAAAACTTGAATCGCCTTCACGCGGCACTCTTGGCAGCAGCAAAGTGACGCATGGCCTTTCATTCGAGAGGACGCTCCGCCTATCGGCGCACCACGCAATTCCACGTTAGCCTTTTACAGTCGTGGAATTCATCGCCGAGATAATCATTCAAATCGTATGGGGAATTCTTCAGTTTCTTGGCGAGTTACTTCTCCAAGCATTCTTCGAGCTAATTGCGGAACTCATTGGCCGAAGCGTAAAGGAACCATTTCGCCGCCCCAAACCTGTGAACCCTTGGTTTGCCGCCTTCGGCTACATCATCTTTGGTGTCGCCGCTGGCGGGCTAAGCCTTTGGTTAGTTCCCGCTCTGTTCATTTCCTCCCAGTGGCTACGCATCGCCAACTTGATCCTTACGCCGGTTGTCGCCGGCCTGCTTATGGACCGGCTCGGTGCGTGGCGCGAGAAGAAGGACCAGGAAACCATTCGCCTCGATACCTTTTCCTATGGCTTTCTGTTCGCGCTTTCAATGGCGCTAGTGAGGTTTACTTGGGGTCACTAGGGCAAACCCATCAATCCACCGGAGCGGCGCACCAAGCCGCGTAGCCCGGGAATTTCAAACGTTGAATGCCGAAAGGAAAATCATGAACGGTCCCACTACAAAAGGCGCGCACCATATCGGGCTTGCCGTATCGAAGCTGGAGGAGAGCGCAAATTTCTTCACCTCCCTGCTCGGCTGGAAAGAGGTGAAGAGGAATGAGGAGTATCCGGCCATTTACGTAAGCGACGGCAGCATCATGCTTACTCTCTGGGCAATCAGGGAGGAGCCATTCGTCCAATTCGACAGACACAGGAATGTCGGCCTGCACCATGTCGCATTCAGGGTCGACACCGAGGACGAGTTGAACACGCTTCACAGGCGCCTGGCGGACGCCGGCACCGAGGTCGAATTTGCACCGGAGCAACTGGGACAGGGGCCTGCGAAGCACATGATGTGCCTGGACCCAAGCGGCATTCGAGTGGAGTTCATATGCCCGGGGAAGTAAAGTGCCGGCACATGCCCCTGCGAGGGAGCGTGCCGCCCGCGGCCCCACGCGGGGTCCGCACAACAACCGAGAAAGGGAAACATCATGGCAAAGGCGTTTTGGGTAAGCACCTATCGCGCGGTACACGACCCTGACAAGCTCGCCGCTTACGCGAAGCTTGCCGGGCCGGCAATCACCGCCGGCGGCGGGCGATTCCTGGCGCGTGGCGTGCCGGCGAAGGTTTACGAACAGGGCTTGATGCAGCGTACCGTGCTGATCGAGTTCGACAGCGTCGCGCAGGCGGTCGCCACCCATGACAGCCCAGGCTACCGGGCCGCGCTGGCCGCCCTCGGCGACGGCGCCGAGCGGGAAATCCGCATCATCGAAGGGCTCTGAGTATCTGCGCGTCGCCGGTCCCGATGTATTATCCAGGCGTTCCGGCAACGACCCTACGCCCGACTCGAAGCTTGCGCACAACGGGAGCATCGCGATGAGCCGCACCGACCACATCCGCCTGATGGCGAAGTACAACGAGTGGATGAATGCCAGGCTGTATGAGGCTGCGATGCGCCTGCCCGACGAGGAGCTCGCCGTCGACAGGAAGGCTTTCTTCGGCTCCATTCTCGGCACGCTCAACCACCTGGTGGTCGGCGACACGATCTGGTTGCAGCGCTTCGCCGCCCACTCGGCCAATTACCCGGCGCTCGCGCCGGTAAAAGCCCTGCCGGCCCCGGCGAGCCTCGATCAGCTCCTGCATGCGGACATGCGAAGCCTCGCGCAACACCGCGGCTCGCTCGATCGGGTCATCACGGAATGGGCTCACTCGATTGCGGAACACGAGCTGGATCATGTTCTGCGCTATGCAAACACCAAGGGTGTCGTCGCGGAGAGGAACTTCTTCAGCCTCGTCATGCATTTCTTCAACCATCAGACGCACCATCGGGGCCAGGCGACGACTTTGCTGTCGCAGGCCGGTGCCGATGTCGGGGTCACGGATCTGCTGGTGCTGATCCCCAACGAGGCAGCGGCATGAGCGAGGCCTACCTGATCGGACACCTCACCATCAAGGATGCTGAAAAGTGGGCCGCGTACCGCAGCCGGGTTCCGGCAACGCTGGAGCCGTGGGGTGCGGAACTGGTATTTCGCGGACAGCGTGCCGAGGTGCTGGCCGGAGAGCATGCGCACACCGACGTGGTGGTGATCCGCTTCCCCAGCCGGGAGTCGATCGCCGGCTGGCACGCGTCGGCCGCCTATCAAGCCCTGATCCCGCTGCGGCAGCAGGCGACGGACGGGGTGCTGCTTTCCTATGAGGCATAACGCTGCTGCGCAGCGGGCGACCCGCCTCCGACACCAGGGCCACATCCATGCTCTATTACGCGATCAAGTTCATTGTCTCGGCGGCGATCATCGTCGCCATTTCCGAAATCGCCAAGCGCTCGACCGGGCTGGCCGCCCTGCTGGCGTCGCTGCCGCTCACGTCGCTGCTGGCCTTTGTCTGGCTGCACGTGGAGGATTCGCCGCCCGAGCGCATCGCCGAGCTTTCCAGCCAGATCTTCTGGCTGGTGCTGCCCTCGCTGCTGCTGTTTCTGCTGCTGCCGGTCCTGCTGCGGCATGGCCTGAACTTCTGGCTCAGCCTTGGCCTGTCGGCCGCGGCCACTGCCGGCGGCTACCTCGCGCTGCTGCCGCTGCTGCGCCGCATGGGCGTTGCGACGCTTTAAGAATTGCCTGAGGAGTGCCGTACAATCGGGGTATTCAACGATTTACCCGTTTCCTGACAGAGGTACCCGATGGCAAAACCCAATTATTCGTTCGAAAAGCGCCAGAGAGATCTGGCCAAGAAGGCCAAGAAAGAGGAAAAGCGCCTGCGCAAGGCCGGCACGCCTGCGAATCCGGACGGCACGGAAAGCACGGAACCGGCGGCGCCGGCACCGGCGACCGAGGTAAAAACGGCCTCCTGAGACTCCTGAACCCGGCGGCGCCTAGCGCGCGAGCCGGTAGACGGCGAGGCTGCCGAGGAAATTGGGCTCTTCCGTGACCAGACGCCCGGCCTCGTCGAGCACCTGCCGCTCGCGGATGACCAGACTCATCCTGGCGCACAGCGCCTCGAAATCCAGCAGGGTGAAGAAGCGCAGGTTCGGCGTATCGAACCATTCGTAGGGCAGGTCTTCGGACACCGGCATGCGCCCGGCCATGATGGCCATGCGGTTCTTCCAGTAGGCGAAATTCGGAAAGCTGACCACCGCCTCGCGGCCGACGCGCAGCATTTCGCCGAGGATGCGTTCCGTATGGCGCACGGTCTGCAGCGTGCGCGAAAGCACGACGTGGTTGAAGGTCTGGTCGTCGAAGCCGGACAGGCCCTGCTCCAGGTTGCCCTGGATCACGTTGATGCCGTTGCGGATGGCGGCGAGCACTTCGGCGCCTTCGAGTTCGACGCCGTAGCCCTTTGCGCCCCGCTCTTCGATCAGCCGCTTGAGCAGGGAGCCGTCGCCGCAGCCCAGATCCAGCACGCGCTCGCCCGGCTGCACCCAGCTGGCGATAAGGTCGAAATCCGCTCTTTCCAGGGGGGCGCTCATAGCCTTATCCGTTTCAGGTAGCTGTCGACCACCGCGTGGTAGTGCGGCTCGTCCATCAGGAAGGAGTCGTGGCCGTGGGCGCTGTCGATCTCGGCGTAGGCCACGTGCTGCCCGTTGTGCACCATGGCATGGACGATTTCGCGCGAGCGCTCGGGCGAGAAGCGCCAGTCGGTGCTGAAGGCGACGACCAGGAATTTCGCCCGGGCGCGGGCCAGGGCACGCGCCAGGTCGTCGTCGTAATCCTGCGCGGGATCGAAGTAGTCGAGCGCCTTGGTCATGCGCAGGTAGGTATTGGCGTCGAACACGCCGGCAAACTTGTCGCCCTGGTAGCGCAGGTAGGACTCGATTTCGAACTCCACGTCGAAACCGTAGCTGCCGGCGCCGGTGCGCAGGCGGCGGCCGAATTTCTCGGCCATCTGGTCGTCCGAAAGATAGGTGATGTGGCCCAGCATGCGCGCCAGGCGCAGGCCGCGCAGGGGGCGCACGCCGTGTTCGTAGAAGTGGCCGCCGTGAAAATCCGGGTCGGTCAGGATGGCCTGGCGGGCGACGTCGTTGAAGGCGATGTTCTCCGCCGACAGCTTGGGCGCCGCGGCGATGACGAGGGCATGGCGGATGCGGTCGGGATAGGACAGCGTCCACTGCAGCGCCTGCATGCCGCCCAGGCTGCCGCCCATCACCGCCGCCCAGGCGTCGATGCCGAGGTGGTCGGCGAGCCGCGCCTGCGAGTCGACCCAGTCTTCGACGGTGACCACAGGGAAATCCGCGCCCCAGGGCTTGCCGGTGGCGGGGTTGGGGCTGGCCGGGCCGGTGGAACCGTGGCAGCCGCCGAGGTTGTTCAGGCCGACGATGAAGAAGCGGTCGGTATCGAGCGGCCGGCCGGGGCCGACGATGTTGTCCCACCAGCCGACGTTGGCCGTGGGCTTGCCAGACTCGTCGGCGCTGCGGCCGGCGACGTGGTGATGGCCGGACAGCGCATGGCAGACGAGGATGGCGTTCGATTTCGCGGCGTTGAGCGTGCCGTAGGTTTCATACACCAGGTCGAAGGCGGGCAGCACGCTGCCGCCCTTCAGAGCGAGGGGCTGGTCGAAGTGCGCGCGCTGCGCGCTGACGATGCCGACACCGGACATTGCGAATTCCAGAAAACGTGGGCGTCCGAAAACAGGAACGCCCGAGAACGCGATAAACCAGCGATCCGGGCGTTGTGACTTCCGTCTCGCTTAGCCGTATTTGTTGTGCGCCCGCAAGCCGAGTCAAATTGGCGCAATGGCGAAACTATGCCGCGTGCAGCCAGGCTTGTCAATCTGCCGCGCCCGCACACTTCGCGCGCGAAACGGCGATCGCGCCGGCTCCCCGGACTAGAGCTTGTCCACCTGTTCGCTGATCTTGTCCGCTTCGTCGAGCTTCAGGATGCGCGCGACGCGGGCCCCCAGCTGCGAGGCGTCGGCCATCATGACCTGCTGCTTCACTTCGAGGAGCTGCGTCGGGTGCATGGAAAACTGCCGCAGGCCCATGCCGAGCAGGAGCTTGGTCAGCGCCGGATCGCCGGCCATTTCGCCGCAGACCGCGACCGGCATGCCCACCCGTTGCGCACTCTGGATGGTCTGCGCGATCAGCTTGAGCACGGCCGGATGCAGCGGATCGTAGAGATGGGCCACCGAGCCGTCGGTGCGGTCGATCGCCAGGGTGTACTGGATCAGGTCGTTGGTGCCGATCGACAGGAAATCCAGCCGGCGCAGGAAGGGCCCGAGCGTCAGGGCCGCGGCGGGAATCTCGATCATGCCGCCGACATGCATGGCGTCGTCGAACTTGTGCCGGGATTCGCGCAGCTGCGTCTTCGCCAGCTCGACGAGGGCGAGCGTCTGCTCTATTTCATGCGCATGCGCCAGCATCGGCACCAGCAGGCGGATCTTGCCGTAGTGCGAGGCGCGCAGTATCGCCCGCAGCTGCACCAGGAACAACTGCGGCTCGGCCAGGCAGAAGCGGATCGCGCGCAGGCCCAGCGCGGGATTGGGCGCACTGCGATTGCCGGCGCGGTTGCGCAGGGCGCGGGCCTCCTTCTCGGCGCCGATATCCAGCGTGCGGATGGTGACCAGCTTGTCGCCGAGCGTCTTGACGACGCTGCGGTAAGCCTCGAACTGCTCGTCTTCGCCGGGCAGCTCGTCGCGATTCATGAACAGGAATTCGGTGCGGAACAGCCCGACGCCATCGGCGCCGACTTCCTCCGCGCGCTCTGCGTCCTGCGGCAATTCGATGTTGGCATGCAGCTCGACGTCCTCGCCGTCCAGCGTCCGCGAACGGGCCGTGACCAGGCGCTTGAGCTTGGCGCGCTCGAGCTCCAGCGCGGTCTTCCTGAGCCGGTACTCCGCCAGCACCCCCGAGTCGGGATCGACGATCAGCACGCCGCGCGTGCCGTCGACGATCAACAGGTCGTCGTCCTGGATCAGCGGCCGCGCATGCTGCATGCCGACCACCGCGGGAATGGCCAGGCTGCGCGCGACGATCGCGGTGTGCGAGGTGCTGCCGCCCAGATCGGTGACGAAGCCGCCGATCCTGAGGCTCTTGAACTGGATGGTGTCGGCCGGCGAAAGATCGTTGGCGACCACGATCAGCTCGTCGTCGGTGGTCGTCTTGCGCTTCGCCAGCTTGCGCGGCTTGCCCTGGAGGACCCGCAGCACGCGCTCGACCACCTGCACGATGTCCTGCTTGCGTTCGCGCAGGTAGGCGTCCTCGAATTCATCGAACTGGTCGACCACCAGCTGCATCTGCTGCACCAAGGCCCATTCGGCGTTGCAGCGGCGTTCGCGGATCAGCTCGCGCACGCCGTCGGTCAGGGTCGGGTCGGCCAGGATCATGACGTGCAGATCGACGAAGGCGGAAAGCTCCGCCGGGGCGCCGGGCACGCTGGCCTCGCTGCGCAAGGCATTGAGTTCGGCGCTGGCATTGGCCACCGCCTTGTCGAAGCGGATCAGTTCGCCTGCCGCGTCGCGCTCGCGCAACTGGTACTGCGCGACTTCCAGCAACGCGTGCGACACCAGGTGCGCGCGGCCGATCGCGATGCCGCCGGAGACCGCCTGGCCGTGGAGGCTGAAGGTCATTGCAGGCCCACCTCCCGGCGGGAGTGACTGCGGTTCAGCCGGGAAACGGCCGGCTTCCGGGTCGATGAATGCGACTGGCTTGGGACGGCCCGGCGCCAGTCGCGGCTCACTCCGTCTCTCCGAACTTGTTGGCGATGAGCTTGACGATGGCGTCCAGCGCCTCTTCGGCGCGCTCGCCTTCGGTGTCGATGATCACGCTCGAACCCTTGCCCGCAGCCAGCATCATCACCCCCATGATGCTTTTGGCATTGATGCGGCGGCTGCCGCGCTCCATCCAGACCTCGCAGGGAAAGGAGCCGGCCAGCTGGGTCAGCTTGGCCGAAGCGCGGGCATGCAGGCCCAGTTTGTTGGTGATTTCGGTTTCGATGCGTGGCATGTCGGGATTCAGTGTTTCAGCATGTTGAGCACGCCGTCGCGACCGCCGGCGAGGGCACGGGTGACCAGGGTTTCCATGTCCTTGTCGCGATAGGCGATGGCACGCAGCAGCATGGGCAGGTTGACGCCCGCGATGCCTTCGATGCGGCCCGGCTCGAGCAGCTTCATGGCGAGGTTGGACGGTGTGGCGCCGTAGATGTCGGTCATGATCAGGACGCCGCGGCCGCTGTCGACCAGCTTCAGCATGTCGCGCGCCAGCGGCAGGGCGTCCAGCGGATCATCCTGTGCGGCGACGCCCAGCTGGACGATCTGCACCGGCCGCTTGTTGAGTACGTGGCAGGCGCACTGGATCAGCGCTTCGCCGTAGGTGCTGTGCGTGAGAAGGAAGAGGCCGATCATGCTTTTATTCTAACGGATCACGATCCAGGCCAGAGCAAGGACGGCGGCAATGATCAGCAAAATCGACAGTCGCCGGGCCCAGCGCTGCTTGCCGGCTTCCAGCTCATTGTCGGCATCGACGATGCGGCGGATGCGGCGCAGCGCGGCAATGCCCACGACGCGCCGCACGGCACGCTGGATTTCCGGATCCTGGCTCATTGCGCCACCTCCAGTTTCAGGTCGGGGACTTCGATCTTGAGGCGCGCCTGCATCGCGGGCGTCGCGCTCGCCGTACCGTCGGCGCCGACTCTCAGCACCGCCTCGACGCCGAGTTTTTTGGCCATGCCGCGCCAGTCGCGGCCGGCGATGAAGACCGGTTTCGACAGCGCGTCGGAGCGCATGCCCGTGCTGGCGCCGGGTGCGATCAGCACCGTCACCGCCTGCGTGGCGTCTGCCGGAAAGCCCGTGCGCGGATCGAGCAGGTGGCAGTAGCGGCGTCCGTCCACCTCGAAGTAGCGGTGATAGTCGCCCGAGGTGCCGATCGCTTCGCCGTCGCGCAGTTCGAGCGTGGCCAGCGGCGCGCCGCCGACTCCCTGCGGCCGCGGGTGCTGGATGCCGATGCGCCAGGATGTGCCGGCCGCATCGCGCGTGCCCAGTGCCATGACGTTGCCGCCGATGTTGATCAGGGCGTTGGCGACGCCGTCCTGCTTGAGCGAGGCCGCCGCGCGATCGAGCGCGACGCCCTTCAGATAGCCGCCGAAGTCGATGGCGACGCTCCTGTTGCGGCTGCTGACGCGATTGCCGTCCACGCGCAGGTCGGCGATCGAGGGATGCTGCGCCACCAGCGCCTTGACCGCGGCGATATCGGGCAGGCGCGGCTGGATGTCGTCGGTATGAAAGCCCCACAGCGCGATCAGGCGGCCTATGCCGGGATCGAACAAATGGTCGCCCGCGGCGGCGACGGCCTGTGCCTCGCGGATGTAGCCGGCGAACTCGGCCGTGACTTCCTGCGGGCGCCCGGCGGCGATCGCGTCATTCAGCGCCGACAGCTCGGAAGGCTGCCAGGCGTGGTAAGTGCGATGCAGCCGGTCGAATTCCTGCAGCACGCGACTGCCCGCGGCGCGCGCCTGCGCTTCGGGCACGCCCGCGATCAGCAGTTCGACGCGGGTGCCGAAGACGTAGGACTCCTGCCGCCAGGGCGCCGGCTGCCCGCAGCCTGCGAGCAGCCATGCCGCGGCGAGCAGGGTCAGGAGCCGGAGGACGTTCGGCACTCCCTTTCCAGGGCGTCGATGGCCATTGCGGCCACGTCGAATTTCATCTGCTGGGTGATCTCGACGAAGCAGGTCGGGCTGGTGACATTGATCTCGGTGAGGCAGTCGCCGATCACGTCGAGGCCGACGATCAGGAGGCCGCGCGCCCAGAGAGTCGGCGCCAGCGCCTCGGCGATTTCGCGGTCGCGGCCGAGCAGCGGCCGCGCCACGCCCTTGCCGCCGGCGGCGAGGTTGCCGCGCGATTCGCCGGGCTTGGGAATGCGCGCCAGGCAGTATGGCACCGGCTCGCCGGCGATCAGCAGGATGCGCTTGTCGCCCTGGGCGATGGCCGGCAGGTAGCGCTGGGCCATGATGCTGCGCGCGCCGAAGTGCGTCAGGGTTTCGACGATGACGTTGCGATTGCTGTCGTCCTTCAGGACGCGGAAGATGCTGCTGCCGCCCATGCCGTCGAGCGGCTTGAGGATCACGTCGCCCAGCTCGTCGATGAAGGCGTGGATGTCGACCGGATCGCGGGCGATCAGCGTGGTCGGCGTGTATTGCGGGAATTCGGTGATCGCCACCTTCTCCGAATGGTCGCGGATCGCCCGCGGCCGGTTCCAGATCCGCGCGCCCTCGGCCTCGGCGCGTTCCAGCAGCCAGGTGGCGGTGATGTACTCGAAATCGAAGGGCGGGTCCTGGCGCATCAGCACGGCATCGTAGGCAGTCAGCGGCGCCAGCACCTCCTCCACTACGGCGAACCAGGGCTCGTCCTGCGCGGTAAGGGCAAGCTTCTGCGCGCGCGCGGCGACGCAGGCATCGCTCCATGTCAGGGCAGGGCGGTGGATGGCCCAGACCTCGTGGCCGCGCCTCGCCGCCGTGCGCATCATCGCCACGCTCGAATCCTTGTAGGCCTTGAGGCTTTCGAGGGGGTCGAGAATGAACGCGAATTTCATGATCTACTCTTGCGGCGCGGCGCGCTCGAGCTCGAGCGAAGCGGCCAGCATCGCCAGCCTCGCCACGACGCCATAGGCATAGAAGCGGTTGGGCGGCGCGTCGGGGTCGAGCTGGGCGTCGGGCAGGGTGCAGCCGGTCTGGAAGGCCAGCGGCTTGAAGGTCATGCCGGGCGCATTGAGGTTCTCGTCGATGCCGCGCGCCGTGTTGACGCGGTAGAAGCCGCCGACCACGTAGCGGTCGATCATGTACACCACCGGCTCGGCGGTGCCTTCGTCGACCCGCTCGAAAGTCGGCACGCCCTCCTGGATGATCACCTCGGTCACCGCCATGCCTTCCTTGATCACCGCCATCTTGTTGCGCTGCTTGCGGTTGAGGTTCTTCACCTCGCTGGCGTCCTTCACCGTCATGATGCCCATGCCGTAGGTGCCGGCGTCGGCCTTGACGATGACGAAGGGCTCGGACTCGATGCCGTATTCCTTGTACTTGGCGCGCATGCGGTAGAGCAGCGTGTCGATGTTGGCGGCGAGGCACTCTTCGCCGGAACGCTCGTGGAAGTTCACCTTGCCGCAAACCTCGAACTCCGGATTGATCAGCCAGGGGTCGATGCCGAGCTCCGCGGCGAAGGCCAGCGCGACTTCCTGATAGGCGGCGAAATGCTGCGACTTGCGCCGCACGTGCCAGCCGGCCCACAGCGGCGGAATCAGGAACTGCTCGTCGATGTTCTGCAGCAGGTCCGGCACGCCGCCCGAGAGGTCGTTGTTGAGCAGCACGGCGCAGGGGTCGAAGCCTTCGAGGCCGAGCCGGCGGCCGCCGGTGCCGATGCGCTTGAGCGGCTCGAGCACCAGCTTCTGGCCGTCGGGCAGGTCGAGCGTGGTGGGCCCGGCAATTTCGGGCAGGAGGCTGCCGATGCGCACGTTGAGGCCGGTGTGGTGCAGGATCGAGGCGAGGCGCGCCACGTTCATCAGGTAGAACTGGTTGCGCGTGTGGTTCTCCGGAATCAGCAGCAGATTGCGCGCCTCGGGGCAGATCTTCTCGATGGCCGACATTGCCGCCTGCACGCACAGCGGCAGGAAGGCCGGATTCAGGTTGTTGAAGCCGCCGGGAAACAGGTTGGTGTCGACCGGCGCCAGCTTGAAGCCGGCATTGCGCAAATCGACCGAGCTGTAGAAGGGCGGCGTGTGCTCCAGCCACTGGGTGCGCAGCCAGCGCTCGACCATGGCGTCGTTGTCGAGGATGCGCCGCTCCAGCTCGAGCAGGGGGCCGGTGAGCGCCGTTGTCAGATGAGGAACCATGGGTTGGGTAGGGGATTCGGTGAACGGTGGCCAATGGCAAAGTGTAGCAGCCCGGACTTGATCCGGCGGGTACGCCGGCCGGCAGCGGCTACTTCAACAGGGCGACGCCCTTGATCTGGGCGTGCACCGCAAGGCCCGGTTTCAGTCCGAGCGCATCGACCGATTTGCGCGTGACGCGGGCGAGGATGGCCGTGCCGCCGAGATCGAGGCTGACCACGCTCTGGCTCGGACCCGCCGCCGCGATGGCCGTGACCCGCGCCGGAAGGATGTTGATGATGCTGGTGCCCGTCTGCGCCGCGAGGGTGATGCTGACGTCGCGCGCCAGAATCCGCACCCGCACCCGCTGCCCGACGTCGCGCGCCTGCCGCGGCAGGGTCAGCCGCCCGCCCGGGAAGACCACGCTCGTCAGCTGGTAGGTTTCGTCGTGGCCGGCCACGCCGGCCTCGATCAGGGCACCCGCCGCATCCTCACCCGACAGCGGCAGATCCGTTCGCGCCATGAGGTCGAGGGTCGAACCCTGGGCGACGACCCTGCCGCCGTCGAGCACCACCATGTGATCCGCCAGGCGCGCGACTTCGTCGATGGCATGGCTGACATACAGCACCGGAATGTCGAGCGTGTCGTGCAGGCGCTCGAGGTAGGGCAGGACTTCCTGCTTGCGCGCCTGATCCAGCGCCGCCAGCGGTTCGTCCAGCAGCAGCAGGCGCGGGCTGACCACCAGCGCACGCGCGATGGCGACGCGCTGCCGCTCGCCGCCCGAAAGCCGCTCGGGCTTGCGGTCCATCAGGGGGCCGATGCCGAGCAGTTCGATGACGCCGTCGAGCGAAACCCTGCGCAATGACGAAGGAATGCGACTCAGGCCGTAATCGAGGTTGCGCCGCACGTCGAGGTGCGGAAACAGTCGCGCGTCCTGGAACACGTAGCCGAGCGGGCGCTCGTGCGTCGGCACGAAGGTCTGCGCGTCCTGCCAGACCGCGTCCGCGACCGACAGGTAGCCGTCCGCCGCCCGTTCCAGCCCGGCAATCAGGCGCAGCAAGGTGGTCTTGCCCGAGCCCGACGGACCGAAGATCGCGGTCACGCCGCGCGGGGGCAGGCGGAGATCGACCTCGAGGCCGAAGCCGGGATAGCCGTGCCGGAAGCGGGCCGCGAGATCGTTCATGTGCCGGGCACCGTCGCGCGACGATTGAAGGCGTAGAGCAGGAACAGCGTGACGAAGGAAAAGCCCATCAACAGGATGGCGAGCTCGTGGGCCTGGCCGTATTCCAGGGCCTCGACGTGGTCGTAGATCTGCACCGAGACCACGCGCGTCTGCCCCGGAATGTTGCCGCCGACCATCAGCACCACGCCGAACTCGCCCACCGTGTGGGCGAAGCCGAGCACGGCGGCGGTGATGAAGCCCGGCCGCGCCAGCGGCAGGGCCACGGTGAAGAAACGGTCCCGCGGGGTCGCGCGCAAGGTCGCCGCCGCTTCCAGCAGGCCCGGGCCGATGGCGGCGAAGGCGTTCTGGATCGGCTGCACGACGAAGGGCAGGGAATAGAACACCGAGGCGACGACGAGGCCGGTGAAGGTGAAGGGCAAGGTGCCGAGCCCGAGCGCCTGCGTGACCTGGCCGACGGGTCCGTGCGGCCCCATCGCCACCAACAGGTAAAAGCCCAGCACGGAAGGCGGCAGCACGATGGGCAGGGCGACGATGGCTTCCAGCGGCGGCTTCAGCCGGGAGCGCGTATTCGCCAGCCACCACGCGATGGGCGTGCCGATCAGCAGCAGCAGCAGCGTGACGACCGACGCCAGCTTTGCGGTCAGCAGGATGGCATCGAGATTGGCGGCGGCGAACATGGCCTGCTAGCGGTAACCGTAGGAGCGGATGATCGCCTGCGCCGGCCGCGAGCGCAGGAAGCGCAGCAGGGCGTTGGCCGCGGCATTGTCCCGGCCGGAAGCGAGGATCACTGCGTCCTGCCGGATGGGCCGGTGCATTTCGGCGGGGACGATCCAGGCCGAGCCGGCGCCGATGCGGCCGTCCTTCATGATCTGCGAGAGCGCGACGAAACCCAGCTCGGCGTTGCCGGACCCGACGAACTGATGGGTCTGCGCGATGTTCTCGCCCTGGACCAGCTTCGCCTGCAGTGTCGACGTGAGGCCCAGCTTGTCGAGAGTCTCCATCGCCGCTGCGCCATACGGCGCCAGTTTCGGATTCGCGATCGCCAGGTGCGCGAAGGTGCCGCGCGACAGCACCTCGCCCTTGGCATCGACGAAATCCGGCCGTGCCGACCACAGCGCGAGCGTCCCCACGGCATAGGTGAAACGGCTGCCGGGCTCGGCCAGGCCTTCCTGTTCCAGCTTCGCCGGCGTTTCATCGTCGGCCGACAGGAAGACATGGAAGGGCGCACCGTTCCTGATCTGGGCGTAGAACTTGCCCGTGGCCCCGAAGGAAAGCTGCGCCTTGTGTCCCGTCGCCTTCCCGAATTCGGCGACGATGGCCTTCATCGGCGCCGCGAAGTTGGAGGCCACGGCGACCTGCACCTCGTCGGCACGAACCAGCGGCGACAGAAGCAGCAGGGCCAGGGCTAAGAGCGTTCTGCGAATCATTGCGTTGCTCCCGACGGATGAAATTCGTTATGTTCAGTTGTATATATCGACGGCACAAGAAAATCCTCCGCTAGGTTTTGGCGGAGCCCGCCATCAAACGCTCGAAGGCTTTCATCTCGGGTGCCACGGCGATGGCCGCCTTGGTTTCCATGGCGCGGTAGCGCGTCAGCACATCCGCTCCGAAGGCGGTCACCCGGGCGCCGCCGCCGCCCGCACCGCCGGTCAGCGTCTCCACCAGGGGTGCGCGAAACGAGCGGTTCATGACCTCGACCAGGTTCCACGCCCGGCGATAGGACATGCCCAGTTCGCGGCCGGCGGCGGAAATCGAGCCGCTGCGGGCGATCGCCTCGAGCAGGTCGGCCTTGCCGGGGCCGATGGCGATTTCCGCGCCCAACAGGATGCGCAGTCTGGGTTTCGCTGGTTTGGACATGGCGTAGCGATACGGCCCTGTTTCGATATATACGGCGAAGCATAGCGAAACCCGGCCGCGTTGTCCAAGGGCAGTCCGGACGCTGCGCGTTAGATCAGGCCCTTGACCGCGAACTCGGCGAAGGCTTCCGGCAGCAGGGCCTGCTCGAGGCTGCGCTGCGAGAACAGGAAGCGGCCGTCGCAGACGAAGCCGAGTTCGCTCCAGTCCACGTCGTTGAGC
>Ga0207969_100546_pt1 | contig 16479 bp, 16 predicted proteins | sample LakWasMet25_LOW6_2_FD_183869 | JGI IMG/M metagenome (GOLD analysis project Ga0207969, IMG submission 183869) | Freshwater sediment methanotrophic microbial communities from Lake Washington under simulated oxygen tension - Sediment Metagenome... | ecosystem: Environmental > Aquatic > Freshwater >... | reverse complement strand
CAGCTCCTTCGGTGAGCAGCGCGACTTCGTCTCCTTTAGCTTCCACGCCAACAAGAACATGACAACGTCCGAGGGCGGCGCCCTGGTGCTGCCGGCCGATGTCGACACCGGCCTCTGCGAGCGCCTGCGCCTCCAGGGAGTGCGGCGCTTCCCCGACGGCGGCATGGACGTCGATGTGCTGGGCGGCAAGTTCAACCTGACGGACATCGCGGCGACCATCGGGCTGGGCCAGATGAAGCACCTCGAGGCCTTCACCGCCCGCCGGCGCGAACTCGCCCGACAATATTTCGACTGCATCGATCCGGCTCTCGGGCTGGAACTGCCTGTAGCCGATTTCAGCAACAGCAACTGGCACATGTTCCAGGTGCTGCTGCCCGAGGGCGTGGATCGCGGCGAATTCATCGCGGCGATGAAGCTACGAAACATCGGCGTCGGCGTGCACTACCCGGCGCTGCACCTCTTCTCGCTCTATCGCGCATTGGGCTTCAAGGCAGGCGACTTTCCCCGAGCCGAGGACATCGGCCGCCGCACCCTGACCCTGCCGCTCTTCCCCGCCATGCTGGATGGCGACATCGACCGCGTCTGCAAAGCGCTGCGCGCAAGCCTGTCGGAGACCGCATGACTACACCGAACCTTTCCATCGTCATCCCCGTCTATAACGAGGAAGCCACCCTCGCCACGCTGTTCGCCCGCCTCTATCCGGCGCTCGACGCGCTGGGCGAAAGCTACGAGATCGTCTTCGTGAACGACGGCAGCCGCGACCGCTCGGCGGCGATCCTGCGCCAGCAGTTCGAGGCGCGCCCCGACGTCACCCGCGTCATCCTGTTCGGCGCCAATGCCGGCCAGCACATGGCCATCATGGCCGGCTTCGAACACTGCCGCGGCGACATCGTCATCACGCTGGATGCCGATCTGCAGAACCCGCCCGAGGAGATCGGCAAGCTGGTCGCCAAGATGCGCGAAGGGCACGACTACGTCGGCAGCATCCGTCGCAAGCGCCAGGACAGCCTGTTCCGCACCTGGGCCTCGAAGGCGATGAACCGCCTGCGCGAGAAGATCACCCGGATCAGGATCACCGACCAGGGCAACATGCTGCGTGCCTATTCGCGCAGCGTGGTGAATGCGATCAACAGCTGCAAGGAAGTCGCCACCTTCGTTCCGGCGCTGGCCTACACCTTTGCCCGCAATCCCGCCGAAGTCGTGGTCGAGCACGAGGAACGCGCCGCCGGCGAGTCGAAGTACTCGCTCTACAGCCTGATACGGCTCAACTTCGATCTGATGACCGGCTTCTCGCTGGTGCCGCTGCAGTGGTTTTCGATGCTCGGCATTCTCGTCTCGCTCGGCTCGGCCGCACTGTTCGTCCTCCTGATCGTGCGCCGCCTGATCGTCGGTCCGGAAGCCGAAGGGCTATTCACCCTGTTCGCGCTGATGTTCTTCCTGATCGGCCTGGCCTTGTTCGGCATCGGCCTGCTCGGCGAATACATCGGCCGCATCTATCAACAAGTGCGGCACCGGCCGCGCTATCTGGTCGAAGCCATCCTCGAACAGGACACCCGGCAGACCTCATGAGCAAGGCCATCGTTTTCGCCTACCACAACGTGGGCGTGCGCTGCCTGTCCGTGCTGCTGGCGCATGGCGTCGACGTGGTGCGCGTCGTAACGCACAAGGACAGTCCGACCGAGACCATCTGGTTCGACAGCGTCGCCGAACTCGCAGCGCGCCACGACATTCCCGTCATTGCGCCCGAGGATCCCAACGACCCGGCGGTGGTCGCCGAACTTGCCGCGCTGCAGCCGGATTTCCTGTTTTCCTTCTACTACCGCCTGATGCTGAAGGCGCCGCTGCTGACCCTGCCGAAGCACGGCGCCTGGAACATGCACGGCTCGCTGCTGCCCAAATACCGCGGCCGCGTCCCGGTCAATTGGGCAATCCTCCACGGCGAGCGGGAAACCGGCGCGACGCTGCACCGGATGCTCGAAAAGCCCGACGCGGGGGGCATCGTTGCGCAACAGGCCGTGCCGATTCTGCCGGACGACACCGCCTTCGAAGTCTTCAACAAGGTCACGCTGGCGGCCGAAATCGCGCTGGATCGCGTGCTTCCCGACCTGCTGGCCGGCCGCGCCGTCGCCCGGCCGCAAGACCTCGCCGCCGGAAGCTATTTCGGCGGGCGCAAGGCCGAAGACGGCCGCATCGACTGGACCCGCCCCGCCGCGGAGGTGCACAACCTGATCCGCGCCGTGGCGCCCCCCTATCCGGGAGCCTTTTCGGACACCGCGCGGGGACGGCTCACGGTGCTCGGCTCCCTGCATCCGACGGGTGAAACCGGCCCCTACGGCGGCCACCCCACCCTGTTCCTACGCAACGGGCATCTATATGCCGAATGCGGTGATGGACGGCTTTTGCGCCTGCTCGCGGTAGAATTGGCAGGTTCGCCGCTGCTCGCATCTGCCGCGGACAACCAGATCAACGCTATTTTTGGAACCCCGGCACTCTCCCTGTCATGAAGAAAATCCTCATCCTCGGCGTCAACGGCTTCATCGGCCACCATCTCTCCCAGCGCATTCTGAATACCACCGACTGGGAGGTCTATGGCATGGACATGAACTCCGAGCGTGTGACCGAGTTGATGCAGAACCCCCGCTTTCATTTCTTCGAAGGCGACATCATGATCAACAAGGAGTGGATCGAGTACCACATCCGGAAATGCGACGTGATCCTGCCGCTGGTCGCCATCGCCACGCCGGCCACCTATGTCAAGGAGCCTCTGCGCGTCTTCGAACTCGATTTCGAGGCCAACCTGCCGATCATCCGCCAGGCGGTGAAGTACAAGAAGCGCGTGCTTTTCCCGTCGACCTCCGAGGTCTATGGCATGTGCAAGGATCCGGAATTCGATCCCGAGAATTCCGAACTGATCCTCGGTCCGATCAACAAGCCGCGCTGGATCTATTCCTGTGCCAAGCAGATGATGGACCGCGTGATCCACGCCTACGGCCAGCAGGAAGGCCTGCAATACACGCTGTTCCGCCCCTTCAACTGGATCGGCCCGGGGCTCGATTCGATCCATACGCCGAAGGAAGGCAGTTCCCGCGTAATTACCCAGTTCCTCGGCCACATCGTGCGCGGCGAACCGATCAAGCTTGTCGATGGCGGCGCCCAGAAGCGCTCCTTCACCTATGTCTCGGACGGCATCGATGCGCTGATGAAGATCATCGAGAACAAGGACGGCATCGCCAACGGCAAGATCTACAACATCGGCAACCCGAGGAACAACTACTCGATCCGCGAACTCGCCACCCTGATGCTCGACCTGGCCAGGCAGTATCCGGAATACGCCGAGAACGTGGCCAAAGTGAAAGTGCTCGAAACCACTTCCGGCGAATACTACGGCAAGGGCTACCAGGACACGCAGCATCGCGTGCCGAAGATCACCAACACCATGGCCGATCTCGACTGGGCACCGAAAGTCACCTTTGAAGACGCCCTGCGCAGCATTTTCGAGGCCTACCGCAACGACGTGGCCGAAGCGCGCAGCCTGATGGACTGAGCGCGCCCGTGAAGCTCGCGTTGAAGATCGATGTCGATACCTGGCGCGGCACCCTCCAGGGAGTGCCGCGCCTTGTCGAGATTCTCCGTCGCCAGCGCGCGGACGCGAGTTTCCTCTTCTCGCTTGGTCCCGATCACACCGGCCGCGCGATCAAGCGCGCCTTCCGCCCCGGATTCATGAAGAAGGTGCAGCGCACCTCCGTCGTCTCGCACTACGGCATCAAGACCCTGATGTACGGCACCCTGCTGCCCGGCCCGGACATCGGCCGCCGCGGCGCCGACATCATGCGTGCCACGCGCGACGCCGGCTTCGAAACGGCGATCCACTGCTGGGATCACGTCAAGTGGCAGGACGGTGTCGAAAAGGCGGATGCCGCCTGGACCGAGGCCGAAATGCGCCGGGCGCACCAGCGCTACGTCGATATCTTCGGCAGCGAGTCGCCCGGCCACGGCGCGGCCGGCTGGCAGATGAACGCCCACGCACTGCGCATGACGCAGCGACTGGGCTACCGCTGGGCCTCCGACTGCCGCGGGCTGCATCCCTTCATTCCGGTATGGAACGGCGAGATCGTCGCCTGCCCGCAACTGCCGACGACCCTGCCGACGCTGGACGAATTGATCGGCACCGATGACCTGACGCCGGACAACGTGCACCTGCACTTGCTGCGGCTGACGGCGCAGCCGGCGCCCGGCTCGGGCAGTCGCGATCACGTCTTCACCCTGCACGCCGAACTCGAAGGCCTCAAGTTCGGCGACACCCTGGAGCGCCTGCTGACCGGCTGGCGCGAACAGGGCTACGAAATGGTATCGCTGGGCACGATGCGCGATGCGCTCGACCCGGCGCTGCTGCCTCGCCACGAAATGGTCCGGGGCGAAATCCCCGGCCGCGCAGGCCGCTTGATGCTGCAAGGCGAGGAGTTTCTGTCAACATGGAAGGAAGCTGCATGATCGATTCGAAACCCGTCCCCTCGGCCCTCGGGCTGCGTGTTCCCGATTTCACCGTGCCCGCCACCGGCGGCGAATTCACGCTGTCAGCCTTTCAGGGCAAGACGCTGGTGCTGTACTTCTACCCGAAGGACAATACGCCGGGCTGCACCACGCAGGCGCAGCAGTTCCGCGACCTGCACGGGGAATTCGTCAAGGCCGGCTGCGTGGTGGTTGGCGTCTCGCGCGACGCGCTGAAGTCGCATGAGAGCTTCAAGGCCAAGCTGGGGCTGCCCTTCGAACTGATTTCCGACATCGAAGGGGTGCTCTGCCGCATGTTCGACGTGGTCAAGAACAAGATGCTGTACGGCAAGAAAGTGCTCGGCATCGAGCGCAGCACCTTTCTGATCGACGGCAACGGCATCCTGCGCCAGGAATGGCGCTCCACCAAGGCGGATGGCAACGCGGCCGCCGTACTGGAAGCCGTGCGCAAGCTGTAATCCCGAACAGGGCCCGTATTCGGCCCTTTCCTTCCATCTTCCGTGACGGGGCGGCTGGCTATCGTGAGCATGGTCCCACCCTCGCCCACTCTTGCCTTGAGACATTCATGAACGCCAAGCGCGCCAAGATTCCGAAGAGTTCCACCACCAAGCTGTTCGTGCTCGACACGAACGTGCTGATGCACGACCCCCTGAGCCTCTTCCGCTTCGAAGAGCACGACATCTACGTGCCGATGATGACGCTGGAGGAGCTCGACGCCAACAAGAAGGGCATGTCGGAAGTCGCTCGCAACGCCCGCCAGAGCAGCCGCCTGCTCGACGAGATCGTCACCGGCGCCGAGCACCACATGGCCCACGGCATCGACCTCACCGGCCCCTCGCGCCAACTGGCTACCGGCCACCTGTTCTTCCAGACCGAAGCGATCAACGGCGTCCTGCCGATTTCGCTGCCGACCGCCAAGGCAGACAACCAGATCATCGGCGTCGTCATGCATCTGGGCCAGAAGTTCCCGAAGCGCCCGGTGATCCTAGTTTCCAAGGACATCAACATGCGCATCAAGGCCCGCGCACTGGGCCTCGAAGCACAGGACTATTTCAACGACAAGGTGCTGGAGGATTCCGATCTCCTCTACACCGGTACGCTCGAACTGCCGCCGGATTTCTGGGACAGCCACGGCAAGGGCCTCGAATCATGGAAGAAGGACAGCCGCACCCATTACCGCATCAAGGGTCCGCTCTGTCCGGACCTGCTGGTCAATGAATTCGTCTGGCAGGAAGGCCCGCAACCCCTGCAGGCCTGGGTAAGAGTCGGCGCCGGCAAGACGGCGGAACTCGAGACCCTGATCGACTACAGCCATGCCAAGAATGCCGTCTGGGGCATCACCGCGAGGAACCGCGAGCAGAACTTCGCCCTCAACCTGCTGATGAATCCCGAGATCGACTTCGTCACGCTGCTCGGTCAGGCCGGCACCGGCAAGACCTTGCTGACCCTGGCTGCCGCGCTGACGCAGACGCTTGAGACCAAGCTTTTCGCCGAGATCATCATCACCCGCGTCACCGTCCCCGTCGGCGAGGACATCGGCTTTCTGCCCGGCACCGAAGAAGAAAAGATGACGCCCTGGATGGGCGCGCTGGAGGACAACCTCGACGTACTCAACAAGCCCGCCGAAACGCCGGCCGGCGCCCCCGGCGCCGGCAGCTACGGCGGCGACTGGGGCCGCGCCGCGACCATGGACCTGATCCGCAGCCGGATCAAGATCAAGTCACTCAACTTCATGCGCGGCCGCACCTTCATGAACAAGTTCCTCATCATCGACGAAGCGCAGAACCTGACGCCGAAGCAGATGAAGACGCTGATCACCCGTGCCGGACCGGGCACCAAGGTGGTCTGCCTGGGCAACATCGCCCAGATCGACACGCCCTATCTCACCGAGGGCAGCTCAGGCCTGACCTATGTGGTGGATCGCTTCAAGGGCTGGGCCCATTCCGGCCACGTCACGCTGCAGCGCGGCGAGCGCTCCAGGCTTGCCGATCACGCGGGGGAAGTGCTCTAAGAAAAGGTGCCCCCGTTCGTCACGGGGCTACTCCGCGGTTCAGCCTCGATATGACGAGCCTGAAGCGAAATTCTCGAACTTCGCGTATTCAGCGATGAAGGTCAGCGGGACCATGCCGACAGGGCCATTGCGGTGCTTGCCGATGTTCACCTCGGCCTTGCCCTTGTCCTGCGTGTCGGGCTTGTAGTACTCCTCGCGGTACATCATCAAGATGATGTCGGCATCCTGCTCGATGGCGCCCGACTCGCGCAGATCGCTCATCAGCGGGCGCTTGTCGTTGCGTTCCTCGACCTTGCGCGAGAGCTGGGACAGGGCGATGATCGGCACCTGCAGTTCCTTGGCCAGCGCCTTGATCGAACGCGATATCTCCGAAATCTCGGTGGCGCGGTTTTCGCCGTCGCGGTTGGAGCTCATCAGCTGCAGGTAGTCGATGACGATCAGGCCGAGCTTGCCGAATTGCCGGTGCAGGCGCCGGGCGCGGGCACGCAGGTCGGTCGAATTGATGGCGCCGGTTTCGTCGATGTGGATCGGCGCCTCGTGCAGCTTGCCCAGCGCGACCGTCATGCGGTCCCATTCGTCATCGGTCAGGCGGCCGGTGCGCAGCTTGCTCTGATCGATACGGCCGACCGAGGAAAGAAAGCGCATGGCCAGCTGCGGGCCGGACATTTCCAGACTGAAGATCGCCACCGGCAGCCGCAGTTCGACGCCGACATGCTCGGCAATGTTGAGCGCGAAGGCGGTCTTGCCCATCGACGGTCTTCCCGCGACCACAACCATGTCGCCCGGCTGCAGACCGGAAGTCATGCGGTCGAGATCGGCGAAGCCGGTAGCCACGCCGGTAATGTCGGACTGGCTGTCGCGCGCCAGTAGCGTCTCCATGCGCTCGACGACTTCGCCCAGCAGAGGCTGGATCGCGACGAAACCATTGCTGCCGCGATTGCCGGCTTCGGCGATCTGGAAGATGCGCTGTTCGGCATCGTCGAGCAGCGTCTTGACATCGCGCCCGGCAGGATTCAGCGCATTGCCGGCGATTTCGTCGCCGACCGTCACCAGTTGGCGCAGGATGGCGCGCTCACGGACGATTTCCGCGTAGCGGCGGATGTTGGCCGCCGAGGGCGTGGCGTTGGCGATCTCGCCGAGATAGCCGAGCCCCCCCGTCTGATCCACCTCGTTCGACTGTTCGATCGACTCATACACGGTCACCACGTCGGCCGGCCGGCCCTGCTGGATCAGCTTGCCGATGTGGCGAAAAATCCGCCGGTGGTCGTCGCGATAGAAGTCCGTCTCGCGCACGACGTCGCCGATGCGGTCCCAGGCCGCGTTGTCGATCAGCAGGCCGCCGATCAGCGACTGCTCGGCTTCGATGGAATGGGGGGGAAGCTTCAGCGCGGCGACCTGGGAATCGGCGGGCTGAGGGGGATTAAAGGCGCGTACCTGGGCCATCGCTGTCTCCGAAATGAAGCAAAGAGTCTACCCCGCAAGGCGGCGGATGGTAAGTGGACAAGCTGTGGAAATGCTGTGGGAAAACTGTGTAAATGCGGTGGATTGAATTCTCGCAGCGCAATAGTCCCACCAGGGGATACCGTCCCGCCCGTTCCCGGGCGAGACATAAAAACGGGCCGCTGATTCTGCATCAGCGGCCCGCCTTTTGCGAAGTACGGGGCGGCTTAGTGTTCGCCGAGCACGGACACCGTGACGGTGGCCACGACGTCGGTGTGCAGTGCGATCTGCACCGGCGTGTCGCCGATGGTCTTGAGCGGACCTTCGGGCAACCGGATCGCCGACTTCTCGACCTGGAAACCCTGGGCGGCGAGCGCCTCGGCGATGTCATGGGTCGACACCGAGCCGAACAGCCGGCCATCGACGCCGGTCTTGCGCGTGATCTGCAGCATCAGGCCTTCGATCTTCTCGAGCTGGGCCTGGGCAGCGGCAATCGCCTCGGCTTGGGCGCGCTCGAGTTCGGCGCGCTTTTCCTCGAATATCTTGCGGTTGGCTTCCGTCGCGCGCTTGGCCTTGCCTTGCGGGATCAGGAAGTTGCGGGCGTAGCCGTCCTTGACCTTGACCACGTCGCCGAGGCCGCCGAGATTCACGACTTTTTCCATCAGAATGATTTGCATGGTCTCGTCCTCGCTTACTGGTGCAGATCGGTGTAGGGCATCAGGGCCAGGAAACGCGCACGCTTGATGGCGGTCGACAACTGGCGCTGATAGCCGGTCTTGGTGCCGGTGATGCGTGCCGGCATGATCTTGGCGTTTTCAGCGATGAAGTCCTTGAGGATCTCGACATCCTTGTAGTCGATCTCTTCGATCTTCTCTGCGGTAAAGCGGCAGAACTTGCGGCGCTTGAACAGGCTGCGGCCCTTGTCGTCCTTGCGCTTTACACCGGTCTTGCTCTTAGGCTTGAATGCCATTTTGTGTTCCTTCCACGAATTCGACTGTATTCACGTGCAGTATCGGGCTGCGTCGCTTGAGGCTTCTGGCGGCAAGAAAACCTGCCACCCTGATCCCGTCTCCCGGCTTGGCTGCAAGCAGCACTTGTGCCGGGCGGCCCATTGCTACACAGGCCATCTCGCATTCCACCTTGCGCTCGACGTCGGCTTCGACCTGGGTCGAGACATGCGCGAGGAGAAATTCGAGAACCGGTATCCCGGCGGGGGTGCGGCGCAATGCGCCACGCTCAAGCAAGCGACCCGACAACTGCGTCAGATTGCTCGGCTTATCCTCAGGCGGCAACGGCAGCAGCCGGAGCCTCGACCTTGGCATCGCCCTGGGTCAGCGAACGCGACTTCTCTTCCTTCATCATCGGGGAAGGAGTCACCACCGCCTTGCGCGTCTTCACCGTCAGGTGGCGCAATACGGCATCGTTGAACTTGAAGGCATGCTCCAGCTCGGCCAGGGTTTCACCGTCGCACTCGATATTCATCAGCACGTAGTGGGCTTTGTGCACCTTCTGGATCGGATAGGCCATCTGGCGACGACCCCAGTCTTCGAGCCGGTGGATGGCTCCGTTGCGGCCGGTGACCAGCGTCTTGTAACGCTCGATCATCGCCGGAACCTGCTCGGACTGATCCGGGTGAACGATAAATACAACTTCATAATGGCGCATGCAATCTCCTTGTGGTTGGGTTACAGCCCCCCCGCATGCGTAACGGGTGGAGCAAGGGAAGCCCGCCATGATACCAAACCGCGGGGCTTCAGACAAGGAGCACGTAATGAGATTGCCGGTGCGAGTGGGCCGCACGGATGCCGGAGGCGGGGTTTGGGCCACCCGGCGCTGACGCAATCCGGACCAGCGATCAGCGGTGCGCCCCGTGCGCGTTCCGCTGCAGTTCCGTCTCCTTCGCGTAAAGCCTCACCAGTGCCAGTTGAACCGCGTCGGAATGGTGCCGAAAGTCCCGCTTCAGGGCATGGTCCGCGACCGCTGTCTTGCCTGCGTGGGCATCACTCAGAATGCTGCCGGCACACAGGTGAAAATCGGCGTGAGCCTTGCGCAGCTGCTCGTACTCGGGATAGGCGGAAAACTGCCGTTTGCCGTCGCCGTGAATCCATTCGCCAAGCGCGCAGTTCCTGTCCGCGGCGACCGTCGCCACGTTCAAGGCTTCCCCGGCATCACCGTGAATCTGCGCCTCGAGCCGGGCCTTCCAGGCCGCATGAGCGTCAAGCGCCACCTTCATGTCGAGTCCATGCAGGTGCTGTTCGTGCTCGGCAAACTCCATCTTTACCGGCATTTCGCCGGCCAGTGTGTTCTTCAGCCAACTAAGAATACTCATGTTGTCTTCTCCCCCATGCCGAAAATGGCCTGTAAATTCTAGCCACGAGCAGGTCTTTTGACAACATTAAGGGTATGGTTATTAGCGTCTTATGGCTCCAATCGCTCGTCAAAACGGCATGGACGCCTGGAAGAGAGCTCCGGTGCCTGTTTAACGGCCGCCAACGGACAACCGGGACTAGCCGCAGTAGCGAAGTCCCATTAGATTCAGCAGCAGTTCCGGCTGCCGGTAGGCGGCAAACGCCAAGGCGGTGATGGCGGCCACGGCCAGCAGGCCGATGGCCCACAGGGTACGCCGCTGCCAGGCCGGGCGTGGCGCCCGCACCGGACCTTGCTCGCCATGAACCGCTTCAAGAGGTGCATCCATACCTGCATACTCGGCAAGCGTGCCCGCCAAGTCAAGCCCGGCGGGCAACGTGCGCGAAGCCCCTAGAAGACTTCGCCTTCGCGCAGGAAGCGCCACTGCCCCAGAGGCAGGTCGCCCAGGCGCACGCGGCCGATGCGCACGCGCTTCAGGCCGGTGACGCGCAGGCCGACCAGTTCGCACATGCGCCGGATCTGCCGCTTGCGGCCTTCGGTGAGGACGAAGCGCAGCTGTTCGGGATTCGCCCAGGCCACCTTGGCCGGGCGCAACTGCTTGCCGTCCAGTTCGAGGCCGTGATTGAGCAGCGCCAGGCTGCGCGCGTCGAGCGCGCCTTCGACGCGCACCAGATATTCCTTCTCGACCTTCGAATCGTCGCCGATCAGTTGTCGCGCCACGCGCCCGTCCTGGGTCAGGACCAGCAGTCCGGTGGAATCGATGTCGAGCCGGCCGGCCGGCGCCAGGCCCTTCAGGTGCGACGGCTGGAAGCGCTGATGATCCCCAGCCATCTGGGTTTTCGGCGAAATCAGGCTCGCCGCCGGCTGGTGGCCGTCTTCGGCCTGGCCGGAGACGTAGCCCATCGGCTTGTGCAGCAGGATGGTCGCCTGCCGCGCCTGCGTCGCGCGTGCCTCCGGCGCCAGCGTGATCACCGCGTCGGCCGCGGCCCGGGTCCCCAGTTGCGTGACGCGCTGGCCATCGACAAAAACCAGCCCGCGTTCGATATAGGCGTCGGCCTCCCGCCGCGAACACAGCCCGCGCTCAGCGAGGAGTTTTGAAACCCGGATTCCCTGCGTATCATTCATGGTCGCGCATTCTATCCCGCCCTTAGAGCCTATTTCAGTAGGAATCATGCCCCGCGTTGAGCCCAGGATCGGATGGATGCAAGGCGCAGTGCGCGGCCAATGGTTGTTCCATTGGCAAGCGCTGCAACGCCGCAGACGCCGATCCTGGTCTCAACCCGAAGAGCCGGCTGGCGTTGGGCGCGCTGCCACGTTGTCGGTCGTTTGCATGGCATGTACCATGCGGCACTCCCTCCGCCTCGCATCGCATCCCAACGCCAACCGGCGCGGGGTACGATTCCTACTGAAATAGGCTCTTATGCTCAGTTATCGCCACGCCTACCACGCCGGCAACCACGCCGATGTCCTCAAGCACCTCGTGCTCAAGCTCTGCATCGAGCACATGAACAGCAAGGACAAGCCCTATACCCTGGTCGACACCCACGCCGGCGCGGGTTTCTACGCCCTCGATGACGAGCACGCCAAGCGCACCGGCGAGTATGTCCAGGGAATCGGCCGCCTGTGGGAGCGCAAGGATCTGCCGCCGGCGCTGGCGGAGTACATGGCGCTGGTGCGTGCGCTCAACGGCAGCGCCACGCTGCGCCGCTACCCGGGGTCGCCGCGAATCGCCGCCAACCTGATGCGCGACACCGCCCAGGTACGCGACACCCTGCGCCTGTGCGAGCTGCACTCGACCGACTTCGCCCTGTTGCGCCGCCAGTTCAAGGATGCCGGCCGCCGCGTCACGGTGGAACAGGCGGACGGCTTCGAAGTGCTCAAGGCCGCGCTGCCGCCGCCCTCGCGCCGCGGGCTGGTGCTGATCGACCCGTCCTACGAAATCAAGAGCGACTACATGAAGGTCGCCGCCGCGCTCAAGGACGCGCTGAAACGCTTTGCCACCGGCACCTATCTGGTGTGGCATCCGATGCTGCCCACCATCGAAGCCAACCACCTTCCGGACAAGCTGAAGAAGGCCGGCGCCAGCCATTGGCTGCACGCCACCCTGAGCGTGCGCGCACCGGCCACCAAGGGCCGCGGCATGCACGGCAGCGGCATGTTCGTGGTCAACCCGCCATGGACGCTGGCCGCCACGCTGGAAGAATGCCTGCCCTTCCTCGCCGCCACACTGGGCCTCGACGAAGGGGCTGGCTGGAGCGTCGACCAGTTCGAACAGGGCCCGAAAAAGGACTGACGGCCCGGCAGGTCAGCTCTTCAGCTCGGCCCGGTCGCGGAAGTAGTCCAGCGCCTCGGGATTGGCCAGCGCCTCGACGTTCTTCACCGCGGCGCCGTGCACCACGTTGCGCACCGCGAGTTCGACGATCTTGCCGCTCTTGGTGCGCGGGATGTCATTCACCTGGAGGATCTTGCCCGGCACATGGCGCGGCGTGGTGTTGTCCTTGATCACCTGCTTGATGCGGCCTATCAGGGCGTCATCGAGCGCCAGGCCCTCGCGCAGCTTGACGAACAGCACCACGCGCACGTCGCCGCCGCTGCCGGGCGGCCAGTCCTGGCCGATCACCAGCGATTCGACCACCTCGCCGAGCTTTTCCACCTGGCGATAGATTTCGGCCGTGCCGATGCGCACCCCGCCCGGATTCAGCGTCGCGTCCGAGCGGCCGTAAATGATGAAGCCGTCGTGCGCGGTGCGTTCGGCGAAGTCGCCGTGGCACCAGACATTGTCGAAGCGCTCGAAATACGCAGCCCGGTATTTCGCGCTGCCCGGATCGTTCCAGAAGCCGATCGGCATCACCGGAAAGGATCGCGTGCACACCAGTTCGCCCTTTTCGCCGCGCACCGGCCGGCCGGCATCGTCGAACACGTCCACCGCCATACCCAGTCCGGCGCACTGGATCTCGCCGCGATACACCGGCCCGTTCGGATTGCCGAGGACGAAGCAGGAAATGATGTCGGTGCCCCCGGAAATCGAGGCCAGCTGCAGATCCGGCTTGATGTTGGCATAGACGTAGTCGAAGCCTTCGGCCACCAGCGGGCTGCCGGTCGAGAACATGGCACGCAGGTGCTCCAGCCTGTGCGTCCGCCGCGGCTTGAGTTCGATCTTGGCGATGGCGTCGATGAACTTGGCCGAGGTGCCGAAATGCGTCATGCCATCGGCATCGGCATAGTCGAACAGGATGCTGCCGCGGCCGACGAAGGGCGATCCGTCGTAGAGCAGCAGCGTCGCACCCGAGGCAAGGCCCGACACCAGCCAGTTCCACATCATCCAGCCGCAGGTGGTGAAGTAGAACAGGCGGTCGCCGGCATGCACGTCGCTCTGCAACTGCTGCTCCTTGAGGTGCTGCAGCAGCGCACCGCCGGCGCAATGCACGATGCACTTCGGCACGCCGGTGGTGCCTGAGGAATACATGATGTAGAGCGGATGGGCGAAGGGCAGCCGCTCGAAGCGGATCTCCCGTTCGGCGGCGAAGGGCGCGAGGAAATCCGCGAGCGTCACGCCGTGCGTCACGGCAGCGATGTCGCCGCTTCCGCCGGCATAGGGTACGACCACGACGCGCTGCAGCGAAGGCATGCGCGCCGAGATCTCGGCGACCTTGCCGAGGCAGTCGATGGTCTTGCCGTTGTACCAGTAGCCGTCGCAGGCGAACAGCAGCTTCGGCTCGATCTGGCCGAAGCGGTCGAGCACGCCCTGCACGCCGAAGTCGGGCGAGGCGGACGAGAAGATGGCGCCGATCGAGGCGGTGGCCAGCATCGCCACCAACGCGGCCGGCACATTGGGCAGGTAGGCGGCGACGCGATCGCCCTTGCCCACCCCCATGGCACGCAGCGCGGCGGCCGTCTGCGCCACTGCCCGATACAGCTCGGCATGGCTGGCGCGACCCTTGACCTTGTCCTCGCCCCAGAACACCACGGCGTCCGCGGTGTCGCGCCGGCGCAGCAGGTTTTCGGCAAAGTTCAGTCGCGCTTCGGGAAACCACTGCGCGCCCGGCATCTTCTCGCGATCGACGACGACTTTCGAGCCCATCTCGCCGAGCACCTCGCCGAACTCCCAGACCGAGACCCAGAATTCCTCCGGATGCTCGATGGACCAGGCGTGCAGCATTTGATAGTCGGCGCCGGCGAGACGGCGATTCCAGCGCTTCTCGGCCGCCGCCATGAAGGCCGTGAGGCGCGTGGCGGCAATGCGTTGGGCAGAGGGCTGCCAAATCGGCGTGATCTGTGTCGTCATGGTGAATCCCTGGCTTGAATTCCGGATGGGTTACAAACAGCTCGCGCGCATGGCCTCGGGCAATGGAATCGACTTGCCCGTGGAGGGATTGATCCACACCAGCTTGGCCGCGCCTTCGGCGAAGAGTTTGTCGTCGCCGACGAGGCGCATCTCGTAATAAGTGGGCACGCTGCTGCGGCCCGGCATGCCGCAGAACATGAGGCACTCGACGGTGCCCGGATAGGTGAACGGGATCAGGAAAGTGCAGCTGGCATTGACGATCACCGGGCCCTGGGTCTCGGTGACGGTGGTGCCGAAACCGAAGGTCTCCAGCCACTCGATGCGGGCCTGTTCCATGTAGCGGAAATAGATCGTGTTGTTGACGTGCCCCATGGCGTCCTGATCGCCCCAGCGGATGGGCATCCGGTTGCTGTAAACGAGTTTGCGGTGGTGTTCCATCGGGGATTGGCGGCCGGGTTGAATGGGAGTTCGCGATTATAATCTCGCCATCAATTCTATCGATCGGGGTCAGCATGCAGCGCGAAGCCATGGAGTTCGACGTCGTCATCGTGGGCGGTGGCCCGGCCGGGCTTTCCGCCGCGATCCGACTCAAGCAGATCAATGCCGACATCAATGTCTGCCTGATCGAAAAGGGCTCCGAGATCGGCGCCCACATCCTCTCCGGCGCGGTCATGGATCCGCGCGCGCTGACCGAACTGATCCCCGACTGGCAGGCGCAGGGCGCGCCGATGGACACCGCGGTGACGCGCGACCGCTTCGCCTTCCTGACGCAGCACGGCTTCGTCGATCTGCCCACCTTCCTGCTGCCGGGCTGCTTCCAGAACCACGGCAACTACGTCATCAGCCTGGGCCTGATGTGCCGCTGGCTGGGCGCGCAGGCCGAAGCGCTGGGCGTCGAGATCTACCCGGGCTTCGCCGGCGCCGAGGTGCTCTACGACGACAAGGGCGCGGTGCGCGGGGTCGCCACCGGCAACATGGGCGTCGGCCATGACGGCCAGCCCACGGCCAACTTCCAGCCGGGCATGGAACTGCTGGCCAAGTACACGCTGTTCGCCGAAGGCTGCCGCGGCCACCTGGGCAAGCAGATCGAGGAAAAGTTCAACCTGCGCGCCGAATCCGATCCGCAGACCTACGCCATCGGCATCAAGGAACTCTGGCAGGTCGATCCCGAGCAGTTCGAGAAGGGCCTGGTGATGCACACCTTCGGCTGGCCGATGAAATCCGACACCTATGGCGGCGGCTTCATCTACCACTTCGGCGAAAACCTGGTCTCGGTCGGCCTCGTCGTCGGCCTCGGCTACAAGAACCCCTTCCTGGCGCCCTTCGAGGAAATGCAGCGCATGAAGACCCATCCGCAGGTCGCGCCGATGTTCAAGGGCGGCAAGCGGCTGGCCTACGGCGCCCGCGCGCTGGCCGCGGGCGGCCTGCAGTCGCTGCCGAAGCTCGACTTTCCCGGCGGCGCGCTGCTCGGCGACGACGCCGGCCTGCTGGTCGCCTCGCGCATCAAGGGCAGCCACGCCGCGATCAAGAGCGGCATGCTGGCGGCCGAAGCCGCCGCCGCGGCGCTGGCCGCCGGCCGCGCCAACGACGCGCTGACGGACTACCCGGAAGGCCTGCGCAACTCGTGGCTTCACGAGGAACTCCATACCGCGCGCAACTTCAAGCCGTGGATGGCCAAGGGCTTGTGGACCGGCTCGGTGATGTTCGGCATCGACCAAATGCTGCTGCGCGGCAAGGCGCCGTGGACCCTGCACAACACGGCGGACCACCTCAAGCTCAAGCCGGCCGCCGAATGCAAGCCGATCGTCTATCCGAAGCCGGACGGCGTCCTGACCTTCGACCGACTGTCCTCGGTCTTCCTCTCGAA
>Ga0207969_100538_pt1 | contig 16620 bp, 10 predicted proteins | sample LakWasMet25_LOW6_2_FD_183869 | JGI IMG/M metagenome (GOLD analysis project Ga0207969, IMG submission 183869) | Freshwater sediment methanotrophic microbial communities from Lake Washington under simulated oxygen tension - Sediment Metagenome... | ecosystem: Environmental > Aquatic > Freshwater >... | reverse complement strand
ATTGATCCACATTAACCTGCACCACTCTAATTGGCACATCCAGTGACTGACACTGCTCCATACATAACGCAGCCCACGCATCTGCATTAGGACTTAATCCATGATGCACATGTAAGGCGTGTAGCTCAAACCGAAGGATAGGCTTCAGCGAAACCAATAAATGTAACAATACTGATGAGTCTAAACCGCCACTTAATGCCAGCAACAGCTTAGATGCTGGCGATGACGTTAATGATTTTTCGTCAAAAGATAAGTGTTGAGTAAAAAAAGAATGTAGTTTGGATAGTACGGGGTGAAGTTCACTTGAAACAGGCTGGCTTGCTAACACTTGCTTACCAGCCCTTTTGATAGAAGCGTTACTTTTCAGCAACTTCTTTGAATTTACCATAGCTCATTAAGCGCTCATAACGGCTCACTAATAATGTTTTAATTGATTTAGATTTATAGCGAGTCAACTCTTCTTTGAGCGCTGCTCTTAATGACGCCATCATTTCTTCTGGTGCACGATGCGCACCGCCCATCGGCTCAGGTACGATTTTATCGACCAACCCCAATGCTTTCAGTTTATCCGCAGTAATGGCAAGCGCTTCAGCGGCGATAGAAGCTTTGTCTGCACTCTTGTATAAAATAGAAGCGCAGCCTTCTGGTGAAATCACTGAGTAAGTGCCATATTGCAACATCAATAGCTGATCAACTACACCCAAGGCCAACGCACCACCAGAACCACCTTCGCCAATAATCACGCCGATAATAGGTGTTTTAAGCTCAGCCATGACGTACAAGTTACGTGCAATCGCTTCAGATTGTCCACGCTCTTCTGCACCAATACCAGGATATGCACCTGGGGTATCGATGAGCGTGATGATTGGTATATTGAATTTTTCCGCTAAGCGGAATAAACGCAAAGCCTTGCGATACCCTTCAGGACGTGGCATACCAAAGTTACGGTATTGACGCTCTTTGATATCTCGGCCCTTTTGATGCCCAATCACCATCACTGGCTGGCCTTCAAACCTAGCAATACCACCGACAATCGCTGGGTCGTCTGAAAATGCACGATCGCCATGCAACTCTTCAAAATCTGTAAATAGTGCCTGAATATAGTCCAATGTGTACGGACGCTGTGGATGACGTGCCAACTGAGATATCTGCCAAGCAGTTAGGTTGCCATATATATCTTCAGACAATTTTTTGTTTTTCTTTTCTAATGCTGTCAATTCTTTTGAGATATCTAAGTTATCGTGATCATCATGTGATGAACGCAGACTCTCGATTTTCGCTTCTAATTGAGCGATTGGCTGTTCGAAATCTAAATAAGTAATTTTCATATCGTTGTATTTTGTCTCAAATTATCTGATTCAATTATGCCTATTTATCTTGCTAGGTGTATGTCTGCATGCTCAGCAAACACATTAAAGAATCGCTAAGTTTGCATAAAACCGTTAAATCTCAGAGTCTTTCAGAACTCTGACATCGCAATATCCACAATGCGCTAATTATATAGGATTTTTACGTTATTCTTACTCAACCATTCGGTTAAACTCATAATCAGCTCATCATGTAAATCCACTCGCCAATCATTACCTAGCATGAGTTCGACTTTACTTGTTTGATTATGATACTCAATTTTAATCGGGCATCCACGGTATTCATCTGAAGCGCTGACACAATAAGGCTTTAATAGTGTCTTTAATTTAAGCGCATCAGATTGACCATTACACATGATTTTTAAAAAGCTGGCGCGGCTATTTCTCAATGCAGAAAGGTCATATAGCTTTCTAGCATTCACACGAACACCACCAGAAAACTCATCGTGACTCACTCTGCCTTCCACAATCACCAACTGGTCATCTTTTAACAGTTGTTGCGATTGATTCAATAAATCATTGCCAACCACCACTTCAATTCTGGTGGTGCCATCATCCAAACCCACTATTGCCATTTTACCGCGCGCAGTCATACGGTTACGCACACCTGAAACAATCCCGGCCAATAGCTGAGGCTGATCTTTAGGCGCTAAATTTGCCAACGTTGTACTGATGAACTGGCTTAAATCTTTCTGATATGACCAATATGGATGGCCGCTAAAATAAAAGCCAAGCGCTGCCTTTTCTTCCTGCAAGCGCTGTTGCTCAGGCCACGGTGAAACGCTAGGTAATACATGTACAGATTGGTCAGATGCCTCACCAAACAAACTATTCTGATTACTATTGGCATTCGTTTGCTCAGCCGCACTAATCGCTAAAGCAACCCCTGCTAATAATGCATGTCGATTAGGCTCAAGTTTATCAAATGCACCGGCTCTAATCAGAGACTCAATAACGCGCCTATTCACCTTACGTAAATCTAAACGGCTGCAAAAATCAAATAAGCTCGTAAATGGGCCATCTTTTCTACGCGCTTCTAAAATCACATCAATCGCGGCAGCACCTGTGCCTTTCACTGCACCCAAACCATACAAGATTTGGTTCTTACTAATAGGCTTAAATTTGAATTCACTTTCATTGACATCAGGTGGCAATACCTCAACCTGATTCGGCGCACAATCATCATAAAATATGTGAACACTGTCTGTGTTATTCATGTCGGCAGACATCGTCGCTGCTAAGAACGCTGCCGGGTAATGTGTTTTAAGAAAAGCCGTATGGTAAGCAACGAGCGCGTAGGCTGCAGCGTGAGACTTATTAAAACCATACCCTGCAAACTTTTCAAGCAAGTCAAACAAATCACTGGCCTGTTGCTCAGTCATGTTGTTTTTGGTTGCACCCTCAGTAAATATCTTACGCTGGGCATCCATCTCTTCTTTTTTCTTTTTACCCATCGCACGACGCAGCAAGTCCGCACCACCCAGACTATAACCCGCCACCACCTGTGCAATCTGCATCACCTGCTCTTGGTAAACCGCAATCCCGTAGGTTTCTTTCAAAATCGGCTCAGTCAGCGGATGCGGGTACTCTACACGCTGCTTACCGTGCTTACGTCGGCAGTAATCAGGAATCAAATCCATCGGACCCGGACGATACAATGCTACCAAGGCGATAATATCTTCAAAGCAATCTGGCATCGCCTGTTTAAGCATGTCTTTCATGCCACGTGACTCTAGCTGGAATACGGCTGTCGTATTGGCAGTTTTTAATAGTTGAAACGTTGGCTTATCGTTAATAGGCAAGGTTTCAAATGATAATGGCGGTAAATTGTTACCAGCACGCTGTTTATTGGCATTTTCCAATGCCATATCTAAGATGGTAAGGGTACGTAATCCTAAAAAGTCGAACTTAACCAGCCCTACAGCTTCAACGTCATCTTTATCATACTGGCTAACCAAACTTGCACCGTCAGGCTGACAATACACTGGTGAGAAATCTGCAATCTTACTGGGAGAAATTAACACACCGCCCGCATGCATACCGATATTACGTACTAAACCTTCTAGTCTTAGCGCAAGTTCAAGAAGCTCTTTGACCTCCTCTTCACTCTCACGACGCTCTGCCAATTGTGGCTCTTTTTCTAAAGCATCAGACAGTGTAATGCCAAGTTCTAGCGGTATTAGTTTTGCAATGCCATCTACAAAGTTAAAGGGCAAATCCAATACGCGCCCAACATCGCGAATCACGGCCTTTGCCGCCATGGTACCGAAGGTGGCGATCTGTGAAACAGCATCAATCCCATACTTCTGTTTCACGTAGTCAATCACACGGTCGCGACCTTCCTGACAGAAGTCGATATCAAAGTCAGGCATGGAAACGCGGTCGGGATTTAAGAACCGCTCGAACAGTAAGTTATACTCTAGTGGATCTAGGTCAGTAATGCCTAAACTATACGCAACGACAGAGCCCGCACCAGAACCCCGACCTGGCCCTACCGGTACGCCATTATTTTTGGCCCAGTTAATGAAGTCAGCGACGATTAAGAAATAACCAGCGAAACCCATCTGGTTAATCACATTAGTTTCAAAGTCCAACCTTGCTGAGTAGGCATCTTGTTTGCTAGCGCGAATTTGCTCATCTGGGAATAGCACTTCTAATCGCTTTGCTAACCCTAAACGCGCTTCTGAAATTAAATAATCATTCAAGCTTTCATTATTAGGGGTTGGAAACTGAGGTAAGTAATTTTTACCCAATGTGAGGTTTAAATTGCAACGCTTGGCAATTTCCACACTATTGCTAAGTGCTTCTGGCATATCAGCAAAAAGTGCTGCAATATCTGCCTGCCTTTTAAAGTACTGCTCGGTAGTGAAGTTCTGCGGACGCCTTTTATCTGCAAGCACATAGCCTTCTGCAATACACGTTCTTGCCTCGTGTGCACGGTAATCATCTGGCGTAGAAAATTGTATGGGATGTGTAGCAACAATTGGTAAGCTTAGCTCATGTGCAATATGACGTACATGCTGAATATACTGCTCTTCGGTTGCTTTGCTTGCATCAGTGGCGATGCGCTGCACTTCTAAATAAAATCGTTCTGGAAATAATTGTTGCCATTGGTTGGCAAGCTTTTTAGCTAGCCCCAAATTACCCTGCGTACAGGCTTGACCCACATCGCCAGCAAGGCCTCCAGATAATAGTAGCAACCCCTCAGTACCAGCCTCTGCAAACCAAGCGCGTTTGAATTCCGCACGACCACGATATTGATTGGTTAAGTAAGCACGACTTAACAAATGACATAAATTTAAGTATCCGGCATGAGACTGACACAGCAACAATAAACGTGAAGGTTGCTCTCGGTTATCCTCATTTTCAAGCCAAATATCACAGCCAATAATAGGCTTAACACCTTTACCCCGAGCTGTTTTATAAAATTTGATTGCACCAAACAAGTTACTTAAATCAGTTAATGCAAGCGCTGGCATTTGGTCACTCACCGCCTGCTTGACGTAGTCATCAATTCGCACAATGCCATCAACAATAGAATACTCGCTGTGGCAACGCAAATGGACAAAACTAGGAGAAACTGAAGGGGTTGGTGTCGTTTGTAGCATAAGGCAATTTTACCTTATTGATGGGTATCGTTGTAAGCAATGTCGCCACTAAAAACGATAAATAAATTGTGCTAAATGTTACATTGAGCACTTGCTAAAAAATCACTTTTAATAACTAGTTAGTCCACAACTGCAGTGGAACTAGCGTGGAGTTAATAACCATCCGTGCCACGCTAGCCGCTATCAATAATGCGATTTTTAATGATGCAGTAAAGCGTGGACTTGCTCAATCAACACATCATCTTGTACTGGCTTACCTAAGAAAGCATCGACGCCAATTTCAGTTGCCACATTACGATGTTTCTCTGCCGTACGTGAGCTAATAATAATTAAAGGTGTACGAGAAGTCAGTTCGTTATCCCTCACATAACGCGAGAACTCAAAGCCATCCATACGTGGCATTTCGATATCGGTCAAAATAATGGCAGGAGATATTTGCTGCAGTTTTTGAATCGCATCCATACCATCATTGGCCGTAACAACTTCAAATCCATCACGCTCTAGTACGCGAGAAAGTACTTTACGCATAGTAAGTGAGTCATCAACAACCAATGCAACTTTCTTCAGCTGTTCAACCACGGGCGCCACATTGGTGACTTTGATTGCACCGCTAGATAACGCTTCCCTGTTTGCCAGCAACACTGGGTTAATCACCAGAATAATAGCACCATCGCCCATTACGGTTGCGCCAATCATACCTGGCACGTGTGCTAATTGGGTTCCCATAGGCTTCATCACCACCTCTTGGTTACCAATCAACTCATCCACATGCAACGCCGTACGATAAGCACCACTGCGTAACAAAACGACAGGCGTATAAGTATGCGCTTGCGCAACGTGATCAACATCACCAACTAGTTTTGACAAGAAATGTAACGGGTACTCTCTGCCTGCCCAAGTAATCTTATTTGCGTTATAGGCATCACTCAAATCAATTGATTTAAGCTTTTGTACCTGCTCAACCATCACAGATGGAATCGCATAAGTTTGATTACCAACACGGGCAAGCACCACTTGCGCAACAGACAACGTCACAGGCAAATAAATATTGAACATTGCACCCAAGCCTGATGCATTGCTGACATCAATACGTCCACCTAAAGCTGCAATATCACTACGCACAGCATCTAACCCTACACCGCGCCCTGCAATCTGAGACACGGTATCCGCAGTAGAAAATCCTGGCTCAAAAATAATGGTCATCAACGCTTGGTCAGATACTTCCTGATCAGCACTAAATAAACCCTTTTCTATCGCCTTTTGTTTCACTTTAGCTAGATTAACGCCAGCACCGTCATCCGTAATAACGAGTGTAATCTCATCATTTTCTAAGCTTACTTTCAGCCTAATATGGCCTACCTCAGATTTACCTAGCTTCACACGCTCAGCCGCTGACTCAAGCCCATGTGCAACAGCGTTACGTAACAGATGCTCTAATGGTGCGCCCATTTTGTCCAACACACCACGATCGAGCTCAATAGTTTCGCCTTCGATAGTCATTTCAACGCGTTTATTCAACTCTCTAGCTGTTTGGCGTACGATACGCTGCAAACGCTCAGAAATAGTTGAAAACGGCAACATACGGACGCTCATCAAACCTTGTTGCAATTCACGATTCATGCGGTTCTGTTGTTGCAATGCGGCATCGGTCTGATCGAGATTCAGTAGCAAACCATGCTGAATGGTCGCCACGTCGTTTACACTCTCCGCCATCATACGGGTAAGCTCTTGTAAGCGCGTAAATCGGTCAAACTCTAATGGGTCAAATGTCTCATTCGCCTCTTGCAGCAAACTCATGCGGGATTGCAACTGCGTTTCCGCTTCAATCTCCAACTCGCGTAGATAGCTACGCAATCTGCTAATACTATCAGTCAAATCAGTGGATGACTGCTTGAAGTTTTGCATTTCCCTGTCCATGCGAGAACGCATGATAGAAACCTCACCCGCTTCATTAATCAGCCTATCTAATACATCAGCGCGCATACGCAAGAATTGCGTTTTACGCTCGCTCTGCCTTGTGGATTTTGGTGTGGCTGTTTTAGCTTGAGTGGGCGAATTTTTAGCCAACCCCATATCACCAACAATATCTTCTAACATGTAGCCAATACGGTCGAACTCAAGAAACATGGCATCAAAATCATCGGACGTTACTTGATGTCTCAATGCACGAATCACATGGTCTTCCATTCCATGTACGCTATCACCAATTACCGCCTGCCCTGCCATACGCGCACTACCTTTTAAGGTATGTAACGCACGTTGCAATGAGTCGGGATATTCAGCTTCTTTTGGATTAGTGCGCCAACCTCTTAAATCTTTGCCAATTTGAGGAATCAACTCACGAGCTTCTTCAACAAACAAGGCAAGCAACTCATCATTAACGATGGCATCTTTACGCTGCAATGCCTGTTCCGCAGCTAATAAAGCATCGCCATCAATTACCAACTCTGCTAACTCTTTAGCTTGCTCAGGAACATGTTCTTCATCAATGATTGGTGTTATCTGACTCGCTTTGGCTTTAGACCTTGTTTTTGATTTTTTCTTAGAATTCTCAGCTTTTTCGACCTCTAACACAGCTGCTTCTGCTAATTGTGCCGCAGAAGCTTGCATTGCAGCCGTTGATTCACTCAGCGCAACAATCAACGCACGTGAAGACCTCGGGTTTTTTAATGCTTTTGCTTTTTCCAAACCATCCGCTAAGGCCTTAACCACATTGCCATAAAGAGAAATGTGTTGAGATGTCCAAACACTGTGATGTTCATCTAACCAGTGCTCTAAAGCACGAGCTAAGTCACCTATTGCCTTAAATCCTGCAGTCAATGCGTTACTACCTAACGTATGTGCTGCACGGCAACTCTCTGGTGTAGGTAATTCAGCAGAATCAACGACTAACATGGACTGCGCATCGACAAGGGCTTGCAAGTGTTGCTGAGCCTCTCCTAAAAAGATATTGAAGAATGCTTTGCTTAATTTACGTGTGCCGCCAATTAACACTTCTTCTTTTTGCACTTTAGGCTGAGTGCTAGCTAATGCTTGTTCAAGCTCAGATGCTAATTCAATTGCTTGCTGCTGGAATGGAGCCGGCGTTAAACTCACTTTCTGGTGCTGCTGCAACATGGCTACCCACGTTGCAAACTCAGCACTGACTTTTTCAACAAAAGCTAAAATTGCTGGCGTAGGAAACGTTTTGCGATCTAAGACAATATTAAGCAGATTTTCTACAGCCCATGCTACTTCACCCATGCCTAACAGCCCAACTGTACGCCCACTACCTTTGAGGGTATGGTACGCCCTTCGCACCTCAACAAAAGCTTCGCTGTCTGTTGCATTAACGCGTAAGGCTTGTAGATTTTGGGCCAATGACGCGAGCACTTCCTCCGCCTCGGTTAAGAAAATATCAAGAAGCTCAGCATCAAACGCCTGATCAGTCACTTCATCTACAACACGCTCAATTTCTAGTACAGGTGTGATAGCTGGCTGAATGGACGTCACCGCCGCCTCATCATCAGTTAAATTCAAATCTATTGAAGAGAGATCAACGGCTAACACATCATTAGCGACACTCAGCCCTAATGAAGCAGCTGCTTGCTCTAAACGCAACAAAGCCTCGGACAAAGCATGCTCAGACTCTGCGTGAACATGAGGCAACTCTTCTGCGTACAAACCTAACATACTCAAGTTTTCAGCAATTAGCTCAAAAACTGATTGTTGATCTTTGTTATTTTTACTGGTTTGATTGTTGTTATCTCTAAAGTGGTCCACAAAAGCGCCACTTAACTGCGCGATGGATTTCGGCACAGACATTTCCAACATATCAAATGCTGCTGAGATTTGTTGTAAAGATTTACTGGCTTCACCTAACTCACTGATACTTTCTGGATTTCTAAAGAAAGTATCCAACGATTTTTCTACAATTGCCAATGCTGCCAGCACTTGTTTAGCAACAGCCTCAACTAAAGAAGCATCATGTTGAGTCGTCGCAAAGGCATCAACTGCTGGTGTCAACGCCTCTCCATGCATGACTGCATTTAGACGTGAAATTTGCGTAGTAATTTTTTGACCAGCCTCAGCATCTAACTGATGATAATGGTCGCAACTTGACTCAAGCAAATTCAATGAGGCTGCAACCTCAATAAATGAAGCATCATTTAACTTAGCAACATCATTTTGCAAGGTAGCTACAGTTTGATGCGTTGCATTAAATAAATTAACAACGCCTCCATGATTAATACCTTGCTGAACAGTGTTCTGAATATGTTCAAATTTACTTACTAGTGCAGCTAAGTCATTAGCGCTAACCAATACATCACTTAAACTAATGCTAGCCCATAAGTCTTTCAATGTAGGAATGTCAGCAACCAGCTGTGCTAATGCTGCCTGTTCTGCCGCATTTGAGCTAGTAGCTTCTACCACTTGAGTTTCAGAAGGCAAAGCAGCGTCTAATTCAAACGTATTTTTAACAGCAGAAATAGTTTCAGTACTTCTGTCACTGATGGCAACATAGTAAAGTAAATCGCGTAGTAGCCGGGATGGCACTTTCGCATCACCCATCGCTACATTGCGTAATTGCCTATCTAATTTACTGCAAAGTTTTTTGGCACCTGGATTTTCTGCGACTTTTTCTTGTGCTAAGGCATCAGTAAACGCCGAAGCTGTCCACCAGAGTGTTTTCGGGGCGTTTCTAGATTGGACCTCTTGAACTTTAATCACAGCTGTACGCATGCCATCCAGCGCTACAGGATCTTTTGTGCGCAACCAATCCAATAAAGATTTTTGAAATGCCGCTCTTTGCTCTGATACAAAAATTGGGATAGATGACTCTTCAATCGGGTTACTCGGTAGGCTTTTTGGCGCGCTACTATCTACATCAGGGAAAAATAACTCACTCTCATCTAATGCTTCCCCTTGTGCCTCAACGATAGGTTTGAGTGGCTTGTATAGCCTGATTGGTTGATCGGGCTCACCATTAAGCAGATCTTGCAAATATTTAGACAAGGCCTCAACCGCAACAATGAGAGACTCCATTACCTCTTGAGTCACTGGAATCAACTGTTTCGCTAAACTATCTGCTAACTTTTCTAACTCATGGCAATAACGTTTACACCCTTCCAAACCTACCATATCAAGTGCACCACTCACTTGGTACAAATGGGCAATCGTAAATCTTAAGCTAGCAAACTCACTTGGGGTTTGATTAACCTCGTTAAAGCTTTCCAGCACTTTTTTCAGCGACTGATCAATTTCATCTTTAACCCAAGACAATGGGCCAGTATCAAATGCTTCAGGCATTATTTACTTCCATTTTCAGTTTGTAGTTTTTCATGGCGTTTTATGTGTCTTATGCTAAAAATTAAACTTCCGCGTAGATACTAAATGTCTAGAGTTTAAAACCAGCCACTGAATCACGTAATTCCTCTGCCAACGATGTGAGCTGCCCCACTGACTCAGCCGTAAGTTTTGTACCTTCTGTAGTCTGAGTCGTAATTTCTTGAATCATCTGCATGTTATTTGCAACGGTTGTGGCAGACTCAGTTTGCGCACTAGTTGCAGCAGAAATAGATTGAATCAATCGTGCAAGATTAGTAGTAACAGACTCAATCTCATTCAGTGCCTGCCCGGCAGCATCTGCAACACGCGCCCCCTCAACTACACCCTCGGTACTTTTCTCCATCGCCGCCACCGCACCATGCGTATCTGTCTGAATCGTTTTCACAATCGCACTAATCTGTTTGGTCGCTTCAGATGAACGTTCCGCCAAGCGTTGAACCTCCTCAGCAACCACTGTAAAGCCACGACCAGCTTCACCCGCAGACGCTGCCTGAATAGCAGCATTCAACGCGAGAATGTTAGTTTGTTCAGTAATGTCTGAAATCAGCTCAACAATCTCACTAATCTCTTGTGAGCTTTCGCCCAAACGTTTAATACGTTTAGAAGTTTCTTGAATCTGAGTACGAATCTCATTCATCCCTGAAATAGTATTCTGTACCGCTTGCGAACCTTGAATAGCCGCTTCTAAAGAACGTTGCGCCACCTGAGAAGCTTGCTCCGCGTTACTAGACACTTGCAAGATAGAGCGCGTCATATCGTTAACAGCTTGTGTAGTTTGTGTAATTTGTGACGCCTGTGTCTCCGCCGCAGTCAGCAACTGCTCTGAAGTTCCCTGCGCGACAGAAGTCGCAGAAGTCACTTGCTCGGTTGCACGGTTAATCTCAACAACAAGGTCTCGCAAACTATCAATTGTATAGTTAATAGAGTCAGCAATCGCACCTGCAATATTGTCACGTACTTCAGCTTTTACTGTTAAGTCACCATCAGCTAAGTCACCCATCTCATCTAGCAATTGCAATACGGCCTCTTGGTTTTCTTGGCCCTCTTTCGCGAGCTGAGTCGTCAAAGTCATGGATTGTACTGTTTGTTTTTTACCAAAAAAATACATCAAAGTAAGCAAGACCAAACCTAGCAACAACAGGCCAATCAATACAAACTGAATAAATCTAGTTTGTGACTCAATCAACGCCTTGTTTTCTTTAGCAATTGCTAACGTAAAAGTGTTACCTGCTTGTTTAGATGATTCAAAAGCTGCTGTTAAGTCTAGCAGTGGTGCTGAAGCTGCAACTGTACCCAATGGCAAAGCTGGAATATAACGCTTATTAGCTACCTCAAAAAAGTTCTCGCCAGCACTAATCACAGCCTCCAAAGGCGCTGCTAATTTTTCATTATTTAAATTTTTACGCCAATACTCAGAGCGCTCCTTGAACAAGGCCTCACTTTTTGCCGCATTTGCTAAGGCATTGTCACGCTTTTGATTATTAAAACTGGTAGATGCAACATAAGCCTCGTTATATGACGCGAACGCATCTAGTGGAAACATTGGCGGAGGATTAGTGTCCGCAGTCAGTTTTTCATAAGTATCTAGTATGTTATAAATAGGACCATTAACGCGAACTTGGTTAATTACCCAGAAGCTCAACAAGGCAAACAAAATAAATGCCACAATCTGCAAGAAAAGCTGGCGGTAACCGGCGCTAATGCCTGTTGAATCACCTGTACTTTTCTTAGAAACAGATAAATTAGAAATTTTTTCTTTAACATTACTAAAGAAACCACCTATCAAAGATCCCATTTGTGGTGGCAGGCTTTTTATCGCTGCAAGATTTAATGCCATTGTTAACCCCGATTTCTAAATTTATTATGCCTACTTAACAACTTTAATTGACCAAACATCTATTACTTTATCTATATGGTTGATTAAACACCAATTAATAAGTTAATACGTTGGCTGAACAAAGCTTTTATTTTGTACAAGCGCTTCTACATCCAACTCCAACCAATCGTTACCCTCTGTATCAATGTAAACATTCATGCTAAAAAAACTAGCATCCTGCTCAGCAGGCTGAACCTGCATAGCCTGAATGCTACGTAATCCAATTAAACTATCTACCAACAAGGCAACCTGCTCTGTAGATTCGGTACTGAGTAATAAAATACGATTGTTAACCGATTTAAGTGTTGCTGGCATTCCCATAAACTGAGCTAAATCCGAAATGCTGTATAAATTACCACGGACGTTTGCAACACCCAAAAACCATGCTTTAGTGAATGGCACCAATTGCAAAGGCGGCACAGGCAATACTTCTTTTACGTCTTGTAGATTAATTAAAAATCTTTTATCGCCAACATTAACACCTAAACGAGACAAAGACTCCCCACCAACTTGGCTCGCAGCATCCTTAAGCTTAGAAAGAATAGCCTCTTGAAACTCACGTAAATTAGAAGTTTGTGCCACGGTTAATTATTAATCCCAATCAATGCCGTTAAAATAAAAAAAGTCCATTACTTAAATCCAGAAACTTAAGCCCTGATTACTCAATCGTTTTAATTAATGCTAACAAATCAGCCTCAACCACTGGTTTTGTAACGCAGGCTTTCGCCCCCATTTTCAATGCCCAAGCCAAATCAGTCGCCTGCGACTTACCAGTACACAAAACAACAGGAATATGTGCAGTTGCAGGGTTTTTTGTTAGCGTGCGTGTCACCTGAAAACCTGTCAACCCAGGCATCACCACATCGCACAACACAAGATCTGGTGGATTAGCACTGACTTTAGTTAAACATTCCTCACCGCTCTCTGCACCTACGACTCGATAACCCGCAGTTTCTAGCATTTCAGTAAGAAAAAAACGATCCGTTGCTGAATCATCGACGACTAAAATAGTTTGTATTGCCATATTCAATCCACCTCTTTTTGATGACTTTTAGCTTTAGCAGCGTAAATCTGCACAGCTTCTATCAATGTATCTTGGGTAAAGGGTTTGGTAAGGTACTGGTCTGAACCGACCATACGACCGCGGGCACGGTCAAACAAGCCATCTTTGCTAGATAGCATAATGACAGGCGTTGTTTTATAACGCGCATTTCTTTTAATGAGGGAACAAGTCTGATAGCCATCAAGCCTAGGCATCATAATATCAACAAAAATCAAATCAGGATTCTCATTAGATATTTTCGCTAATGCATCAAAACCATCTTCTGCAAGAATGACTTGGCAACCAGAGGCTTTAAGAAAAATCTCAGCACTACGACGAATCGTATTGCTATCATCTATGACCATCACCTTGACTGTTGATAGCTGATCTAACGTCAGCTTTTCCTGATACGGCTTTTCCTGGGTCACCAGTAAGCTCCTTTATTTTATATGCATCACTGCTTTAATTAGCTTTTTTGCACTTGTTGTGCTTCATTTTATATATAGTCTGTCTTAATAAGCAATACTATTTAGAATATTATTCAAAATAATAATAATATTTATTTCAACCACTCTTTAGGGTAGTCTATAATAAAATTACAAATAATTACAATTGATGGTTACAATTTATAATAAATAAAAATCTAGCGCAACATAACTAGCGCAACAATTAAAGATTTAACGGGAAATGCAGTTCACCAAGGGGTAAGCATGATAATTAGGCAAGAATCATTAACATCTAAAATGACACTCAAGGATTTATCCTCTACGTCACCTTTACCATCGGCAAATTTGGTACTGGTATTTGGATCGGTAAAACGTTTTGGTGAAGCAAAGTTACAAAGCATATTAAAAACGCGCTACCCCACAGCACAAATCATCGGCTGTTCTACCTCTGGCGAAATCACGGCCACTGGCGTTTATGATGATAGCCTGCAAATTACCGCTATCCTGTGGGAAAAAATAGTACAACGCGTGACGCATACCAAAATGACTGGTATGCAAAACTCATTTGAAACAGCTGTTACGTTAGCCAAACAACTAAAGTCAGATAGCTTAAAAGCCGTGCTGGTCTACTCTGATGGTTTAAATGTAAATGGCTCCGAATTACTAGAAGGCTTTAAAAGTGAACTTGGCGAAACGCCGATTATGGGCGGTATGGCTGGTGATGGTTTTAACTTCAGTAAAACAGTACAGCTATTTAATGACACTGTTTCAGACGGCCTAGTTATTGCCGTTGGCTTATATGGCAACAGCTTAATTGCTGCAACAGGCGTTGGCCTAGGCTGGAAACCTTATGGTCCACCTCGCAAAGTCACTAAGTCTGACAAAAACGTTGTACTTGAACTTGATGGAAAACCAGCGCTCCCCTTATACAACATGTATATTGGATCACACTCAGCTAAAGGCCTACCTGGTAGTGGTTTAAATTTCCCATTTGCCATTATTGAAGATGGCAAACGCGATATTGAAAAAATTCGTACATTGCTAGCAATAGATCCAAAAAACAATAGCCTCACCTTTGCAGGCAATGTCAATGAAGGTGAGACCGTGCGCTTCTGCCAATCAACCCACGACAGATTAGTGGAAGGCGCTGGAGATGCTGCACACTTAGTCTCTAACCATACCAATGTCAACCAAACAGGCTTGGCTATTTGCGTGAGTTGTGTTGGTCGTAAAGGCGTAATGGCGGAACTGGTAACCGACGAAGTGAAGCTAGTACAGCAGATTTTAGGTGGTCAAACAGCGATTACTGGCTTTTATTCATACGGCGAGTTTGCACCAAGACCAGATACTAGCGACAGTGTACTGCACAACCAAACCATGACGATTGGTTATTTAAGTGAAGATCTACTCGCTTAAATCACTCTGTCCGCTTGAAAAAGAATGGTTTAACAAGCTTGTATAAACAGACAGCTAGTTACCATAAAATAAATAGTGAATATAAACAAGCACCAACCTAACCCACACTAGTGTTATGGTTGATTGCTTGCGCTATAAACGATAGAGTTAGCCCCTTTATACACAAGGAGAATTTAGCATGGCAACCGTGACCCTAAAAGGCAACCCAGTTAATGTTGGTGGCAACCTTCCACAAGCAGGCCAAACAGCCCCTAACTTTGCACTCGCTAATGCAAAACGTGAATTAGTTTCACTAGACGCATACTCTGGTAAACGCAAAGTATTAAACATTTTCCCAAGTATCGATACCCCTACTTGCGCAACATCAGTACGTACATTCAACCAAAAAGCGAGCAGCGTCGCCAACACTGTTGTGTTATGTATCTCTGCTGACTTACCTTTCGCACAAAGCCGTTTTTGCGGTGCAGAAGGTATTGAGAATGTAGTGACCTTATCTACATTCCGTGACACAGCTAAATTTGCATCAGACTATGGCGTATTCATTACCGACAGCAGCTTAGCAGGCTTAACAGCACGCGCTGTTGTAGTATTGGATGAAAACAATAAGGTGCTACACAGTGAATTAGTGGCAGAAATTGCTGACGAACCTAACTACGAAGCAGCATTAGCTGTTTTATAAGTAGTTGTTCGCTTGAATGACTAAAAGCCCAGCAAATTAACTTGCTGGGCTTTTTATTTGATACTCATCAGTTGCGTCAGCATCAACATACAATTACATTGTGATTATTGATTGATGCATATGAAACCTACTTTAGGATGTACTAATTATTAATAACCATATGATTTTAATTAGAAACTCATACCATTTTCATCAGAATAAATATCCATTGACGCAAAGTTTCACCTCAAATAGCATGTCTACTTATCGTTAAGCCTCTAAAATAATATGGCCGCTGATTTCTTTTTCCATGATCCAACATTTGAGATTCAACCCCTTAAGGCTGTAGCGGCTTTTAAATGGCAACATCTGAAAAACCCAGAAGTGCAGTATGCAATAGCCGCAGAAGAGCAATACTTATGCTTTCATTTATATATGCTAAAGAATCTCAGGCATACACGAGCAGGCGAGATTTCCAACCCACCCTACAAATATGAACTAAGCTTTTCCGTTAGAGCTGGTGCAGTTAAGGCTGCTGTTTTAATTGCTGCGTCAATATTAGAAGCCGCACTAAGAGCTCTTGCTGAGGCAAGAAACTACCCCCTTAATGCAGACCAAAAACGCCGTACGTTTGGTAATGTAATTCATGCGTGGCAAGAGAATGGCCTACCACGCCGCGACGTTGAAGTAATTTGGAATGAAATTACTTCAATTCATGAAGTCAGAAATTTTGTTCACCTTCATAAAGCAGCTAAGACTGAAGAAGCAGCATGGGAGCAAGTGTTAAACAGCGAAAATACCATCTTGCAGAATGCACTTAAGGCAATAGAGCATGTGTCAGCTATTGAGGCTTAACCCATCTATAAAGACTTCCCAGTC
>Ga0207969_100532_pt1 | contig 16815 bp, 15 predicted proteins | sample LakWasMet25_LOW6_2_FD_183869 | JGI IMG/M metagenome (GOLD analysis project Ga0207969, IMG submission 183869) | Freshwater sediment methanotrophic microbial communities from Lake Washington under simulated oxygen tension - Sediment Metagenome... | ecosystem: Environmental > Aquatic > Freshwater >... | reverse complement strand
GGCCGTTTCGTGTCACCAGCCTCCACGGTCGTCTGGGGAGACCGATCAACGGAGGGAACATGGGACCGATCGCCGCGTGATCGCCGCGATCTCAACAGCCCCACACGAGCCCTTTATCGACACCCTCTAACGCTCAGGGTCTGGCTCTGGTTGCTGACGGCCTCGCGGTCGTACCGGGGAACCACACGCTGCCGTCGCGACGAACAGCGCAGTTCGTGCGGCGGCCGCCTGCGAGGAAGAGCACGTCGGTCAAAGCCCGAACGACCGTCGGCGAGGGGCGGCACCGGAAGGAGTTGCAGCGCTCGTCGCCATCGCGCCCGACGCCTGCGAGGCCCAGTTCATTGGTCCCCCAGCACCGCACCGTGCCGTCGCTCATGAGCGCGCATTGCGAGAGCTGCTCGGCGACCGCGAGGTCGACCGCGGCCGCGGGTCGCTCAAGCCCCGCCCGATGTGACCCCCAAGGCCTCCGGGTACCGCTCTACTCCCACACGCTCGGGACCGCGTAGGCGGTCACCAGGTCGTCGCGCGTCACGATCGTCAGGCCCTCGACGATCGCCTGCGCCACGAGGATGCGATCGAAGGGATCGCGATGGATCAGCGGCAGCGCGCGCACCAGCTCGGCGTGCGCAAAGCCGACCGGCAGCTCGTGGAAGCCATAGTCGGCGACCGCCTCGGCGAAGGAGCCCTTCACGGCGATCTTGCCGAGGCCCGCCTTGATCGCGACCTCCCACGCGCTCGCCGCGCTCACAAGCACCTCGTCCGCCGCGCGGATGCGCCTCACGACCTTCGCGGGCAGCGTCCCCTCGTCCCACCAGAGGAAGGCGTGGGTGTCGAGCAGCAGCCTCAACGCCCGCCCCCCTCGAAGGCGGCGAGGACGTCGTCCGGCAACGGATCATCGAAGTCGCTCGCGACCACGAAGCGCCCCTTGCCCTTCCCCGGCACGCGCAGCTTCACCCCGCCGTCGTCCAACGGGACGAGGCGTGCCCGCGGCTTGCCGGCGCGCGCCACGATGATGACCTCACCTGCGCTGGCCCGCTCAACCAGCTCCGGTAGGTGGGCCTTGGCCTCGGCGATGTTGTAGACCGCCGCCTTTGTGCGCTCGCTCATCCGCGGACGGTAGCAACCTGACCACCCTGGTCAATTGCTCCGTACGGCGGATTTCGCAGGCCCTACGGCGGGGGGCCGACGCAGACGCCGCCGCTGCACACCTGCGAGCCGGCGCAGCAGTTGTTGCAGCCGCAGACGCGGGTGCCCGGGGCGCAGAGCGCGACGCAGGTTCCGAAGCTGCACACCTGGCCGCAGGCGCAGCCGGTGGGGCACGAGGCGGGGGCGCAGAAGAGCCGGGTGGCGTCCATCGTGTCGCGGGTGCAGACGCGCCCCTCGGCGCAGCGGCCCACGCACTGTCCGCCGCAGCCGTCGCTGGCGCCGCACTCGGCGTCCGGGGCGCAGCGCGGGGTGCACACGCAGCGGCCGCGGGCGGGGTCGCAGACCTGGTTGGTCCCGGTGCAGCGGGTGCCGGTGCCGCAGGAGGGACCGCCCGCGCACACGTTGGCGATGGTGACCCCGCAGTCGACGCTGGCGGGGTCCGTGGCGGGGCACGCGGGCACGCAGGCGCACGCGCCGCCGGTGCAGGTCTGGCCGCCAGGGCAGCGGGTTCCGGTGCCGCAGGAGGGGCCGCCGGAGCAGGTGTTGGGGATGGCCGTGCCGCAGTCGTAGAGCGAGCCGTCGACGGCGGGGCACATGGGGGCGCACTGGCAGGCGCGGGTGGCGCTGTTGCAGAACTGCCCCGCGGGGCACTGGGTGCCCGTTCCGCAGGAGGGCGCGGTGCTGCAGAGGTTGGGGATGCTCACCCCGCAAGGGACCGTCGCGGGGCTGGTCGTCGGGCACATCGAGGTGCACTCGCAGCGGCCGAAGCGGCAGAGCGAGCCCGATGGGCAACGGGTTCCGAAGCCGCAGACGGGAGAGCCCGGGCACACGTTGGCCACCTCCGCGCCGCAGTCGACGGTGGCCGCGTCCGGGCAGCGGGGCACGCAGCTACACACGCCGCCGGAGCAGCTCTGGCCGCTGGGGCACACGGTCCCGGTGCCGGGGCAGGTGACGCCGGGGCAGGCGCTGGGGGGCGACTGGCCGCACGCGACGGTGGACACCGAGGGGCAGCGAGGGTCGCACTCGCAGCGGCCGGCGGCGGTGTTGCAGCGCTGGCCCGAGGCGCACATCGTCCCGGTGCCGCAGGAGGGGCCGCCGGGGCAGACGTTGGGGATGGGCGATCCGCAGGCGATGGTGGCGGGGTTGGTGCCTGCGCAGCGGGGCGAGCACACGCAGGCTCCGCCCGAGCAGCTCTGGCCGCTGGGGCAGAGGGTTCCGGTGCCCGCGCAGCTCAGCCCCGAGCAGCGGTTGGCGATGGGCGTTCCGCAGGTGACCGTCGAGGCCGCCGGGCAGAACGAGGCGCACACGCACATCCCCCCGGAGCAGGTCTGCCCCGCGGCGCAGCGCGTCCCGGTGCCGGGGCAGGTGGCGCCGGGGCACACGTTGGGGATGGGCGATCCGCAGTCCACGGCGCTCGCGGCGGGGCACGCCGGGACGCACTCGCAGGTGCTGCTGGCGTTGCATCGGTAGCCCGCGGGGCACTGGGTTCCGGTGCCGGTGCAGGCGACGCCGGGGCAGCGGTTGGTGATGGGGGCGCCGCAGGTCACCGAGGCCGCGCCGGGGCAGAGCGGCGAGCACTCGCAGCGGCCGCCGTTGCAGACCTGTCCGCTCGGGCACCTCGTCCCGGCGCTGGGGCACGCGACGCCAGGGCACGACCCGATGACGGGCGCGCCGCAGTCCACGGTGGAGGGCGACGGGCAGGAGGAGACGCACTCGCAGGCCCCGGCGGCGTTGCAGCGCTGGCCGGGCGGGCACAGCAGCCCGCGGCCGCACGCGGCCTCCCCGGGGCACGCGTTGGGGATGGGCGATCCGCAGGCGACGGAGAGCGGGTTGACCGAGGGGCAGCTCGGCGCGCAGCGGCAGGAGCCCGCGGTGCAGACCAGGCCGCTGGGGCAGCGGGTTCCGGTGCCCGCGCAGGCGGCGCCGGTGCAGCCGGTGCGGATGGGCTCGCCGCACGCGACGGCGTCCGCGGCGGGGCAGGAGACGGTACACTCGCAGCGGCCGCCCACGCAGGCCTGGCCGGCGTCGCACATCGTCCCGGTGCCGCAGGGGGGCTGACCCGGACAGACGTTGGGGATGGGGCTTCCGCAGGCGACGGTGGAGGGGGCGGTGCCGGGGCAGCGCGGGTCGCACACGCAGCGCCGCGCGTCGGGGTCGCAGCGCTCGTTGGTGCCGCAGCCGCCGCGGCACCGGCCGCCGCAGCCGTCGTCGTCGCCGCACCCGGCGCCGGCGGGGCATGAGGGGACGCACACGCACGAGCGCGTGGCGGGGTCGCAGGTCTCACCCGCGCGGGAGCACGAGCCGGGGCATCGTCCGCCGCAGCCGTCCTCGGCGCCGCAGGGCGAGTCGGGCGAGCAGTCGGGCGAGCACACGCACATGCCGAAGACGCAGCGGTCGTTGCGGCCGCGGTTGCAGGCGGGCGAGCACTGGCAGGAGTCGAGGCAGCGGCCGTTGACGCAGACCGATCCCTCCGCGCAGGTGACCGCGGCGCAGGGGTTTTCGACGCAGGCGCCGTCGACGCAGTACTGGGTGGCGGCGCACACGACGCCGTCGCAGGAGGTGCGGGGGAAGCACTGGAGGTGGCAGGCCTGGCCGTCGGGGCAGGGGGCCGAGCAGCCGCGGACGGCCTCGCAGTCGCCGGTGCCGGGGTCGCAGTACTGCCCGTCGGGGCACACGACGCCGGTGCACGGCGTGGGGAAGCAGCCCGCCACGCAGCGGCCCTCGACGCAGGTCTCGCGCGCGGCGCAGGTGACGCCCGCGCAGGGGTCGCGCACGGCGACGCACTGGGCGTAGCAGGTGGCGGTGTCGCCGCAGGTGTTCTCGGTGGAGCAGGGGTCGGCGGCGCAGCGGCCGCCGATGCAGCGGGTGCCCGGAGGGCAGAAGCGGTCGTCGGGGCAGCGCTGGCCGGTGAGGGGAGGGGCCGGGCGCTCGTCCCGGTTGGGGATCTCCACCGCCACGAGGTCGGGGTACATCCCGGCGTCGAGGTCCTTGGGGTAGCCCGCGTCGGCGACCGGGGTGGCGCGCTGCGGATCGGCGCACGCAGCCAGCATCGCGAATACACAGAGCAGTAAAGCGAGGGGGCAGCGTCGCATGGGGCATCGTATCCCCGATGCCCGCGCGAGCGTCAGGGAGCTGCACCGGGAGCGATGGCGATGAGGGCGGCCAAGCTCGACGCTTCACATCCCCGAGGGCGAGGGACTACCCTGCTGCGGCGTGGAAGACCTGGAGCCGGGCCTCATCATCGACGACCGCTACGAGGTGCGGCGGCTTCTAGGCCGCGGTGGGATGAGCGCCATCTACGAGGTGGCGCACCGCTACACGACGCGGCACCTGGCGCTGAAGGTGCTCAACGGGGCCTACGCGTCGCACTCCATCGCGCGGCGGCAGCTCCTCGACGAGGCGCGGGCGCTCGGGGCGGTGCGGCACCCCTACGTCATCGAGGTGCACGACGCGGGCTTCGACGGCTCGCGGGTCTACGTGGTGACCGAGCTGCTGGAGGGGCGCTCGCTCGACGGGCTGCTGGCGGCGCGGGGGAGGCTCGGGTGGTCGGCGGTGGCGCGGGTCGCGAGGCACGTGACCATCGCGCTGGCGGCCACGCACGGGGTCGGGGTCTTACACAGGGATGTAAAGCCGTCGAACGTGATGATCGTGCGCGGGGTGCAGGGCGAGCTGTCGAAGCTGCTCGACTTCGGCGTGGCGGCGCTGCCGAAGGGCGCGGCCGACCCGGCGATGGCGGACATGCTGGTGGGCACGCCGGAGTACATGTCCCCGGAGCAGGTGCGGGGCGACGCGATGGACGCCCGGAGCGACCTCTACTCGCTGGGCATCGCGCTCTTCGAGTGCCTGCACGGGGAGGTCCCGATGCCCGGTGGGCTCGACGTGGCGCAGCGGCGCGCGGTGCTGCCCTCGCTGCCGCCGGTCTCGTCGGTGTGCGGCGACGTGCCGCGCTCGCTGGCGGATATCGTCGACCGGCTGCTGCACCCGGTTCCGGCGTTCAGGTTTCCGTCGGCGCGCTCGCTGCTCGACGCGCTCGACGCTTCGGGGCTCTGTCGTACGCCCACGCGCTTCCTCGACGACGACGAGGCCCAGCCCGAGGCGAGGCGGCAGACGATGTCGGGCGCCAGGGTGGAGACCCCGGCGGGGGAGGAGCCCCCGAAGCGGCGCTCGGTGAGGGCGTACTACCAGACTCCGCTGCGGGTGGTGGCCGAGGGCGGAGAGGTGATCGACGGGCGCAGCGAGGACATCTCCGTCGGGGGGATGCTGGTGATCGCGGGGGCGGCGCTTCCGGAGGGCGAGCGGGTGGTGGTGCGCTTCGCGCTGCCCACCAGCGGCAACCTGGTGCAGTGCTCGGCGGTGGTGGGCTGGTCGCGGCAGCGGGCGGCGACGCAGCGGGGGAGGGCGGCCTTCGGGCTGGAGTTCGTCGACGCGCCCGAGGCCCTGACGGAGGCCATCCGGCGGTACACCGAGCTGATGCAGCGGGAGGGGTAAGGGGCATAGGCGTTAACCGTCGCTTGAAGGGCGGGCGGGGCAAGCCCCGCCCCTACGCAGAGCCGGACTCTTCTTCGTAGGGGCGGGGCTTGCCCCGCCCGCATGGGAATCGAGTGGTTAACGCCTATGGGGGTAAGGGGCCCCTAAAGGGCGCCCTTGCAGAACGGCCCGGGACGCGGCATCGTCGGGCTCCCACCGGGCGAAACCGCTGAAGCGGCGCCCGCAGACCAGCTCAGGAGTTCATCTCTCCGTCGGTCTGTTTCAGATCCATCCCTCTCCCACTCTCCCAAAACCCCTCACACCGAAATGCCACCGAGGAACATGCCGCATGGCGCGTGAACCAGGTCCCGCGAAGAAGAGCTGGCGTGACGCCGATCGCGCACGATCGTCGAGCTACCACGCCACCGAGACGCTCGCGCGTCACGAGCAGAAGGGTCATCAGACCTCTGCCACCAAGGAGTACAAGGCCGCCCTCGAGGCGCTCTTCCAGAAGAAGCCCGACGCGGTCGAGGCGATGGAGAAGCTGGCGCCCGCGATCAGGATGCCCAAGGTGGTCGAGGCCGCGGTGCCCGAGGGCGAGGTGGTCCCGAGCCGCCGGCAAGACCAGCTGAGGAAGATCCTCGCGGCCAGCAGCACCAAGGCGATCTCCGACTCCATCGAAGCCTTCCTCAACGCCGGGCACACGCTGCCCGACGACCAGGAGGTGTTTCTCCAGATGCTCGAGCACCGCAACGAGGAGCGCGTCCGCGACGCCATCGGCCAGCTCGATCGGCTGCTCATGGGTCAGCTCCCGAAGCGCAAGCCCGTGTTGGTGCAGCGGCTGAAGCGCATCGAGGAGCACGCCGAGGAGGCCGCCACCCGAGACGCGGCCAACCAGCTCCGGCGCAAGGTCTCCTAAGCCCGTCGCTTACGTCACCCGGTAAACGTCATGGATGATCCGCTCGCGCTGCTGGAGGGCGGCCGCGTGGACGGCGCGTTCGTGACGCCGGAGACGGGCCTCGTCGGGCTCACCGTGTGGTGCCCCGGCGGCGCCCGTCGGCTCGTGGTGGGCGTAGGCCCGCGGGTGACGGGCGTGGGGTGGGCGCTGCGGGAGCCGGCCTACCGGGCGGCCTCGACGCACCCGCTGATCGCGGCGCTGAGGGCGCACGCGGTGGGGCGGGTGGTGCGCTCGGCCCACCGCGACGACGACGACGCCCTATGGATCGAGCTGGGCGCCGAGCGCATCACCGCGCGGGTGCGGCTCTTCCCGGCGGTGCACGGCGAGGTGAGGGTGCTCGACGAGGCGGGCGCGGCGCTGCTCTCGTGGCGCGGCGACACCACGGCGACGCCGCGGAGCTGGGACGCCAACGCGGAGCACCCGAGCTGGGAGGCCGCGGGCGAGGGGCTGCGGTCGATGAGCGACGCCCTCGCGGGGGAGCTTCGTCGCGCGGCGCTTTCCAGGGCACTGGGCGCCCAGGCGAAGCGGCTCTCGAAGCGGGCCGAGGCGGTGGAGGGGGACCTCGGGCGGCTCGACGACGTGGAGCGGCTGCAGCGCGTGGGGAGGCTGCTGCTGGCCCAGGGCGACCGGGTCGCGCGGGGGGCGAAGCGCGCGGTGCTGGAGGACTGGGAGATGGGCGGGACCATCGAGGTGGTGCTCGACCCGGCTGTGGGGGCGAAGCAGCAGGCCGCGGGGTACTTCCAGAAGGCCCGGCGCATCCGAGCGGGGGAGCGGGTGATGTGGGAGCGGCTGGAGGCGACCACGAGGGCCCTGGAGGCGGTGCGAGCGCTGAAGGCGGAGGTCGACGCCGAGGGCGAGGTGGTGCCCGCGGCGCTGCGCGCGTGGGGCGAGCGGGCCGAGGCGCTGGGCGTGGCGAAGGGGCAGATGGTGGCCTCGCGGGGGAGGGCGAAGGCCGCGCCCAGGAGGCCGTACATCGAGTACCTGGGGTCGGGCGGGGGGAAGATCCTGGTGGGCCGTGGGGCGGCGGACAACGACCGGCTGACCACCAAGGTCGCGAGGATGCACGACCTGTGGATGCACGCGCGGGGCTACACCGGGGCGCACGTGGTGGTCCCGCTGCTGAAGGGAGCGCAGTGCCCGCCGGAGCTGCTGGTGGACGCCGCGACGCTGGCGGTGCACCACAGCGACGCGCGCGGGGCGGACTTCGCGGAGGTGACCTGGGCCGAGCGGCGCTACGTGAGGAAGCCCAAGGGGTCGCCCGCGGGCAGGGTGGTGGTCGATCGGGAGAGGGTGCTGGCGCTTGGCGCCGACCCGGAGCGGCTGCGTCGGCTTCTGGCCGCCCGGGTCGAGGGGTGACCGGAGATTACCCGGGGAGGTAAGACGGGAGGAGGTGAAGGGTCAGAAGCGGCCGACGAAGCCCAGGGATCCGGCGGTGAAGCTCGCGCGGTAGACGCCCTGGTTGATGGTGCAGGTGCCGTTGCCCTGGGCGGACTCCTCGGGGCAGCGGTTGAGGCTGATCTGGTTGCCCATGGCGTCGGAGGGCACGACGATGGCGCGGCGGCCGTTGGAGGCGTCGTTGTCCTGGAAGATGAAGTGCCCGATGCCGAGGTTGATGGTGAGCCAGCGCCAGCGGTACGAGACGCCGGCGTGGAGGCTGGCGCCGGCGTAGGCCGGTAGGTGGATCTGGGCGGCGTCGGGCGAGGCTCCGCGGGTCTCGTAGGAGAAGCCGAGGCGCGCCGCGAGGCGGCCCGGGATGATGTTGTAGTCGCCGCCGATGCGCACGCCCATCACGTCGGAGAGGGCGCTCTCGATGGTGATGTTGGCCGGGGCGGAGATACCCGAGACGGCCGGGTTGATGAGCCCGCTGTTCTGGAGCGCGGTGCGGCCCAGCATGCTGGTGCGCTCGAAGTTGAAGTCTGCCTCGACGTCGAAGACGTCGTCGGTCATCGGGTCGTAGGTGCCGGTGCCGTCGTCCTGCGTGGGGCGGCCGGCGCGGGGGAGGGCGAAGCGGACGCCTGCCCGGGCGTTCCACGGGAGGTTGACCTCCATGCGGTTGATCTGGAAGCTGCCCGCGACGGGGGCGGTGCTGTAGACGTTGGCGGTGGTGTCCGCGGTGCCCGTCGCCACGATGGGGCCGTTGTAGTGCACCTGCGCGCCGAAGGAGAGGTAGCGCGACGGCAGCAGCTGCACCGAGAGGGCGCCCGCGATGAAGAAGCCCGACGCGTTGAGCTGGATGAGGATGTCCGACGACGGGGACTGGGGCTCGGAGCGCACGGCGTTGGCGTGGAGCCCGAAGCCGAAGCTGGCGAAGCTGGGCTGGATGGTGAGGCCCAGGCGCACCATCCGGTGCGGCTGCACCGCGACGCCGAGGGTGGGGTAGATCACCAGGAGGCTCTTCCGGAAGAGGAGGTAGCGGGCGGGCGACGGGGCGGAGAAGGTGCTGCCGTCGCGCGCGGTGCCCTGCACGGAATTGGGGAAGTTCTGCGCGGAGCCCTGGGTGCTCGGGGTGGTGAGCCCGGCGCCGAAGGCGAGCCAGCGGTTGACGCGGTAGGTGAAGAGCAGCTGCGGGGCGAGGCCGACCGACGGCTCCTTGCAGGTCTCGGGGTAGGCCTGGCCGAGGTAGGCCGCCTCGCGGCCGCCCGGGCCGGCGAAGCGGGTGTTGTCGGTATTGATGGTGGTGTTGGGCGGGGCGTCGTAGGTGCCCGCGCGCTGGAAGCAGTGCGTGAAGACGCCGACGTTGGACGAGAGGTTGAACTGCAGCCCGGGGAGGCCCATCACGCCAGCCATGTTGTGGGCCACCGCTGAGGGGTCGCTCGCGCGGGCGACGTATGCGCCTGCGCGGCCGAAGGGCACTGTGCCATTCTCCGGGATCTCGACGCCGTAGCTGTAACCCGCCACCGGCAAGGCGACCCCCGCGAGGGCCACGACACCGATGAACCGCATCCTCCGTCCGATTCCGTTGCGCATGAGCAGGCGTGTCCTCCGTGAGCGTTGTCTGTGCGAGGCCGGGGCCGAGGCTCGGCGGGTGCGGTGATGGATCGCGATCGATTGCGCATCCTCGCCCGAGCGTGGCCCGCGGCGGTGATGCTGATCGCACCTTGGGTCGCGCTGCAAGCCCCTTTCGTGCGCGCCGCGATCGTCGATCTCGCCGATCGAATGCACCAGGGACAGCCCATCGCGCTGCTGCAGTACGTCATCGGGTATTGCCTCGGCGCGATGATCCTGCTGCCCAAGGCGCTGCTCTCCGGGCTCGCGGGCTACGCGTATGGGCCGGTGCTGGGGCTCTGCGCGGCGCTGCCCTCGGCGACGCTTGGCGCCTGCTGCTCCTTCGGCCTCGGTCGGCTGCTGGCGAAGACCTCGCTCGGCCGGATGCTCACGGAGACCCCGCGCTTCAGGCTCGTCGACACGGTGGTGCGCACAGACGGGCTTCGCATCTCGATCCTGCTGCGGCTCGCGCCGGTGATGCCCCAGCCGCTGCTCTCTCTGCTGCTGGGCGCCACGGCGCTGCCGCTGCGGCACCTGGTGATCTCGATGCTCGTGGGGCTGCTTCCTGCGACGGTGATCCACGTCTACGTCGGGTCGCTGGTGCGCTCTGCGCTCGAGCTGCTCGCGACCAACCGCGCCGAGGCGCTCTCGCCGCGCAACATCGCCATCGGCGTGGGAGGCCTCGCGCTGACGGCGGTCTTCCTCTGGCTCATCGGGCAGATGGCCAAGCGCGCCCTCGCCAGGGCCATCGCGCAGTCGACTACTCCGGAACACGGCGGAGCGCCGCTCGCACCGTGACCCTCCTCCCGGTGGGGACCACCTCGGACTCCAGCGGGAGGTAACCCTCGCGAGAGACCACCACCCGGTGGGTTCCGGGGCCGAGGGCGACGGCGCGCCCGGCCCAGAGGGCGCAGGGACCGAGCTCGGTCTCGTCGATGGACACCCTCGCGTCGGCGGGCTCGCACGAGAAGACCAGCGAGCCCGCGACGGGGGCGGCGCGAGGGCGCGCTGCGCCGCAGCCGAGAGCGGCGGCGACGAGGACGAGGAGGAGGGGGTGGGTGTGGGGGCCCCCTTCCCCGCTGCCGCGCGCCCTACCCCCGCGGGGCGGGGGCAGGGCTCCGACGCCTGCAGATCGAGCGCGAACCTGACAGCACCCGGAGCCCTGCCCCCGCCCCGCGGGGGTAGGGCGCGCGGCAGCGGGGAAGGGGGCGCCCCTCACCGCGTCACTCCCACTCGATGGTCGCCGGGGGCTTCGAGGAGATGTCGTAGACCACCCGGTTGATGCCCCGCACCTCGTTGATGATCCGCGAGGAGATGCGCGCCAGGATCTCGTGCGGGAGGCGCGCCCAGTCGGCGGTCATGCCGTCCTGGCTCTGCACCGCGCGGATGGCGCACACCTGGTCGTAGGTGCGGCCGTCGCCCATCACGCCGACGGTGCGCACCGGCAGCAGCACCGCGAAGGCCTGCCACACCGACTCGTAGAGCCCCGCCTCGCGGATCTCGTGGTCGACGATCGCGTCGGCGGCGCGGAGGATGTCGAGAGACTCCTCGGCCACCGGCCCGATGATGCGAATCGCGAGGCCCGGTCCAGGGAAGGGCTGCCTCCAGAGGATGGTGCGGGGGATGCCCAGCGCCTCGCCCACGGCGCGCACCTCGTCCTTGAAGAGCTCGCGCAGCGGCTCGACCAGGGCGAGCTTCATGTGCTCGGGCAGGCCGCCCACGTTGTGGTGGCTCTTGATCACAGCGCTCGGACCCTTGAAGGACACGCTCTCGATCACGTCGGGGTAGAGCGTTCCCTGCACCAGGTGGGTGATGCCTTCGATCTTCGCGGCCTCCTCGTCGAAGACCTCGATGAAGACCCGGCCGATGATCTTGCGCTTCTGCTCCGGGTCGCTCACCCCCGCGAGGGCGTCGAGGAAGCGCGCGCGCGCGTCGATCACCCTCAAATCGAGCCCGAAAGACCCGAGGAACACCCGCTCGACCTGCTCTCGCTCTCCCTTACGCAGCACCCCGTTGTCGACGAAGATGCACGTCAGCCGGTCGCCGAGGGCCTTCTGACAAAGGATCGCCGCCACCGAGCTGTCGACCCCGCCCGACAGCGCGCAGAGCGCCCGCCCACTGCCCACGGTGCTCTTCACCCTGGCGATGGCCTCCTCCGCGAAGGCCCCGGCGCTCCAGTCTGGGACGCAGCCCGAGACGTCGAAGAGGAAGCTCTTGAGCACGTCGGTGCCGCGAGGGGTGTGCGCCACCTCGGGGTGAAACTGCACCCCGTAGATGCGCTTCGCCGCGTTGCCCACCGCCGCGAAGGGAGAGTGCGGTGAGGTGCCAAGCGGCTCGAAGCCCGGGGGGAGCGCCACCACCCGGTCGCCGTGGGACATCCACACGTCGATGACCTCGCCCGGCTCGAAGCGGGAGAGGATGCCCTCGTTGCGATGGATGGTGACCTTCGCGGCGCCGTACTCGCGAGAGTCCGAGGGCTCGACGCGGCCTCCGCCCAGGTGCGCCGTGAGCTGCTCGCCGTAGCAGATGCCCAGCACCGGAACGCCCAGCTCGAAGACCCCCGGGTCGATGGAGGGGGCGCCCTCGTCGAAGACGCTCGACGGACCGCCCGACAGGATGATCGCCACCGGGGCGCGGCGGCGCACCTCCGAGAGGGGCATCGTGCAGGGATGGATCTCGCAGTAGACCGACTCCTCCCGGATGCGCCGGGCGATGAGCATGGTGTACTGCGATCCGAAATCGAGGATGAGGACGTGGGCGCGCTCCATGATGGAAGCGCTCACTAGCACGGACCGGCAGCGCTACCGAAGGTAGCGGACGCGCCCCGCCCCCTGGACGATCTCCAGGCCGTAGTTGGCCCGCACGTCGGTGAAGGTCTCGACGGTGTGTTCGGCGTCGGGCCAGCGCACCTCGATGCGGTCGATGGTGCAGCTCTGGCCGAGGCCGACGTGCACCGGCAGCTCGGTGGCGAGGCCCGCGAGGCCCCAGTTGCCCTGCACGTCTCGGGTCTGGGTGACCGTCCCCGTGGTGACCCGGATGCGCGCCCCGATGGCCGCCCGGTTGGCCCCGCCGGCCCCCCGGCCCACCAGGCGGATGGTGGTCCAGTTGGCCTCGCTGGCGACGTTCTCGTAGACGCGCACGGCGCTGCGGTTCATCCACGCGGCGCCGCAGGTGCGGGCGGTGGAGGTTCCGACCACCATGTCCATGTCGCCGTCGTGGTCGAAGTCGGCCCAGGCCACGCCGAGGGGGCACATGTGACGGATGCCCGCGGCGCGGGACACCTCGGCGAAGCGCCCGTCGGCCCCCTGCACGAAGAGCCAGCCATACTGGTTGGGGTAATCGCTGCCGCCTGCCCAGATGTCGAGGCGGCCGTCGTTGTCGAAGTCGAACATGGCGTTGCTGAGCACGCCCTCGTCGCCCCCGCCGGAGGGGGTCACCAGCCCGGTGGCCATGCGCCCAGGGCGGCGGAAGCGCGTGGGGCCGCCCGCGGTGGAGTCGTTGAGCAGCAGCTCGGCGCGGTCGCTGTTGGCGCCGACGTCGGGGTGGGCGATCTCTCCCGTGTAGAGGTCGATGTCGCCGTCGTTGTCGACGTCGCCGCAGGCGATGGAGAAGGTGTTGCCGTTGAGCCGCCAGGGTCGCTCGTCGACGGTCGGGCGCCACTCGCCGCGCACCGGGCAGGTGTAGCCGCGCCCCACCGGGGGGACGCTCGCGGGGCAGCGCCCTGGCATCGCGGCGCAGTAGCAGCGGTAGGTCTGGTTGTCGGAGAAGTCGCGGTTGGCGTCGCCGCCCACGCCGCTCGCCTCGGACTCGTCGCGGAAGCTGTCCCCCTGGCTGGTCATCAGCAGGTTGAACTGCCGGCCGTAGGCGGCGCCGATGACGTCGAGGCGGCCGTCGTTGTTGACGTCGCAGGCGGAGATTCCATAGAGCGGGCGGTTGTTGGTGACCGTGAGCAGCGAGCCGCTGGTGGACTCCAGGGCCATGCCGACCGCGTCGGTGACGTCGGTGAAGCGCCCGTCCCCGGAGCCGCGGAACATCTGCGACTGCTGCCCGATGGGGAGCCCGAAGGTCGCGGAGTGATAGCCGACCAGGAGGTCGACGTGGCCGTCGAGGTTCTGGTCGTTGAAGACCGCGCCGATGGTCTGCGGGGCGTCGTCGGGGCCGGGCGTGGCGTCGCTCTCGGGGCCGAGGGAGAAGACCCCGTGGCCGTCGTTGAGGAGGATGGTCCCGCGGTCGCCGGGGTCGGGGTCCTGGGTGGCGGTGGGGGCCGCGGTGGGGATGGTGCCGGTGTACGCGTCGAGGTCGCCGTCGTTGTCGACGTCGGCGATGGCGACGGCGGTGACAAGCCGGCCCCGGGTGGTGGTGCCGTCGCGCAGCGCGAGGAAGTTGGACTCTCGGGTGGCCTCGACGAAGCGTCGGCCGGGGGCGCCGCCCTCTCGGGGGCGGTTCATGAGCACGCGCACCAGCCACCCGGTGACCGGGCGGGAGAAGTCGGTGCGGGTGTTGACGACGTCGTTCCAGGCGATGAGGTCGGAGTAGCCGTCGTTGTCGAGGTCGGCGGTGGACATGCGCTTGGCCGTGAGCTCGGCCAGGCCCCAGTCGGCGGTGACCTCGCGGAAGGCGGGCGTCGAGCGGTCCCACGGGGTGCCCGCGCGGCAGGCCATCGGGGGCGGGGGCTCGCCCGCGTCGACGGGGACGTCGGCGGCGGAGAGCGCGTCGGGGACGGCGGCGTCGGTGGGGCTCGGCGGGGTGTTGGCGTTGCTGCTGCAAGCGGCGAGGGCGAGCGCGGAGAGGGACAGGCGCAGGCGGCGGTTCATCGGGGCGGACGATACACCAGGGGGCGGGGCTCCGACGCGGACGGGGGTCGCGCCGCCCTCCGACGTCGGAGGGTGCAGCCCTGAGCACTGGTCTCAAGTGGCGCACGCTGCTTGAAGGCTGGGGTGACGCGCGATGGCGCGTCACCCCAGCCTGCAAGCGGTTTGCACCACTTGTAACCAATGCTCAGCGCTGAAGTGGGCGGCGCTTCCGCGAAGATGAGACCAACGCTCAGGGCTGCAACCCCAGGCGTGTGGGGTCGCGGCGCCCGGGGGCGGTTGTCACCCCGCCTGGGGTCGCGTAGAGAGCGGCCGAGAGCACGCCATGAAGCCACGCCAGCCCTGCTGCCTCGACCCCGCCAACCGCTGTGGAACCCGCTGGGAGGTGCTCACCAAGTGGGTCACCCGCAATACCGGCAAGGGTATTCGCATCGTGGCCCTCAAGGGCGACGAGCAGGGCAAGACGCCCTTCTTCGCGCAGCCCGTCGGCTACGACGGCCGCTCGTTCTTCGTGGCGGGCGACCGCGGCTGTGACACCGAGAAGCTGCTCCACGAGGCGTGTCACTTCCTCGTGTCCCCGCCCGAGCGGCGCAACATGGTGAACTACGGCCTCGGGCCCGGGCCCTTCCGCCCGGTGGACGACTTCATCAGCGACAACGAGGAGGTCGCCGTGGGCTTCCTCCAGGCGAAGCTGGCGCCGGTGTTCGGGCTCCCGGAGCACAAGCTGGCGAAGCTCGATTACAACGTCGCCAACAAGCGGCACCTCGACTGGGCCGCCGCCGAGGCGCGCGCCGAGGAGGTCTACGCGCGCGTGGTCGGGACGCTGCCACCTGGGGCGTAGCGTCGCCGGGCGTCGTATGCTCGGCGCCCTCCACGATGCCCAGAGAGACCAACGTCACCCGCTGCGGCAACTGCGGCGCCGCGCTCGAACGCCGCCCCGGCCAGAGCTCGCTCGAGTGCGCCTACTGCCGTCAGACCACCTGGCTCGCGCCCACCACGGCGGCGGCCGCGGTCGCCCCGGTCGCTCCGTCGTCCGACGGAAGCGCCTCGCTCCATCAACGGCTGCTGCAAGGCCACGGCGGGGCGACGCATGGAGCGGGCGTGCGCTACTCGCCCGCGCAGATGGAGAGCCGCGATGCGTGGTCCTTCGAGCGGGGGCTCTGGCCCTCCGGGGCGCACGCGTCGAGCACCTTCGGCGGGTCGTGGTCGCCGTCGGCGCTGCTCGGTCCCCCGAGGGTGTACCCCCGCTGCGGTGACATCGGCGGAGCGTGGGCCCCGGGGCCTTCCAACAGCCCCGTGGAGTGGGTCGAGGTGGAGTTCGCCCACGAGCTTCCGGTGACGGCGGTGAGGGTCTTCGAGACCAACCGGCCGGGGTCGACCTTCGCGGTGCTCGACGTCACCGCCGGCGAACAGTTGCTCTACGAGGGGATGCCTCGGACCGAGAGCGGGGCGCGGGTGCTGGAGGTGGCGGTCGATCCTCCGAGGGCCCTTCGACGGCTGCGCGTGTACGTGGTCAACCCGGGGTGGGCGGAGATCGACACCGTGGGGCTCCTCGCGGCGGCGCCCCTGCCCGAGGCGCTGCGGGTGCGCCGTCCCCCGCCGGTGCGCAACGGCTGCCTCTCGGTGGCCGCGGGGCTCTCGATCGTGGCCTTCGCGCTCGCGGTGATCGGGGCGGCGGTGTGGAAGGGCTCGGCCCGAACTCCTTCGTCGGGCAGTTCCAGCAGCAGGCTCGCTCCCAGGCCCAGGCCCGCGGTGACGGTCGGTCAGGCGTCGATCGTGCGCTCGCCCGTCGACGTGGACGACCTCATGGCGAGGAGCGTGTGGTGGGCCAGCCAGGTGATCGGGTTCTCCTCGGAGTACTCGTCGACCGCCAACGCCGCCGCGGGCGTGCGCTTCGCGCCGGACGTGTACCCGCGACACGGAGACATGGCCGCGGCGTGGGCGTCGAGCGCGACCGACGCGGGCGAGGAGTGGATCGAGGTGCGCTTCGCCTCGCCGGTGGCGGCGGTGTCGGTGCTGTGGCTGGAGACCTTCAACGCGGGCGCGGTGACCCGGGTCGACGACGTGACCGACCCGGCGGCCCCGGCGGTGCTCTGGGAGGGCGCGCCGACGAGGGTGGCGGGCTCGGTGGTGGCCGAGGTGCTGCTGCCCGCGCGCAGGACCATCGGCGCCGTGCGGCTGGTGCTCGACTCGCGCGCCGTCCCCGGCTGGAACGAGATCGACGCCATCGGGCTGGTGGCCGCTCCGTAGGGCGGCTCAGGGGTGGGCGGCGGTGTCCGCTGTGCCCACGGGCTACCAACCCTATGGGCCTGGGGTACGGCGTGGGGCCTCTGCATCGTCGTGCAGCGCCTGACCCCAGGCAACATCCTGCCCATTGGTCTCAGGGCAGTTGGCGCTGCCGTGCAAGGACTTCGACGGCGACCTCCACCCTCTCCCATCCTCGTCCGA
>Ga0207969_100529_pt1 | contig 16836 bp, 11 predicted proteins | sample LakWasMet25_LOW6_2_FD_183869 | JGI IMG/M metagenome (GOLD analysis project Ga0207969, IMG submission 183869) | Freshwater sediment methanotrophic microbial communities from Lake Washington under simulated oxygen tension - Sediment Metagenome... | ecosystem: Environmental > Aquatic > Freshwater >... | reverse complement strand
ACGGCGGAGCGACGTTCCCCTACCGAGGGAGGGGCATCACCGTCCCCAGGCTGGCCGAGGTGCTCGCGGCACACCCCTCCGCGTGGTTCTCGATCGAGATCAAGCAGGTGGAGCCCAGCATCGTCGGCGAGGTGCTGGCGGTCGTCGATGCGAGCGGCGCCGCGAGCCGCGTCGATGGAGAGGCTCCTCGACCTCGGCGTGCACGGGATCATGACCGACGACCCCGCGCTCCTCGCCGACGTGCTCGCGCACCGCTGAGCCTGACCATCCCGAAGGCGTGAGCGGGTGATGCCGAGCGCCCGCTCCCCTGGGCATTGGATGCCCTGATACCATCGCGTCGATGAGGGACATCCATCACGACGCGTTCCTCGCCGGCGGTCTCGTCGAGCCCGTCGAGCGCGGGGGCGCCGACGAGCGCCGCTGGGTCGACTGCGACCTTGCCGCCTTCGCGGAGCACCGCCTCGGCGACGACGCCGACCCCCTCACGCTCGACCCCGAGCGACGCGCCCGCTGGATCGCCACCGCCACCACCGACTGGCACGACGCGCTCGAGCCCGTGGGCGGCTCGTACTCCGAGCCCTACTGGCTGCTCGAGGACGGCCAGCGCGTCGGCACCATCGCCCTCTCGCGCACCTGCTACGGCGTCGCCGACATGCGCGTGTGGAGCCTCTACGTCCTGCGCTCGCGGCGCGGCCTCGGCACCGGGCGACGCGCGCTCGACCGGCTCCGCGAACTCGCCGCCGCGGAGGAGCTAGGGGTGCGCCTCGACACCTGCTGGAGCTGGCAGCGCACGGTGCGCTTCTACCTCCGCGCCGGGATGTGGGCGCACATGTGGAAGCGCGACCTGACCCTCCGCTGGGACGCCAGGTGCCCGCCGCGGGTGATCGACGTCGGGCCCGACGAGGCGACGCTCACGGTCATGCGGGAGGGCGAGCCCGTCGTGCTCTCGCGGGCGCGCAGGCGCGGCGAGACGCTGGAGCTCGACGAGCCGTGGCGGCCGTTCATGGAGGACGATCTGCTCGGCGAGGTGGTGTACGACGCCGACCCGACGCTCGCGCTCGCGCTCGCGCTCGCGCTCGCGCTCGAAGGGTGGCCGCTGATCCGATCGCAGGCGCTGTGGGACAAGCACCGGGGCTCGGAGGGCGGTCCGCCGGAGAGCCTCGCGTACAAGATCTCCACCTGGGAAGCGTGGGATCGCCGTCACGGATGGCGCGTCGAGACGCCTACGATCCCAGGCCTGGAGTACCCGAGCTGGGAGGAGTTCGAGCGGCGCTGGGAAGCCGCGATGGCGGAGTTCAAGACGGAGTACCCGTGACGGCAGTGGACGCTACCGCGCGCCGGGACAGCGCTCCCGGCACAGCGCCGAGTGTATCCGCCGGTCCCGTCCGGGGGGACTTTCCCCCCCCTCCCATGCCTGACCCTCCACGGTCCCCCACCGCACCCCCCAAGGGAGCGGGACGGACAATGTCCATCGCTGCGTTCGCGTGTTGACCGGCGCGAGGGCGCGGCCTACTTGGAATGCTGCCGCGATGCTGGTGACACTGCAGGTTAGGGATCTGGCGATCATCGACGAGGTCGAGGTCACCTTCGGGGAGGGGCTCAACGTGGTGACCGGGGAGACCGGCGCGGGGAAGAGCATCCTCATCGACGCCCTCTCGCTGGTGCTCGGCGCGCGCGCCTCGGCGGCCGACATCGTGCGCACCGGGGCCACCCAGGCGGAGGTGACGGCGGTCTTCGCGGTGGCGGGCGACGACCCCCGGAGGCAGCGCTTCGAGGAGGCTGGCCTCGCCTGGGACGACGAGCTGGTGGTGCGCCGCATCGTCGGCAACGAGCGCACCGGCGGGCGCTCGAAGGCCTACCTCAACGGGCGCATGGTCTCGCTGGCGCAGCTCGTGTCGCTGACCGCGGGCCTCGCGGACATCACCTCGCAGCACGACCAGCAGACGCTCACCGACCCGATGACGCACCTGCAGCTGCTCGACGCGTCGGCCTCGCTGGAGGGGGCGAGGGGGCGCATGGCGAAGGCCCACGCCGCCATGTCCGAGGCCACCAGGGCGCTCGAAGGGGTGCTGCGCACGCTGAGAGACCGCTCCGACCGGGAAGACCTGCTGAAGTTCCAGGCGAAGGAGATCGACGCGCTCAAGCTGGTCCCCGGGGTGGAGGAGCAGTGGGCGGCGGAGCGCGAGAAGCTGCGCCACGCCTCGAAGCTGGCCGACGGCACCACCGCCGCGGAAGACACGCTGTACTCCCGCGACGGCGCGGTGCTCGACGAGCTGGGCGCGGTGGTCGACGGGCTCACCAGGCTGGCCCAGGTCGACCCGACGCTGGGCGGTCCGCTCGAGCTGGTGAGCCAGGCGCGCACGCTGGTGCAGGAGGCCGCGAGAGAGCTGGGGCGCTACGGCCGATCGGTGCGCGCCGACCCCGAGCGCCTCGCCGAGCTCGAAGAGCTGATGCAGTCGCTCTCCCGGGTGAAGCGCAAGTACGGATCGACCGTGGAGGAGGTGCTGGCCTTCCGCGCGAAGGTGGGCGTCGAGCTCTCTACGCTGGAGCAGGGCGAGGGAAAGATCGCCGAGCTCGAGGCCGCGGTGGAGGTCGCGAGGGCGAGGGCGCAGTCCGAGGCGAGGGCCCTCTCCGAGGCGAGGCGCGCGGCGGCGGTGAGGCTCGGGGCGGCCATCAGCCGAGAGCTGGAGACGCTCGGCATGGGCGGCGCGAGGGTGGTGGTCGACGTGGCCCACGCCTCGCCCGGAGGCGCCGAGCTGGTGGTCGACGGCGCGAGGCTTACCGCGGCGGGTATGGATCGGGTGGAGTTTCTCATCGCCCCCAACCGCGGCGAGGAGCCGAGGCCCTTGAGGAAGGTGGCGTCGGGCGGAGAGCTTTCTCGCGCGCTGCTGGCCATCAAGCGGGTGCTCACCGACGTGGGCCCGAGGACGTTCTATGTCTTCGACGAGGTCGACGCGGGCGTCGGCGGCGCGGTGGCCGAGGTCATCGGACAGAAGATCAAGCAGGTGGCCGGGCGCCACCAGGTGCTGTGCATCACCCACCTGCCGCAGATCGCGGTCTACGGCGACCGGCACTTCGTGGTGAGCAAGCGCGAGGTGGGCGAGCGCACCGCGTCGACGGTGAGGGCGCTGGGAGAGGCCGAGCGCATGGAGGAGGTCGCGCGAATGCTCGGCGGCATCAAGGTGACCGACCGCACCCGCGAGGCCGCCGCGGAGATGCTGCGCGCTGCTGTGGAGTAGAGGGGTCTCCGGGGTTTACGCTCCGGCGGGTGAACGACCCCCGAAAGCGCCTTGACGAGCTCGTCGACCGCCTCGGCATCCGACCCCCCGCCGACCCCGAGGTCGACGCCGAGGTCGCCGCATGCATCGCCTCGCCGGGCCTCGACGACGGCCTCGTCGACGAGACCGCGGTCCCCTATGTGACCATCGACAACGAGGGCTCCCGAGACCTCGACCAGGCGCTGCACGTCACCCGCGAGGGCGGCTCCTTCACGCTGCGCTACGCCCTCGCCGACGCGTCGTACTACGCCCGGCCCGGCACCGCGCTCTGGCGCCGGGCGCTCTCCATGGGGTCGAGCTACTACCTGCCGGGCTTCGCGATCCCGATGCTCCCGGAGGCCCTCTCCGAGGGGATCGTCTCCCTCAACCCCGCGGTGCTGCGGCGCGCGGTGGTGTTCACCCTGCGCGTCGACGCGGAGGGGCGATGCGTCGAGGCGCGCGTCCACCGGGCCAGGATCTTCAGCCGCGCCAAGCTCTCCTACGAGGGCGTGCAGCGGTGGTTCGACGCGGGCTGCACGGGCGACCCCCGCTGCGACGCGCCGGAGGTGAGCGAGTCGCTGCTGGCCTTCGCGGCGCTCGGGACGCTGCGCATCGCGGAGGCGGCCTCCCGGGGCGTGCTCCCCCTGCAGCGCTACGAGGCCGAGGTCGACCTCGACCCGAGCGATCCACGGAGGCTCATGGCGGTGGCCCGCGACCGCAACGACGTCGAGCGCTGGAACGAGCAGGTCTCGCTGCTCTGCAACATGGAGGGGGCGAAGCTGTTGCAGTCGCTCGGCCACTCCGACGAGGACGTGCAGGCGGTCTATCGGGTGCACCTCCCGCCGCTGGACGTGCGGCTGGCGGAGCTGGAGGAGATCCTCCGCGCGCTGGCCGATCGCCGCGGCCTGGAGGACCGCTGGCGCTGGCGCAGAGGGCGCCACGACCTCGCGGCCTGGATGGGCGGACTGCCCGGGGGAGAGCTCACCGCGAGGCTCTCCCAGGCGGTGCAGCGGCAGGTCCGGTACACCTACCGGGCGTCGGAGTTTCAGGCGAGGAGCGGGCCGCACCACGCGCTGGGGGTCGACGGGTACTCGAGGATGTCGGCGCCGATGAGGGAGGCCGTCGGGGTGTTCTCTCACAAGGAGCTGCTGGAGGGGCTCAAGCTGGTGGCGCCGCGCTCGCGAGAGGAGGACCTCGCCACCAGGGAGGCGGTGATCGCCACCGCCAACGAGGCGAGGCGGCGGCAGGGCGAGATCGACAAGGCCGTCGACCTGCTGGTGCTGGAGCAGCTCCTTGGCGACGACCTCGCGCTGGAGCTCGAGCGTCGGCCGTGGCGCTCTGGCACCGTGGTGGGCGTGCGCCCGTCGCGGGTCTACGTGGCGCTCGACGGGTGCGCGGTCGACCTCAAGGTCTACGTCGTCGACCTGGAGAGCATCTACGGCACCGCCTACCGGGAGGACCATCGGGTGGCGCTGCTCCCCGAGGCGACCGACCGCGGGGCGCCAGCCTTCGTGATGGGCGATCCCGTCGAGGCCCAGGTAGAGCGCTGGGAGAACGGGCGGTCGAGGTTCGTGATCCACCTGCGGCCGGCGCAGGCGAAGGGTTGATGGGAGCGGAATGGTGTCGATGCGAAGGCTGAGCGTCTCGTGGTGTCTGCTCCTTGGCGCGCTCTCCTGCGCCGCCCGTCCCCCCGCCGGCCCCACGGCGACCACGTCGCAGCGCGCCGGGGAGCCCACCTCGGCGGCGCTGCCGGGCTACGCCGCGGAGGTGCCCTCGGCGCTGCTCCCCAGGGCGGCGCCGCTGGCGATGCGGGACGCCGAGCGAGTCCCGGTGGGGTCCTCGCCGGTGCGGGGCCGCGCCGACGCGCTGGTGACGGTGGTGGTCTTCAGCGACTTCCAGTGCCCCTTCTGCGCCCGCGTGGGCCCTACCCTCGCCGCCCTCTCGGAGCGCTACGGCGACGACATCCGCTTCGTCTGGAAGAACAACCCGCTCCCCTTCCATGACCGCGCCCGCCCCGCCGCGGAGGCCGCGATGGTGGTCTACGCCAAGGCCGGCGCGGACGCCTTCTGGCGCTTCCACGACGCCCTCTTCGAGGACCGCGGCCGCCTCAGCGACGAGGGCCTCGAGGACGCCGCCGAGCAGGTCGGCGTGACCCGCGAGGTGCTGCGCCACGAGCTCGCGACGGGCGCCTACCGCGCCGCGGTGGAGGCCGACATGGCCCTGGCGCAGCGGCTCGGCGCCTCGGGCACGCCCGGCTTCTTCATCAACGGCACGCAGCTCACCGGGGCGCAGCCCCTCGAGCGCTTTGTCGCCGTGATCGACCCGGTGCTCGCGCTCGCCCGCGCCATCAGCCCTCGGGAGTCCGCGTACGCCGTGATGGTGGCCAACCCGGTGCCAGGCCCCGAGGAGCCTCGTCCCTCGGCCCCTTCGGCCCCGCCGCGCCGCCCGCCGGTGCCCGACCCCATGCAGGTGCTCCGCGTCCCCGCTACCGGCGCCCCGTCGCGAGGGCCCGCCACAGCGCTGGTCACCATGGTGGTCTTCAGCGATTTCCAGTGCCCCTTCTGCTCCCGCGTCAACCCCACCGTCGCGGCGATGCGGGCCCGCTATGGCAACGACCTGAGGGTGGTCTTCCGGCACCAGCCGCTGGCGTTCCACACCGACGCCCGCCCCGCCGCGGAGGCCGCGATCGAGGCCTTCGCCCAGCGAGGAAACGCCGGCTTCTGGCGAATGCACGACCTGCTCTTCGCCAACCAGCGGGCGCTGGGGCGCGCCGACCTGGAGCGCTACGCCCGCGCCGCGGGGCTCGACCTGCGGAGGTTCCGCTCGGCGCTCGACCAGCACACCCACGAGGCCGCCATCGCCGCCGACGCGGCCATGGCCGCGGGCCTCGAGGCCACCGGCACGCCGCACTTCTTCATCAACGGCCGGCGCATCGCCGGGGCGCAGCCCGAGGCCGTCTTCTCGGAGCGCATCGAGGCCGCTCGCACCGCCGCCCTCGCCTACCTCGCCGCGCACCCGGGGCTGAGCCGCGCGCGCTACTACGACGCCCTCATGGCCACGGCGGACACCACCGTGCGCCGCGTCGGCCGCCCCTCCGACGACCCCGACCACGTCTACACGGTGGCCGCCAACCCCGAGGCCCCCGCCTTCGGGGCGGTGCAGGCGCGCGTGGTCATCGAGCACTTCACCGACTTCCAGTGCCCCTACTGCGCTCGGGTCGCGCCGACCATCGCGCAGATCCGAGAGCGCTACGGCGACCGGGTGCGCTTCCGCTGGCGGCACTACCCGCTGGCCTTCCACCAGCACGCGATGCTGGCGGCGGAGGCGGCGCAGGAGGCCTTCGCGCAGCAGGGCAACGACGGCTTCGACCGCTACCGCGACGCGCTCTTCGCCAACCAGCGAAGCCTGGAGCCCGCGGACCTCGAGCGCTACGCCCGGGACCAGGGCCTGGACATCGCTCGCTTCCGTGACGCCCTCGACCGGCACGTGCACCAGGCGACGATCCGTCGGGACATGGCCGCGGCCAACGCGACCGGCGCGGAGATCGGGACGCCCGCGTTCTTCATCGGGGGACGCTTCGTGGCGGGGGCGCTGCCCTTCGCGGAGTTCGAGCGGCGCATCGACGCGGCCCTCGCGGCGCCGTAGCGGGCGCTGTCAGGGAGCGGCGGCGTCGGCGGAGACCGCGGCGTCGGCGGAGACCGCGGCGTCGGGCGAGGCGATCATCACCTGGGCGAAGCAGTGGCGCTGCAGCACGGGCAGCAGGTTGCGGCAGCGCATCGAGGGCTCGCCCGGCGCCGACTGCGGGCCGTTGAAGGCCGCGCAGCGGGTGTTGATCCACTGCGAGGTGCCCATGAAGTCCTGCGGGGCGGGGACGCCCACGCAGAGGTCGGGCGTGCGCGAGGCCGCCGAGAGGCAGGTCGAGGTGAAGGTCTGCACCGCGAGCTGGCACTGGATGCCCGGGCAGGCCTGCACGCGGCTCATGCCCTCGTTGATGCAGTCGCCCTGGGAGTGGGTGCGGGCCCAGGTGCGGGCCTCGACCGACTGGCGCTGGGCCTCCTGCACCACCTCGCCGAACTTCTGCTTGCCGAAGCGGGCGAGCAGCACCGAGCCGACCAGGCACGCCAGGATGAAGACCCCGACGATCGCCAGAATGATCTTTGCGGTCTTTCCCATGAGCGTCCCTCCGGGCGAGGCGGTAGCCCGCGCGGCGCCCTGCCGTCAACCGGCTCGGCGCGCTCCATCCACCGCAGCGGACGCTTGACACTGCTCCGACCCGCCGCCTAGCGTGCCGTCACGATCGTGCGACGAAACGGGCTTCTTTTCGCTGCGGCGCTGTGGACTTCCGCCGGGGTTGCGAGCGCGCAGGAGGCCGACACGCCCTCCTCCGGGCCGCTGCATCTTCACTCGGAGACCGCGCGCATCGTCGACGTGGTCGACTCCTTCGACGCCGGGAGCCAGTTCAGCCTGCGGCTCACCGCGGGCTACCAGTTTCAGCGCCGCGACCTGCGCGTGCAGCGCGAGATGCGGGTGAGCAACCCGGGCACCAGCCTCGGCGTCCCGCAGTACGGCGACGTCGCGGACTACACCCGCAGCACGCACACCCTCCTCGTCAACGCCGAGGTCGGGCTCTTCCACGACCTCGCGTTCACCTTCGGCCTGCCCCTCGTGCTCTCCGACGCGCGCAAGCTGCGGCCCCCGAGCGGGGGCTCCGTTGACAGCGCCCGCGCCGCCCTCGCCGACGGCTGGACCGAGGGGCCCGGCACCCCCCGCGCCACCTACCTCTTCGACCCCAGCTTCGACAGCCCCGAGCGCTCGGGCATCGACCAGGTGTCCCTCGGGCTGCAGTGGTCGATCTTCAACCAGCAGCGCGACCGCAACCGCCCCACCTGGACGCTCTCCTTCCAGTGGCGCCCTCCGGTCGGCTCGCTCATGCGCCCCTGCCGCCAGACCTCCACGGGAACCTTCTGCCCCGACGCCTCCAGCGTCCCGGCGACGCCCGCCAGCGGCAACACCGCGCCCGCCGCCGCCGCCCGCTCGGCGCCCACCAACCCCGACCCGGGCATCTCCCGCGGGCTCCACGGCGTGTACTTCCAGACCATGGTCGCCCGGCGCCTCGGGTACGTCGAACCCTACGCGGGACTCGATTTCCTCGCGGAGTTCCCGATCCGCGACAGCGCCTTCCGCTACGCCGACACGCCCCTCGGGCAGCTCTCCAACTTCCCGCCCATCGTCGGCACCCTCACCGCGGGCATGGAGATCATCCCCTGGGAGAACCGCGAGACCTGGCAGCGCCTGCTCATCGACCTGCGCTTCCGCGGCGCGTACTACTCCCCGGGCCGCGATTACTCCGCCCTGTATGACGCACTCGGCTCGTCGCTGAGCCGTCCGCTCAACCTCCCGGGCTGCCCCTCCAACGCGCGCGGCGCCGACGGCACCTGCCAGGCCGAGCGCAACGTGTACTTCGACGGGCTCACCACCACCGCCTCGCACGTCGTCCTCGGCGGCAGCGCGATGGTGTCCGTGCAGCCTGCGAAGTTTCTTCGCTTCACCCTGGGCGCGGCCTTCGCGTGGACCTCGCCGCACACCATCACCAACACCGACGCCTGCAACCCGGGCCAGACCGTCCCGGCGGATCACCCCGAGTGGCGCGGCGGCTGTCAGGGCAACAGCTCCCCCGACCCGACGCACCGCCCGGTCATCGACTCCGCTGGCGGGCGCTTCCGCAGCACCAACGACCTCACCTGGGATTTCTACGCCGCCATCGCGCTCACACCGCGCATCTGGTAGCGCTCACATCGACAGGTTGGCCACGCACACCCGGTCGGCCCCTGCGTCTGGGCGCAGCGCCCGGCAGACCGTCCCGGGGCGGCAGTCGCCGTCAACCGAGCACCCGCGAAGGCAGCGCCCGGCGAGCCCTCCGTCCTCCGCGCCGCCGTCGGCCAGCACCGCCACGCCGCTCACGCAGACCCCCGCGAGCCCGGGGCAGTTGCGGTCGACGGTGCAGGGCAGGGTGCAGAGCATCGCAGGCGCCCCGGTGGTGCTCGCCGTGACGCGGTCGCAGCGGGTCTCCAGCCCGCAGAGCTCGTCGGAGACGCAGCGCCCGTAGCTGAGCGGGGGCTCGTACTGATCCGCGCAAGCGGCCGGAAGCAGCAGCAGGAGCATCGGGAGGAAGGGGCGCATCGCAGCGCGCAGCATCACGCGATTCCGCCTCGGGTCAACGTCAGCACCACCTTCGTGATCTCCCCTCTCGTCCCGAGGCGCATCGGCGGACCCCAGTAGCCCGTGCCCTCGCTCACGTAGGCCCAGGTGTCCCGGACCCGATGGAGCCCCGCCACGATGGGCTGGTCGAGCGAGACCACGTAGGAGAAGGGCCAGAGCTGCCCGCCGTGGGTGTGGCCCGACAGCACCAGCCCGACGCCCCTCGCCGCGGCCTCCGCCACCGCCTTCGGCTGGTGCGCCAGCAGCACCAGGGCGCGCGTCGGATCGCGGTCCCTCAGGGCGCCCGCCAGGTCGGCCCGGTGCCCCGAGGCGTGCCCCGCGGCGGACCAGTCATCGACGCCCGCGAGGTCGATGCTCGCCGCCCCGTCGCCCAGCGACACCCGCTCGTTGCGCAGCACCCGCACGCCAAGCCGGGCGAGCTCGGCCATCCACTCCTCGACCCCGGAGTAGTACTCGTGGTTGCCCGTCACGAAGAACACCCCGTGCCTCGCGCGCAGCTCCGCGAGCGGCGCGACGTGCTCGCCCAGCGAGGCCACCGAGCCGTCCACCAGGTCGCCGGTGATGACCACCGCGTCGGCGTGGAGGGCGTTCACCTGCGCGACGAGCTCGACCATGAAGCGACGGTCGATGGTGGGGCCGACGTGGATGTCCGTGAGCTGCACCAGGGTGTAGCCCTCCATCGCCGCGGGGAGCGCCGCGAGGGGGACGCGCACCGTGCGCACCGTCGGGGCCGAGAGGCCGGCGCGCACCGAGAAGGCCGAGGTGCCGAGGCCGCCGAGGCCGCCCAGGGCGGCGACGGCGCGGGAGAACCAGCGGCGGCGGCCGGGGTCGTGGAGGGCCCCGACGGCGGCGGCCACAAGGCGCACCGCCTCGGCCAGGGTGAGAACGACGAAGAGGAGGAAGGAGCTCCCCATCCAGACGAAGACCGCCCAGGCGAGGGGCGTGGCGACCGGGCGGGGGAGCCAGCGGGAGACGATCAGCAGCAGCGGCAGCGAGAGCCCGAGCGAGGCGAGGAGCGCGCCGCCCGCGCGGGTCCATCGGGCGGACCACGCGGGGTCGCGGAAGAGCCTCGCCCAGAGGAAGAAATGAATCCCCCCCACGACGAGCAGCACGACCGCGATGAACAACAGGAGCTGGCCGATGCGCATGGGATGGAAGGGGGGGGGTCTCCCGGGGATGACGACGCGCGTCGCCGCCACGATGCGCCGCCACGATAGCCCACGTGCTAGAGCCCTGAGACCCCGGTCGATGACCCACCGCCCTCGACGATCGCCCTTCGAGGCGCTGCTCGCAGACCCCGACCTGCGCGCCCTCGACGCCATCGCGCCTGCGTTCGATCCGCTGGAGGTGCTCGCCACCGCCCGCAAGGAGCGTCCGCACACCCGCTTCCTCGCCTGGCTGCTCGACCCCCATCCGGTGCAGCCCGGAGCGTCCCACGGCCTCGGCGCCTCGGTGCTCGATGCCCTGGTGCGCCGCGCCCTCTCGGCCCTCGACCCGCTGCCCGGCGCTCCCTTCGTCCGGGCCTCGGTGCCCCCGAGCTTCGTCCCTGCCACGCTGCGGGTGCTCCGGGAGCAGCCCCTAGGCGACCACGCCCGCGCTCCGGACCTGCGATGTCACGGCGCCGACACCCGAGGCCGCGAGTGGGTGGTGCTCATCGAGAACAAGCTCGACGCCGACGAGGGCGACGGGCAGCTCTCGTCCTACCTCGCCTGGTCCAGGGCGAAGCACCCCTGCGCAGAGCGCCTGCTGATCTATGTGAGCCCCGACCGGCGCACCCCCCGCGAGGCCTTCCCCAGGGACCGCGTCGCCTGCCTCGCCTGGAGCGACGTGGTCGACGCCGCCCTCTCCGCGCTGCGCTCGGAGCTCCCTCGCGCGCCCTCCACGCTCGCGGCGCGCGCCTTCGCGGAGACCACCCTCGACGCCCTCCGGATGCGCTTCGGGGCCCACCCCGAGGCCCGCGCCCTCGTCGAGGCGCTGCACCACCGCCACCCCCGCGACGCCGCCCGCTGCGCCAACCTCACCCCCGACGACCCCGACTGGGAGCGCCTCCAGCCCGTCGTCCCCAACGCCCTCTGGCACCTGCGCTCGGTGCGCCCCCAGGCCGTCGCCTTCACCCGCTCCTTCTCCGATCGCGTCGCCGCCGCCTGGAACGCCCTGCACCCAGAGGCCCCCGCCCTGCGCCCCGGGGCCCCGCACGCCCGGCTACCCGAGCTCGCCGCGTGGTCCATCGAAGGGGTCACCGAGGCCTGGTCGGTGCACCTCGTGGCCTCCGCGGGCCCGCACCCCGGCGCGCTTCGCCCCCGCCTCTGGCTCGCCCTCTACGCCCCGAATACCTCACCCGGTATGCTTCTGGAGTCCCGCGAGCACTCCGCCGACCTGGCGCTGCTCCCCGCGGCCACCCGCGAGGCGCTGCTGGAGGCGCGTCCCGTCCCCTCGACGCCTGGCTCGTGGCGCTGGCTACAGCTCGACCGCTCCGTCGAGCTCCCCCGGGGCTTCTCCCCCGAGGACGACGCCCGCCGCGTGGTCGATCGCTGCTTCGCCGCCTTCGGAGGGCACCTCGCCGCCCTCGCCGCGCGCTCGCTCGACAGCTCCCGCTGGCTCTACTCCTGCGACCGCGACGACTTGCTGCACCGGCCCACGGACGCGGTCGACCGCCGGGCGCTGTGCTCCGCGGCCCTCCCTGGCGCAGAGCGGGCGCTGCTGGTCGCGACGCAGCCTGGCGGCCACCCCGGGGAGCTCGGCGTCGCCCACGAGCTGGGAACAGCCCTCGGTCGCTCGCTCGGAGAGCGCTCGCTGCTCAGCTACGACTACGGTCCTGCCGCGGGCCTCGGGCTCTGGGAAGTGCCGACCCTGGTGGTGCTGGAGGGCGCTCTCTTCGACGACCCGGACGCCCTCGGCTGCGTGCGCTCGGCCATGGCGGCGGGCGCCACGCTGGTGTTGCTCCCCGCGACGGGAGAGGGCTTTACCGAGGCGGGTAAGCGCTCGCTGCGCCCGTGGGCCGACGCGGTGCGCGGTGGCGCAGGCAGGGCGGAGGCGAGCTCGCTGACGGCGCCGGGGGGCGACCGTGGGACCGAGCGCTGGCTGCGGCGGCTGCAGCAGGTCGACCGGGTGGCGCTCCGAGGCGATGCGACGGTGGCGCTACAGGTGGAGGGCGACGACGGGCGGCTGCCGCTGCTGGCCGGGTGGCGCGAGGGCGCGGCGAGCGTGGTGTGCTGGACCGGCGACCTGCGCGCGGTGACCACGGACGACGAGCTCACCGCCCGCTGGTGGGCGGCGTTGCTCGCAGTGCGCGATGCGCTGAAGGGGTAGAAAGGGGGGAGCTCATCGCTGCCCTCATCGTGAGGAAACGCCACCCGCGTGCGGACCCGCGAACAGGCGCGCTGAGGGTTCAGCCTTCGCTCGGTGCCCGTCGGGCTGGTCGGCGACCTCGGGCCACGAGCGCGGGGAGGCCCACGCGGCGAGGAGGTAGATCAAACCGGCGAGCGCGAAGGTCGTCGGGATGCCCGAGGGGAAGAGCGTGCCGAGGACGAGGCCGACGAGCCCGGCGCAGCCGCCGGTCCAGAGAGCGCGCACGCCGAACCCGCTCGCGCGCCGGACGTCGTCGCGGTGCGATCAGCGCGCCCACGGATTACGATAGCGAGCAAGAAAGATTCCGTAACCTATCGTATTTACGATGGATCATGGTCGCCCATACGAGGGATCTGGATGGTTCTCGACGGCGCTGCGAAGGTGATCGTTCCGCGATAGGCTCGCAACCCCTCGAAGCCCCCCCATTGGCCCCCTCCCCTCGCCTCTACCGCCTCGTCGCGTCGCTCCCGCTGATCGCGGTCGCGGCCTACGCGCGCCTGCGCTGGGTCGACGGGGTCATCGTCGACGGCGTCGCGCTCCCGCTCGACACCGATGCGCACTACCACCTGCGCCGCGCGGTGCTCACGCTCCGGGACTTCCCCCGCGTCCCCATCACCGACCCGCTGCTCGGCTGGCCCCTGGGCAGCGCCCCCACCTGGCCGCCCGGGTACGACCAGCTCCTCGCGGCGTTTCCGTGGGCGCTCGGGCTGGGCCGCGACCTCGCCGCGTCGGCGCGGGTGATGGTGTTCGTCCCGGTGCTCCTCGGCGTGGCGCTGGTGCTGGTGACCCGCAGCGTCGCCCGCCGCCTCGCGGGCGACACGCCCTACGCCGAGGCCGCGGGGTGGGCCGCGGGTCTGCTGGTCGCGCTGCTGCCGCAGTCCATCGCCATCAGCGAGGTGGGCCGCACCGACCACCACAACGCCGAGGCCCTCATCGCCGCGCTGTGCCTCTGCTGGGCGATCGCGTGGGATCCCGCCGACGACGCGCGCGCCGCGCTGCGCTGGGAGCTCGCCGGTGCGCTGCTGCTGTCCGCGGGCGTGCACGTCTACTGCGGCAGCGTGCTCTTCGCCGCGACCGCGCTCGGTCTGGTCACGCTCGCGCGCGTCGTGCGCCCCGATCCGTCGCCCTCGCTCCTCGGCAGCGGCGCGCTCGCGGGTCTCGGCGCCGCCGCGCTCCTGCTGCTGGTCGACTGCGGGTGGATGGCCGCGCACCGGCCGTGGTTCCACCCGCTGCAGCTGTCGCTGCTCCAGCCGTCGCTGCTCGCGCTGGCGGGGGTCGCCGCGCTCGGGTTCAGCGTGGCGTCCCGCCGCGAGCGCGCCCAACGAACGAAGGCCCTGGCGGTGGCGGTGGGTGCGCTGGTGGCGTTGGGCGCGGCGGTGCTGGCGGCGGTGCCCGCGGCGCGCGCGGCGTTGACGTCGGGCCTCGTCGGGTGGCTCGCCCATCGCGACCCGTGGATGGACGGCATCGCCGAGGTGCGCCCGGTCTTCGACCGCTTCCCCACGCGCCTCGACGATTGGCGCCGGGTGCGGGCCATCGGCGCTTCGGTCGCGCTGCTGTTCCCGCTCACGCTGGGGCTGGCGGTGATGGGCGGCCGGCCGGGCTCGCGGCGGCGAGTCTTCCTCGCCGGGTACGCGCTGGTGCTCGTGGGCGCGACGCTGCTCCAGACGCGCTTCGGTCGACCGCTGGTGAGCGCGCTCGCCGTCGCCGCGGCGCTCGCCGTGGGGGCGGTCGTGTCGCGCGTCGCGGGCGAGGGGCGCGCGCTGTCGGCGCGGTGGCTGTCGCCGCTGGTGGTGGCCGCCGCGCTGCTCTGGGTCGGGGTGGACGGGCAGCTCCGCGGGGCGCTGGGGCCGGCGCCCGCGGTGGCGGTGTCTCCCATCCACGAGGTAGCGCTCTTCTTCCGACAGCGCCCGGTTCGAGCGGTGCACGGCCGCCGCCTCGGCGTGTTCGCCTCGTGGGACCGCTCGCACGACATCCTCGACGTCTCCGGTCGGCCGATCGTGCTCACGGGCTTCGGGCCCTACGTGACGCCCGCGCTCTTCGAGCTCGCCGAGCGCGCGTGGCGCGGCGACGCCGAGGGGCTCGCGTCGTTCATGGCGCGCGCCGACGCCGGCAACCTGGTGATCGGCTACCGGCAGTACCAGAAGATGCGCCGCGCGCGGGGCGGGTCCTTCCTGCGCGAGGCCGCGGGGGTCGCGACGCCCAACGCGGACTTCCTGCGCGCGCAGCCCGCGTCGGTGCTGGCGCTCGGCGGCGGAGGAGTCCCCGAGGCGTCGGTCGCGCACGCGAGGCACTTCCTGCCGGTGTTCGCGAGCAGCGCGCCGGTGCCGGGGCTCGCGCCGCCGACGCCGTCGCTGTGGGCGTACGAGCTCGTCGCGGGCGCGCGGGTGACGGGCAACGCGCCCGACGGGACGATGGTTCGTTGCACCGTCGACCTCGTCGTCCGCGGCGTGCCGCGCCCGTGGGTGGGATGGACCGTCGCGCGCGGCGGCCGCTTCGAGCTGGTGCTTCCGGTGCCCACCGGGCTGCACCTCCCGACGATCCGCACGGGCGAGCGGTACCTCCTGCGCGTGGGCGATCGTGAGGTGGGGGCGTTCGCGCTGCCGCTCGACGCGGTGCAGCGCGGGAGCGCCGTGGACGTGGGCGGACTTCCGCTGCCGGGGCCGTAGCGGGAGTACGGTCGGCGGAGGTCTTCGTTGCGCCGACGGTGGGTGAGCGTGTTGGGGTTCGCGGCGGTCGCGCTGGGAGCCGTGGCGCGCGCCGTCCCGCGGCTCGACGGCTTCGGCGGCACCGACGGGTACGAAAGCCCCGACCACTGCGGCGCCATCGGCCGCGGCAGCTCGTACGCCGCCGCGGGGTCGAGCGGGCCCACGGCCATCGACCTGGCGTCGGTGTTCCCGGGCGGGTTTCGCTTCTACGGGCCCCCAGCCCGTCACGGGCTTCTTTCTCAACACCAACGGGAGGGGATGGGCATCATGGGAAGGCGGCGTCCGGCCCCCCATAGGCGTTTACCACTCGATTCCCATGCGGGCGGGGCAAGCCCCGCCCCTACGGAGAAGTGTCCGGCTCTGCGTAGGGGCGGGGCTTGCCCCGCCCGCCCTTCAAGCGACGGTTAACCCCTATGCCGGCCCCTCCCCGCCACCGACCGCTGACCTGACCGCGCGTTCCGCGCGCCGGACACCCCTCACCGTCACCGGGCCCGTCGATGGGCGCGGGACACCCAACGTACGAATATCGCGGCGTCCCTCCGCTGTTGCGCAGAGATCCCGGCGAGCATCGGTGGGAAGATCAGCAGCGACGCGACGCGGGTGCTGCTGGCGGTCGCGTAGGCATGGGATCCAACCGGGGAGCGGGCGCTCGGCATCACCCGCTCACGCCTTCAGGATGGTCAGGCTCAGCGGTGCGCGAGCACGTCGGCGAGGAGTGCGGGGTTGTCGGTCATGATCCCGTGCACGCCGAGGTCGAGGAGCCTCTCCATCGCCGCTCGATCGTTCACGGTCCACGCGTGGATACGCACGCCGAAGCGCTCGGCGCGCGCGACGACCTCCGCAGTGACGCTGTCTGCGGGGAGCTGGGAGATCGTCGTCGGGGGCGCGTAGGTCTCCTCGGCCGACGGCCGCAGCCGGGCGAACGCGACGAACTCCGCGAGGCTCATCCCCGTGACGAGCTCCGGGCGACGCGCGCGGATCTCGCGGACCACCGCGTCCTGGAACGACACGAGCACGACGCGGCTCGCGGCGCCGCTCGCATCGACGACCGCCAGCACCTCGTCGACGATGCTGGGCTCCACCTGCTTGATCTCGATCGAGAACCACGCGGAGGGGTGTGCCGCGAGCACCTCGGCCAGCCTGGGGACGGTGATGCCCCTCCCTCGGTAGGGGAACGTCGCTCCGCCGTCGGTCGTGAATCGATAGCCGGCGTCGAGCGCTCGCACCTCGGCGAAGGTGAGCCGGTGCACCGCGCCCGTGCCGTTCGTCGTGCGATCGACCGTGTCGTCGTGGATGCACACGACCTC
>Ga0207969_100523_pt1 | contig 17005 bp, 14 predicted proteins | sample LakWasMet25_LOW6_2_FD_183869 | JGI IMG/M metagenome (GOLD analysis project Ga0207969, IMG submission 183869) | Freshwater sediment methanotrophic microbial communities from Lake Washington under simulated oxygen tension - Sediment Metagenome... | ecosystem: Environmental > Aquatic > Freshwater >... | reverse complement strand
CTGAAATTACTGACAAAACAATGAGTTGTCGAAATTTCATGACAAAACTCCTTAACATTTAATCGGCTCTCGGCCAAGCATACCTGACACAACGCGGCTTTCTGGTGCGAACTACGTATCCAACAGCTTAGCTTGTAGTGCAAAAACCACAATCAAACCGACCTATTGGCAGAATCCCTTTACCTATTGCCAGAATCCTTTTAAACCCAAAGAAGAAGTCTTCACGGAATCACTCAGCAGGCTGCCCACCACTTCTGAAGCCTTTTCGTGTCCCTCATCGGCCGCTCTAGCGTACCACCTGAGAGCCTTCTCGGTATCCCGCGCACCACCCAAACCTTCGTTTTGCATCGACGCCAGATTATACATGGCATTCGCATCGCCTTGCTCAGCAGCTTTCTGAAAAATGCGTCGCGCCGTGTCCAATTGCTGAGGGATTCCCGCTCCGTCGCGATAAAGTTCAGCAAGACGATTTGCGGCCGCGACGTGGCCGGCTTCATAGGCCTTGGCGAACCACTCCGCGGCTTCCTTCTTGTCGGCGTCAGCGGCAGATTTTGCGAGCAGCGTGGCCAGTGCGTATTGCGCTTCGCGGTGCCCAGCTGCCGCCGCCACACGGAACGAACTTCGCACCATGGCCAAATCAGACTCTCCGGCGCCTTGCCTCAATCGGCCCAACAAATAATGGGCAACCGGATCCCGCGTTTCTGCCGCTCGCACCAGCCAGTCGCCGGCTGCCTTCCTGTCCATGGCCACACCGCGCCCCGCCAGCAGTTGCATCGCTACGGCGAGTTGCGCGCCGAGATGGCCCTGATTCGCAGCCTTGATGAACCAGCCATAGGCGCTCGCATCATCTCGCTGACCCTCCAGAGGCGACGCAAGCACCCAGCCCAAAAAATACTGTCCGTCCGCGTCTCCCAGTCGGGCAGCACGCTCGAACAATTGCCGGGCGGCCGCGCGCACCTCGGGTTGCTTGTCATGCAGCGACAAACGTCCCAAAGCGGACATGGCGCTCGCTTCGCCCCGGTCTGCGGCCGACCGATACCAGCGCCTTGCCTGATCGATACTTTTCTCGGTGCCACGCCCATCCTCATGCAGCCAGGCCAATAACGTGGCAGCGCGCGGATGACCAGCTTCAGCCGCAGATAGCAGCATGGGTAGAGCCCGCACGTAATCACCCAAAGTTGCATAGGTCATTCCGACTTGCCACTGTGCTTCGCTATCGCCTTGCCTGGCCTTTCTCACCTGGCCGATGAAGTTCGACCGGTCCTCGCTCTGCTCGTATGTCAGGGCACCCGTCGCCGACCCGCCGGCCATAGCCTGCCCTGCGGCAAGTGCGGAGAACAGCACACACCAGGTGATCCGGTGCAATCGCCGGTTCACAGCGGTCTTTCCTCGGGCAATTTGAAACCGACCACCGACTTCCGAATGAGCTTTCGTTCGGCGGCCCGGTTCATTTGCTTGCCCTTCACCGGATATACCGCGAGCTTTTGCGCAAAGGCTTCGATCCGATCAGCTGGCAAGAGAACAGCCGGTTTGCCCTTGCCTGAGATATACATGGACTTGTGTGATGGATTGAGTGCAAGCACTTCCGAGGCAGGCAAGCCGGCCATGCGGGCAACCGACTGGATATCCAGTGGAACGCGAACGTCGATCCCGGCAAAGTAGGGAACATTCGGGATCTCGGCCAGTTCCACTCCGTGCAATTCCGGACTCATCACAATATTTCTGATCGCCATGAGTTTCGGGACGTAATACCTGGTTTCCTCGGGCATGTTCAGACTTTCGTAGTCGGCCGAAAGTCCCTTTGCCTGATTGCGCTGAACGGCCCTCAAGACCGCCTCCTCGCCCCAGTTATAAGCGGCGAGGGCGAGTTGCCAATCCTTGAAGGTGTTATGGAGAAACTCAAGGTAGTCCAGCGCGGCCTCCGTCGATGCGACGATATCGCGCCGCGCATCGTATTGATCGGTGAGTTTCAGGTTATAGCGGTGAGCGGTGCCGGGAATGAATTGCCACAAACCTGAAGCCTGGGCGCTCGAGAGCGCTCCCGGCTCGAATCCGCTTTCGACGATGGGGAGCAGCGCCAACTCCATCGGCAGGCCTCGCTTTTCAACCGCCTCAACAATGTGGAAGAGATAGCGGCGCGCCTTCTGACTGATGTTGGCGACAAGATCCTTGCGTTGGCTGTACCAGAGTTCCCGCTCGGCAACCAGCGGTCCCGTCAGCGGCGGCAGGGTCAATCCATTGCGAATCCGATCCCAAACGTTGCGAACCGGGCGCAGCTGCTTGCCCGAGAACTCTTCTTCGCCGATATCGAGCAAGTAGGCACGGCGCCGATCAATGACGGGGCCCAGATGGACTTCCGAATCCAGCCCGGGGCCGATCTCGTCCAGCACCATGGGCGGGTAGACGAAGCTCTGACGACCCAACACGCTCTCTTCGCCAGCCCAAGCGGCGTGTGTCGAAACCATGATGAAAGAAACCAGCGCAAGGAATAGTCGGATCATGCAACCACCTGCTGGAAGGAGCGAAAAATTATACGCCTCTCAATTTTTTGGTGCGTCAATCGCCGGTGCGGTGGTAGTGCCTTGGGCGGAAGCTGCATCGGGCGTCGGCGGAGCCTGCCGATCGAGCCAGTCGAGTACCTGCCGGGCCTGGGGGACGCCGTTTGTTTCGGCTTGTACCAGGAAGGCGCGCGCTCTCGCGGGATCCTTCTTCTCGCCGACCCCGATGGCCCACAACCGGCCGGCATTGAATTGCGCCGACCCGAGGCCCTTCTGCGCCGCCAGTTCGTACCATCTCATTGCCTCTTCCAGGTTTTTGGCGGTGCCGCGTCCCATCTCGTGAATCTCGCCAAGATTGTTCTGCGCATCGGCGTCGCCGCGCTCCGCAGCCACCTTGTAGAGACGAATGGCTCGCGACACATCGACCGGCCCCCCTTGGCCGGACATCAGCAAATATGCCAATAGCGTCTGGGCGCGCGACCGCCCGAGACTCGCGGACTCGGTGAGATAGCCTCGCGCGCAGACAAAGTCCTTTTCCCTTCCGCCGAACTCCCCGAGACACCGACGTCCCATCCATTCCTGTGCCGCCGCATGCCCCCGCTGCGCTGCGCGCTCCATCTGTACCCATGCCTTCTCAGGGGAGGCCTCCATCAGGCACTGCGCGGCATGCCAGCCGGCAGGGGCCAGTCCCTCGGCAGCCGCCAGGAACTCGACACATGACTTGTCCGCGTCCTTTTCCAACATCACGCCACGGCCAAGAAGAAAGCCCATGGCCTGCCTGGCCTTCAGATCGCCCTTCTGCGCCATTTTCCGTATTTGCCCGCCCGTGTCGCGCAGATCCCTTTCCAGCTTTTGCGCCAGTTGCTGAGCCTTGTTGCGATCGCCCACCGCCTCTGCCTGCAGCAACAAGTCTACGAATGCCACTGCAGCGCGAGCCAAGCGTTCTCTGGCCGCCACGTCGCCCGGATTGCGGCTCACAATCCGGCGTGCTGCGGCGACTTCCGCATCCAGACTGACTTCATCCGTAAGAGCTGGAGCCATGGTGGTTCCGCTATTGCTCAGACTTGGCGCATTTGCTTTTGGCCCGGCCGTGATCCTGGTTTGCGCCTTCGCTTTCGCTCGTGACTTGGCTTTGGCGTGCGCTTTGGCCTTTATCCTGGCTTGCGCTTTGGCTTTGGCGACCGCCGCGGCCTTCACCTTCGCAGTTGCCTGGGAGGCGGTCTTGGTCTGGCCAAACACGTGCATTGGGGCCTGCGCCAGGCAGAACATCAGCAGGATGCAACTTGCTTTCCAAACCGGCATCATTGCGCGGGCGGAGCCGAATCAGGCAGACAGGGGCGGAATCAGACGCTTGGCAGTTGCCTGCAGGCGCACGGGATGCTTTAGAGCAGCAACATAGAGGCTCCAAAGCACAAGAAACGCGATGAACATTGCAAGTTCGGGCACGCCGTTGCGCTCGGCCGCTATGCCGACGACGCCATAGACAACCGAACATCCGGCCATGATCGTCACTACCTGATTGACGGAGTATCCCGCCTTCAGCAAGACATGGTGCATGTGCTGTTGATCCGCATGGAAGGGGCTCTTGCGTTGATGCAAGCGCAGCAGCATGACGCTGCCCATGTCCAGCAGGGGCACCGCCAGAATCCATACGGCTGTGATCGGGTGGATCAGTGACGCCGGCGAGCCGGCGAGCTTGACGCAGTACCAGGCGAGCAGCATGCCGATCACCATCCCGCCCGTATCCCCCATGAAGACCCGCGCCTTGGAGCGCCCCGGCAACCGGAAGTTGAGCGACAGGAACCCGACAATCGCCCCCGCGAACAGCGACAGTTCAAACACCAGGTCCTGCGAGTGCCCCGCCATCGCAACATAGCCCAGGAGCACCACGGGAACCAGGGAGACAGTGCCGGACAGCCCATCGAGACCGTCGATCATGTTGATCGCGTTCATGACGCCGACGAAGGAGATCACCGTCACCAGCAGCGACCACTTGCCGAGGTCGATCGTGCCCACTCCGATCAGATCGCCCAGATGCGTGACCCACACGGATGTGCCGGAAACTATAAGAACCGCGCCCAAAGCTTGCGCCACGAACTTCGCACGATGACTCAATTCGCGCGAGTCGTCTGCCACACCAATGACGGTAACTAGCAGCAATGCAGCAAGCAGACTCCAACTTCCGAAGGGAACGCTGCCTATTGCGATCTGCAACACCAGGAGCGTCAACAGCATCGCCAAGCCGCCCACCAGCGGCGTGGGATGATCATGCACCTTGCGGTGCCCCGGATGGTCAATCAAACCCCAACGCGGCGCGAAGAGCATCAGACCCTTGGTCAGGCCCGCCGAAACTATCGGAGCCAGAACAATCAAGAGCCATTGTTCCCCTCCCGAAAACTCAAGCATGCTCCCCCTCTCCAAGCTATCCCCGACAGCGGCCATCTCAAGGTTGGGCGCGTTCGAACGACCACGCATTTTGGCTATTCTATCTCTTGAAGGTGTCGTCTCATCGAAGGAAAAACCGGGCAACAAAAAGGGCTTCGGTCTTTCGACGGAAACCCTTGCTGTACAAATGGTCGGGGTGGAGGGATTCGAACTCTCGACATCTTGCTCCCAAAGCAAGCGCGCTACCGGGCTGCGCCACACCCCGAACCGGGCCATTTTACCGAACCCGGTCCATGGGGGTCAATCGCATTCCGATAAGCCGAGTGAAAAACCTTGACTTGCGGTAGCCCTCCGTTTCGTTTATAAAGCCGGTTCTCCGAAAATACGGACTCTCTGCAATGGCTGAAGATCTGCTGCACAAGAAGCAATTCCCGCCCTACACCCCGAAGAAGGGTGAGGACTACATGAGCACGAAACAACTTGCTCACTTTCGCGACATTCTGACGTCCCTCAAGGACGAACTGAGCGAGGACATCGAGCGCACGGTACATACCATGCAGGATGAGGCGACGGTGTTCGCCGATCCGAATGATCGCGCCAGCCAGGAATCCGACATCGCCCTCGAACTGCGCAACCGCGACCGGGAACGCAAGCTGATCAAGAAGATTGACGAATCGATTGCCCGCATCGAAAGCGGCGAGTATGGATACTGCGATTCCTGTGGCGTCGAAATCGGCCTCAAGCGCCTCGAAGCGCGCCCCACCGCCACGCTGTGCATCGACTGCAAGACACTCGAGGAACATCGCGAAAAGCAGGTCGGCAAGTAAGCGACGGGCGGCTGCGGAAGCACCAGCCAACAAAAAAGGACGCCGCGGCGTCCTTTTTTGTTGCCCGCGAATGCGACCCTATTCGGCCGCAGGAGCAGGAGCGGCGGCTTCTGCAGCGATGGCCTTCATCGACAACCGCACTCGACCCTTGTCGTCGGTCTCAATGACCTTGACCTTCACTACCTGACCTTCCTTGAGGTAATCGGCGACCGCATTGACCCGCTCAGTGGCGATCTGCGAAATATGCAGAAGACCATCCTTGCCCGGCAGCAGGCTGACGATGGCGCCGAAATCAAGCAGGCGCAGCACGGTACCTTCGTAGATGCGACCAACCTCAACCTCGGCAGTAATGTCCTCGATGCGCTTTTTGGCCATCTGTGCCGCATCGGCATTCACCGACGAAATGGTGATCGAGCCGTCGTCCTCGATATCGATCACGCAACCCGTCTCTTCGGTCAGGGCACGGATCACAGCGCCACCCTTGCCGATCACGTCGCGAATCTTTTCCGGATTGATCTTCATGTAAATCATGCGCGGCGCAAAGGTGGAAACCTCCTCGCGATGCCCGGACATCGAAGCCTTCATCTGGTTCAGGATGTGCAGACGCGCTTCCTTGGCCTGGGCCAGCGCAACCTGCATGATTTCCTTGGTGATGCCCTGGATCTTGATATCCATTTGGAGGGCAGTGATGCCTTCTTCGGTACCCGCCACCTTGAAGTCCATGTCGCCGAGATGATCCTCGTCGCCGAGAATGTCGGTCAGCACCGCAAAGCGGGGGCCTTCCTTGATCAGGCCCATGGCTATGCCCGCAACGTGAGCCTTGAGCGGCACGCCGGCATCCATCAGGGCCAACGAGCCGCCACAGACGGACGCCATCGACGACGAGCCATTCGACTCGGTAATTTCAGACACGACGCGCATCGAATAGCCGAATTCCTCGGGCGACGGCAGCACCGCCAGGAGTGCGCGCTTTGCCAGGCGGCCGTGACCGATTTCGCGACGCTTCGGCGTGCCGACGCGTCCAGTCTCGCCCGTGGCATAGGGAGGCATGTTGTAGTGGAGCATGAAGCGATCGCGATATTCGCCCTGCAGCGCGTCGATGATCTGCTCATCGCGACCGGTGCCCAGCGTGGCGACAACCATTGCCTGCGTCTCGCCGCGCGTGAACAGGGCTGAACCGTGGGTGCGGGGCAGCACGCCGTTGCGGATCACAATCGGGCGCACGGTGCGCGTATCGCGGCCGTCGATGCGTGGTTCGCCGTTGAGAATCTGGCTGCGGACAATCTTCGCCTCCAGATCGAAAACGGTGTTGCCGACGAGGTTCGAATCCGGTGCGTCCTCGATACCCTCGGTCAGGGCAGCGATGGTCTTCTTGGTGATTTCGCGGGTCTTCAGCGTGCGGGCCTGCTTGCTGGTGATGCGATAGGCCTCGCGCAGTTCGGCTTCCGCCAGTTCCGCGACACGAGCGATCAGCGGCTCGTTCTTGGCCGGCGCCTGCCAGTCCCATTCCGGCTTGCCGGCAGCTTCCACCAGTTCGTTGATGGCCTTGATCGCCGCCTGCATCTGCTCGTGACCAAAGACCACTGCACCCAGCATGATCTCTTCAGACAACTGCTTGGCCTCGGACTCGACCATCAACACGGCGGACTCGGTTCCGGCAACGACCAGATCCAGTTGCGCGGTTTCCAGTTGGGTCTTGGTCGGGCACAGCACGTACTTGCCGTCGATGTAGCCGACACGGGCAGCGCCGATCGGGCCACTGAACGGAATCCCGGAAATCGCCATCGCGGCCGAGGCGCCCAGCATTGCCGGAATATCCGGATCGATTTCCGGGTTGCACGACATGACGGTGCAAACGACCTGCACTTCGTTGTAGAAAGCCTCGGGAAACAGCGGGCGCAGCGGACGGTCGATAAGCCGGCAGGTCAGGATTTCCTTCTCCGACGGACGTCCCTCGCGCTTGAAGAAGCCTCCAGGGATACGGCCGGCGGCATAGGATCGCTCTTGATAATCGACGGTCAGGGGAAAGAAATCCTGCCCGGGCTTGGCGTTCCTCGCGCCCACTACGGTAGCCAGCACGACCGTGTCTTCCATCGTAACCATGACGGCACCGCCAGCCTGGCGGGCAATTTCGGCAGTTTCAAGGGTGACCTTATGGTCACCGTAGGCAAAGCTCTTCTTGATCGGATTCAGCACAAAAATTCCTTTCAGCAAAAATTAAAAGCCGGCACAGCCCTCATGGCTGTACCGGCCTGTTCAGCCAGCCTGCGCGGTATCTGGCGCAAAGCGCATCGCGCGTTGGGAATGACCCAAAACGGCGCTTGTCAAAAAATTACTTGCGCAGACCAAGGCGCTCGATCAGCGAACGATAGCCATCGGCATTCTTGCGCTTGAGGTAATCCAGCAGCTTGCGGCGCTGGCTGACCATCATGAGCAGCCCGCGACGTGAGTGATGATCCTTGGTATGTGCCTTGAAGTGACCCGTCAGGTCATTGATGCGCGCCGTAAGCAGCGCCACCTGAACTTCGGGAGAGCCGGTGTCACCTTGGGCACGCTGGTAGTCGGTGACGATCTTGGCTTTGTCGGTAGTGGAAATTGCCATTGTGGTTTCCTTGCTGATCCTGTGATATTGGGCTCTTGGAGAACCATGAATTATAGCGTTTTGGATACTATCTAATCAAGCATTGAGCGTTAAATTGTGGTTCAGCCACCCGAGACAAGTCGCAGAGGCTGCAACCAGCCGTCGGCCAACTGCCGGCAGACGCCGATGAAAGCCTGTTCTGCGTCATAAACACGCAGCCTGGCACCCTCCCCGGCTTCCCAGCGAACCGCCTGACCGTGCCTCAGCCGCGCGGAATCCGCGGCGTCCAACCGGGCTTCGGCCAGATCCGTCAGCAGGGAATCGGGCGGCAGCAGAAGGCTATCGCGGGCTTCGGCGGTCAGGGCTTCGATCATCGTCAGGGAATGCGCCTGGCCAACATCAAGCGTGCCGATGCCGGTGCGGCGCAAGGCGGCAAGGTGTGCGCCGCAGCCCAGGCGGTCGCCGATGTCGGCGGCCAGAGTCCGTACATAGGTTCCCTTGCTGCAACGGACTTCAAACACAAAGCGCCCGTTGGCGAGGTCATCGCCCGCGTCGAGCAGGCGCAGTTCAAAAATGGTGATGCGGCGTGACGCCCGCTCGAGCTCTATCCCGGCGCGGGCGTACTCGTAGAGCGGTTTGCCGTCCCGCTTCAACGCCGAATACATCGGCGGCACCTGTTCGATCCCGCCGATGAACGCCGCCAGCGCAGCCTCCACCTGCGGACGGCCAACCGCCACCGGGCGACGCTCCAGAACCGCGCCCTCGGCGTCCGCCGTGTCGGTGATGACGCCAAGTTGCACTGTCGCCACGTATCGCTTGTCGGCATTGAGCAACTCGCCCGAGAACTTGGTCGCCTCGCCGAAGCACAAGGGCAGCAAACCAGTCGCCAACGGGTCAAGGGTGCCGGTGTGCCCGGCCTTTTCTGCGTTGTAGAGCCGGCGCGCGGCTTGCAGCGCGTGGTTGGACGAGAGCCCGAGTGACTTGTCCAGCAACAACACACCGTCGAGTTTGCGGCGTGGAACTTTTCCGGCCTTTGGTTGTGCCGAGCTCACTCTTCCTGCAGCTTCTTGTCCGAGTCCACAGCCTCGTCGATCAGCTTCGAGATGCGTGCGCCCTCCTGCACCGAGGGGTCAAAGACGAAATGCAGTTCGGGAATATGATGAATACGAATCCTGCGACCCAGTTCGCGCCGCAGGAAGCTGGCGGAATGCTTGAGGCCCTGGTCTATCAGTTCGTTGGCGGCCGGGTCGGCCAGCGACGTATAGAAGACCTTGGCGTGCGCGTAGTCGGCCGTAACCTCGACGCCCGTCAGGGTGACCAGCGTCAGCTTGGGCGCGATGCGCAGGTCCTTGAGGTGGAAACGCAGCAGATCCGCCAGTTCGCGGCGGATCTGCTCTGAAACGCGGTCGGAACGCGCATAGCCGTGAGTCGAGCCGCGCTTTGTCGCCATCCCTGTCAGCCCAGCGTGCGGGCAATCTCCTGAACCTCAAACACCTCGAGTTGATCGCCCTCGTTGATGTCATTGTAGTTCTTCAGGCTCAAGCCGCACTCAAAACCTTCCTTGACCTCGCGGACGTCATCCTTGAAGCGCTTGAGCGAATCCAGTTCGCCGGTGTGTATCACCGTATTGTTGCGCAGCAGTCGCACCGAGGCATTGCGCTTGACGACGCCGGACAGCACCATGCAACCGGCGACGGCGCCGATCCTGGAAATCCGGAAGACCTGGCGAATCTCGACCAGGCCGAGAATGACTTCCCTCTTCTCCGGGGCCAGCATGCCCGACAAGGCCGCCTTCACTTCGTCCACGGCCGCATAAATGATGTTGTAGTAGCGGATATCGACGCCGAGACTCTCTGCAGCCTTGCGCGCGCCGACGTCGGCACGGGTATTGAAACCGATGACCACGGCCTTCGATGCGGCAGCCAGATTGATGTCTGACTCGCTGATGCCACCGACGCCGGCATGAACGATGGTGACCTTGACTTCGCCGGTAGACAGCTTGTTCAGGGACTGCACCAGGGCTTCCTGCGAGCCTTGCACGTCCGCCTTGATGATCAACGGCAGGGTTCTGATTTCTCCTTCGGCCATCTGCTCGAACATGTTTTCCAGCTTCGCTGCCTGCTGCTTGGCCAGTTTGACATCGCGGAACTTGCCTTGCCGGAACAGCGCGATTTCGCGCGCCTTGCGCTCGTCGAGGAGGACCATGCCTTCGTCCCCGGCTGCCGGAACATCGGTGAGGCCCTGAATCTCGACGGGAATCGAGGGGCCGGCCGATTCGACCGCCTTGCCGTTCTCGTCAAGCATGGCTCGCACGCGCCCGAAAACGGCGCCGACCAGAAGCACGTCACCGCGGCGCAGCGTGCCCGACAACACGAGAATCGTCGCCACCGGACCCTTGCCCTTGTCGAGGCGCGCCTCGATCACCAGGCCCTTGGCCGGCGCTTCCACGGGCGCCTTGAGCTCAAGCACCTCCGCCTGCAGCAGCACCTGCTCGAGCAGACTGTCGATGCCTTCGCCGGTCTTGGCCGAAACGCCGACGAAGGGGGCGTCGCCGCCGTATTCTTCCGGCACCACGCCTTCGGTAACCAGTTCCTGCTTGACGCGCTCCATGTTCGCATCGGGCTTGTCGATCTTGGTGACAGCCACGATCAGCGGCACGTTGGCCGCCTTTGCATGATGGATGGCTTCCTTGGTCTGCGGCATGACGCCGTCGTCGGCGGCCACCACCAGAATGACCAGGTCGGTCGCCTTGGCGCCACGGGCACGCATCGCCGTAAAGGCCTCGTGACCCGGCGTATCAAGGAAGGTAATCATGCCGCGCGGCGTTTCGACGTGATAGGCGCCGATGTGCTGCGTAATGCCGCCGGCTTCGCCGTGCGCGACACGGCTCTTGCGGATGTAGTCGAGCAGGGAGGTCTTGCCGTGGTCGACGTGACCCATCACGGTAACCACGGGGGCCCGCGGCAGTTGCGCCACATCCTTGTGCTCGCCTTCGTCAGCGAGGTAGGCATCCGGATCGTCGAGCTTTGCGGCGAACGCGATGTGGCCCATTTCCTCGACCACGATCATGGCGGTTTCCTGATCGAGCACCTGGTTGATGGTGACCATCGATCCCATTTTCATCAGGGTCTTGATGACTTCCGTCGCCTTGACGGTCATCTTGTGCGCAAGATCGGCAACGGAAATCGTCTCCGGAACGTGAACCTCGCGGACAATGGCCTCGACCGGCTGCTGCGCCGGTGCGTCCTCGGCATGGCCATGGCGGCCATGACGACCACCACCCTTGGAGCCCCGCCAACCCGACGTCCCGGCATCGCCGCGCGTCTTGATCGCGCGCCGCTTGGCAGCGTCGTCCTTCCACGCGTCCTTCTTCGCCGGTTTGGCCTTGCCGTCTTCCGGCTTTGCGGCAGGCTTGTGAATGGTGCCGGATACGCCGGCGGCAGCCGCGGCTTCCTTGACCTTCTTGGCTTCTGCTTCAGCGAGTTGCGCCTGCTGCGCGGCGAGACGCGCTTCCGCTTCGGCACGGGCCCGGGCTTCGCGTTCGGCCTTCTCCTTGAATTCGGCCGCCTGAATCGCGGAAAGCTTGCCCTGACGTTTCGATTCCGCCTCGCGCAGCGCACGCTGCGCCGAGTCGATCACCGACTTCGGCGCGGGCCTCGCTACCGGAGCCTCAACCGGGGCAGCAACCGCCGCGGGGGGAACTGCCGCCGGTTCGGGAACAGGCTCGGGAACCGGCGCGACGGCAACCACTTCCGGAACAGGAACGGGTTCCGGCGCGGCGACAACAACCGGTTCAACCTCAGCAACTTCGGCCGGAACTTCAGCCGCCGCTTCGGCGGCCGCCTCGGCAGCCAACTCGCTGGCATCGCGCTTGACGAATACCCGCTTTTTCCTTACTTCGACCTGAATCGTGCGTGCCTTGCCGGTGGAGTCCGAGGCGCGGATCTCGCTGGTCTGCTTGCGCGTCAGAGTGATCTTCGCTTTGGGCGCGGTTTCGCCATGCGACTTGCGCAGATAGTCCAGCAGCCGCGACTTGTCCTGCTCGGACAAGGTGTCGTTGGATGCCTGCTTGCTGACGCCGGCCTTGGCCAGTTGCTCCAGCAGCGCCGGCGCCGGCATTTTCAGCTCGGTAGCAAATTGGGAAACTGTCATCAAAGCCATGCCGTACCTCTCATTCTTCTTCGGCGAACCAGTGGGCACGCGCAACAGTTATCAGCGCCGTCGCCCGCTCGGCATCGATGCCGGTCATTTCAATCAACTCGTCGGTCGCCAGGTCCGCCAGCGACTCGCGGTCAGTAACGCCATTCTTGGCCAGCTTCGCTGCCAGGGACTTGTCCATGCCCTCTAGCGCCAGCATGTCATCGGCCACCTTTTCCAACTGCTCTTCATCGACAATGGCCTCGGTCAGCAGCATGTTGCGCGCACGATCGCGCAACTCGGTCACCGTTGCTTCGTCGAAGGCCTCGATTTCAAGCATTTCCGCGAGAGGAACGTAAGCGATTTCCTCCAGCGTCGAGAAACCTTCCTCGATCAGGATGTTTGCGACTTCTTCGTCGACGTCAAGCTTCTCCATGAACAGGGCACGGATCGAGCTGTGTTCGGTTTCGGACTTCTTCTGCGACTCTTCGATGGTCATCAGATTGATCGTCCACCCGGTCAATTCAGAGGCAAGGCGCACGTTTTGCCCGCCGCGGCCGATGGCGATGGCGAGGTTGTCCTCGTCCACCACGACGTCCATGGCGTGTCTTTCCTCGTCCACGACGATGCTCTGCACCTCGGCCGGCGCCAGCGCGCCGATCACGAACTGGGCCGGATCGGCCGACCAGAGAATGATGTCTACGCGTTCGCCCGACAGTTCATTGGTCACCGCCGTGACACGCGAACCGCGCATGCCGACGCAGGTGCCGATCGGATCGACGCGCGGGTCGTTCGACTTGACGGCGATCTTGGCACGCATGCCCGCATCGCGCGCCGCAGCCTTGATTTCGAGCAGACCGTCTTCGATCTCCGGCACTTCCAGTTCGAACAGCTTCATGATGAACTCGGGCGCCGTACGCGACAGGATCAACTGCGGACCCCTGGCCTGGCGATCGATTTTCATCAGCCAGGCGCGCACGCGGTCTCCGGGACGCAGATTTTCCTTGGGAATCATCTGGTCGCGCGGCAACAAGGCTTCGATGCGCCCGGCCTCGATGATGGCGCTGCCGCGCTCCATGCGCTTGACCGTGCCGCTGACCAGGAATTCCTTGCGATCGAGAAAGTCGTTAAGCAGCTGCTCGCGCTCGGCGTCGCGAATCTTCTGCAGGATCACCTGCTTCGCCGCCTGCGCACCGATGCGCCCGAAATCGATGGGCTCCAGCTCTTCCTCTACGAACTCGTTGAGCGCGATGTCGGGAATCTGCTGCTGCGCGGCGGTGATGCCGATCTGCTGCTCCGGATTCTCGACCATGTCGTCGGGCACCACCAGCCAGCGGCGAAAGGACTCGTATTCGCCGGTCTCGCGATCGATGTCCACGCGCACATCGGCTTCATCGTTGGTGCGCTTTTTCGTCGCAGACGCCAGCGCCAGTTCCAGCGCGCCAAAAACGATGTCCCGCGGAACATTCTTCTCGCGGGCCAGGGCATCGACCAACAGCAGCAATTCACGGCTCATGTGAGACCTCCGGCAATAATCAGAACTTCGGCACCAGGCGCGCCCGATCTATATTCTCGAGCGGGAACTGATGCAGTGTTTCATTCGTTCGCAGGCGTACCATTTCGACGCCACCTTCTTCCTGCAACCCTTCCAGCACACCGCTGAAATTGCGCTGGTTGCCCAGCGGAACACGCAGTTTTATCTGCACGTCCTGCCCGGCGAAGCGCCGGTAGTCAGCGGGTTTGACGAGCGCCCGATCGAGCCCGGGAGAAGAGACTTCCAGGCGGTCGTAGTCGACGTTCTCCACCATGAACACGCGACTGAGCTGACTGCTTACGGCCGCACAATCCTCGACGCTGATGCCGCTCTTCGATCCGGTTTCCGGCCTGTCGATGAAGACGCGCAGCAGCCGTGCGCGCGGACTGGTCTCGAATTCCACCAGTTCGTAGCCCAAGCCAACAACAGTCGTTTCAATCAAATCAAGCAGTTGCATGAAAACTCACAAACGCGTCGCACAAATAGAAAATGGGCCAAAAAGCCCATTCCTTCTCTCTCTCCCGAGAACGGTGCCAACCAAAGCAAAATATTATAACAGAGGCCCCATTTCTCCGCAAAACGAACTTTCACGGAAGGCTGACGCCAGCCTTATCGGCCTCCAGACGAAAAAAGGCCCTGTTTCGCTGCTGCAAACATCGGCGCGATGGTGCCGGCCCGCGAAGCGGAATCGCGCTGTATAAAACCCCTCCAATGGTGGGGCTGTATTCCTTGTGACCGTTGGCGTCAGACGAAATCTCCGACAACCAACGCAATGGGGTTACTCATCGGCTTCGTCGTCATCGAACCGAGTTTCGTCAGCGCCGCCCATCCCGGCGGCGGGTCCCGACGGAGCGGTCTTTTGCTCCGGGGGCAGCAGTTTCAACAACTCCGCGACCTCGCCGGGTTCCAGGTCGCGGCATTGCCCGCGCTTGAGGCGCGGTGAAAGATGCACCGGTCCGTAGCGGACGCGCATCAGGCGGCTGACCATCAGGCCCACGGCCTCGAACATGCGCCGCACCTCCCGATTGCGTCCTTCCGACAGGATCACGCGATACCATCGATTGGCACCCTCGCCGCCAGCTTCTTCGATGAGGCTGAAGCTGGCCAGGCCATCCTCGAGCTGGACTCCGCTGCGCAAGCGCTCCAGCATTTCCGGTGTCGCCTCCCCCAGGACGCGCACGGCGTATTCGCGCTGGATCTCGTAGCGCGGATGCATCATGCGGTTGGCCAGGCCGCCGTCGTTAGTGAACAGCAGCAGACCGCAGGAATTGAAATCCAGGCGGCCGATCGATATCCAGCGGCCGCTCTTCAGTCGCGGCAGCTTGGCAAATACGCTGGGACGTCCGTCGGGATCGTCCTTGGAAACGATCTCGCCCTCGGGCTTGTGATAGACCAGCACGCGCGGCAGGCGCAGGCCGAACTTCAATTGCACCAGCTTGCCATTGACGCGGATCTTGTCCTCCGGACCGACGCGCTGACCCACGTGCGCGGGTTCTCCGTTGACGCTGACGCGGCCGGCCAGGATCCACTCTTCGAGCTCGCGCCGCGAGCCGTAACCGGCATCGGCCAGCGCCTTGTGCAGCTTGGGCGGATCGATGAAGACTGCTTCGTTGCGGCGCTTTGCGTGCGCCGGCAGCGCGGAGCCGCCGCGAACCCGCGGCGCCTCGCTCTGAGCGCGTGGCGACCCTTGCGGCGGCCGGAACGGACTAGCCTTGCGCGCCGGTCGGGGCGGACTCGCCCGCTTCCCTTTCGGGGAAGTCGAGTTGTCCGGTGGCGAGGTCGACTGGCCGCTGCTCTGTCGGCTGGCCTGATCCTTCGTGCTCGGCGCCCGACTCTTCGGCCCTCGCCTGGACCGGGGAGACTTCGGGGATTGCTGATTGTCCAAGGTCCATCACCCTTTCAATTTCAGTCAACGGCGGCAGTTCGGTGAGACTGCGCAGGCCGAGGTCGTCGAGAAACTTTCGCGTAGTTGCATACAGCGCGGGTCGCCCCGGCGCATCGCGATGCCCCACGGCATCGATCCAGCCACGCCCTTCAAGGGTCTTCAGAATGTTCGGCGATACCGCCACGCCGCGGATGTCTTCGATGTCACCGCGCGTCACCGGCTGGCGATAGGCGATGATCGACAGCGTTTCCATCACCGCGCGCGAATACTTGGGCGGCTTGTCGTTCTTCAGCCGGTCGAGGTAGGACTGATACTCGGGGCGGGTCTGGAAGCGCCAGCCGGATGCCAGCTGCACCAGCTCGGCGCCGCGACCCGACCAGTCGCGGCGGAGGTCGTCCAACAGCGTGCGCCAGGTATCGTCATCGAACTCGTGGTCGAAGAGCTTCTTCAGCTCGGCCAGCGGCAGGGGCTCGGAAGCCGCAAGCAGCGCGGTTTCCAGCACGCGTTTGTAGTCTTCGGGTTTATGCAGCGGCAGCATCGGGCAGTTTCACGTAAATGGGCGCCATGGCCTCGTTCTGGGTGATCTCGATCAGCGACTCCCGCGCCAGCTCCAGCATTGCCAGAAAGCTCACCACCAGTCCCTGGGCGCCCAGCGTCAGGTCGAACAACTGGTCGAACACCACGTAGCCGCCGCCCTGCAACCGGCGCAGGATCAGGCTCATGTGTTCGCGCACGGACAGTTCCTCACGATGAATCTTGTGGTGCTGATGCACTCGGGCCTGTTTCATCAGCGACAGCCACGCCACCTGCAGGTCATGCAGGCTTACCTCCGGCTGGCGCTCGACGACCTTGTCGGCGATCCACACCGTGATCCATTCGTAGTCGCGTCCCACCTGCGGCATTTCATCGAGCTTGGCCGCCGACGCCTTCATGCGTTCGTATTCGATCAGGCGGCGCACCAGTTCGGCACGCGGGTCTTCCGGCTCGCCGTTCTCCGCCTTGGGCGGGCGCGGCAGCAGCATGCGCGACTTGATCTCGATCAGCATCGCCGCCATCAGCAGGTATTCGGCCGCGAGTTCGAGGTTGCCCTTGCGCATCGCTTCGACGTAGACCAGGTACTGCGCCGTGAGCGGCGCCATCGGTATATCGAGGACATTG
>Ga0207969_100521_pt1 | contig 17143 bp, 17 predicted proteins | sample LakWasMet25_LOW6_2_FD_183869 | JGI IMG/M metagenome (GOLD analysis project Ga0207969, IMG submission 183869) | Freshwater sediment methanotrophic microbial communities from Lake Washington under simulated oxygen tension - Sediment Metagenome... | ecosystem: Environmental > Aquatic > Freshwater >... | reverse complement strand
GTTCATTGCCGAGGGCTATACCGAGAACTTGCTGGAGCGGCTCAAGTCCTGCGAGCTTGACGTGCTGGTGCTGGCCTTGCCGATCGACGAGCCCGGCATCGTCGCCCAGCCGGTCTATGACGAGGCCTTTCGCACGCTGGTCCCCGTCGGCCATCCCTGGGCCAAACTGAAATCGCTGCGCCCCGAACAACTGCTCGACGAACCCCTGCTGATGCTGGGCGCCGGCAACTGCTTTCGCGACCAGGTACTCGATCTATGCACCCGCGCCAGTCAGGGCGAGTCGCCGCAGGTGCTGGAAGGAAGCTCGCTGGAGACCATTCGCCACATGGTTTCCTCGGGTGTCGGCGTCACCGTGATGCCCGCCAGCAGCGTCGACGGCATCCCCGCCAACGACCCTTTGCTGCGCGTCAAGCGCTTCACCGATCCGACGCCGACGCGGCGCGTCGGGCTCGTCTGGCGCTCCAGTTTTCCGCGCCACAAGGCCATCGATCTGATGCGCCAGGCGCTGCTCGACTGCCACTTGCCGGGAACCCGCACCGCTGCCTGATAGCCGATGCCTATCGGCTCGGTCAAAAAATACAATTAGAACTTGTCGGGTCTCTCGGCTAAAGTTTGTGCAGGTCCACGGGCTTCAACGCTCCGTGACTTGGGGCCGTGCGTAAGCTCGGCGCCGCCAACCCAACCCAGAGGAGACTCACCATGCAACTCAAGGGATCCAAAACCGAAGAAAACCTGAAAGCCGCGTTTGCCGGCGAATCGCAGGCTAACCGCCGCTATCTGTATTTCGCGAACAAGGCCGACATCGAAGGCTACAACGATGTCTCCGCCGTGTTCCGCTCCACGGCTGAAGGCGAGACGGGCCACGCCCACGGCCACCTCGAGTACCTCGAAACCTGTGGCGACCCGGCCACCGGCCTGCCCTTCGGCGAAACCGCCGCCAACCTGAAGACCGCGATTGCAGGCGAGACGCACGAGTACACCGACATGTACCCGGGCATGGCCAAGGCCGCGCGCGACGAAGGTTTCGCCGAAATTGCCGACTGGTTCGAGACGCTGGCCAAGGCCGAGCGTTCGCACGCCAACAAGTTCCAGAGGACGCTGGACAGCCTGAACGGCTGATAGCTGCACGGCGCGCGGCGATGCATCGGCATCGCCGTGTCGCCGGCGCCGACTTTCAAGGGCAAGGGAAACATCATGCGCGAAGGCAATCTGCAAGCTCCGACCCGACATCCGATCGACTGGAAGAATCCCGACTTCTACGACGAATCCCTGTGCGAGAAAGAGCTCGAGCGAATCTTCGACATATGCCACGGCTGCCGTCGCTGCGTGTCGCTGTGCAATGCCTTTCCGACCTTGTTCGACCTGATCGACGAGGCGGGCGATCTCGAAACCGCCGGCGTACCGAAGGAGAAATTCTGGAAGGTCGTCGACCAGTGCTATCTGTGCGACGTCTGCTACATGACGAAGTGCCCCTACGTTCCGCCGCACGAGTGGAACCTCGATTTCCCGCACACCATGCTGCGCGCCAAGGCGATCCAGTACAAGACCGGGAAAATGAAATTCCGCGACAAGCTGTTGACCTCGACCGAGATGATGGGCACCTTTGCCTCGATTCCGATCGTGGTGCACGCGGTGAATGCCGCGAACAGGAATGGCCTGGCCCGCGGCGTGATGCAAAAGGTGCTGGGCGTCCATCCGGCCCGCGAGCTGCCCGAGTACGACAGCGCCAATTTCCGCGCTACGGCGACGCCGAGCTACAACTACCCGGTGAAGGACGGCGCCAGGAGCCCCGGCAAGGTGGCGGTGTTTTCCACCTGCTACGTCAATTACAACGAGCCCGGTCTCGGCCACGATTTGCTCAAGCTGCTCGACCACAACGAAATTCCCTACGTCGTGGTGCAGGGCGAAACCTGCTGCGGCATGCCGAAGCTCGAGCTCGGCAATCTCGGCGCAGTGGAGACGTACAAGGAGCGCAACATTCCGCTCATGTACGACCTCGCGCAGCAAGGCTACGCCATCGTGACGCCGGTGCCTTCCTGCACCCTGATGTTCAAGAGCGAAATTCCCCTGCTGTTTGCCGACGATGCACGCTGCAAGGCGGTGTCGGAGGCGATGTACGACCCCTTCGAGTATTTCGTGCTGCGCAACAAGGACGGCCTGCTGAAGACGGACTTCAAGGTGCCTCTGGGCAAGGTCTCGTATCACATCCCCTGCCACTCGCGGGTGCAGAACGTCGGCCGCAAGACCGAGGAAATGCTCAAGATGACCGGGGCGACGGTGAACACGGTGGAGCGCTGTTCCGGCCACGACGGTACCTGGGGCGTCAAGGAGGAGTACTACGAATTGTCGATGAAAATCGGCAAGCCGGTGTTCAAGGCCATGGCCAGGGACGAGCCGGACTACATCAGTTCCGACTGTGCCATCGCCGGACGGCACATCCTGCAGGGCATGAACGAGGCCGGCGATTCCGCAAACTCGGGCCGCAAGGAAAAGCAGCATCCGCTGACCCTGCTGCGGATCGCATATGGACTGGAATGAAATGGAAACCGCAATGACGATTACCCGCGACTCACTGATGACCCTCGAAGCCTATGCAAAGGTCCGCCCGGCCATGCGCGCCGAAGTCATGGAACAGAAGAAGCTGCGCCGCGTCTTTCTCGGCGAGCATCTGCTGCTGATTTTCGAAAACGAACTGATGATCCGCTACCAGATCCAGGAAATGCTGCGTGTCGAAAAGATCTTCGAAGAAGACGACATCCGGCACGAACTCGAGTCCTATGTGCCGCTGGTGCCGACCGGCAGCAACTTCAAGGTCACGCTGCAGATCGAATACGCCGAGGAGGACGAGCGCCGCCGCATGCTCGCCTTGCTCAAGGGTGTCGAGGACCGCATCTGGGTCCGCGTCGAGGGTTTCGATCCGGTGTTCGCGGTGGCCGACGAGGATCTGGAACGCGAAACTGCGGAAAAGACCTCCGCCGTCCACTTCCTGCGCTTCGAGTTGAACCCGGCCATGGTTGCTGCCGCCAAACGCGGCGCGGCACTGTCCGCCGGCGTCGATCACCCGCACTACACGGCCTCCACCGGGCCGCTGGCCGAGCCCGTGCGCGCTTCGCTGGCGGCCGATTTGGCCTGACTTTGGCTTGGGTTGACGCGGATCAACTGATTCCGGCGAGGGCTCAACTACACTGCCCGCCTGCTTTTATGGGGGCGGTACGTGGCAGCAAAACCTCAATTGGTGTGTCCGGCCGGCAGTCTGGCGGCGCTCAAGGCGGCCGTCGATAACGGCGCCGACGACGTCTATCTCGGCTTTCGCAACGACACCAACGCGCGCAACTTCGCCGGGCTCAATTTCGACGACAAGAGCCTCGCCGAAGGCGTTCGCTACGCGCATCAGCGCGGCCGCAAGGTGCTGGCCGCGATCAATACCTATGCCCAGGCCGGGCGTTTCGCCGACTGGACGGCGTCGGTCGACAAGGCCGCCGAACTCGGTATCGACGCGGTGATCATCGCCGACCCGGCGGTGCTCGACTACGCCACGAAGACGCACCCCGGCTTGCGCCGCCACCTGTCGGTGCAGGCGTCGGCCACCAGTTACGAAGCCATCAATTTCTGCCGCGAGAAATTCGGCATCCAGCGCGCCGTCCTGCCGCGCGTACTGACGCTGGCACAGGTGGAGAACGTGATCCGCAACACCGAAGTGGAAATCGAGGTGTTCGGCTTCGGCAGCCTGTGCGTGATGAACGAAGGCCGTTGCTGGTTGTCTTCCTACGCCACGGGCGAGTCGCCCAACACTGTTGGCGCCTGCTCGCCGGCCAAGTATGTGCAGTGGGAAAAGAAGCCAGACGAAATGGACGTGCGCTTGAACGGCATCCTCATCGACCGCTACGGAAATGACGAGAACGCCGGTTATCCGACCATCTGCAAGGGCCGCTTCGAAGTCGCCGGCGAGACCTACTACGCGATGGAAGAGCCGGCCAGCCTCAACGTTCTGGAAATGCTGCCGGAGATCATCAGGATCGGCGTCGCCGCGATCAAGGTGGAAGGTCGCCAACGCAGCCCCACCTACGTCGCTCAAGTCACCCGCAACCTGCGCCAGGCGCTCGATGCCGCGGTCGCGGCGCCCGAACGATTCAGCGTCAAGCCGGCCTGGGCTGCCGAACTGGGCAAGGTTTCGGAAGGCTCACAGATCACGCTGGGCGCCTACAACCGGCCATGGCGATGATGCAGATCACATTGGGACCCCTGCTGTATTTCTGGCCGAAGGCCGAGGTCATGGAGTTCTATGCCCAGGCTGCGCAGCATCCCGCGATCGACCGCATCTATCTGGGCGAAGCCGTCTGTTCGCGCCGCCAGCAGTTGCGCACGTCCGACTGGATCGGCCTGGCGAAGGATCTGCGCGACGCCGGCAAGGAAGTCGTGCTCACGGCGCAGGCGCTGCTCGAATCCGAAAGCGACCTCAAGGCCTTGCGCCGGTTGATCAGCGAAGCCGGCGGCATGATCGAAGCCAACGATCTGGGCGCGGTGAAGATCGCCTGTGACCAGGGTCTGGGCTTCGTCGCCGGGCCGCACCTCAACATCTACAACGAGCACACGCTGGCCTTCTTCGCCGCGCAGGGCGCGAAGCGCTGGCTGCCGCCGCTGGAAGTTGCCGGCAAGGTGATCGAGGATTTGCACAGGACCCGGCCGGCCGGCATGGAAACCGAGGTGTTCGCCTTCGGCAAGCTGCCGCTGGCATTTTCGGCACGCTGCTTCACCGCGCGTCACTACGGGCTCAACAAGGACGATTGCCAGTTCAAGTGCCTCGACCATCCGGAAGGCATGCTGGTGAACACCCGCGAAGGCCAGCACTTCCTGACCCTGAACGGCATCCAGACCATGTCGGCGCAAACCTTCAGCCTGCTGGCGCAGATGCCGGAGCTGCTGGAACAGGGCATCGACGCCGTGCGCATCAGCCCGCAACCGGCGCATACTTTCGAAATTCTCGAGGCCTTCGACAGGGCGCGCAGCGGCGAAGCAGCCGGGGATGACGCAGCCTGGGCGCCGGACGGCCTGGTCAATGGCTTCTGGTTCGGCCGCGCCGGCATCGTGCAGCAGGCCGCCTGAATGGATTTGCAATGACAACTCGATTCAAGCTTCCGTTGATTCCCGCCTTCACCCTGCCGCCTCTGGTGGCGCGTGTGGGAGCGCGCCTGCCGCAATGGCCGCACGCGGTGAACCTGGTGCTGGCCTTGAATGCCGCGCGCAGGCTCGGCGTGCTGCCCGAAGAGACCTTGCAGGAACTCGAGGGCCGCCAGTTTCGCGTCACCGTCCTGGACACCGGCATGGTGGTCGACTTCGCCTATCGCCAGGGTGCGTTCCGGCCGGTCTTCATCTTGGTGGGCACGCCCGACCTGCACTTCACGGCACGCCTGTCGGCCTTCCTGCAGATGGTCAGCCGGCAGGAAGACCCGGATACGCTGTTCTTCAATCGCACCCTGACCATCGAGGGCGATACCGAACTGGGCCTGCGGGTCAAGAACATGCTCGACGCCCTCGAGTGGCCGCGCCTGTCATGGCAGGGCATGCGCCCGACCTTCCTCAAGAGCTGAATCCCGCGCCGCGGCATGCGCATGGACGGGCGCGATAGCCCGTTGCTATCGACTGCATTGCAATATCTCATTGGATCGGCTCGCCGGAAGTCCCTAATATGGCCGGCCCGAACCCCAATCAGAGAAAAAAATGAAGCAGTGGCAATGTATTGTCTGCGGTTGGATTTATGACGAGGCCGCCGGCGACGCCGAACACGGCCTCGCTCCCGGCACGCGCTGGGCCGACGTTCCCGAGAGTTTTGTCTGCCCCGAGTGCGGCGTCGCGAAGAACGACTTTGTCATGGTAGAAATCTGAGGCGCATGAGTCGGCGCCGACGGCACGGCGAAAGAAATTCAGGGCATCGCGGGCGGGCTGTGTTACAGTCCGCCCCGCTTCACCTCCTCAGCGACCGCGCCCCAGTCTGCCGGTCGTGCCTGAATGGCGACATCAAGTCCCCTCGAAGGTTACACCCCATAGAAGTTTCCGCCCAGATTGGCCTGCAGGTTTGCGGGGGTCGGCTTCAGAGGTAATCAACATGCAGTTCTCCGAACTCGGCCTGTCGGCCGAGCTCCTGCGCGCCATTGGCGAGCAGGGCTACACTACGCCCACCCCTGTTCAGCAACAGGCCATCCCCCACATTCTCGCCGGCCGCGATCTCGAAGCCCTGGCCCAGACCGGCACCGGCAAAACCGCTGCCTTCGTGCTGCCGATCCTGCAGCGCCTGACCAACCCGCTCGTAAGCCCCTTGCAAAAGGTCACCCACACCGCACCGCGCGTGCTGGTGCTGGTGCCGACCCGCGAACTCGCGGCGCAGGTACTCGAAAGCGTCCGCACCTACGGCGCCCACACCGGCCTGCGCAGCCTCGCCGTATTTGGCGGCGTCGGCATCAACCCGCAGATCCAAACCATGCGTCGCGGCATCGACATCCTGGTCGCCACGCCCGGCCGCCTGCTCGACCACCTCGGCCAGCGCACCGTCGATCTGTCGAAGGTGCAGACCCTGGTGCTCGACGAAGCCGACCGCATGTTCGACATGGGCTTCATCCGCGACATCCGTCGCATCATCGAGCGTCTGCCGAAAGAACGGCAGAACCTGATGTTCTCGGCCACCTTCGCCGCCGAAGTGCGCGAACTCGCGCACACCGTGCTGAGGAATCCGGCCATGGTCGAGGTCGCGCGCCGCAATGCGCCGGCCGAGCTCGTGACGCACACGGTGATCAAGGTCGATCAGGACAAGAAGCGCGACCTGCTGCTGCACCTCTTCGCCGCCCACGGCTGGCATCAGGTGCTGGTCTTCTGCCGCACCAAGCATGGCTCCGACGCGCTGGCCAAGAAGCTGGAGCAGGCCGGCGTGCGCACCGCGGCCCTGCACGGCAACAAGTCGCAGAATGCCCGCACCCGCGCCCTGGCCGACTTCAAGTCCGGCAAGCTCGCGGCGCTGGTGGCGACCGACATCGCCGCACGCGGCCTCGACATCGACTCGCTGCCGCGCGTGGTGAATTTCGAACTGCCCAACGTGCCCGAGGATTACATTCACCGCATCGGCCGCACCGGCCGCGCCGGCGCCAGCGGCGAAGCCTTGTCGCTGGTAAGCAGCGACGAGCGCATCCAGTTGCGCGACATCGAGCGCCTGCTGAAGCGCGAGATCGAGACTTCCGTGATGCCCGGCTTCGAGCCGCAGCACACCCATGCCGTGCCGCGTCCCGCTGCCGGCCGTCCGCCGGCGCACAAGCCCGCCCAGGCCCGCACGCGCAGCGGCACCGGTGATCGCAGCGGCGCACCGCGCTCGCCGCGTCCCGCCCGCTCGGGAGACGGCGCCGCCAAGCCCGCGAGTCACCACAGCGGACAGCGCCATCGCTGAGATCGCCGTCAGTCGATAACAAACAACAAGGCCCCTCACGGGGCCTTGTTGTTTTGTGGCGCGGCTTTCCGACCTTGCCGGCTTCAGAACGACGACCCCGGCTGCTTGAGGAATTCGATTTCCTCGGGCGTCGAGGTACGGCCAAGGATGGCATTGCGATGGGGAAAACGTCCGAAGCGGGCGATCACCTCGCGATGCCGCAGGGCATAGTCACAGGCGCCGTCGAAAGTCTCGTTCTGCATTTCGCGGCGCAGGCCGGCGAACAGCGCGACCGAGCGCTCCTGATCGAGCAGCGACTCCCTGTGTTCGAAGGGGAGGTAGGCAAACCAGCGCTGGCAGGGCGAGAGGTTCTTGTCGCGACCGGCGGCGACCAGGGTTTCGGCCAGTCGATGGGCCTGCGCATCACCGGCAAAGGCGCGCGGCGTGCCGCGGAAGATATTGCGGGTGAATTGGTCGAGCAGCAGGATGCGCGCCAGCACTTCCTCGTCGGACCCATCGTCGCGGGTGCTGCGCAACGCGGCTTCGACCTCCGCGCCAAAGCGTTCGCGAATGGCGGCATCGAAGGCATCATCCTTGCGGAACCACTCGGGGCGCGCTTGCCCATGAGCGGGATGGTTCGGCGGCAGGAACCAGAAGTCGAGAACGGCGCGGGTGACGTGCGCCGCGTGCATCATTCGGCCTTCTTGGCTACCGGTTTTTTGGCCGCGGCCCTGGTTGCCGGTTTCTTTGCTGCGGGCTTTTTGGCCGCGGTTTTCTTAGCGGGCGCTTTTTTCACCGCCGGCTTCTTGGCCACGGGCTCTTTTGCCGTATCGCCAGCGCCGAGCTTTGGCGCGGACTTGGCGGCGGACTTGGCGGCGGGCTTTGCCCCGGCTTTGGGCGCTCCTTTTGGGTTCCTGGGTTCGAATTCGAAGCCGACCTTGCCGGTGGCCGGATCGCGCACCAGATAAGCAGAGAACTTGCGCCGCGTCTTGTTGGAGATGAAACCCTTGAGCAGGTCGGTCTTGCCGGTGGCCAGCAGTTTCTGCATGTCGGCGCGGGCGACTTCCTGTTGCAGGATTATCTTGCCGGAACGGAAATCGCAGGTCTTCCCCGGGCCCACGGCTTTTTCGCAGACATAGGCCATGCCGTGCTCGAAGACGCGGCCGCCGCATTTGGGGCAGGCGCCAAGCGCTTCCTGGGTCGAGAAATCGACTTCCTCGGCATCGGCCTCGGCGTCCGACTGGCCGAAATCGAACTCCGGCGTATGGTCTTCCTTGAGCTTGATCATGGCCGCGAAGGGGCGGCCCATCTTGCTGCGGAAACCCTGCAGCGGACCGATCACGCGCTTGGTGAGCAGTTCGTCCATTTCCTCCGGCTCCCATTGCCGGCCGGCGACAATCTTCCACAGACTGTAGTCGCAGGACTTGCACTGGAACTTCTTGTAGTTCTCCTGGATCACGCCGCCGCAGCGCGGGCAGGGCGTCTTCAGTGTCGAGAAGGCGGCTTCGGGCAGTTCGCCGGTCTTGATGCGCTCGACCATCTCGCGGGTCTTGTCCACGATGTGGCTCATGAACTCATCGCGCTGCAGGCGGCCGTGCTCCATTTCCTTGAGCTTGTATTCCCACTCGCCGGTCAGTTCGGGCGAGCGGATTTCGTCGACGCCGAGGTTCTCCAGCGCGAACAGCAGCGAAAATGCCTTTGCCGTCGGCTGCAGTTCGCGGCCGTTGCGATGCAGGTATTCCTCGGCCAGCAGGCCCTCGATGGTGGCGGCGCGGGTTGCCGGCGTGCCGAGGCCGCGCTCTGCCATGGCTTCGCGCAGTTCCTCGTCCTCGATCAGCTTGCCGGCGCCTTCCATCGCGGTCAGCAGCGTGGCTTCCGTGAAGCGCGGCGGCGGCTGCGTCGCCTTGGCCTTGACCTCGACATCCTTGGCCCAGACGCGTTCGTTCTTTTCCAGCGGCGGCAGGTTGAGGTTCTCGCCGGCTTCCTCGCGGGTCTCCTGCGATTCCTTGCCATACACGGCGAGCCAACCCGGTGTTACCAGCACCTTGCCTTCGGTCTTGAAGGCTTCCTGCTCGATGCGGGTGATGCGGGTGGTGATGTTGTATTCGGCGGACGGATAGAAGATGGCGAGGAAGCGCTTGGTGACCAGGTCGTAGATCTTCTGTTCCGGTTCGGACAGGTTCTTCGGTGCGGCGCCGGTGGGGATGATGGCGAAGTGATCCGAAACCTTGGCATTGTTGAAAATGCGCTTGTTCGGATGCACCCAGCCATTCTTGATGATCGCGCCGGCGAAGGGCGCGTAGGGCGTGCCCGCCATGTTGGCGAGGGTTTCCTTGACCGTGCCGATGTAGTCCTCGGGCAGGTGGCGGCTGTCGGTCCGCGGGTAGGTCAGCGCCTTGTGCTTTTCGTACAGTGCCTGGGCCAGCCCCAGCGTATTCTTGGCGCTGAAACCGAAGCGGCCGTTGGCCTCGCGCTGCAGCGAGGTGAGGTCGTAGAGCATCGGACAGGCTTCGGTCTTGGGCTTGCTTTCCTCTTCAACCGTGCCGTGCTGGCCAAGGCACTTTTTGCGCAGGGCATCGGCCCTGGCCTTGTCCCAGAGTCGCTCGGCACGGGCATGCTCGTCTGCAGCCTTCTTGAACTTTTCGTCGAACCACCGGCCGCGGTAAGTGCCGGCGAGGCACTGGAACTCTCCCTCGACTTCCCAGTAGTCGCGCGAGACGAAGGACCGGATGCGGCTTTCGCGTTCGACCATGATCGCCAGCGTCGGTGTCTGCACGCGACCCACCGGCGTCTTGTAGAAGCCGCCTTCCTTCGAGTTGAAGGCGGTCATGGCGCGCGTGCCGTTGATGCCGATCAGCCAGTCGGCTTCCGAACGGCAGCGCGCGGCGTCGGCCAGCGGCAGCATTTCCTGGTCGGTGCGCAGATGGGCGAAGCCGTCCCGGATCGCCGTGGCGGTCATCGACTGCAGCCAGAGGCGGCGGACGGGTTTTTGCTTGGCGCCCAGGGCGTGCTGCGCGACGTAGCGGAAAATCAGTTCGCCTTCGCGCCCCGCGTCGCAGGCATTGACCAGGCCGGTGACGTCCTTGCGCTTGATCAGGCGGGTCAGCAGGCGCAGGCGCTCCTGCGTTCTCTCGATGGGATTCAACGCGAAGTGCGGCGGGATCATCGGCAGGTGGGCGAAACTCCACTTGCCACGCTTGACGTCGTATTCCTCCGGCACGCTCAGTTCGAGCAAATGGCCGATGGCCGAGGACAACACATAGTCCTCGCTCTCGAAATAGTCGCCGGTCTTGGTAAAGCCGCCCAGCGCCTTGGCAATGTCCTGGGCGACGGAGGGTTTCTCGGCGATGATCAGTTGCTTTGTCATTGTTTGTTTGGGCAATACCGGGAGCAATACCGGGTCAGGAGCGGCGCATCATAAGCGCGCCTCTCTCAATTACGCAAGCGGGGCTCAATTCAGCAGGATACGCGCGACGTCGTCGCCGGCGCCGAAATCCTCGTCCTCGCTATCCTCGGCGAGGAGCTCCTCGAGGATCAGTGCGTCGACTTCGTGGCGGTAGCGCCAGATCACGGCGAGCACGATCACCTTGAGCCGGTCGAGGCTGACTTCGGCGTCCGGCAAGGCCAGGGCGCGCTCGATGATGGCTTCGCGCAGCGGAGCATCGACGGCATCGTGCTGTTCCAGAAAGCTGATGAAGCCGCGGCAGGTGGCCGAGAGCCGCTCCTGTTCTTCCTCGTCGTAGATTCTTATGGAGCTGGCCAGCGCCGGGCTGCGGCAACGGCTGCCCTCCTCGCCGGCGAGGCCGTCGAGCCAGGAAAGCGCCGCGGTGATGTCGTCGCTGCCGAAACCCGCCGCCGACAGCTTTTTGGCCAGCACCGCAGGTTCCGGGCAGGCATCGGGCAGGTAGTTTTCGAAGAGGTAAACGAGGATATCTATCATGATGATTAGTGGAGTCTCTGGTAGAGGCCGCCGGGCAATTGGGCCACACGACCGGCGAGCTCCATGGGCAGGAGCATGGCAAGAAGGTCGGCAGGCGTCAAGCCGCTGCGTGCGGAAAGCGTGTCGAGCGAGCAGGGGGCATCGCCTAGAAGAGCGAGCACTTGCTGTTCGCTATCATTCGACACCGCAGGCACCTTGCCAAGGGCTGTGCCTGTGGTAGGGGACGCTTCCCAGCGCAATTCTTCGAGGATGTCCTGTGCCGATTCGACCAGCTTTGCGCCCTGGCGAATCAGCTGATGGCAACCGCGCGACAGCGGCGAGTGGATCGAACCCGGAATCGCAAACACCTCGCGCCCGGATTCTGCGGCCAGCCGGGCAGTGATCAGGGACCCGCTGCGCAGCGCCGCTTCGACCACCAGGCAGCCCAGCCCGAGGCCGGCGATGATGCGGTTGCGACGCGGGAAGTTCGAGCCCAATGCCGGCGTGCCGAGCGGGAACTCGCTGAGGACGACGCCCTTTTCCGCGATGGCGCGGGCCAGGGCCTCGTTTCGTGCCGGATAGAGGCGGTCGGCGCCGGTGCCGATCACCGCCACGGTGCCCGCCGCCGTCGCCAGCGCGCCGCGATGGGCGGCCGCGTCGATGCCCAGCGCCAGGCCGCTGACGATGGTCAGCCCGGCATTGCCCAGCGCTTGCGCGAAGGCCTCCGCATCGCGCGCGCCCTGCGCAGTCGCGTTGCGGCTGCCGACTATGGCCAGCATCGGTCGATTGAGTCTTGCGACGTCGCCCTTGGCGTAGAGCAGCACCGGCGGGTCGTCCGCACTCAGCAGGCTTTGCGGGTAGTCGGTATCGGCCAGGGTCAGCAGCCGATTGCCGGGCTGGGTCGCCCAGTCCAGTGCCGCTTCGATCTCTGCTGTGCATTCGTGGCTCAGTAGACGCTCGGCCAGCGCCGGGTCGATGATGGCGGAAAGGGCCAGCGGCCCCGCTTCGAAGATCGCCTGCGGCAACCCGAAAGCCTTGAGCAGCGCGCGCCGGGCTTCGCTCCCGACGCCGGGTATCAGCGTGAGACGGAGCCAGGAAGCGAGTTCGAGGCGGTCCGCCGTCATGGTTAACGCGACACGACTCGTTCGGAGCGACGGGTGATTGTCGAGCGAAGCGAGCTGAAAAGTAGCCCCGCCCTGGGGCGGGGACGGGGGTGGGGGGTCATCAATTCGCCTTTTGCGTGTTTCATTTGCGGTGGGTGCTGCCACCGCGGAATGAGCGTTAAGGAGTGCGCACGGTGTCGCCGACCACTACCGGGTGCGTCGCGTTCATCACCAGGGCGTAGGAGACGCGGTCGAACACGCGAAAGACGAACAGCAGGCCGTTGCGGGCGTCAGGCAACTGATAGTTTGTCTTTGTGCCATCGTAGCGGTTGCTGACTTCTGCGCCGGCCAGATCTGCCGCCAGCACGTGGCCGGGTTCCAGTCCGTCGGCCTTGCCGCGATTGAGGGTGATGACCGACAGCGGGCCGCCGAAGTTAACCCCGCTGTATATGGAGAGCACTTTGGCCTGGATCATCTTGGCCGGTGGATGCGGAATGTAATTCACCACGTCCTGGCGCGGCGCGGCCAGCAGACGGTCGTCACGGGCAATCTCCTGCTTCGAGGTGAGCACCAGGAAGCTTGACGGGTTGCCTCCCTGGGTCATGCGCGCGGTACCGAGAAATACCGCTTCGTGCCCAAGTGTCTCCTTCGTGTCGGGGTCGAGCAGCGGCTTGCCGGGACGGTAGATCTGCCAGATCTTGTTCCGGGTGGTGACTTCGGTGGTGTAGACGGTGTCGCCAGCGCCGGCGATCACGCGGTCGCTCTGCAGGGCCACCACGCGCGGCGCGGCGGCGAGTCCGTCGACGTCGAGCACCCGCGGCTCGCTGAGGAAGGGCTCGATGACTTGCGGCTCGATGGACGGGATGCCCTTTTGCAGCGGCTCGACATACTCGCGGCGCGGTACGGTCACAGTGGCCAGCTTGAGGCGGGGCTGGGCGCCGCTCCTGTCGAGCACGATGACCTGGCCCGGGTAGATGCGGTGCGGGTTCTTGACTTCTTCCGCGTTCATCTTCCACAGCTCGCCCCAGCGGTAGGGATCCTTGAGGAACTTGGACGAGATTCCCCACAGGGTATCGCCGGCCGTGACGATATGGCGGTCGGGCGCGCCGTCGGCCAGCTCCAGCGGCTTGGCCCCCTGGGCGACTGCCAGGGTGGTTGAAATGGTGATGAGCAGCGCAGATATAATGCGACGCATGGCGTGATCTCCTGGCCGAGTGTCTATGTGGATGGCGAACCACCCGAGTATCCGCCGATTCTGCCCGACAATTCCCCCAGCATCAATTCTTTCAAGAGCGGTTTCATGGCCCTATTGCCGATTTTGCGTTACCCAGATTCGCGGCTGCACAAGAAGGCCGCTCCCGTCACCGAGGTCGATGCGCGCATCCGCCAGCTTGCCGCCGACATGGCCGAAACCATGTATGCCGCGCCCGGCATCGGTCTCGCTGCCTCGCAGGTGGACCAGCATGTGCGCCTGATCGTGATCGACATTTCGGAAGACAGGTCGCAGCTGCAAACGTTCATCAATCCCGAGCTGCTGGAAAAATCCGGCGAATGCGAAGGCGAGGAAGGCTGTTTGTCCGTGCCCGGCATCTACGAGACGGTGAAGCGCGCCAGCCATGTCAGGGTGCGTGCTCTGGGACTGGATGGCAAGCCCTTCGAACTCGAGGCCGACGACCTGCTCGCGGTATGCATCCAGCACGAAATGGACCACCTGGAAGGCAAGGTCTTCGTCGAATACCTCTCCCGCCTGAAGCAGGCGCGGATCAAGAGCAAGCTGGTCAAGCAGGCGCGCGAGACGTTCTAGAGCCCATTTCAGTGAAAATAATATTTGCCGGCACGCCGGACTTTGCCGCGCACGCGCTGGATGCGCTGATTGCCGCCGGACACCAGGTCGTGCTGGTGTTGACCCAGCCCGATCGTCCTGCCGGGCGCGGCATGGTGCTGCAGGCTTCGGCCGTCAAGAAAGTGGCGCTGGCGCACGGCATCCCGCTGTTCCAGCCCGAGCGGCTCAAGGATCCGGCAACGCATGAGCCGATCCGCGCCGCCTGCGCCGATCGCGGAGCGGAAATCATGGTGGTGGCCGCGTATGGCCTGATCCTGCCGCAGGCGGTGCTCGACCTGCCGCGTCGCGGCTGCATCAACATTCACGCCTCCTTGCTGCCGCGCTGGCGCGGCGCGGCGCCGATCCATCGCGCCATCGAGGCGGGCGACGCGCAAAGCGGAATCACGATCATGAAGATGGAAGCCGGGCTGGACACCGGCCCGATGCTGCTCGCGGAGGCCATCGATATCGATGCACAGGACACCACCGGCAGCCTCCACGACCGTCTCGCCGGGCTCGGCGGCAAGCTCGTGGTGGAGGCGCTGGCGCGGTTCGATCAGCTGGCCCCCGTGCCGCAGCCCGAGGCCGGCGTGAGCTACGCGGCGAAAATCGACAAGGCCGAAGCCAGGCTGGACTGGAACCAGCCGGCAGTAGTCCTTGCGCGCAAACTGCGCGCCTTCAATCCTTTTCCCGGCGCTGTGGCGACGCTGGCCGGCGAGCCGGTCAAGGTATGGCGCGGCAACGAGGTCGCGGCAAGCGGCCGGCCCGGCCAGGTCCTCGCAGCCGATGCCGGTGGCATCGTGGTGGCCTGCGGCGAAGGCGCTCTGCGCCTCACCGAACTGCAAAAGTCCGGCGGCCGCCGTCTCGCCAGCGCCGACTTTCTGCACGGCACTCCCCTGCGCCCGGATTGACCGGCCCCGATCGCCAGCACGTCAGCGAGCGATCGGCTGCGGCGGCAGGGCTTCGCTCTCTTCCTGCCGGATGAGCCAGGTCCTTTCCGACTTTATCAGCGTCAGGGTCTTGAGTGCGGTTTCGCGGCGCCTGTCGGCGCGGTACTCCTGTACGAAGCGCGCCCTTGCCACGTCGCCGTCGACGGTGATTGCCAGATCGCGAATCTGGATGTCGATCCGCGTTTTGCCCGCGATGCGCGTCCGCCTTTGGCGTTCCCACTTCTGCCGGGATTCGCCATGCGGCGGTTGGAAGTCGGGGGCGTAGGCAGCGAGATAGCGATCGACGTCCCGCAGCGACCATGCGTCGGCCCAGCGCTCGATCGCCACCGCCAGCTGGACGCTGACGGACTGCGTTGCGTCCGGCACAGGTGCCTCGGTTGCGCTCGCGGCCGGGGCGGACGCCGGCGCCACCGCCGGAGCGGCTTCCGGCTTTTCCTGCATTAGCGGTTTGCCGTCCGCGTCTAGCTCCACCGTGATGGGAGGGGGCGGCGCAAGGGTGATGCACAGCGGCATCCTTGCATCGCTCATTTGCATCCCGTCCAGCTTTCGTGCCGCCGGGCCGTGTCCCAGCGCAGCTGCGCGCTGGAACAGGGCAGCCGCCTGGCGGTCGTCGCGCTCGACGCCGTCGCCCTCGGCGTACATCCAGCCGAGCCGGTAGGCGGCGTCGGCATTGCCCAGGTGGGCGGCGGCACAATACATTTCGGCTGCCCGCCCGGGATTCCTGGCGACCCCGTCACCCTGCTCGTAGCGCAGCGCCGCGGCAATCGCCGGATCGTCGCTCTGCGACGGAGGTGCGGGTTCGCCGGCCAGCACGGGCAGCGCCAGCAGCGTCGCGAGCAGCGCCGTGAAGCCTGTCTGCCGCTGCATCGACCGCCGCGGCCGCGCGGCCTCATACCCCCACATAGCGTCCCTCCTTGTGATTGACGGCGATGACCAGATTGAGTGCCACGGCGCCCACGATCGAAAGGCCGACGCTGAGCGGATCGCGCACCAGCAGTGCGGCGCCGACGATGACGCAGTCGGCCGCCATCTGCACCTTGCCGGCCGGCCAGCCCTTGCGCTTCTGCAGATAGATTGCCAGCACGCCCAGCCCGCCCAGGCTCGCCTTGTGCCGGATCAGGATCAGCAGGCCGACGCCGATCAGGAAGCCGCCCATGACGGCGGCAAACAGCGCGTTTACGCTCTGGATCGAAATCAGCGCCGGCAACGTCTCGGTATAAATCGCCAGCAGGGTCACGGCAACGAAGGTCTTGACCGCGAACTCCCAGCCCATGGCGCGAATGGCGAACACGTAGAAGGGCAGGTTGACCGCGAACAGCACGGCACCCATCGGCCAGCCGCCGGCATAGTGGATCAGGAACGCGAGACCGACCGTGCCGCCTGTGAGCAAGCCGGCCTGCCGGAACAGCAGCACGGCGAAGGCGACGAACAGCGGCGCGACCAGCAGGGCCTGGACATCTTCCGACAGGCTGTGGGGAATCTCGGTGGCGGGAGTCATGGGGGCAGGCGCAGGAGACGGACGGCCGAAGTGTAGCGGACGCGATTGTTCGTGCGTCAGCCGGTGCGGCGGCGGGCAGGCTGGTATTCTTGGCCGATGCATATGCTCCCTCCCCTGGCCGAGGCCTTGCACGCGGCGGCCGGCCTCATCGCCGCGGTGCTCGCCGGGCGCAATTTCGATACGGTTCTGGCGCGCGCCGGCCTGCCCGGGCCGGTTCGCGCCGCAACCATGGACTTGGCCTATTCGACCCTGCGCGCCTACGGTCGCGGCGACTTCCTGCTCGGCCGGCTGCTCGAACGTCCGACCAAGGACCAGGCGGCGCGCGGCCTTCTGCTGGTCGCGCTGGCGCGCCTCGAGGCGCGGCCGGAGGAAGCCCATACCACGGTGGACCAGGCCGTGACCGCCGCGGCGAGGTTGGCCAGGGGTCAGTACAAGGGACTGGT
>Ga0207969_100519_pt1 | contig 17162 bp, 15 predicted proteins | sample LakWasMet25_LOW6_2_FD_183869 | JGI IMG/M metagenome (GOLD analysis project Ga0207969, IMG submission 183869) | Freshwater sediment methanotrophic microbial communities from Lake Washington under simulated oxygen tension - Sediment Metagenome... | ecosystem: Environmental > Aquatic > Freshwater >... | reverse complement strand
CGAATTGCCTGGGTGGTGATGGGCTTTCCCGTGGAGGACGCATGGGCCCTCGAATTTTCGCGCGCCAGCGGGCTCGATGTCAGCGTAATTGCCGCCGGCGGCGGCATCCAGGCCAGTTCGCTGGCGCCGGGGCTGCGCGTTGCGCTGAAAAGCCTGCAATTGAATGCGCTGGGCGAGCAGCCGCGGCAACTCGCGCTCGACGGCCGCAACTACCACGCCGTGGCATTGCCGTTCGGCCCCCAGGCGCGCGTGGTGTTGCTGCACTCGCTCGAGCACAGCGAGGCTGCATTCCGCGAACTGGAACGCATCCTGGAACTCATTGCGGGAGCCGGCATTGCGCTGTTCGTGGTCGGCAGCTTCGGTCTGGCGCGACGCATTGCCGGCCCGCTGAATACCCTGGCCCGGGCGGCGCGGCGGATCGAGGCCGGCGACTACAGCGAGGCCGTGGCGGTCGAGGCGCCGGACGAGATCGGCCAGCTTGCCGCAGGCTTCGAGAGCATGCGCACCGGCATTGCGGCGCGCGAGCAGAAGATCATCCGGCTGGCGTACGAAGACACGCTCACCGGGCTGCCCAATCGCATCCGGCTGACGGAATACCTGGACGGACTCGATCCCGCGGCGGCAGCTGCGGTCGCGGTTCTCGGCCTCGATCGCTTTGCGCCGATCAACGATGCCCTCGGCCATCCCGTCGGCGACCGCCTGCTGCAGCAGGTCGGCGCCCGCCTCGCCGGACTGCTGCCGCCGCGAGGCATGCTGGCGCGTTTATGGGGCGACGAGTTTGCCTTCGTCGTCGAGGGCGTCGATGAGGAGCGGGCGCGCACGTTCGCCGCGAGCCTGCTGGCGGCCCTGCGCGAGCCGATCGAACTCGACGGCCAGCGACTCGACGTCAGCGGCAGCCTCGGCATCGCCTTCCGTCCCGCGGACGGTCGCGACATGGATGCCCTGTTGCGGCGGGCCGAGCTGGCGATGTACTCGGCCAAGCGTCGCCAGAACGGCTACGCGCTGGCCGGGGAAGTCGGCGACGGGCCGCCGCCGGAGCAGCTGTCGCTGATCGGCGAAATGCGCCGGGCGCTCGAGCGGCGCGAGTTCGCGCTCCACTATCAGCCGAAGCTCGCCCTTGCCTCCGGCCGCGTCGTCGGCGCCGAGGCCCTCCTGCGCTGGCAGCACCCCGAGCGCGGCATGATGCCGCCCACCCGCTTCATCCCGTTTGCCGAACAGACCGGTTTCATTCGCGAGATCACGCCCTGGCTGCTGGAAGAAGTGGCGGCGCAGGCGGCCGCATGGCGCCGGCAGGGCATTGCGGTGGTCCTGTCGGCCAACCTCTCGGCGCGCGACCTGCTCAATCCCGATCTCGTCGGCCTGATGCGCAGGCTGCTCGCCGCGCACGATTTGCCGGCGGCAGCCCTGTGCCTCGAAATCACGGAAAGCGCGCTGATGGAGGATCCTGCGCTGGCGTTGTCCCATCTGGCCGAACTCGCGGCCATCGGGCTCAAGCTCTCGATCGACGATTACGGCGCGGGGCAGGCGTCCCTGTCCTACCTGAAGTCGCTGCCGGTGCATGAACTCAAGATCGACCAGAGCTTCATCGGCTCCCTCGCCGCGTCGCCGAAGGATGCGGCCATCGTCCGCTCGACGATTGCGCTGGGCCACGCGCTGGGGCTGAGCGTCGTCGCCGAAGGCATCGAAGGCGAGGCTGATCTTGCCTGGCTCGCGGCGGCCGGCTGCGATGTCGGCCAGGGCTACTTCATTTCTCGTCCGATGGAGGCTGCGGCATTTGCCGGCTGGATATCCACCCGTGCCGCAAGTCCGGTAATTTGAGCCGATCCCGCCCGGGGGCGTCAGTCCCGGGGCGATTGACTACAATTCGAACAGTCGCCGGCTTCCCCTGAGCCACGCCAATGGCGCGGATCAGTCGAATCCGGTCCGCGTCGGCACAGGCTTCCTTTTTCCAGCGGCGGTGATGACGGCCTGCCATTCACCGGAGTCCTCCCAATGAAAAGAACCGATCTCGCAAAAAACATGGCACTCAAGCTCACCGAACGCATGAAGAAAGCCGGAACTCCGGAGCGCTTCGCCGGCGGCGCCGCGCTCGACCGCAAGGAACAGCGAAAGCTGGACCAGGCGAAGGGCCTGGTGCCCTTCGCCGTCAAGCTCGACGTGGAACTGGCGGGAGAAATCCGCGCCCTGGCCGAATCGCGGCAGATGAGCTTGAATGACCTGGTCGCCGTGCTTCTGCGCAAGGGACTGGCCGCCGGCGCCTGAGCAATCCCTCCCTGCGGCCGGGTCGGGGCCGCCGGGCGTGCCGGGGGAAGAACAGGATAGATATCCGGTATGGGCGAATAGGGATTGCGTATAATCCGGCCCCGCCACGGGAGGGCTGTAAGCGGCTATTCAGCCCGCCGTGCCATGCTTCAGAACGCGCGCCCGGATTCACCGATGCATCGGCGGTCGGAACCCTGATGCGGCGCGAAGACCATCGATGACCCTTGCCGACACTGCGGAGACCCCCTATGAGCGCCACACTTATCCCTGCCACCCTGATCCCGGGAGACGGCATCGGCCCCGAAATTACCGCCGCGACGCTGGCGGTGCTGGATGCCCTCGGCGCGCCCTTCCAGTGGGACACCCAGATTGCGGGGCTGGCCGGCGTCACGGCCTTTGGCGATCCGCTGCCGCAGGTCACGCTGGACTCGATCGAGCGCACCCGGCTGGCGCTCAAGGGGCCGCTGGAAACCCCGTCGGGCGGCGGCTACCGCTCGTCCAACGTGCGCCTGCGCGAGAAATTCAAGCTCTACGCCAACCTGCGGCCGGCCAAGTCGCTGGTGCCGGGCGGGCGCTTCGAGAACATCGACCTGGTGTTGTGCCGCGAGAACATCGAAGGCCTTTACATGGGCTACGAGCATTACGTTCCGATCGATGGCGATCCGCATGCGGTGGGCATGGCCACCGGCATCAATACGCGCCAGGGCTGCCGCAACATCCTCAAGTTCGCCTTCGATTACGCGATCGCCAACGGCCGCAAGAAGGTCACCGTGGTGCACAAGGCCAACATCATGAAGGCGCTGACGGGCATCTTCCTCGAAACGGCGCAGCAGATGTACAGGGAACAATATCAGGGGAAGTTCGAGTTCGAAGAGGTGATCATCGATGCCTGCGCCATGAAGCTGGTGATGAACCCGTGGCAGTTCGACGTGCTGGTCACCACCAACCTGTTCGGCGACATCCTCTCGGACGAGATCGCGGGGCTGGTCGGCGGCCTGGGCATGGCGCCGGGAGCGAACATCGGCGAGCAGGCGGCCATCTTCGAAGCCGTGCATGGCTCGGCGCCGGACATCGCCGGCAAGGGCATCGCCAATCCGACTGCGCTCCTGATGGCGGCCGGCATGATGCTCGACTACGTCAAGCGCAAGGACCTCGGCGATCGCTTGCGGCAGGCCATCGACGACGTGCTCAACAAGGACCGGATACGCACCGGCGATCTGGGCGGCAGCGCCACCACCGATCAGTACGCGAAGGCACTGGTGGCGCGCATCAGGGGCTGAATTCATCAAGGCGGTGCTGATGCATAATGGGGCATGCATGCCCCATTGAATCAGCCCTCAATGCATGGCAGTCCGTCGCGGCTCTGGCTGCGACCGTCGATCGTATTCGTCGCCGTCGCGCTCGGCATGTTTGCATCGTGGTTCATCGAGTGGCGGCAAGCGGATGCCAACATGCTGTCGACGGCACGCGAGCGCGGGGCGGCGCTGTTCAGGCTGGTGGAACTGACCCGCGACTGGAATGCCCGCCACGGCGGCGTTTATGTGCCGGTGACGGCGGCCACCCGGCCCAATCCCTATCTCGATCACAAGCGGCGCGACGTGGTCACCCGGGAAGGCCTTGCGCTGACGCTGGTCAATCCGGCCTACATGACCCGGCAGATAGCCGAGATCGCGCAGCAGGCCGAAGGCATCCAGCTGCACATTACCAGCCTCAATCCGCTGCGTCCGGCCAACGCTGCGGATCCCTGGGAGGCCGCTGCGCTGCGGCGCTTCGACGCGGGTGTGCCCGAGATCGTCGAACTGATTCCCGGTGCCTCGCCGGTGCATCGCTACATGGCGCCGCTCCGGATCACCCAGCCCTGTCTGGCCTGCCACGAGAAACAGCAGTATCGGCTGGGCCAGATTCGCGGCGGCATTTCCGTCACCATGCCGGCGGCGGATCTCCTCGCGATTCGTGACGGCGTGAGGTTCCGTTCCAGTGCCGTCCATCTCCTGATGTTCGCCGTGGTGGCCGCCCTGCTGGACTTGCTCGTGAGGCGCACCCGCAACCATCTGCAGGCGCTGGAGCGTCTTGCTCAGGAGCAGGAAAAGGTGATCGACGAGCGCACGCATGCCTTGTCGGAAGCCAACGCAGAGCTGGAAGTCGAACTCGCGGATCGCGAACTGGCCGCCGCCGTACTGAGCAATGCGGCGGAGGCGATCATCGTCACGGACGCGGGTGGTCGCTTCGTCGAGGTCAATCCGGCTTTTTCGCGCATGACCGGCTACGCCGCCAGCGAAGTGCTGGGCAAGGCGGTATCGATGATCAAGTCGGGTCGGCATCCGCCGGAGTTCTACGAGGAAATGTGGCAGACCCTGAGCCATGAAAATCGTTGGCAGGGCGAGGTCTGGAACCGGCGCAAGAACGGCGAGCTGTTCTTCGTCTGGATGTCCGTCGCCCGCATCGCAGGCGGCGCCCAGCCGGTGCGCTATGTGGCGACGCTGACCGACATCACGCAGCGCAAGGAACTGGAAGACGCGCTGCGCCATCGGGCCTACCACGATCCGCTCACCGACCTGCCCAACCGCGCGCTGTTCGCCGACCGCCTGCGCGTTGCCCTCCTGCAGGCGCAGCGGCATGGCCGCGCGTTCGCCCTGTGCTTCATCGACCTGGACTATTTCAAGCCGGTCAACGACGAGTTCGGGCATGCCGCCGGGGATGATCTGCTGGTCGAGACCGCAAGGCGCCTGCGCGTCTGCGTGCGCGCCGCCGACACGGTGGCGCGGGTGGGCGGCGACGAATTCGCCGCAATCCTCACCGAAGTCCCCTCGCGCGAGGAAGTCGAGGAGGTCGCCGCGCGCATCGTCGCCGAGTTGGCGCGCCCCTTCGAACTGAAAGTCGGCACGGTCCGTATCTCGTGCAGCATCGGCATCGCGCTCTTCCCCGAGCATGGCAGCGACGTCGAGGCGCTGCAGCACTATGCCGACGCAGCGCTCTATGAAGTGAAGGCGGCGAGTCGCAACGCCTATCGCATTGCCGGCAATGGCGAGGACAAGCGCTAGCGCCTGAGCTTGGCAAACGCGGCCGCCATGGCGCCCGACGCTTCCGCTTCGCGTTGTTTGGGAGCAGATTTGTTCGCAGTGCGAATCGCCGTGGCGCCAGCGCCGACTCTTGCCGGCGCCTTCGACGAAGCCGCCTTTGCCGGCACATCGTCGGCGAGGCGCATGGTCAGCGCGATGCGCTTGCGCGCCGCGTCGACTTCGATCACCTTGACCTTCACCACGTCGCCGGCCTTGACCACCTCGTGCGGGTCCTTGACGAAACGGTTGGCCAGCGCCGAGACATGCACCAGGCCGTCCTGATGCACGCCGATATCGACGAAGGCGCCGAAGTTGGTGACGTTGGTCACCACGCCTTCGAGCAGCATGCCGGGCAGCAGATCCTTGAGTTCTTCGACGCCTTCCCTGAACGTGGCCGCCTTGAATTCGGGGCGCGGGTCGCGGCCCGGCTTTTCGAGCTCTTTCAGAATGTCCTGCACGGTCGGCAGGCCGAAGCGCTCGTCGGTGTAGTTGCGGGCATCGAGCGTGCGCAGGGTGGCGGCATCGCCGACGAGTTCCCTGACACTTCGCCTGATGTCCTTGAGAATGCGCTCGACCACCGGGTAGGCCTCCGGGTGTACCGCCGAGGCATCGAGCGGATTTTCGCTGGCGCTGACGCGCAGAAATCCCGCCGCCTGTTCGTAGGCCTTGTCGCCGAGGCGCGGCACCTCCTTCAACTCGGCGCGCGACTTGAAGGCGCCGTGGGCGTCGCGGTAGGCGACGATGTTGCCGGCCAGGGTGCTGTTGAGGCCGGAGATGCGCTTGAGCAGCGCGGCGCTGGCGGTATTCACATCGACGCCGACCGAGTTCACGCAGTCTTCCACCACGGCATCGAGCGAGCGCGCCAGCCGCGTCTGGTTGACGTCGTGCTGGTACTGGCCGACGCCGATCGCCTTGGGGTCGATTTTCACCAGTTCGGCCAGCGGGTCCTGCAGGCGACGGGCGATGGACACCGCGCCGCGCAAGGACACATCGAGATCGGGAAACTCCTTCGCCGCGAGTTCGGACGCCGAATACACCGAGGCGCCGGCTTCCGAGACGACGATCTTGGTCAGCTTGAGTTCCGGGTGGCGCCGCATCAGTTCGGCGGCCAGCTTGTCGGTCTCGCGGCTGGCTGTGCCGTTGCCGATGCTGATCAGGCCGGCGCCGTGCTTCTGCGCCAGCTGGCGCAGCGCGGCGAGCGAACCTTCCCAGTCGCGCCGCGGCTCGTGCGGGTAAATCGTCGCGGTATCGACCACCTTGCCCGTGACATCGACCACCGCCACCTTGACCCCGGTGCGGATGCCGGGGTCGAGCCCGATCACCGTGTGCTGTCCCGCGGGCGCGGCGAGCAGCAGGTCGTGCAGGTTGCGCGCGAAGACGCGGATGGCTTCCTCCTCGGCGCGCTCGCGCAACTGGTTCATCAGTTCCGATTCGAGATGCAGCGAGAGCTTCACCAGCCACGCCCAGCGCGCGGTTTCCTGCAGCCACTTGTCCGCCGCACGGCCCTCGTCGCGAATCGCGAAGTGGCCGGCGACCATGCCGACGCAAGGCGAGGCTTCGGGAGGGTCGCGCAGTTCCTGCTCGGTCTTCAGGGCCAGGCGCAGGATGTCCTCGTTGCGCCCGCGCAGCAGCGCCAGGGCGCGATGCGAGGGCACCGTCTTGATGGTTTCGCGGAAGTCGAACCAGTCGCGGAACTTCGCGCCCTCGGTCTCCTTGCCCGCGACCACGGTGGAGACGAGCAGGGCGTAGTCGCCGAGATAGCTGCGCAGCTTCGCCAGCAGCGCGGCGTCCTCGCTAAAGCGTTCCATCAGGATCTGCCGCGCGCCGTCGAGTGCGGCCTTGATGTCGGGCACGTGCTTCTCGGCCGGTTCTTTTTCCGGGTTCACGTATTTCGCGGCTTCGACTTCCGGCACCAGCGTCGGATCGGCGAACAGCGCATCGGCCAGCGGTTCGAGGCCGGCCTCGCGGGCGATCTGCGCCTTGGTGCGGCGCTTCTGCTTGTAGGGCAGGTAGAGGTCTTCCAGGCTCTGCTTGGTTTCCGCCGCGTCGATCGCGGCCTGCAGTTCGGGCGTCAGCTTGCCCTGTTCCGCTATCGAGGAAATGATCGCAGCGCGGCGATCCTCCAGCTCGCGCAGGTAGTTCAGCCGATCTTCGAGATTGCGCAACTGCGTGTCGTCGAGGTTGTCGGTGACTTCCTTGCGGTAGCGCGAGATGAATGGCACGGTGGCGCCTTCGTCGAGCAGTTGCACGGCAGCGACAACCTGTTGCGGGCGAACGCCGAGTTCTTCGGCAATGCGTTGCGCGATGCGCGACTGAATCGAGGGCGGCATGGGTTGCTTTTAAAGTGTCAGAGGCAGGGCGCGCACCTTACTGGTAAGGGCGTGCGAAGACAAGTCTTGACGTCGGGCACGTTCAGGGTTCGGAAAAGCTGCGGTCGGGCATGACTCGGATCGAGTCCAGGGGCGGGCCGAATCGCCGTCCCGCCGGCGCCGACTCCTGGCGGACAGAAGTCGCAGTGCACACCAAGCCCCTGGTCGATAGCCATTGGTGTCTGCCATGCATTGCGCCGGATAGCCAATTTGCATTGAATCGGATAGATTCCCTGCCGGGACGGAGTCTTGTCCGGAGCAAATGGAATTTGCGCGGGAGAGGCAGGACTTGAAGGATGTGCAGAAAATCGGAATGCGCCAGATTCCTCGAAGCGGAAAACAACAATGTGAAATGACTCTGATCCGTTTGGCTAGGGAAGGCGACCACGCCGGACGGCATGGAACAACAAACCGGATTCGGATTCTGAGGAGAGAAAAATGGAAATGAATGTGATGCTGACCCCAATAGTTGGGGATTCAGCTTTTGAGGAGAGAGAAATGGAAATGAATGTGATGCTGACCACAATAGATCTTTACTCGCGCAATGAATGGATGGAGGAAGAGATGAGCAGGAAACCTGAAATTGCTTGTTGGCAGCCGCCGAGGGCGGTGGCCCGGATTATTCGAATGGCCTGGAGTCGGCGCTGGCGGGACGGCGAGTGAGGCTCGCGAATGGATAACGATGTGCAATGGAGGAGACAGGCATGAACACCAAACACATTTTGATGTTGCGCAAAGTCTTGCGGATGGCGATTTCGATCTTGACCGTTGGGGTGAGCATGAACGCTTACTCTGCAACGATGAGTTGGAAAGAAGAGGTGCTTTTGCATGACGGCAGCAAAGTGATCTCTGAACGCGCCTACAACGTGGGCGGCTATCCCGGATTTGACGCTCATGAGCGTGTGCCATTGGATCAAACTGTCACGTTCAGCTTGCCCGGCACAAACGAAAAGATTATCTGGAAAAGCGACTTCCGGGATTCGGAGCCTGAACCCAACAGCCTCAACCTCATCCGCTTCGACGTAGTGAACGGCGTGCCATATATCGCCGCCTATCCGGCGGGCTGCATCGCCTACAACAAATGGGGCCGACCCAATCCGCCGCAGATATTGTTCAAGTATGCAGGCGAGCAATGGCAACGCATCACCTTGGCGGAATTGCCGCCGGAGTTAATCAACACCCAAGCCAACGTGATCGTTGGAAGGCCTGCGACGAGCCTGTTGAAACCCTTCTACACCGTTGAAGACGTGAATGCGAAGAACCACGCCATCAGTACGCCGGAGTACAAGACCATCCTACGGGAGGCGGTGAAGGGAAGTGATGCAGTGACTAGTTGTCCTGACTTCAGTTCCCAGCGATATCGAAGCCCCAAAGCCCCGATTCCAATTAAGCCAGTAACCGATAAATAGTGAATCAACGGCCTATTCAACGATCACGTCAAAACAATCGAAAGGAATAGACATGACCACCGCAATCGAATATGCGTTGATGGCAGGAGCTTCTTACATTTCTAACCGCGATGTTAAAAATAAATTTCCGACCCCGCGAGGATGGACGGAATTTTTTCATGTGCCAAATAACCCCGACTACCCGATGTTCACGGCAGCATCGGGATTTGAAGCGCTCTCCTTCCAAAATATCACCAACCCCAACGAAATCGTCATCTCGTACGCCGGCACCGACTTCAGCCATCCTGGCACTGACTTCACCCAAGGGAACATCCCCTTGGCGAGCGGTTACTCATCGAGACAACTTGAACAAGCCGCCGACTATTACCTGCAAATCAAAGCCCTTAATTCCGCCGCTCATATCACCTTCACCGGCCACAGCTTGGGCGGCGGCTTGGCCTCTTTGATGTCCGTGTTTTTTGGTGAGACCGCTTACACCTTCGATCAAGCCCCGTTTCGCGCTGCGGCAACAGAATATCTTCGCACCGATAGCAATGGCGTAAACTTTACTCAATCAGCCGCACAAGATCTACGCACTTACCTTGCAGCAGGGGGCGCAAGCAATACAGCGCTGGCAAAGCTGGACGCATATATCGCCGCCAGTCATATTTTTAACCCCAGCCTCATCGCCGCAGACACTCTTGCAGGGCGCGAAGCCACTGTAATCAACCTCAACGTTCAGGGCGAAGTGCTTTCCCTTGCGCCTGTCACCGCGTTTCATCGCATTGGCATCAATGCCGACGCGAACAGCCTCGCGCAGCAGAACAACATGTTTATCTCGCGGCTCGATCTGCACTCCCAAGCCTTGCTCACCGCCATGCTGCAAAGTGGCGACACACCAACCAGTACCACTTCCGACCACACCTTAGGGCAAGTCAGCTTCAAACTCACCGATTTGTTGAGGATGATTTTTGACAAAAATCTGTTTGCATCTGATCCCCTCAACAAGGATGCGCCAGTAGAAAACTTCCTCGAACGCATCGTCAAACATGAAGCCGGAGTATTTGATCCGGCGACTGGCTCGATTTCCGTCGCCGCCGACGCCATGGTCACCCGCTTCACCGCCGACCTCTGGAAACTCGCCCAGGAAGGCGGCATGACAATGACCGACGCCACCGCTGGAACCAATTGGCTAAGCAAAAACCAAAGGGGTCAGAGTCATTTGACTTTCTGAGCATCTGACATGCCACGCCGTCCGCGCATTCTTCTTCCCAACTACCCGCTGCACATCGTTCAGCGCGGCATCAATCGCGAGCCCTGCTTCTTCGCCGAGGAGGACTACCAGTGCTACCTCCATTGGCTGGAAGAAGCGGCTCGCGATTGCGGCTGTGCAGTTCACGCCTATGCGCTGATGACCAACCATGTCCATTTGCTGCTCACGCCGGCCGTGCCGGGCGCGCCAGCGCGCCTGATGCAATCGCTGGGCCGTCGCTACGTGCAATACGCCAATCGCCAGTATCGACGTACCGGCAGCCTTTGGGAAGGTCGCTACAAGTCAAGTGTCGTGCAGGCGGAAAGCTACCTGCTGGCGTGCATGCGCTACATCGAACTGAATCCGGTGCGCGCCGCGATGGTTGCCGATCCCGGTGGCTACCGCTGGTCCAGCTACCGGGCCAACGGCCTGGCCCAGCCCGACGCGCGACTGACCCCGCACCCGCTCTACCTTGGCCTCGATGTCGAACCCGCGCATCGCTGCCAAGCCTACCGGGCGCTGTTTCGTCCGGAACTGGATGATGACGCGGCCAGCGAGGTTCGCGAGGCACTGAGGCTGGGTATGCCATTGGGCAGCGAGCGCTTTGCCGAAGCCATCTGCGCCCGGTTGGGCATCCGGCGCAATACCGGCAAGCGGGGACGGGCACCGGGCGACGAACGTGAATCACCGGCGGCGCTGACTGAACAACAGGGATTTGGATTCTGACAATGGAGAAAGCAAGGATGCGAAACGAAAAGCGAAATGTCTCTGACCCCTTTGGTATTGAAGTCAAGATCGAGACCTTCCCCTTTACCAAGTACGGCACGATTCCCGCGAGCCTCGTCCATGTCTCGCGAGACGCCATCAATGACGAGAAGCGTGGCCCGATCTACTCCACCCGCGCCCGCCTGCAGCGCGCCACCATGCAGGTGGAAGACAAGACCGTGAATCTCTCGGCCGGCATGGCGGTAACGGTGGAAATCAAGACCGGGAAGCGGCGGGTGATCGAGTACTTCCTGAGTCCGCTGCTGCAGTACGGCAGCGAGAGTTTGCGGGAAAGGTGAGGAAGATGAATCGGATGAATGGGGAGGCAGCAGGCATGCAACAGACAAACGGTGTGAAAAGTCGGCACTGGCGATACGGCGAGCAGAGCATACGAGCGGCTAACGATACGGCATGGAGGAGGGCAGTATGAAAGCAGACCATCGGTGGTTGAAGCAAATGGCGAAACTTGGATTTCTATTGCTGATGGGAGCAAGCATGAGCGCAGAGGCTGGGTTGTTTGGTTTCGGCGGCAGTGACAAATGGAAGGAAGAAGTCCAGTTGAGCGATGGACGAATCATCGTCATTGAGCGCGAACAAATCAACGAAAGCGGTGGTGATGAATGGGCATTGAACCGAGGTGGCGGTAAGCCAAAAGAATATCGGATTAGATTCGCAGGCTCGGATGGAACAGGGAAGATGATCGAGTGGAGGTCAACAAAGAAAGATAAGTTCATGTGGCCTGAAATACCACTGCTTTTTGATTTTATATCTGGGCAGCCCACCATATTTACATTGTTGGCTATTTCCGCAGGCTGCGAGGTTTACTCGAAATACGTCTATCGCAATGGTGGATGGGTGGAAGAGCTACTTCCAGAGCGGTTTGAACCACGCGCGACCAATTTGCTCTTTGGCACCCAAAAGAATATGCCGTCCTTTCTTAATCTAGCGGGAAAGGCGGCAAGGAATTCCGATAGCGGGTATCGACAGGCACTTAAACAAATCGGGCCAAATCTCAAAGTCTGTGGTTAGTCATAGCGAATAGAAGATACACAACTAACTTAACAGGAGAACCATCATGCCTACTACCCTTGAATACATGCAGTTTGCAACAGGTGTCTATGCCGCTTCGAATATAAACAGAATTGGTGATCCGCTTGGCTGGTCATTGGAACTAAAGGGGTCAGCATGACATTTGTTTTTCGTCAAAGCGTTCCGCGCTCGAACCCCACGCGATGCGAGGCACCGCAGATATCGCGCGCCGCGCCGTCCTGCCAGCGCCGACTTTTTGGAAACACCGCGCGCTGCGCGTGTCGCTGCGATCCGAGCAGCATTGCGCCGATGCGGCCGTGACCATGCCACGCCGCCCAGGAATCCAGCTTGCCGAAATCCCGACGCACCTCGTCCAGCGCGGCATCAATCGCGAGCCCTGCTTCTTTGCCGAGGATGACTATCACTGCGACCTCCACTGGCTGCAGACGTCGGCTGCCGATTGGGATTGCGCCATCCACGCCTATGTCCTGATGACCAACCACGTGCATCTGCTGATCACCGCCGAGCGCACAGACGGCCCGGCCAAGCTCATGCAGTCCCTCGGACGGCGCTACGTGCAATACATCAACCGCGCCTACAAGCGCAGCGGCAGCCTGTGGGAAGGCCGCTACAAGTCGAGCGCCGTGCAAGCCGAAACCTACCTGTTCGCCTGTATGCGTTACATCGAACTGAACCCGGTGCGGGCCGGCATGGTGAGCGACCCGGCGCACTACCGCTGGTCGAGCTACCGGCATAACGGACTGGGACAGGCCGACGAGCGAATGACATCGCACCCCCTTTACCAAAGCCTCGGACGCGAAGCAGAGGAACAACGGGCCGGCTACCGGGCGCTGTTCCGCCCCGAGCTCGACCACGAGGCCATCGACGACATTCGACTGGCCCTGGCGCAAAGCCAGCCGTTGGGCGATGACCGCTTCGCCGAGCGCATCTGCGCCAAGGCGGGTGTGCGCCGCGCGCTGCCCAAGAGAGGACGCCCGCCGGGGAAGGCGACCACGGCGGACGGCATGGAAGAACAAACCGGATTCGGATTCTGAGGAGAGAGAAATGGAAATGAATGTGATGCTGACCCCAATAGTTGTGCGACGGGTGACGGAACTGCAAAGTCGTCGCTGGCGACACGACGATTTAGTGACAACACTACCGATCAACGACCGCACCTGGAGGACCGCCGCATGAAGACTCGCCAATCCATTTCCCACTGGGCCGGCATAGTCCTGCTGGCCCTGAGCGCCTGCCAGACCACGCAAGCCGACCCCAACGCCGGCGCAGCGGCGGTCAATCACGCGCTGGCCGGCAAGGCCGTCTGGGAAGAAAAGTGCCGCACCGTCGCCGGCGAGAAGATCTACCGCAAGGTGGAGAACGTCGAGGGACTACTGTTGATGAAGGTGAGACCGGAGCGAAGTGATCGGGAACTGGCAGACCGGATGTGGCCGGGGGCGGCGTTCGCGCGGGAGTCGCGGGCAGACGAGTACATCACCACATTCCTTGGCTACGAGGAAGGCGGATCCACATTGGACAACACACCGACCCTAGTCACCCCACAGTATCGCGGAAGCATAAATACAAACCGCAACCCCGGCGGCGTCCCCGGCTACCGCTGGGTCGAAGTCATCGACGGGAAGGACGGCCAGCGCTATCACTATTCCGGTCGATACGAAGAACCTTGGCAAACGGACAAGACGTATCTCAAGGGCTACATCAAGTTCTTTCTCGATAAAGCCCCCGCCACCGGCCCATTCCCGCGCTACGGCGTCACCTACGAAGACCACGTGATCCCCGAGGATCGGTATCTCGGCATCGCCAGCAGCACTATCAAGGTGCTTGACCTCGAGACGCAAGAGGTGCTGGGCGAAATGACCCGCTACGCTTGGAGCCCCGGCGCCCCCAGCCGTGTCAATCCCAGCCCATGGCTGACGGCCTACCGTTGTCCAGACCATGCACGCGGTACCAATGCCGCCAGTCGCAAATTTGTTGACCAAATTCTGATTCCCGCCAAGGACAAGTGACATGCCCACCATCGCCGATTACCTGAAATTCGCCAACTTGCAGATGGCTGCGGAGGCCTTGTATGACTTCAATGCGACGCCACCCGGAACAAACTTGACTCCCGGCGACAAGCGCACAGATGTATCGCTCACCGTCGCAAACCTGACCGACGGCAACCTCCACGCGAGCAAATTCTCAGCTATCGAAGCCGCCAAGTTTGTGGATCAATGGAAAGTAGTCGAGCACATTTCCAATACCAGCACTGGTTTCTCCGGCACCCTGTTCCAGGCTCTCAAGAACGATCTCTCGCAAAACATCAAGGCGGGCGACCTCGTCTTGTCCTTCCGCTCCACTGAGTTCATCGACGACGCCGCGCGCGACAACGAAGCCACCAACAAACTGGAAATCAAGGACAAGGGCTTCGCCTTCGGCCAGTTGAGCGACATGGAGGACTGGTTCCTGTCCCTGCAGGGCAAGATCACCGGCCCCTTGTCCGTCACCGGCTACAGCCTCGGTTCTCACCTCGCCACCGCCTTCAACCTGATGCACCCGGGCGTGGTGACCCAAGTCATCAACTTCAACGGCGCCGGCCTGGGAAAGATCGGCGACGGCAGCCTCGCCACCATTCAGGCGGAACTCCCAAACATGATCCGGCGCTTTCGGAACTTGCGCGCCCAAGGCGAAAGCACCGGGCTGGCAGGGCAGTTGCAGACGACCGAAGGCCGCGCCGCCTATCAGGCCCTCAAGATCGCTCTGGCGCTGCCGGTACGCAACGGCGTGCCCGACGCGAGCCTCGTCGATATCGTCAACAACATGCCGAGCAACGCCCCCAACGAACCGCGCACCGGCGACAACCAGGCCGACTACCTGCTGCTCTGGAATGCGCTGGACCGGGCACTTGCCGTCACCAACAAGGCCCACAGCGTCGGCCAGCTCACATCTGGCTCGACGGCGGTGCCGCCCAATCCGGCCACCATTCCCGATCACGCCCCCGACGGCAGTCTCGCCATTGCCGCCGAATCGCTCGACTACCAGTTGGCCGTCCTCATCACTGAGCGCGAATTCAATACCGCGCCGCTGTCGATCTCCGCGGGTATCAGCGCCGCCCTGGGCACACCGACGCCTGCCCCCGGCGGGGCGCTGACTAACCAATGGGACGTGGCCGCTACCGAGACCACCACCCCGCCCTGGTACATGGTCGCCTACTCGCAGTACCGCTACGGCAACGACGTGAAGCTCTTCATCGAGGACCAGCCCTTCAAGCGCGGCAACGTCCTCGGCGAAACGGTCAAGGCCTTGCTGGAGGGAAATATCGAGTTGCTCCACGAGCAATACGCCAACAACGACTTCGGCGACACCCACAGCCTGACACTGATCGTCGATTCGCTGAACGTACAGAACACCCTGATGCAACTGGTGCCTGCGGCAGATCCGGCTGGCGCCGCCAGCGCGCTTGACGCCATCCTCAAGAATGCATCCTGGCGCAAGGCGGAAATCAACAGCGGCCAGGGTCAGGCCGAAGGCGACGTTCTGGAGAACGTCGTCAATGCCCTGGCCGACCTGATCCTCGGCCCGCAGCTCAAGACCGACCGGCTCAACGGCAGCGCGGAAGGCAACACGTGGTGGGATACCCAGAACAAGATCGTCGGCGACACCACCTACACCGGCCGCGACAAGCTCTACGAGAAACTCGATGCCATCGCAAAATTCGTCGTGAGCGACGCTTTCAAGCCACTCGCAAAACTAAAGGGGTCAGCATCGATTTTGTTTTGACCTGGCCAAACCGTGCCACGTCGCGCACGAATCGGCTATTCGAGGCAGCTCCTTTTCCGCTCCCTCGCCGTCCCGCCAGCGCCGACTTCTAATTCAGGGTGCGCGCCAACTGGATTCGGAATTCGCGCACCAGGTCCTCGTGTTGCGGCTGGTCGCCGAGCAGGGTGAACAGGTCGAGCATGGCCTTGCGTGCGGCTTCGTCCTGCCATTTGCGGTCGCGGCGCACGATTTCGAGCAGTTGCTCCAGCGCCATGCGATAGTCATGGTTCAAGGCCAGCGTGCTGGCCAGTTGCAGGCGGGCATCGAGGTCGCCGGCGTTGGCATCGATGCGGGCCTTGAGCGCCGCGGGGTCGGCGCCGGTGCCGGCATACACCAGCTTGAGGCGGGCTTGCAGCGCACGCACGCGGGAGGCGTCCTTGGCCTGGTGCTCGAGTGCGTCGAGGATGGCCCGCGCGGCGTCGATGTTGCGCATGTCGATGTGGATTTCGGCGAGATCGAGTTGCGCGGCTTCGTTGCCCGGGTCGAGTTGCAGCGCGTCGGCCAGCAGCGAGGCGGCGACCTCGGCTTCGCCCCTGGCGCGCGCTTCCAGCGCCGCGATACGCAGCGGCTCGGCGGGAGAAGGCATCAGGCCGTCGATGAAGGCGCGGACCTGCGCTTCGGGCAGGGCGCCGGTGAATTCATCGACCATTTCGCCATTGACGAATGCCTTGACGTTGGGGATGCCGCGCACACCGTAGCGTGCGGCGATTTCCTGGTGCTGATCCGAATCGACCTTGGCGAGGATGAAGCGCCCGCCGTATTCGGCTGCGAGCTTTTCCAGCACGGGCTTGAGCGTGCGGCAGGGCGCGCACCACTCTGCCCAGAAGTCGACCAGTACCGGCGCGAGGCGCGAGGCGTCGACGACCTTTTCCTGAAAGTCGGCGGTACCTACATCAATCGAGAAATTGTTCATGGTTGCGATTCGTCATTAGGCATGTCTGGAACCGGCAGCGCCGTCGGCGCGGCGTGTCGCGCTTCAGGTGCTGCCGGGATGGTTGTAGGCTTCGATCTCCTTGCTGGCCACCAGCGCCTCGTAGAAGCAGACCTGGTTGCGGCCGTGGGTCTTGGCGTAATACAGCGCCTGATCGGCACGGCCGAGCAATTCGACGGGAAACGAAGTGTTCCGGATCTCGGTGATGCCGACGCTCACGGTGACCTTGCCGACCTGGGGGAAGGCGTGGTTCTCGATCGAGCGGCGCAGGCGCTCGAAGGTGGTCCC
>Ga0207969_100515_pt1 | contig 17174 bp, 15 predicted proteins | sample LakWasMet25_LOW6_2_FD_183869 | JGI IMG/M metagenome (GOLD analysis project Ga0207969, IMG submission 183869) | Freshwater sediment methanotrophic microbial communities from Lake Washington under simulated oxygen tension - Sediment Metagenome... | ecosystem: Environmental > Aquatic > Freshwater >... | reverse complement strand
GGCGACGGTGAGGGCGGACGCGACGGTCTGCGGGGTGGCCCGCGCGAGGACGGCGACGGCACTTCCCCTTTGCAACCTTCGCGTCGCGCGAAGGTGACCACCTGATGTTGCCTGCCCATTGGTCTCAGGGGGTTCGGCGAGGGCTCGCAAGAGCTCGCGCGGGGGAAATCGATGGGTCGAGGCCCGAGGGGCACAGTCCGCATCAACAAAACTACGGGCGAATCTTCAACGGCCCCCTCGCACGACCGATCGATTTTCCCCGCGCGAGCTCTTGCGAGCCCTCGCCGAACCCCCTGAGACCAATGGGCAGGATGTTGCCTGGGGTCAGGCGCTGCACGCCGATGCAGAGGCCGCACGCCGTACCCCAGGCCGCGAGATGTGTAGAAGGGAAAGGGATAGAGGGCCCGCTACGAGCGCTCCCGCACCCTCATGGGGAGCCCCCCGCGGGGGCGCATGGTGATCACCGGCTCGGGCACCGGAACCATCCCCGGCGGGAGCTCGAGCTCGAAGCGCCGCGCCAGCGTGGCCAGCACCAGCGTCGCCTCGACCAGCGCGAAGGTGTCCCCGATGCACTTCCTAGGGCCCGCCCCGAAGGGGAAGTAGGCCAGCGTCGGTCGGTTGGTGCTCGCTGTCTCCATGAAGCGCTCCGGATCGAAGCCTTCGGGGTTGTCCCAGAAGCCCGGGTGCCGGTGCGTGGCGTAGGGAGAGAGGAAGGCCAGCGTGCCCGCGGGGAGGGTGTACTCGCCGACGGTGATGTCCTGGAGCAGCCGCCGGGAGAGCAGCCACACGACGGGGGTGATGCGCAGCGACTCGGAGAGCACGGCGCGGGTGTACGGCAACTTGGGATAGTCCTCGGCGGTCGCGTCCCGGTCGCCCAGCACCTCGTCGAGCTCGGCGAGCATCTTTCGCCGCACGTGGGGCATGCGGGAGAGCCACGACCAGGTCCACGCGAGGAGGTTGGCGGTGGTCTCGTGGCCGGCGCCGAAGATGGTGACCACCTCGTCGCGCAGCTGCTGGTCGTTCATCGCCTCGCCGGTCTCCTCGTCCCTCGCCTCGATGAGCATCCGTAGAAACTCTCCCCCCGGCGCGTCGGGCTTCGCTCGCCTCGCGGTGATGGCCTCGTCCACCACGCGCACCACGCTGTCCCTCGCCTCCATGAAGCGGCGGTTGTTGGGCGTGGGCCAGCTCACCGGCGGGGCCCACGGCCGCACGATGCGCTCGTTGAGGTTGTGAAGCAGGAAGGTGATGGCCCTGCCCACGCCCGCGGCGTCGCGCTCGACGTCCTTGCCCAGCATGGTGTCGGCCACCACGCGCAGCGTGAGGCGCATCATCGACTCGGCCACGTCGACGGTGGTGCCCGCCTTCGCCGCGACGCTCCACTCGTCGGCGGTGCGCCGGGTGAGCTCCACCATCCTCCCCCCGAGGGCGAAGATCTTGGCGCGGTGGAAGGCCGGCTGCGCGATGCGCCGCTGCCGCAGCCAGACCGGCCCGTCGCTGGTCACGAGCCCGTTGCCGAGCAGCAGCCGCAGCGCGGCGAAGCCCGGGGTGTCCTTGCTCACCTGCTTCGCGTGGTCGACCAGGATCGTCTTCACGTGATCGGGGTGGAAGAGGAAGTGGCCCCGCTGCCCGCCGGGAAACTCCACGCGGGAGATGTCGCCGTTCTCTCGCAGCGCCCGGGTGAGCGTGGCGAGGGGCGCGGTGCGCATGGAGTAGAGGTTGCCGAGGAGGGGCAGGTGGCCGGGGGCGATGGGGGCGAGCATGGCGGCGTCGGTGGCTCCGTGTCAGCGGGTGGTGGCGACGTCTATCGCGCCGCGAGCGGTACATGTCCATGTACTCCGGAGTACCGGGACCTGTACTCCTCGCCGCCGCGCTACCGCGCTACCGCGGATGCGCTGGCCGTCACTGCGGGTCGCACGGCCCGTCGCAGGTGTGGGTGACCTGGCCGGCGGGCGCGAGGAAGGCGGTGATCTGCCGGATGGCGGCGGCGAGCGCGCGCACGGTGCCGTGCGTGGGGTTGTTCGACGCGGGCTGGTTGGTCCCGGAGGGGGGAGGCGTCGGGTGCTCGTCCCAGATGGAGAGCCCGGAGGGGCTAGGGCCCATCGTGGTGGTGAGCCCGTAGGGCGTGCGCGGCGACGGGACGATCAGCGGGATGTTGCCGGCGCGGGCCAGCATCTCGGTGGCGAGGTTGTTCACCGCCGCGTCGTTGACGGCCTCCTGGAGGAGCAGGGCCTTCTCGGGCACGCCCGGGAGGCGGTCGGAGAGCAGGTGCGGCGCGACGTTGATGGGGTCGCTCGCGTCGAAGAGCGACTGCGAGAGGTTGAAGAGCACCTGCTGCTCGGCGGGGCTCTCGTAGTCGTTGAAGGCCAGGGAGTAGAGGGCGAAGTTCGACGAGCGCTGCAGGAGCAGGCCCCAGTTGGCGCCGGGGACGTTGAGCACGCCGCGGGCGCAGTCGGTGGAGTAGCCCATGAAGCTGGTGCCCATGATCCCGCCCAGGGAGATGCCGTAGTAGTAGGCGCGCGCCGGGTCGAAGGCCGCGCGGCCGCCGACCTGGAAGGCCATGTGGTCGCCGAACTGAGCGCGGCCGGTGCGGTAGAGCACCAGGGCGTTGACGAGCGACTGCTGGAGCTGGTCGGCGATGGCGGGGAAGTAGTTGAAGTCCGAGAGGGCGTGGATGGCCGTGGTGATGTCGGGGTAGCTCAGCCCGGTCCAGTTGGTGGCGATCACCACGAAGCCCTGCTCGTTGATGAAGCGCTGCATGTAGTTGTTGGTGTCCGTCGCGGCGCCGAGCTCGCCCACGGCGGAGCCCAGCAGGCCGTGGCCGAACTGGATCAGCGGCAGCGGCCCGCGGGTCATGGCGCTGCGGGGGATCATCGCTACGAAGGGCACGTCCACCACGCGCACGAACTGGGCAGCGCCCTCGGCGTTGCGGGAGAGCCGCGCGTCGTCGCCGGTGCCGGTGATGAACGACGGCACCCTGATGGTGCCGCTGATGCGGCGGAGGATGTTGGCGTTGTAGTCCTCCTCGACCTGCGCGACGGTGAAGCCCATGCCCCGCTCGCCGACCATGGTGAGCGCCGCGTCTCGCATGCCCACCACCGGGCCGGTGAGCCAGCGCTCCGAGGCGGTGGTGTAGTCCCACGCGACGGTGAGGGAGCCGCGCTGGATGCCCGCGCGCTCGAGCGCGGCGAAGATCTCGGTGTAGCGCGGGGCGACGCGGGCGAGGCGCGGGTCGCTCGACGGGGTCCCCGCTCGAAGGGCCGCGAAGCCCGGCGGAACCGACAGCGCCCCGCCGCCGACGGCGCGCGCGGCGGTGGTAACGGCGACGGCGTAGCGGTGCCCCGGGATGAGCCGGACCATCGGGCGGATGATGAGCACCTGGGGACGGCCCTCCCGAGCGGTGGCGTCGACCTCGGCGAAGTGCAGCACGCGCTGCCCGGAGGTCATGTCGACGAGGGCGGTGCTTGCGGCGGGGGTGAGGGAGCTCGCGAGGTCGGTGTGGGGCACGAGCGAGGCGGGGTCGACGCGCTCGGGGAAGTACACGGTGAGGGCGCCGGAGGGGGAGAAGCCGTCCAGGCGGTTCCAGTGCGAGGGGTTCACCGGGACGGGGTCGCCGCCGTTGGAGGTGCGGCCCGTGGAGACGGGCATCGCGGCCTGGGGGAGGTTCAGCCGGCCGTCGGCGTTCTGGTAGTAGGCGCTGGGGAAGGGCTGGAGGCAGGCCTCGGGGAAGCCCAGGGGGTTGCACTCCGCGCGCACCCCGCTGTCGGGCGCCGCGCCGAGGTCGGCGGCGACGCTGCCGTCGCCCGTCACGCCGCTGTCCGCGAGCCCCGTGGGGGCCGGGTCGCTGCACCCCACGACGGACCCGAGCGCCACCAGAACCGCCGCCCGCAAGAAGGTTCGCATGGAGGGGTCGGGTATCACACCGCCCGGCACCTCACCAGCGGCCTCAGCGGGCGAGGTAGTCGTCGAGCTTGTCGAAGGAGCCGGTCCAGCCCTGGGTCATGCCCCCACGGGCCTTGAGGAAGGTCTCCATCTCCTCGCGGGTGGTCTCGCCGTGCGGCTCCCACTTCACGGTCACTCGCGTCTGCGCCGGACCCTCCTCGGTCAGGGTCACGGTCGTGAGCATCGTCGCGGGCCACGTAGGCGCCATGGGGTGGCGAGTGACGTTCTCGTGCTCGTCGCAGAACTGCTGCGTGTAGACGAGGCGGCCGGGGCGCTCGATCTCGAGGTAGCTGGCGCGGCCGTACATCTTCACCGCCTTGCCGTCGGTCATGACGTAGAAGGTCGAGGCCCCCGGCCGGATGTCGGCCCTCATGAACTGCATCGTGAACCCGGTGGGCGCGAGCCAGCGCGAGAAGTGCTCCGGGTCGGTCCACATCTGGAACATCGTCTCGATGGGCGCCGCGAAGCTGCGGTTGATGAAGAAGCAGCTCTCCCCGGCCGCCCCGGCGAGGTGCTCCGCCAGCCGATCCCAGGTCGCGTTGCCGCCCGCCTTCTTGACGAACGCGCGCGTCTCCTCGGCGGCCTCCGGGGTCGGCAGCGCCATGGTCATGTCCATCTTCGTCTTCCCGCCGACCTCGCTGAACACGACGGTGACGCGGAACATCGGCGCTCGCTCGTCGTTGCCCCCGTGGTCGTAGACGAGGCGCCTGCCCGGATCGACCTCCAGGTACAGGGTCTTGTTGGGGTAGTCGACGCCGTCGGGGCCGTGCATCGTGTAGTGCCAGATGCCGCCGGGCCGAAGGTCCTTGCTGTGCGTCGTGAGCGAGAAGCCCCGCGGCCCCCACCACTGCGCGACCTGCTTCGGATCGGTCCACGCGTCCCACACCGCCTTCACGGGCGCGTCGTAGACGCGGACGATACGGATCTCATTCGACCTGGTTCTTTCGGGCACGGCTCTTTCCTTTCGGCTTCTTCGTCGAGCTCTCGCTCGGGGTCGCGGTCGCGGTCGCGGTCGCGGTCTTCAGGTACAGGTCCAGTCGATCGAAGCTCTCCTCCCAGAACCGCCGGTAGGTCTCCATCCAGTCGGCGGCGTCGCGGAGCGCGGCGCCGTTGAGCGTGCAGGGCCGCCACTGCGCCGACCGGGTCTTGGTCACGAGCCCAGCGCTCTCCAGCACCTTCAGGTGCTTGGTGACCGCCGGCAGGCTCATCTGATCGAGGAACGGCCGGGCCAGGTCGGAGACGTTGGCCTCCCCCTGCGAGAGCCGCGCGAGCATCGCCCTGCGCGTCGGATCGGCGAGCGCCGCGAAGGTCTGGCTGAGAGGGTCGCGTAACTGAACCACAAGGTTAATTAACCAGATGGTGAGATGTGGGTCAAGCGCGCGACAGCGAAGCCCGTGAGCTCCTCTCCGAGCTCGGCGTGCCGCGTGTGGGAAGGCGATCGAGTACCTGGTCGACGCCACGCTCTCGACGGACGAACTGCGCAACCTCGACGCGGTCTACAAGGGCCGCTGGCCGGCCGGGGGAAGAACTGGGACGACGCGCACTGATCGTTGAGGCTCCATACTGATTCCACTATGTCAGTATCGGCGCCTATCCCGCCTACAACTCATTGCAGTCGAAGGGGGCCGCCCGCGGTTCAGCCGGTACGAGGAAGCGGCTCATGCGCAGCGTCGCGGTGTCATCCGGCAACAGGTACGTGGCCGGATAGGTCGAATAGCCGATCCACATGAGGGAGCTGTACTGGAGGGAGCCACACGCAGCCGCGCCCTCGTCGCAGCCGGGCGGATGCGGGAGCCCGAACGCGTGCCCCAGCTCGTGGGCCATCCCGCCGACCCAGCGGCACAGCGGGGGCGCATAGCCATCCGGCAGATCGCCCTCGCAAGCAGGCACCAGCGCCTCGCCCGCGAAGCCGCGCAGGTCGTTGGCGGGAAAGGCGGCGACCCCGGACGTGCCCGCGCCGCCCAGCTGACCGCACATGTTGTCCGCGTCGACGTAGAAGAGCCATACGGAATTCGGGTCGTCGAACGCGCCGCCAGTCAGCGCAAACCCGTCACCCACGACGTTGTACCAGAAGGAGAACGCGGGCTCTCCCCCAGCCGGACTCGTCGCGTAGTACGAAGACGGATGTGAGCTCTGCCGCAGCTCGACAATCGGGTCGGACAACGAGAAGGTCTGTCCGGTTGCGAGCTCCGAATGATAGAAGCGCTGCACGTGCTCGATGGAGCGCGTCAGCCTTTCGACGTACAAGGGATTGGGCGCCTTGTCGGTAGGGACGATGTATACAACGCGCACCACCGCGCCAGAAGGCGTGACCTCGCCGCCGTCCGTCGCGTCAGTTGCGTCTTCCACATCCCCAAGGTCGGCCGTTCCTCCATCGCCCGCATCGTCACATGGGACGTCCACTCCAGAGTCCGTGGTGCAGTGATCGATCTGCCATTGCCGACATTCCCCGACGGCCCGGCCCAGGTGTTCCAGGGTGCTCTCCAACGCGCTCCCGGTCACGAGAACGCCGAGAGTCCCCGCGAGGACGGCGACCTCGCGGCGGCCTGAGCCTTCGGGCCGCAGGTCGACGGTAGCCTGTCGGATGGCCGCGGTCGGAGCCACGGCTGCGCCCACCGTTTCGAGCACCCTGCGCGCCTCTCCATTGGAGAGGAGCGAGCTGATTCGCTCGACCGTCCACGATCCGATCTCCGCGTCATCCAGTGACGCCAGAGTGCTGATCATGTGCGACGCCATTCCCTCCAGGGAAGGGAGGGTGGGAGCGAGCGTGCCCTCAATGTTGGCAATGGCTGGGAGGATGCCGCGCACCGCCCGTCGGCAGTCGTCGGAGCAGGACGGCGGCACCGGGGCGTCGTGACGCCCGCGGTGCCTCGTGTCCGCACATCTGCCCCGCGCATGCGTGAGCGACCAGGTCGAGCGCAGCTCCGTGAGTCCCCGTCGGAGCGCGGGGTTCAGCAGCACCGGGTGCAGCTCTCCCGTGCGCTCGGCGTGGACGAGCAGCAGCCAGAACACTGCGCTCAGTCGGCGCTCCGGTCGCGTCGGAGCGTGTTCTCGATACGCGGTCGCGAGCACCCGACCCGTAGTGTCCGTGGTCAGCCGCCTCCACGCTCCGGCCGCCTGCTCCAGATCACAGCGGCCCCTGCCTCGGATTTCCTCCGCCGTGGCCTCGCTCTCTTCATTGGACACATTCGCCGAGCACCCCGCTGCCACGACCAGCAGGCACGCGACGGCAAGACTTCCCCATTGGATGTTCATCTCCATTCGCTCCCCTCGTGTCGTGCGCCAGGGATCATCGAAGGACACGACGCCACTCAGGTTTGCAATCGAGACGCCAGCTCGCTCGAAGCGGCGGATCGATGGGTTGCGGCGGCCGGGGCTCGCATGCCGTGGTGCCTCACATGTGGCGTGAGCGCAGCGCCCCCGAAGGCGTGCTGAGCGCGACGAGAACCGTCGCATCGCCGGCCCTCGCCCAGCTGACGACGCACGGGTCGCCTCCGGTTGCGAACGAATCTTCGGCCTCGATACGGTCGTCGCCCAGCGAGGCCACCAATACGCTCTGCACTCCGGGCATTGAGGCGAGAAGGAGATCGTCTCCATCGCCGGTAGCGATCACTCCCAACCTAGGATCCCCAGGCGCCCACGTTGATCATCACCATCCCTCCAGCTCGCCCACGAGGCGAGCACCCCTGATGACGAAGAGGCCACTCTCGCGAGTGACGCGCGGGACCATTGCGTCCCCCGAGTGCTGCCCTCCGATGAGTCGCTGGCGGCACCTGCCCGTGCCACTGCTCAACCGCGGATGTACATGCGACCCACCCGCCCGAAGTCCTTGAACCTACTCATTCGCGATTGTCAACGAGGGGGATCGATCCCGGTGTTCGTCGGGAACCCGCGCTGCCCGTCGTGAATGCAGGCCAGAATGCGAGTCGCGATGGTTGACGGCGGCCACCGACCTTCGTTAGCGTCACTGTCAGGAGGTGGGCATGGCACAGGTATATCGCGGCAACAGCACGTGGGGCACGCCAATCTTGACCGTGGAGGAGGACAAGGTCTATGTCGGCGCTTCAACCTGGGGGAGTCCAGTTCTCACGCTGGAAGGCAACAAGATCTACGATGGCAACTCCACCTGGGGTACGCCGATCGCGACGGTGGAGGAGGGGAAGGTCTACGAGGGTAACTCCACCTGGGGTACGCCGATCGCTACGCTGGAGGACGACAAGGTCTATGAAGGCAACTCCACCTGGGGTACGCCGATCGCCACCGTCGAAAACGGTGGGCGGATGTCGGCGGCCGCAGGGGCCGTATTTCTGCTGCTGAAGTAGGGGCGTCCCCCTCGCCGACCGTCAGCTCTGGCAGCATGCTCGGGGACAGGGCCGTAGAGCCGACCCCCGATACCTATCAAGGCGAATCGCGCCAGACGCCCTTCATTCCCTGCCTTGATTCGCCATCGCTTCGGTTTCTCTGCGCCGAGGCATCGCTCCCTGTCGGCACCGCCGGTATTCTCTGCTACTCCGCCGCTTCGGCCTTCGTGCCTTCTTCGTGCGCTCCTTGCGCGCCGGGGCGCTCGGCCGACGCGAGCCGCTCGACGAAGACGTGGGGCTCGCCGTTGCGGTAGCGCGCCGCGGCCTGCTGGAATCGCTGCAACCGCGGATCGTCGAGGATGGCGTTCGTCCAATCGTCGGTCGTCATGTGTCGCCTTCTTCGGGGGCCCACGATCCCTCAACGCACCGTAACAGTTCAGGGAGTGCACGCCGCTGAACTGTTACGAGCAACCCGACACCGGGCAGGCGAGGATGGTGGGATGAGTAGACATGACGTACCTGATCGTGGGGAATAACCGATGTTGTCGGTAATGGTCAGGCGGGCGGTGATCGCAGCGGAGGTCGCGCGAAGGGGGGGGCTTCTCGAAAGGGCCCCGGCGGCCTGAGACTCTGCGCGCGCTCCGCGGCGGGGCGACGGAGGATGGTGGTGCATGAAGAAGCTCATCGAAGGGATCCTGGAGTTTCGAAGCAAGGTCCGGCCGGAGGTGAAGGACACCTTCGCCCGGCTGGCGCTGGGGCAGTCGCCGGACTGCCTCTTCATCGCGTGCTCGGACAGCCGCGTGGTGCCCAACCTCTTCGCCTCGACCCACCCCGGCGACCTCTTCGTGCTTCGCAACGTGGGCAACCTCGTGCCCCCGAGCGACCCGTCGGGGCGCTCCACGGCGGACGAGTCCGAGGCCTCCGCGATCGAGTTCGCGGTGTCGGCCCTCGGCGTGCGGGACATCATCGTGTGCGGCCACTCGGAGTGCGGCGCGATGAAGGCCCTGCTCGCGGGCAAGGCCGTGGCGGGCGCGCCCAACCTGTCGAGCTGGCTGCGGCACGGCGACGGCGCGCGGGCCCGGCTCGACCGCGACGGCCCGGCGGGCGCCGGCATCGCGCCGCACGACCGGCTCTCGCAGATCAGCGTGCTCGAGCAGATCGAGCACATCAAGACCTACCCCCTGGTGCAGCGGGCCATCGACGAGGGCAAGCTGCGGGTGCACGGCTGGTGGTTCGACATCGCGGAGGCCTCCGTCCTCCACTACGAGGAGGCCGACCAGCGGTTCGCGCTCATCGACGAGAGAGAGGGCACGCGGCTCCTCGAGATGCTCAGCGCGGAGGGGCGGTCGTAGCGCCTCGCCGCTGGGGACGTGAAGGGCACGCTGCGATGACGGAAGCGACGATCCACCGCGGAGACCTGTTCTGGATCGGGCCGGACGGCTCGCGGGGCTCGGTGCCGGGCCACCGCCATCCCCACGTGGTGCTCCAGGACGACGTCTTCAACCGCTCTCGCCTCACGACCGTGATCGTGTGCGCGCTCACCTCCAACCTCGGCCGCGCCAGCGAGCCTGGCAACGTGCTCCTCGAGCCCGGGGAGGGAGGGCTCGCCCGTCAGAGCGTGGTGGTGGTCTCGCAGGTGTCCTCGGTCGAGCGCCACCGCCTCGGCGAGCGCATCGGGGCGCTGTCCGACGAGCGCGTCGAGCAGATCCTGGCGGGGATGCGCTTCCAGCAGGCGTCCTTCTTCAACCGGTAGGAGCGCCGGGCGACGGCGCGGCGCATCCACCGTAAGGGCGCTGCGCGCCCATCGACGGGGGCCTCTCGATGGCCCGTCCCATGTCACGCGACGAAGGGTCGCATGCCGCGACGGTCGCCGATGAGTACGCTCGAAGGGTGATCCGCCTCGGCGACGAGCTCCACGCGTCTCGACGGCGCGTGCCCTCACCGTCAACCCACCACGGAGCACCGATCCCGCATGTCTCTTCGCCTCCAGCCTCGCAGCGGTTGGACCGTCCTCGCAGTGCTGATTCCCCTGCTGTCGGGCTGTCCTGACGGTCCCCCGGGTCCGGTGGCGCGCGCGTGGCAGGCGGTGGCGACGGAGCTTCCCGAGGCCGCGCTGTCGGTCACCGGCACGTCGGCCCGAGACGTCTGGGTCGTCGGGGCGGACAAGGGCAGCGGCCCGCTCGTGCTGCACTACGACGGCGCCCGGTGGGAGCGCGTGGGCACCGCCACGCGCGGCGACCTGTGGTGGGCGCAGGCCTTCGCCGACGGCACCGTGTGGATGGGCGGCGCCTCGGCCACGCTGTTGCGCCACCAGGGCGGACGCATCGAGCGCTTCGCGGCGCCGGGCTCTGCGCGCGCGACGGTGTTCGGCCTGTGGGGCGCGCGCCCCGACGACGTGTACGCCGTGGGCAGCACCGCCGGGCGCAACGGCTTCGTCTGGCACTTCGACGGGACCTCCTGGCGCGACACCGCCCTCCCCTCGTCGCTCCCGGACGTCAACGCGACCCACGACGGCCCGGCCTTCTTCAAGGTCTGGGGGCGCAGCGCCGACGACGTGTGGGTGGTCGGCGAGCTCGGGGTCGCGCTCCACGGCCGCGCCGGGGCGTTCACGCCCTTCGACACGGGCACCACCCGCAGGCTCTTCACCGTGCACGGCGACGCGCAGCGCACCTTCCTCGTAGGCGGCGACGCGCACGGCGTCCTGCAGGAGTCGTCCGGCGCCGCGGCTGCCTTCGCGGGGCGAGCGCCCGACGACGCGCAGCTGTTGCAGGGCGTGTGCTCGAGCGGCGACGCCACCTGGGCCGTCGGCCAGGGATGTCGGGTGTTTCAGCGAGTGGGCTCCGCCTGGCGCGAGGAGGACCACAATCTTCGGCTCACGGCGCAGTCGCTCCACGCCGTGTGGATCGACCCGGGCGGCGGCGTCTGGGCGGTCGGCGGCAACGTGCTCTCGACCAGCCTCGACGCGGGCGTGATCGCGCACTACGGCGCCGCGGTCGCCGCCGTCGCGAGCCCCGCGGGGCGAGACGCGGGCGCCGACGGCGGCGACGCTGCGACGCCCGTGACCTGCCCCGAGGGCGCCATCGACCCGGCCCCTACGGGCTCCATCGCGCGTCGCTGGAACGAGCAGATCCTCAACGCGATCCGCCGCGACGTCCCTAGGCCCGGCGTGCACGCGCGCAACCTCTTCCACCTGTCGGTCGCGATGTGGGACGCGTGGGCCGCCTACGACGCTACCGCCGACGGGTATGTCTCCACCGCGCGCTCGACCGCGACCGACCCCGAGGCCGCGCGCCGCGAGGCCATCAGCTACGCCGCGCACCGGGTGCTCACGCAGCGCTACGCCCGCGCCAGCGGAGGGGCCCTCTCGACCGCGTGCTTCGACGCCTTCCTGCGCCGCCTCGGCTACGATCCGGCGGCCACCGACACCGCGGGAGACTCACCCCGCAGCGTGGGCAACCGCATCGGCCGCGCGGTGATCGACGCCACCCTCGACGACGGCGCCAACGAGCGCGACGCCTACGCCGACACCACGGGCTACGTGTCCCCCAACCCCGCGCTCTCGGTGGACAGCCCGGGCACGGTGCTCACCGACCCGTCGCGCTGGCAGCCGCTCGACCTCGCCACGGCGATCACCCAGAACGGCATCGTGCTCGACTCCGGGCGGCAGCAGTACATCGGCGCCAACTGGGGCCTGGTGCGCCCCTTCGCGCTGCCTCCGCGGGCCGACGGCGCGGCGTACTTTCCCCACGTGGCGCCGAGCGCGACGCAGCCCGAGATGGGCCCGTGGATGGTGGACGTGATCCGCCGAGAGCGGCAGCTCGACACCACGACGGGCGATCCGATCGACCTGTCGCCGGGGTCGATGGGCAACAACTCCCTCGGCGCCGACGACGGGCGCGGCCGCCCGATGAACCCCGTGACGGGGCAGCCCTACGCGCCGCAGCGCGCGCTCCCCGGCGACTTCGGCCGCGTGCTCGCCGAGTTCTGGGCCGACGGACCGCACTCCGAGACCCCTCCGGGCCACTGGAACGTCCTCGCCAACCAGGTCTCGGACTCCCCGGGCTTTGCCCGCCGCTGGCACGGCGAGGGCCCGACGCTCGACCCGCTCGCCTGGGACGTCCGCGCGTACCTCGCGCTCAACGGCGCGACGCACGACGCCGCCATCGCCGCGTGGGAGCTGAAGCGCCGGTTCACCAGCTCGCGCCCGATCTCCCTCATCCGCTGGATGGCCGGCCTCGGGCAGTCGAGCGACCCGTCGGCCCCGGGGTATCACCCGAATGGCCTCCCGTTGGTTCCGGGGCTCATCGAGCAGGTGACCGCGGCGAGCTCGGCGACGGGGCAGCGTCACGCCCGCCTCGCGCGCTACCGCGATCAGGTCGTGGTGCTCGGCTGGGTGGGCGAGCCGGGAGACCCCCGTACGCAGGTCGGCGGCGTCGACTGGGTGCGCGGCATCGACTGGGTCCCGTACCAGCGCCGCACCTTCGTCACACCGGCCTTCCCGGGCTTCGTGTCGGGGCACAGCACCTTCAGCCGCGCGGCCGCCGAGGTGCTCGCGCGCATCACCGGGAGCGAGTTCTTCCCCGGCGGACTGGGAGAATTCGTCGCCCGCGCGAACGAGTACCTCACCTTCGAGCGGGGCCCCACGTCCGACGTGCGCCTCCAGTGGGCGACCTACTTCGACGCCGCCGACCAGGCCGGGCAGTCGCGCATCTGGGGGGGAATCCACCTCCAGCCCGACGACTTCGTCGGCCGTAGCGTCGGGCACGACGTGGGCCTCGCTGCCGCAGCCCTCGCCGAGCGCTACATCTCCGGCAGCGCGCTGCCCTGAACGGGCGCTGGGCTCCCTCGACCTTCTCCCAGGAAGATCGTGCGATGCCCTGCCGTGTTCCCCGCCCTCGCGCTGGTCCTGCCCTTCGTCCGACTGCCCCGTCCGCCGCGATGGTGCCTTGAACGACCCGCAATCGGCTGGCGCTCCGCGGCGGCGCTGCTCTACACCGTCGCGCGGGGGAACATCCATTCCCCCAACAAGGGAAGGCCATCCATGTCGATCGTTCTCTATCACCACCCCTATTCGCGCGCGGCGGGCACGGTCTGGGCGCTCGAAGAAGTCGGCGTCGACTACGAGCTTCGATGGGTCGATATCCAGTCGGGCGCACAGAAGGCGCCCGAGATCATCGCCCTCAACCCGATGGGCAAGCTGCCGTTGCTCACCGACGGCGATCAGGTGGTGACCGAGGCCGGCGCCATCGCCCTCTACCTCGCCGACCGCTACGCCTACGGCAAGCTCGCGCCTGCGGTCGATGACCCCGCGCGAGGGACCTACCTCCGCTGGTCGTTCTTCGCGCCCTCGGTGATCGAGCCCGGCGCGATGGCGAAGTCGAAGGGCTGGGAGGCCCGGGCCGGTCAGGTCGGCTGGGGAGACTACGACTCCATGTTGAGCGCGATGGAGGCCGCCATCGCGGGGCGGCAGTTCATCCTCGGCGACAGGTTCTCCATGGCCGACGTCGTGTTCGGCGGAACGCTCCGCTACATGCTGCGCTTCAACATGGTGGAGCCGAAGCCCGCGTTCACGGAGTACAGCGAGCGGCTCGCCGCGCGCCCCGCGCTGCAACGCGCCGACGCGAAGAACGCCGCCGTCATGAAGGAGCACGGGCTCGGCGGCTGACGCGCGGGGTCGTCTCGTTGGGCGCGACCGCGAGGTCGACTGCGAGGAGCCCGCCGGTACGACCGCGAGGTCATCAGCGAGCAGAGCCAGACCGCGACCGTCAGGGAGCGGACGTGACCTGCCACGCCGCCAGTCGTCGTGGTCCCTCGGGTGGTCCGTTGGAAAGGCCCGCGGCGCATCACTCTCGCGGGTATAGGATCAGCGCATGGAAGCGACGCCGATCAGGCGAGGCGTCACGCTGGAGGAGTACCTGGCCTTCGAGCGCGAGGCGACGGCGAAGCACATCCTCTGGGACGGCGAGATCTTCGCGATGTGGGCGATGGCGGGTGGGTCGCCGGAGCACAGCGCGATCGCGACCAACGTCACGGCGGCGCTGCTCACCGCCCTCCGCGGGACGCCGTGCAGGCCCAACAACTCGGACCTGAAGGTGTGGATCCCGCGCAAGGGCGGCGCGGTCTACCCCGACGCCAGCGTGATCTGCGGGCGCCTCGGCCTCCGTGAGGGAACCACCGACGTCGTGACCAATCCCTCGGTCATCGTCGAGGTGTTGTCGCCGGGCACGGAGTCCTTCGATCGGGGCGACAAGTTCGCGGGCTACCGCTCCATCGAGGGCCTGCGGCACTACGTGATGCTCTCCTCGCAAGCCGTGGAGGTGGAGCAGTACGTCCGCGCCGACGACGGAACCTGGAACCTCCGGGTGCTCGGTCCGGGCGACGTGCTCTCGTTCACCGCGCCCGATTTCAAACTCGCGGTCGATGACCTCTACGCGGGCGCCTTCGACGCCCCCGCGCCGTAGATCGTCCCCCACCCGATCGCCGGTCAGCGCTTCGCCATCCACCGCTCCGCGGCGTCCTTCGGCAGCACGACGCGCACGTCCCGGGTGCCCACCTTCACCGCGGCCCCTCGCAGCCCCGCCTCGCGTTGCATCGTCCCCTCGGGTGATCCGTCGCGGGACCCTCTTCACCGTCAACAGGTCGCCTTGGAACATGCTCCGATCGAAGGAGTTCGCGACACGCGCCCGCTCGCATGCAGCGCGCGAACGCGGCGACGGTGACCTCCGTACGGCCGATGCAGAACCCACGCGCTGCCGACGCGATGATCACCATCCCGTCGGGACATTGCGGCGGCGCGGGGGCCGTCGGTTGGGCGACTCCGCGGTCGCTCGCGTGACCTGCCAGCGAACTCTCCAGCGGCCACGTCCGGACTCTCGACGACCCACCAGCAACGGCGAAAGTCGCAAAGTGTTTAATCCGGCAACCCGACCGGATCTGTGCCGTGGTGGGTGCGGCGTTGCTTCACCTATGCCCCTCCGCCGGGCGTCAGACCATCAACGAGGGTGGAGGAGCTGACCGAGGCGCCGCGCCGCTGCCGCGCGTGCCGGACGGGCGCAGGCCGCGGCGGAACAGCAACGGGTCCAGAGCGTCTGGACCCAGGCGCGCTGATCGGGGCCATGGGGCGTTGGACGGCTCATCGCGAGCTCGGTGGGGAGCAGTGGCTACCGAGCGGGGTGTTCAGCGCGAGCGCGCCGCACCGGCGTCGACGCTCGCGGGCGCTGGGCCGGCCACGCCGCCGTCGCGACCGAACTGTTGCAGCATCGTGCAGAGCACCGGTGTGCGGCCGCCGCTCGGCACACTCGCGTCGCATCCGCGTCGCAGAGCCTCGCCCTGGGCCTCGTGATCGACCGGGCCGTACCTTCCGGCCGCGAGGTCGGTGGAGAGCTGCGAGCAGGCACTCGAGATCGCGCCGAGCCGCCCGCGCGCCTCGCGCCGCGCACGGTGCCCCTCGTCCGCCAGCTCGCTCGCCCCCGGTGCGCCCTCCGTCTCGGCGGTGCGGCGCAGCGCCGCCACGTCGACGCCCGGCGCCTCGCACGCCCGGCGCAACGCGAGCCTGACCGCGGACGGGTCCCTCGCGACACCGACAGCGTCCCGCGAGGCGTAGGCCAGGGACAGGCACCCTACGGGCTCGCCACCCTCGCAGGCCCGCACGCGCAGCGCGTGGGCCTCGGCGGGATCGGGGTCGACGCCGGAGAACGGCCTGGCGGGCTGCCCCGGGATGGCCGCGGTCGGGCCCAGCATTTCGGCCACGGACACGCACGCGTCGAGCGCGCCCCGTGTACACGCGGTGCGCTGTACGGCGAGCGCGGCTGGATAGCGCATCCACTGACGGAGCCAGTTGGCGGCCTCGTCGCAACCAACGTTCGACCCGGCATCGCACGCGATCGTGTATGCCTCGACGGCCCTGCCGCGCATCGCCTGCGTGGGTCTGGTCCCGGTCGGGGCGATCCAGAGCCTGTCAAAGTCCGCGAGCAGCCGCTGGCCGGCATGCAGGCAGGCGACCGTACTGCGCGTGCGCGTACACGCCTCGGCGCAGCCTTCGGTCGGTGCAGCCAGAGCGCACTCACGCGGCGGCGTGACGGGACAGCAGCCGCGGACGCTGCGTCTCGACGCCGGGCAACGGGCCCGCGGATCGACGCACTGGGGTGCCTGGGCGTGGGCGGTGGCACCGGCGAGCAGGAAGGCCAAGGTGAGCAGGATGGGCGCACGCATCGTCGGCGGAGACTATCGCGCCGTGGCGGCGATGGGTTAGGGAGTTTCAACCGGGCAGGACCCTCGCCACCGATGCTCCCGGCGAGCTTCGGTGGGGAGCTCTTCGCCCGCATCGCCCGCGGCCGCGCGGCGCGCGGTCCTTCTCACCGTCAACGGCGTCGCCGCGGGCCCGCGCAACACGGAGGATGACGCCGCCCGCGTCGTAGTGTCCGCGGGGCCATGCGCGCCACCTCGCTCGCCCTCCTCGCGCTGAGTCTCGCCGCGCCCGCGTGCCGCCGCCGCCCCGCGCGCCGCCGCCGACGGGACGGCGGACGTCCCCCGCGCGGCCCCGCCGCTGGTCGACCTGCTGCACTTCACCCCGAGCGCGGCGGCGGTCTCGTCCTTCGTGGACAACCCGCGGGGCTTCCCCGAGCACCTCGTCGACGGCCGCCCGCAGACTGCCTGGAACAGCCGCACCGGCGACCTCGTCGGCGGATGGCCGCCAACGTACGGATCACCCGGCTGCGCGTGTGGCGCGACGGCCAGAGCCTCGGGGAGTTCGCGCTCGACCCGGCCGTGCGTGCGCCGCAGCCCATCGCGCTCGACGCGCCGGGGGGATAGGCATCATGGGAAGTCAGCGGTAGCAAGCTCGGGGATGCGACGACGAGACGTAGGCGCTCGGTCGCAGAAGGGCATCCCCGATGAGCAAGAAGCGTCGCTATCGTTCGATCTCGGTGGAAGGGC
>Ga0207969_100513_pt1 | contig 17186 bp, 15 predicted proteins | sample LakWasMet25_LOW6_2_FD_183869 | JGI IMG/M metagenome (GOLD analysis project Ga0207969, IMG submission 183869) | Freshwater sediment methanotrophic microbial communities from Lake Washington under simulated oxygen tension - Sediment Metagenome... | ecosystem: Environmental > Aquatic > Freshwater >... | reverse complement strand
GCGCACTGCCGCAATTCCATCTATAATCGCCGTTCTCTGACGCGGGGTGGAGCAGTCTGGCAGCTCGTCGGGCTCATAACCCGAAGGTCGCAGGTTCAAATCCTGCCCCCGCAACCAACAAAAGTTAATAAGGCCAATCACTTAGCGGTGGTTGGCCTTATTGCTTTCCGGGTGCCGGAAGTCGTTGGCCCATCGTTGGCCCATTCTTGGCCCATCGTTGGCCCACATTTCCGATTGGCAAAATCCGCGATCTGCCCATTTGACCTTCGGGCAACTGGCCCATGGGCCAATGCCAAGAAATTTGCCATTGAATAGGGGTCTTTCGACGGAAAAAGGCTCCCTAAGACTGGTATGGCATACGTACGCGGTAGTTCTACGCCTTCTTGACGCGCTTCGCTGGTCCAGATCCCTTGTTTGCCGCGGGTAAGTTGGCCTCGAGTATCTCGCGGATTACCTCAGATCGATTCGGGATGCGGCCAAGAGAGGGCTGCATCGCAATCCTTCGCTGATCGATCGCCTCGATCAGCTCGGGGGTCAGTCTCACATTCACCTGCATGCGGTCCATATATTGATTCCTCCCGTCGCGAGCAATTCGATCAGTATATGCCTGCGTCTAGCCGCGACGCAAAATAAATGTCTAAAAATGGGCTTGCGCACTTGAATTTCTCCTGTAGCTTGTATCTTGTCTAGCAAATAGACATTAACCAAGGAGAAGTCAAATGGCAACAAAAGAGTACCTGACCACCGAAGAGCTGTCGCAGCGTTTGAAGTACGACGTACGCACCATTCGGGAGCGCCTGAAGGACAGCGTGCTCCTCGAGGGCAAGCATTACATCCGTCCGTTCGGAGGCCGCAAGATTCTGTTCATCTGGGAACAGATTGAGGCCGACATGGGCATGGCCTCCAGTGGGTCGTATGGAATTCCGATGGCCAATGGAGGCGTCTGTCATGGCTAAAGTACGCAAGCTCGCTGCAACTGGGAACTTGTTTATAGATTTTCGCTTTAGAGGAAAGCGCTGCCGCGAATACACGGCTTTGCCGGACAACCCGGCAAACGTCAAGAAACTGGAGAAACTGGCGAGCCAGATCGAGGCCGACATCAAGGCCGGCGTCTTCGACTACGCCAAGTATTTTCCCGGCAGCAAACTAGCCGCTCATTTTGCGACCCCAACGGCCAGTCCCATCGCCGCGGCGCTGAACGGGGGTTCCTTTGCACCGCCAATTCCCGCAGCGGCAGTTGGTATCACGGTAGAGGCGCCGACCCTTCCCACCTTCAACGCCTTTGCCGACATCTGGGTGGCCGAGAACGAAGTCGCCTGGCGGCGCAGTCACCGTCGCACGGTGATGGACATTCTCAACGGTCACCTGCGCCCGGTGTTCGGGGAGAAGGGGGTCGGCGACATCACCAAAGCTGACATCCTGGCCTTTCGCTCTCAACTCGCCAAAGTACCCGGGCGAAAGGCTGAAACCCTGTCTGCCAAACGCATCAACGCCGTGCTGGCGCCGCTGCGCCAAATCCTTAACGAAGCCGCCGACCGCCATGAATTTACCACGGCCTTTCGCAACATCAAGCCGCTCAAGGTCCCCCGCTCCGACATCACGCCGTTCAGTCTCGAGGAGGTGCAGCAGATCCTAACTGCCGTACGCGCCGACTTCCACGACTACTACACCGTGCGCTTCTTTACCGGCATGCGCACCGGCGAGATCGATGGACTGAAGTGGAAATACATCGACTTCGAGCGTCGCCTGATCCTGGTGCGCGAAACCATCGTCGATGGCGAGGAGGACACCACCAAGACCGACGGCAGCCAGCGCGACATTCAGATGAACGAAGCGGTGTATCAGGCCATGCTGCGTCAGGAGAAGGCCACCCGCAAGCTCAGTAAGTTTGTCTTCTGCAACCGCGAAGGCAAGCCGCTTGATCACGTCAATGTCACCAAGCGTGTTTGGTACCCGTTGCTGCGCCATCTGGGTCTCACATTGCGCCGTCCCTACCAGACCCGCCATACGGCGGCCACCCTGTGGCTCGGCTCCGGCGAGAACCCGCAGTGGATTGCGCGCCAGATGGGCCATAGCTCGACCGAGATGCTGTTCAAGGTCTACGCCCGCTTCGTGCCCAACCTGACGCGTCAGGACGGCTCGGCCTTTGAGCGTCTCCTGCTGCAAAGCGGCACCGTCGTCGCGCCTCCCGTCGCAGAACCGGCGACCTCGGCCACCCCAATTCCGCCTGCCGCGCTGATCCCGGCGGCAGCCACTCCCGCATAGATAAAGGAACCCACATGAAACTCCCTGAAAAATCCAGCCATTCCCTGATTGCCCGCCTCGGCCCCGACGAGCGAGTCGAGGGCTGCTACCGCTTCCAGTCCCTCGCGCGCCGTTGCAATGCCGACGGCTTCGAGGTGTGGCACGTGCGCCTTGCTGACCGCAGCGGCGTGATCGATACCTACCGGCCGTGCGACGGGTGTGACATCGTCTATCGGCCGGACCTGGATGCCCTGGTCCATGTCGCGTTCCGCACGCGCCGCTTCAAGGACAGGCTGGTGGCTGACCTGATCGAATTCGACGCCATGAACGTTGTTACCGATCCGGCCTGTGCGCTGGACCGGCTTCCGCGTCCGCTGGCGCAGTCCCCGGAGGTGCTGGACACGCTGGTGGAGCTCATTCATGGCCTGCGCAATGGCGAGCTGCGGCAGGCGCTCGACCAGGTCCTGGTCGATGACCGGCTGATGCTGAATCTGATCAGCCGGCCGGACGACCTGCTCGAGCGCACCGTCGATGCGGCCAACCTCATCGAGCAGGAGATGCGCTATTTCGGCTGGGTGGAGCAGGAAACGGCGATCGTGGCCTGCCTGCTGCATTCGATGGGCGAGCTGATCGTGCGTGATGAGTATTACCTGAAGGAAGAGCAGCACCTGGAGAAGCCGCGGGCGGCCCTGACGCTGAAGCGGTGTGAGCCGGCACTGGCGAGCCTGGAGCAAACGAGGCCGACGGAGGGGGACTGGCTGCGGCAGGTCCTGACGGTCGGATGCGCCGGGGTCAAGGATCTGGTTCCGCTGGCGATTGCGGTGGCGATGATCCGCGTGGAGCGGCAGGCCGCGGCAATGCCACGGCGACACTTGCGGGTCGTTCGGTCTCGTGGGTATGAGCACGGGGAGTTCGGAGCATGAGTTACTTCACGGCGTCCCCTTCCTTCTGGAATCTCTTCGGCGTGATGCTGGGCATTCTGCTCGCCGTTCTGTTGCTCGTCCTGCCGGTGCTGCTGCTGACGCGTCGCTGGCTGTGGGCCAGGAAGTCGCCCGCGTTTGGGGAGATTGTCATCAAGTCGGAAACGACGGTTGCCCTTTATCCCGGCATCGACCCGCTCGACTACGCTACCCCGGCCGAGCGGGAAGCCGCGCTGGATCGGTTGAGCCGGATGCCGCAGTTTCGCCTGCTGACGGATGGCACCCTGGTCGAGTGGGGCAGCGGCGCACGCGTGACCCCCTGCGACTGCTCATTGCCTCCGGTACCGCATCTGATGATCTCCTGGGGTCCGAAGCGGAAGCAGGGGATCGTGACGAAGAGCGGGTTGGCACACTATGTCAGCTATCAGGAACGGGTGGCGGCCGTGCTGTTTGCCGGTCCGCTTGATCCAAGCCGCTCGTCTAGCCAGAAGCCGCTCTGACGTGATCCTCTGCACAGTAATACCCGACAGATCGATGCGACGAACGAAGCGCTGGACCTCTCTTGCTGACCCGTTGTTGTTCGCCGCTAAGTACTCCGCGTGGGGCAATTGTTCGGCCTTTGCCGCCATTCGCCACATGCCGGCAGTATGACCGCAATGTGTCGAGTAACCGTCATTGAAGCCTGAGCTACTCCGAACGATGCTTTAATCTTTACACTAGGTCAGGATCGTGTTCATTGCTGTTGGTAGCGCAGTCCAAGGTTAAATGGCAACTATCCGAGTAGAGCAATCACCAGATACGCACACTCGCGAACAGCAAGTCGGCCAAAGCTACCATTAGCCTTCAGGTCGTTTCGTCGGTGCGATCAAAATGGGAAATATTTTTCTAAGAACTTGGTTGGCCAGTTCATATCTTGAGTTCTAAACGCGACAATTACTTGTCGCCGTACTTTCGCATCACGAACGTAAAGTATTCGAGCTCCGTTTTCAGCAGACCAACCAGGCTAATTATCGAGTCATCGACATGGCTGTGTACTCCTGGCTCCTGAAGCAAGACTGTCATGGTTATGCGAGGCGGTTCGTCAGGTTTGATAGTCGCCTTGACTAGACGCGAACGCTTATTTATCGCATTGACCGCCTTGAACGCCAGTACAACCTCCCGATCCGATTTCGTTGGCAAAACAAATTTCGCTTCCACGACCAGACAATCAGAAAATGGATCGACATCTGAAGAATCGAATTCAACTCGACAAGGCACATCGCTCAGCTTGAATGTTATGAATTGTGAGTCCAAGTCTAGGTGTACATCACTAAACTCATGTTCAGTCATTGTCCCTTCTAATATCGACAGCAGAAGACAACGGTGTTCGGCGATTGCTTCCTCCACTGACTGCTCATCATCCTGACTCGCATTTCTGCCTTCCGCGGCAAATATGTCCGAAAATAAGCTGCGGGGTTTTACATCAGTCTGTTCGTCCAACGCTGACTCGCCATATAGGAGTGCATTCATAGCTTCTTTCATGGCGTCTCTCGCTTCGCCATTTGATACTGGAGCGGATGTGCATGTATCTAGCACACCCATGACATCCTTCATTGCCTTAGTCGGATATGGGGTCGTCAGTCCATTCGCCAGCCAAGCGCTCGCCGAGCTTTTACCCCAGACACCTAGGAGGAACGGCAGAAGCAGACTGGGATCACGCTCATAATCGAAGTTACCCGGACCCAGCGCCATGATGACTTTAGAGTTTCCCGTCTCGTCGAGAGTCGGATAGAACCGCTCCAAAACAACCGCGTACCCTAAGGCAGCCAACCCTGTTTTTCTTCTCAGTTGAAGCTGAACGGCAAGCTCTTCTGCGACGCCCAGAAGAAAATAACTGAGCGTCTGTTGTGCTAGCGGCGTCGCTATAGGTAGCCAGGCATCGAGGTGTAAGGCAGCACTCGACTCTCTTAGTAGCCTACGCAACACGTCAATAATTGTTGCGTGACTCTCGGAGACAGGTAGCTCCAGCTCTGCAAAAATGGCTTCGGCGGCTTGCTCATTTGTTTCAATACCTATTTGGTCTACCAAGCTCCCCGTCATTGCTGATGGATTGTTAGCCGCCACTTGTTTCGGGTTCGTATTCGTCATCCCGTGCTCCATTGTTTGATCGATGTATAAGAGAGGGAAGCTAGAGGTCGGTCCTATAGAGTGGTATGGCGGTTCCCGCGACCATGGCATTAAACTAGGCAGATCACAACCTACAAACAGACCGCGCCGAAAGATACTCCTTACTAAGGAATAGTTGAGACTTGGGTCGCCCTTCGAAGTCTAAGCGCAATTGGGCCACTTCCTTGAGGAGTTCAAATGGAAATCTCCAAATTGAGCCTTAGGAAGGCGGCGGCAATCAGAAGTACGACCAACAACGAAGGAAATGAAGGACCACTATGGCCAAAGCGCTTCCATAGGCTATCCGGCAGCTTTCTGAGTGGCGGAGCGCATGGAGCGTCAGCTACTGTGAAAGTGTGACGGTCCGGTTGCGTTAAGGGTTGTGCGACGCCTGCCCCTACCTTTATCGTTTCCCGCACGTCAGCACGCTAAGGCAGGCATCCCACATCCCTTAACAAGAGCAGTCTGTCGGGATTGCGGGCTATGTGTTCGCTTCAATGCTGATTGCAGCCATTCAATCCGGCATATACGAGCGACGACGTAAGATCCGAGGCCGACGCAGAACTAGCATCCACACTCAATGGCGTATATTCGCCAGCCATAGTTAATGACTCCTACAAAGGGTTGCCAAATGCCAGATGGAACGGGTGAAGAGGCGGTCGCGCTGCAGCGATTTAGTGATGAGGAGGTGCAGGAAGCACACTTCCGCCTGGAAGCAGCGACAGAGGGCACCGAGCCTGCACGAAAGCTCTTCCTTCGAACGTATAGACTCGCCAACCCTCAGACTAGGACTTGGCATGCAATGCCTGAGGAAGACTGGCCGCTGCTGGCAACCATCCTTCCGAACAGAATTATCATGCGGCCGATCCATGTGAATCCGTACGCACAGCGCTACCTGAGGCCAAAAAACGGACGTTTCGCTACGGTTATCTACGTCGATGACGAAAGCGAGGAGTTGCTAGATGACGCTGAAGCTACGGCGTTGCGCATTGAATCACGCTTAGCCTGGAGCCTCTTTGACCTTCCCAGGAATGGCCTCGGTCTGAACAGAGATCTTGACCCAGTGTGGCAAGGCCTATCGCGGATTCAGCATGCCGAGGTCCTTGTGATCAGCCGGCACCCGGAAATGCACGCTAAAGACGGCGTGGTTTCGATTAGCACTCAGGAAGTCGACAGGCTGCGCCGTGCCTTCAATCGAGTCACGAGGAACGGCCGTAAGCTTATCCGTCAAACAAAGCAAGGTATTGTGCACGACGACGTGCTAACAAGGCTTGATCCCGAACGATTCCGACGAGTCGTGCAGGTGACCCCGCCCTTGGTCGAGATTCGACGCGAGGGGGGGAAGCAGGCCGCAGCGAGGGAGCGTGCCGAGCGTCGCTCCAACGTGCAGACCGTGCGCAAGCAGCTCGGTGAGCTAGTGACGGAGGCTCCCATGGAGCTGATGATGCTGCACGCTGAGATTGAGCGGGTGACGCTCGCAAGTATGATCGAGGCATTCAAGGCGAAACTCGTCAGAAAACTCACCGAACGGCACTGGCAGACGTTCTTTGAGCAAAACAAGTTCGTCCTGAGCATGGCTTTTGCGCGTCCCGTGGAGTTGACTCATACGCAATTCCACGCGAAGGGTTCTACCTTGACCGGTGCGGGCGCTCAAATCGGCGACTTCCTGTTCAAAGAGTATGGCCAAGCACTCGCCATTGTTGAAATCAAAACGCCGGAGACGGCCTTGCTACAGGGCGTGGCCTACCGCGGACAGGAGGTTTTTGGTCCAAACTCCGAACTCTCTGGTGCGGTGACCCAGGTGCTGTTTCAGCAAAGCGAGCTTAGGCAACGTTGGATGACTCATGTAAACGACAACCCGGCCCTGCGCCTGTCCGGTGCCGATGTCATCAAATGCGTGGTTGTCGCAGGCCGCCTGCCCACCAATCCAAGCAAACTGCGCAGCTTTGAGGTGTTCCGAAACGCGTGCAAGGACGTAGACATCGTCACCTTTGACGAACTTCTAGCGAAGCTTGAGTTCCTAGAGAAGCAACTGACTCCGAAGCATGAACTAGACCTGTTCTGACCCAGGGTTCCACCGGTGATGTCCACCCCGCTGGATGCTCTGCCAAGCTGTTGAACGTCCACTTCTTGCTTACCGGGCGTTCGTGGGGTACGCATGGATTTTCGCAATGGGCACGATCCTGACCTAGCGTAAAGATCAGAGCATCTTTCGGAGTAGCTCAGGCTTCAATGAGGGCTACTCGCCACATTGCGGTCACACTGCCAGGGTGTGGTGAAAGGCAGCAAAGGCCGAGGACCACTCAATCGCCAATCCAACCTGACGGGCGCGTCATCGGCCAAAGCAGACCAATGCCGTAGAGGCTCAGCATGCGTTCTTCAGTACGCTTACCGGACCTTAAATAGGGAGTTGGAGCGCTTAAAGTGCTGAGCACTACCATCACACCTTCGCTGGTTCTCTCCAGTAGCCACGAGCAGTCCTGAATCGCGTCTGAGCAGCACGTATATAGCCAGCGCCAGTTCCGTTCGTATAGACGAATCCTTTTGGACGCCACTGAAGTTGGCTTGGCCATCTTGAAGGGCGCGGCGTGAGCACTTCGCTGTGAATTAGTGCTTCTGCGTGATCACCTGCTTCCTCTCGTTTGACTGCTCGATAGACTTTGTTATCACCATCAACTCTGTCTAGAACTGCGTAGTTAATACGGTATCGGCATGGCAGCCTCCGGTTCGCGACAGCACCGAAAGCATTCAGAATCCATTCGCCATCCTCCCATTCGCGAAAATACACATTGACCTGAGCATTCAGGAACTGATGTTCGTTGAATGCTATGACATCCCGCTCTTTGCGCACCTCCGTCCAGCCGGCCTCGTGCGAGATACTGTATACGTCCCCATCATATGCAACGCACATTACACGTGGGCTGAGTGGGAGAAAGAAGGCAACCCCACAAGACATCAACCCAGGGGACTTATGTCGTACCCGCGGATCTTCCATGTGCCACCTGTTGGTCAAGACCGCAGGATCATCTGATGACACAAATGGCGTAGTTGTTCGGTTGCGCAACAGGCATACTTTTAGGTCGTCAAGGAGATGCATTTCACTAGCAAATACTCGCATCGCCATCTGAACTGCCTCTTTAATGGATGGCTTGAGATCCGGCACCCCTTCACCGATAACTTGCTCCATACCGCTGAACATTTCAACGGATCGACGTGAAGCAGCCTCGGTTCTCATATGTTGAAAGAGGATAAATATCCGCAGAACCGACCGATCACTGTCTGTCAGGCGATAACCAGGCAGATGAATCCGTGCTACCGCTGCTGCGTACTCACTCTCAACGGCTTGAATTGCTTTTTCGAGCTGGAGATCTTGTCCGTAGAAGTAATCTCCAGAGCACTGGTTCTTTACTGGTGCCTTCGGAATACAGCGTTCTCTGTCCAAGTTCAGCAAATTGATGGCCAAATTTCCGCCCCCTATAGTGAAAGCCTTCAAGTAGCATCGTGGAACGAAATGCTGATTCTTGTTTGTCGCCATGGGAGATCTGCTCGAAACTGTATTAAGCAATAGACTCGGAAATCGCAATGGTATGGAATTGTCGCGCTAACTGCGATGTCGACACACATCGGAGTGTGAAAGCTGCATACACACGTTGATCTTTAACGGCAGCCCATCGAGTGCATCCGGTCGCCTCACCAACAGCATGAACGATCCCTTCCTTTGCTTGTCAGGATAGAAATTCGAGAAATGCCTCGGCCCTTGAAAGCCGACCCGTTGATGTAGGTAAAGTGTTACCTATGCTGACACATGCTGCCCCATCGTTGATCCGCCTTCATGCCGTCGAACGTTCCGACCGGATATCGACCTACGCCGAGGTCGAAGCCTTCGTTGAGCAATGCCGCTCCATCATGGCGGCCGAAGGGCTGGAGGTAAAGTCCAATAGCGCATTGGGATTCCTGTTCGCAAGGGCCGGTAGGCTAAACAAGACGTGGATCGCCAGGACTGATACCGAAGACATTGCCACCCTGATTGAGGCGGACGAGGCCTACCGCATCGCCGAAGCGGTTGTCGCGGCTATCAAGGAGCCGGAAGCTCGCCAGGCCATCCGCAGGATCACCAAGAGCGACATGCGGCTTTCGTTCCGCCAGCCGTCGCAGGGCAAGGACGCGCTGTGGGAACTGTCGCTGATTGCGTTCCTCAGGGCGCGCGGCGCCCCTGTCGCTTTTAAAGATCCGCCTGACTTGGAAATCGACCTTGGAGGCAGCCTGGGCGGATACGGCGTGGCCTGCAAGAAGGTCTATTCGCTGGGTTCTGTGGAAAAGCAGTTTTCCATGGGGCTCAAACAGATCAAGCCTTACCAAGGGTGGGGCTTAATTGCGTTCAACCTCGACGACCTGATTGAAGAGCGATCTATCCTCGTGGCTGCCACCAGAGCGGAAGCGAGTGACATGCTCACTCGCCGAAACCAAAAATTCATCGAGAGGAACCGGCTTCGATTCCAGGAGGCGGTGATGGCCGGACGGTGCGACGGCGTTTGGGTTTCATCGTGCGCGCACTCGGACATCGCCGGGATGTCCCCACGCTTCAACCGAATTACTGAGAACACCCTTTGGACGGTAAGTGAAGCCGGCCTAGCCACCAAGATTAGGCTCGATGCCTTACGGACGTTAGTCGAACGAAGCTGACGCCTAATGCCGCAGTAACTCAGAACAAAGGACCCCGAGAATTGACCACAAATGAAGGGTGAGGACTTTTCAACACAATAGGCCGGGAGCGGTCGATGGGAATTACGCCCAATAGCAGCCATTCGCCGTCGCCGCCTGGTGTATTCTTGAAGCATTGTCCGCAGCACCCTTGAACGTTGATTCGACATATTTCTTTTGACCCTTCTTGGACCAGGCCATGCCCGAACCCATGATCGAACCCGTAACTGTCGCAACAGGCGCCGCTGGATGGCTCTGGGAGAATTATGGAGGCCGTGCTCTCAGCAAACTGGCTGAAACAGCAAAGAAAAAGTGGGCCAAAATGAGTTGGGAAGAACGTGAAGAAAAATACAAGCGCCGACTTCTCGATGAACACAACACAACGAAGTTGATGGGAAACCCAAAGGAGATTCGCCTCGATCAGATATATACAGATGTCTATGTTCTGGATCAGATAAGCGCATACCAGCGACTAGATGTTGAAGATCTAAGAAAAGAACAATTCAAACGCACCGGGATTCCTAGGTATCTAAATCGCAAACCACTGCTAAAGATCGCACAGGAATCCCCCCGCCTATACATCCTTGGAAGACCAGGTGCAGGGAAATCCACGTTTTTGAAGAATGTTGTTCGCCTGTGTTGCGATGGAAGTCTTGCCAAGACTGCGATATTCGTACCACTTAAGCGTTGGAGTGATGGGGAAATGACGCTGGAGGAATTCATAGTAAATGAGTTTTCCATCTGTGATTTTCCAGACGCCGCAATATTCGTTACCGAGCTACTTCAAACAGGGGGGGCGCTTGTGCTGTTTGATGGGTTGGATGAGGTATCAAACACAGGCGTGCGGCGCAAGGATACGATCGGGGCGCTGTCGGACTTTTCACGCAAATACATAAATGCGCAAATCATACTGACCTGCCGCACCGCAGCGACTGAGTATTCATTCGATAAATTTACATACGTTGAGATTGCAGACTTTACTCAAGAGCAACAAAGGTCATTCATTGAGAAGTGGTACTCCGACCGGCCGGAAAGTCAAGAACGGCTTCTGCGTGAATGGGACCTAAAGGAGAACGAGGATCTTGTAGATTTGGCGCGAACCCCTTTGTTGCTGGCACTACTATGCCTTGCATACGATGCGACGCTGACTTTTCCACGGAGGCGTATCGAACTGTATGAAGAATCTGTCAACGCGCTCTTGAGGAAATGGGACGCTTCTCGCGAAATCTCGCGGGACGACATATACAAAGGGCTGTCACATAATAGAAAAGAACAAATGCTTCGGAGAGTGGGCTTTGAGACATTCAAGAATGCCGAAATATTCATTCCAAAGCGCAAACTTATTCAGTTGATCACCGCCTACCTTAAGGAACTGCCTCCCGATGACTTACTCCACGGTATCGATGGAGACATTGTGCTTCGCTCGATGGAAGCACAGCATGGATTGATTATCGAACGTGCACATGGCATATACTCGTTTTCACATTTGACTATCCATGAATACTTTACTGCCAAGAAAATTGTGGAGAGTACAAAATCGTACGAAATAATTCGACTGATGCGGGAGCATGCCATTGATGATCAGTGGCGAGAGGTCTTATTGATGGTGTCCAGCATTCTTGACGATGGACGCTTCCTCATAGATGCCCTGTTGGAAGTTCTCGGCGAATTGGCAATGGATGAGCCGAAGATTCCGACATTTATCTCCACCGCGTATTCGTTGTCTCGCGAAAAGTCCAACACGAAGGTTGTCGCCCAATATGGGAGCGTCAGCTATCGAAACAAGTTCCCATTCAGCAGCGATGCCATGGTTATCTCTGATTGTTGTGTGACGGTTGCTGCGAATATGCGGATGCTGGGCATTGGCGAGAAGACTCTTCAGGTTCCGCGACGCATATCAGCGGCCCTCCAAACCGACCCTAACCTGCTAGTTGATCACTTCCAAGGCAGTCAGGAGGGATTGAAGTCTGCAAGGAATTACTTTCGACTTATGGATCTCATTAGCGAATGCATCACTCTAGTGGCCCTTCCTGATCGAAAAGCGTACTTGCAGAATTTATTTGATCCCATTTGACTCTAGCCGTGCTGATTGCAATTTCATGACATTTAGTGCGAGTCTTATACGGTCGCCTTTTTTATCCGGCCATCTCCGCTGAGGGCACGAAGGGTGAGTAACGATTTTCGATAAGCTGCCGCTCGGATTTATCACCCTGGATTTATTACTGATGAATTTGTGAACGGCAGCAATACGCATTTTGGCAGTCCCTCAAGCGGCAAGCGTCCAACGTCCGTTCAGGCCGATGAGGCGTCATCGGTCAGGGGCAGGTCAGCCGCTCGACGCAGGGAATGGTTGCCAAATTATGAAAGTGAATTGGGCCGAAGGACTAGCCTGTCGATGGAACAGCACTGCGAACGTGCCGAACCGTTAGAAGCTGACTGTCCTAAATGCTGCCAAAAAGCGCGGAAGGCCACCAAACGTAGTTATACCCACTTGCCATCCATAGGCAGTTTCCGTCTTTCCTCGATTCAGACGCTTTGGAAACCGAGTCATGTTTGAGTGGAAGCGGTGTTCGTTGCTGACGGAATCGACGCCATCAAGCAATCGCATCGTTTCTGGATTCAGGCTGGGATGCACCATCAAATTGATCTGGTTACCCTGGGAGCTGGTCTTCACCACATAAATAGTCTGCCCTCCAGGTGACCGCAGCTCGGCTAGCTTCTTCGTTTCGTTTGTTGGAGTAAAGCCTGCCCTCGCCAGTTCTGACATTATCGCGGCGATATCGGCACCTGACGGCGTCACCGGAGCGCGGCCTTTCACCTTTCCCAAGCTGGAAGTTGTTGGTGGCGCTGCGGAGTCAATGGGAGCAGTGGTCTCAACGGCCGAAGGGGTTAACTTGGCAACCGCTCGTGGCAGGCTTTCCTCGCCCAGCAAAGAAGCGATAGAAGTCTTCATCTGCCGGTAGGCGTGGTCCAACCAATCGCATCGGTTCAGCACAGGATTGTTCGGATTGAGCTCTCCCCGCGTGACCTCCCGCAGGTAGTAGCGGGTTGTGCTGCCACCTGTGGTGGACGGATGGCAGAAGGCGCCGAGTAGCTGCTCCATTCGCAGATAGCCTTTGTCGACACACCATTGCATAGCCGCCTGCGGGCAAGGCCCGAGGCCAACATACAGGGCGTTCTGGCCAATTTCGGCAATCGATGGCACAAAGCAATCCATGAAGCATTCACGGAGGAGTTCCGCCTTCATAACCTCGTCGAAGCTGCCAGAAAACATCCTGTTTCCGGAGGGCGTGATTGTGAATGCGGCGTGAGGTACGACCGACGTCGAGTGAAGAAGGTCGGCGTTCTGTCCCCAAAGAGATTCCACGTTCTCAATTCCAAGAAGCTTCGCAAAACTGAAGTGGCGCAGCATCTTCAATAGATTTGGCCTCATGGTCGGACTACCGAACGCTCCTACTTTCTTGACCTCTACCAGAATCTCGCTCTCAGGGCGTCCGGCGCGCAGGAGTCTCTGAGCCTCACCGTAAGCGAGGGCCAGTTGATTAGGCCCCGGAGTAATCCCAACGATCACGAGTTTTGCTCTGCGGTTTACGTGTTCGAACGGTATGTACTGCAGGAGGTTTCTCCCCCGGCGCGCAATCTCCAGTTCCAGTGTTCCTGTTGCCTCGGCCCCAAGTCGCTTCAGATCAGCGGCATACTTTCCAAAGTAGTTGCGCTCCACGGTGATTCCTTCGTCTCGTTTTGAATGTGAAACAGGTTAAGGGCTGCACCTAGGCAAAGATAGGGCCGATTGAAAATATCTTGCGAGATGTGGCAGTGCACGAATTTGTCCGAAAATTAAGCAGGTGACTAGTGGGACGTTCCTCGAAGCACTGCGCATATCGATAGCGCAGACGGTAGCGAGGCTTGATGCAATGCCAATCGCTTGACCTAGTCAATCTGCTCCTAAATGGCAGGCGCATCCATTGAGCCTTTGCCGTCGCATCATTGCACTAACATGATGGGATAATGACATCCACAAGAACAAAGTCATCAACCACTTACTTATGCTAACGCCTGACGTCGTCTTGGTCGGTGCTCGATCAAAACATACTACCGCCGCTCCGGACGGTCGTTGGAATACTTGTTGTCGCCTGGAGCATCGGGAGCAGCGATGCAAATTGGCGATAGCTAAGGTATTTGTCCGGCGCCTCTGTTGTCGGCCATATCACGACTAGTTGTGACAGCGCACAAGTTTCCGGTTGGCGCCAGTTTGCGTGGGCCTACCCTCAACCCCCTGCTGAAAATGGCGTCGCTCTCGGGGGTGGTCGAGTCGATACATTTGCACATCCGTCGGGGCGACAACGTCAACGCAACAGATGAACGCGGGCGCTCACCACTTATGTTGGCTGCGGCGCGAGGGCATACAAAAGCCTGTCTTGCCCTTCTCGAAGCGGGTGCCGATCCGGCGGCTCGCGATCGGAGCGGAAATGACGTGGCAACCATCGCTGCGATGGCAGGGCAATCCGAGCTTGCGGAGCTGATCCGTAGGGCGAAAGCAAATAGAACGGCGGACTCGCAGGCTTTTGATGAAGAGGTAGCGCCGCAAGCAGAGAATGCCTTGTCGGAGGCGCTAGCAAATGTTCTGCTCTGGGAGGTGGATGTCGAATCTCCACCGCCGAAGGATGACATCAGCTGCCGCAACGCAAGTGCAACGGCTCAGCAAGCGATTTCACTCCATGCCCCAATCAGCACTGACGACGATTGGACTGACGTCGATATAGAACTTCCTTTCATCGGCGGACGTGCAAGAAGAGGAAAGGCTCTAAGCGAGGAAGCTCTCAATCGGATCAAGAGCCTATTCCAGCGCGGATTGGGCGACGGGCGGGTCTCATCGCACGCAGTCATGGTTGCCACGCTCGACGATATGGACGAGCCTGACCTTGAACTTGAACGAAGGGTTGGTCAAATTCTCTCTGACCTTGGAGTGAGCATTGGTGAAGAGGACTGGGGAGACCTACCGGAAAGCACAACTGACGAGGACGTCGAGGCCACGGTAACTGCAGCAACTGACTTTCTCGTGTCAATCTCGTCCCAGGAGATTGACCCATTAAAGATCTACGCAAAGGAGATGGGCTCTCATGCTCTATTGTCGAGAGATGATGAGGTGGTGCTGGCGAAAGCTATTGAACAGGGGGTGGCCGATGCAGTAACGGCTATTTCCAGTTCTGACGCCGCAATTGAGGAGGTGCTGCGCGTCGCTTCACTTATCGAGAAAGGAACCCTTTCACCGCTTTACATGTTCAGCGAGGCAACCGTGGCCTCTGAATTGGTCAATGGGGATAGCCCGGAAGACGCGGATGATGATGAGTTCGGTACAGACATACAAGCCGAGACAGCTCCACCAGATTTGTCATCTCGCATAGCGGTGCTTCGGAAGCTGCGATCGAGGACGAACGGCAATGACAGGCAAGCGCAATGTGATGCGTTGGCGAATCTGGGACTCTCGTTGAGTTTTCTGGACAAGCTTCGGATCAAAATGGCGTCAACGGGCCAGGATCCGAAGACGTTGGAGCTCCTTTCTTCCGCTGTCACGCGTGCGCATGATGCGCGTCGGCAAATGATCGAGGCGAATCTTCGGCTCGTGATTTCGGTGGCAAAGAAATACGTGCGTGGTCCGTTACCGTTCCTTGATCTGATTCAGGAGGGAAACATCGGGCTCATTCGTGCCGTGGAGAAATTTGACTGGCGCAAGGGGTTCAAGTTTTCGACCTACGCGACGTGGTGGATCCGCCAGGGGGTAACAAGAGCAATTGCAGATCAAGGAAGGCTGGTTCGCGTACCTGTTCACATGGTCGAATTCATCAACCAAGTCGAGCGGGCAAGAGATGCGATTGAGGGAGTGACAGGAACAACCGCAACCGCCGAAGCAATCGCGGAACGACTTGGGCTGCCTGCTAGAAAGGTGACCAAGGCGTTGAAAGCGTCAACCGAAACTGTTTCTCTCGACGGTGACGTTGCAGAGAACGATGAGGCAGGGCTTATTGCGGAATCGCTTATAGACCCTTTGCCTGACCCCGAGCAGCGAGCGATGAGCAAAGCTCTTGGCGCGACCTTGGAGAAACTGCTGGCAGCAATGCCGGGGAAGGACGTAGACGTGATGCGAATGAGATTCGGCCTGGGCGACGAGGACGAACACACGCTGGAAGAGGTCGGGAAGATATTTGGCGTTACCCGGGAGCGCATAAGGCAGATCGAGGCCAAGACTCTTGGCAAGCTCCGACGTTCTTCCTGTACTAACGTCCTTTCCCCTTTTCTCGGCAAAGCGTCGGACTCCGTGGCGTCGAAAGAAGCGGAGGTCGAGGTCAGGAGGGAGCAGTCTGCGGTGACGCCCGAGGTACCCACTCCGGAGGACAGTCCAGAGAAGGAGAGCGCTTCAGATGCAATTGTCTGGAAAAGTCGAGAAATTCATGCTGATCGCGTGCATCTTGCGATGCGAATCGCCGCCGTGAGGGGTGTCCAGGTTGATGATCAACGCGACGCATTGGGTCAAGGGTGGATCTGGATACGGTTGAGAACACTCAAAGACGGAGATTCAAGAAGGCTCGCCAGGAAGCTGACAGCGCTTGGTTTCGAGCACTGGCCAGGAAAGGGATTCAGGAGGTACGTCAATGAAGTCTAGGCATGCGCCGCCAAAGGCGGGCGCCATGATGGAGGCTCTTCGTGGGCTGGGCTATTCGACAGCGGGAGCGTTGGCCGACATCATTGACAATTGCATCACCGCTCGAGCGAACGAGGTCTGCCTGAACTTTCGATGGGCGGGCGAATCAAGTTCCATCACTATTATCGACAATGGGAACGGTATGGACGAAGACGAACTGGACAAGGCAATGCGTCTAGGCGATCGAAATCCTCTCGATGAAAGAGCCTCCCACGATCTCGGTCGCTTCGGTATGGGCTTGAAGACTGCATCCCTCTCCCAATGCAGGCGCCTCACGGTGGCGAGTCGGAAGCATGGCCGCATTCATTGTCTGAGATGGGATCTCGACGTTATCGCAATTGCCAGTGACGACGGTTGGCATCTAATGGAGGGGCCAGCTGCTGAATCCGAAGGACTTCTCGCTTCGTTGTCGAACATGGAAAGCGGGACGCTGGTCTTGTGGGAGAGGCTCGACCGCATTGTTAGCCCGGGCTTTG
>Ga0207969_100506_pt1 | contig 17369 bp, 16 predicted proteins | sample LakWasMet25_LOW6_2_FD_183869 | JGI IMG/M metagenome (GOLD analysis project Ga0207969, IMG submission 183869) | Freshwater sediment methanotrophic microbial communities from Lake Washington under simulated oxygen tension - Sediment Metagenome... | ecosystem: Environmental > Aquatic > Freshwater >... | reverse complement strand
CGGTGGTGCGCGTGGTGGACGGCGGGTTCACCGCCGACGCGAGCGCCGAGACGCTGGCGCGCACGACGCTGGGCGAGCGCTCGGTGGGGCACCGGGTCAACCTGGAGCGGGCCCTGGCGCTAGGCGAGCGCATGGGCGGGCACATCGTGGCGGGGCACGTCGACGGCGTGGGCGAGCTGCTGCGGCGAGAGCGGGTGGAGAGCGCCGAGCGGGTGGTGCTTCGCGCGCCCCGGGAGGTGCTGCGGTACATCGCGGAGAAGGGCAGCGTGGCGATCGACGGGGTGAGCCTGACGGTCAACGCGGTGGAGGGGGAGACCTTCGAGGTGATGCTGGTGCCCTTCACGCAGGGGGCGACCACGCTCCCCGATCGGCGCGCGGGCGACCGGGTGAACCTGGAGGCCGACGTGATCGCCCGATACGTGGCGAGGGCGTTGATCTGGGAGCGCGAGGGCACAGATCCCGGCGCGGCGGGCGCGGAGAAGGATGCCCGATGGCGGGCGCTGCTCGATGGCTTCGGGAAGGGACAGTGACGACGATGCTTGAACGAACCCCAGAGGAGCGGGTGCGCCTGGCGGTGGAGGCGATCCGCGCGGGGCGCATGGTGATCCTCACCGACGACGAGGACCGCGAGAACGAGGGCGACCTGGTGCTCGCCGCGGAGCTGGTGACCCCGGAGGCGATCAACTTCATGGCGAAGTACGCCCGCGGGTTGATCTGCCTCACGCTCACCGAGGAGCACATCGAGAAGCTCCGGCTGCCGATGATGGTGGAGAAGAACAAGGCCTCGCTGGGCACGGCCTTCACGGTGAGCGTGGAGGCGCGCGAGGGCGTCTCGACGGGCATCTCCGCGGCCGACCGGGCGCACACCATCAAGGTGGCCGTGGCGCCCGACACGAAGCCCGACGACCTGGTCTCCCCGGGGCACATCTTCCCGCTGAGGGCGCGGCCCGGAGGAGTGCTGCAGCGCACCGGGCAGACCGAGGGGAGCGTCGACCTCGCGGTGCTCGCGGGCTTGCACCCCTCGGGGGTGATCTGCGAGATCATGAACGACGACGGCACCATGGCGAGGATGCCCGAGCTGCTGGCCTTCTCCCGCGAGCACCACGTGCCGCTGGTGACCGTCGAGGACCTGATCCAGTTCAGGCTGCGCACCGACCGGCTGGTGCGGCGCGTGAGCTCGGCGAAGTTTACCCCGAGGGGTATGACCGGCACCTGGGAGGCCCACGTCTTCGAGGCCTCGGTGGAGGCGGGGCGGCAGTTCCTGGCGCTGGTGCACGGCGAGCCCACGGCGGAGCAGCCGACGCTGGTGCGGATGCACCCCGGGGCGGTCTTCGCCGACCTCTTCGCCCCCGCGAAGACGGCCGAGGGCAAGGCCATCGTGGGCGGCGGGGCCTACCTCACCGAGGCGATGCACCGGATGGAGCGCGAGGGCGCCGGGGTGGTGGTGTACGTCCCGCCGAGGCACTTCGACCTGCAGGACGACCTGCGCGTCGTCACCGGCGAGGCGCCGACGCGCACCCACGACCTGGCGAGCAACGGGTCGCCCGCGCAGCGCGAGCACGGCATGGGCGCGCAGGTGCTCCGCACGCTGGGGCTGCGCAAGATCAGGCTGATGACCAACAACCCGCGGCGGCTCCTGGGGCTTAGCGCCTACGACCTGGAGGTCGTCGAGCAGGTGGCCCTCGGGGAGTGATCGAAGCCCTCACTCGCGGCGGGGTAGTTCCGCTACAGTGGGGGTCACATCGATGACCTACCCTGACGAAACCCTTCGCTCGCGCGCTCCGTCCGCGAGCAGCGCTCTCCTCACCGCCGCGCTCGGCGGGCTCCTCTCCTTCGCCGCGTCCTGCAGCTCCAACCCCGATCCCGGCGTTGCCGACGCGGGCTCCATCGCCGACACCGGCGCTCCTGTCGACGTCGGCTCCCGCACGGACGTCGGCGCTCCTGTCGACACCGGCGCTCCCGTCGACTCGGGCTCCGCGGTCGATTCGGGCGCTCCCGTCGACTCGGGCTCCGCGGTCGATGCCGGCTCTGCGGTCGACTCGGGCTCTGCGGTCGACTCGGGCTCCGCGGTCGACTCGGGCTCCGCCGTCGATACCGGCGCTGCGGTCGACTCGGGCTCCGCCGTCGATGCGGGCTCCGCGGTCGATGCGGGCTCTGCGGTCGACGTCAGCGCTCCCCTCGACTCGGGCGCCACCGGGATCGACGCGACGGTCTCCCGGGACGCAAGCGCCCGGGATGCGTCCGTCGACGCGGCGCCCTTCGTGTGCGACGTCGCGGCCGACCGGGTGGTCAGCTCCAGGGACGTGATCCCCGCCCTCGACGGGGCGCCCGGCATCACCCGCGAGGCCTTCACCTCGATGTGCGACCGGGTCGGCGGCTTCGTCGAGATCCATCCGCACTGCGGCGGGGCGAACAGCTGCGGCGGCTTCTCCTTCGACGAGACCACCGGGGTCTTCAGCGAGCACAACTGCGCGGGCCTCAACACCTGCACCGGCTACACCTGCGTCATTCCCTGACCCTCTCCCTCCGTCGTCAGCCCCGCCCAGAATCCTCGCTCGACGCTACGGGCCAGCCACCGCTGCGCCTGCTCGGGTAGCGCCGCCCGCTCGGGCTCCGGGCACGCCGACTCCAGCGCCGCGAGCGCGTCGCGGATGGTGTGGCGGCGCAGCAACATCAGGAGTTCTCCCTCTCGCGACGCCAGCGCGAGGTGACGGATGCCCCCGGGCTCTCTCGCCAGCGCCCAGCAGCGGGGCTCGTCCAGGGCCGGGGGCAGAGGGACGGCCGACTCTCCGCCGCTCCTCGCGAGGGAGGCCTTCAGCTCCAGCAGGGGCCAGCGCTCGACCACCACCGCCACGGAGGGTGAGGGCACGAGGCGGGAGTCGAGCAGCCGGGGTGCGTCCTCCGCGCGCGGCTGGAAGGGCGCCGTCGAGGGCGCCCGGAAGAGCGCGCGCCAGGTGACGTCCAGGCGGGCGGCGTCGAGCAGGGCCTCGCGATGGTCCGCGTCGCCGATCGCCTCGGCGAGGAAGGCCTCGAAGCCGTCGGGGGCGCGGTCGAGGTCCCAGTGGCGTGGCGGGTGCGCGAGGAGGAAGCGCGTCACATGGCCGTTGAAGTGCCAGTGACCGAAGAGGCGAGAGGTGAGCGGGAAGGCCGTCTGGAACACCCCGAAGAGACGAAACCAGTACTGACGGTTGTAGACCGCGAGGTGCTCGTCCGCGCGCCCGCGCGGCCCTTCGAGGATCTCCCCGAGCGTCCCGGGGTCGTAGGCCGAGGGGGTCGCCCGGAGGGTTCCGGTGCTGCGGTCGAGGGGGGTGCGCAGCACGGCGCCGAAGCCTGACTGAAGCGCCGCGAGCCACTCGGGGGCGAGGCCTGCCTTCACGCTCTACGCCCCTTCGCCTTTTCCAGCTCCGCGAGGGCCTCGGGCATCGGCGGGATGCGCTCGTCCCACTCCAGCAGCGTGGGGAAGGGACCGCCCTGCTTCCACGCGTGGGCGTAGAGCGACCAGACGGCGTCCGACACCGGGTGGTCGTGGGTGTCGACGAGGGTCCCGTCGGGCTCGCGGGTGTGCCCCGCGAGGTGCACCTGGAGCACGCGGGAGAAGTCGATGGCGCCGAGGTACTCCAGCGGGTCGAAGCCGTGGTTCTGGCTCGACACGTAGATGTTGTTCACGTCGAGCATGAACCAGCACCCCGACTCGCGGACCACCGCCGCGTAGAAGTCCCACTCGGTCATCGTCGAGCGGCGGAAGCCCACGTAGCTGGAGAGGTTCTCGATGCCGAAGGGGCGCCCCAGCCGACGCTGCACCCGCCAGGCGCGCTCGGCGGCAAGCTCGACCAGCTCGGGCACATAGGGCGCTGGGAGCAGGTCGTGGTGGGAGACGCCGTGCGCTCCCGTCCAGCAGAGGTGGTCGGTCACGAAGGGCGCGTCGACCCGGTCGGCGAGGCGGCAGAGCGAGTCGAGGTAGGACTCGTCGAGCTCGGAGTGACCCAGCAGGTTGAGCCCGACGCCGTGGAGCACCACGGGGTAGCGGGCGCTCACCGCGGCGAGGCGCTCTCGTGGCGGCGGCGCGGCGCCGAGGAAGTTCTCGCTGATGACCTCGAGGTACCCGAGCTCGGGCCAGTGCTCGAAGAGGTAGGGGTAGTGCGCGGGCCGCAGTCCAAGCCCGAGGGCGTCGCGCGGAATCGATCGCTCGCTCACGCAGGCACCATAGCGCCGCGGCCGGGAGCGCGCGTCCGACAATCGCGGCCCCTGCCCTTCGGGCGCTCCGCCCTTCTCCGAGCGCAGGCACCTACCGGGTTGACCGGGTGCCTGCCTTGGTGGGATGTACCGCCTCCGTCGCCTTCCCACGGAATACCCATGGACGTAAAAATCATCGAGGCCGACCTGGTCGCCCGCGGGCTACGCGTCGCGCTGCTGGCGAGCCGCTTCAACCATTTCATCGTCGACCGCCTGGTCGAGGGCGCCACGGACTGCGTGAAGCGCCACGGCGGCGAGGACATCACCCTGGTGCGCGCCCCCGGCGCCTGGGAGCTGCCGCTGATCTGCCAGACGCTCGCCCGCAGCGGCCGCTTCGACGCGGTCGTGGCGCTGGGCGCGGTGATCCGCGGGAGCACGCCGCACTTCGACTACGTGGCGGGCGAGGTCACCAAGGGCCTGGCGCAGGTGTCGATGGCGACGGGCGTCCCGGTGACCTTCGGGGTGCTGACGGTGGACACCATCGAGCAGGCCGTCGAGCGGGCCGGCACCAAGGCGGGCAACAAGGGCTGGGAGGCCGCGTCGAGCGCGATCGAGATGGCCAACCTCCAGCGGGCGCTCAAGGCCGATGGCTTCTAGAGACTCCAGGCCACCGAAGGCGCCGAAGGCCCCGAAGCCCCAGCACGACGACAACGGGCTGCGGCGCCAGGCGCGCGAGGCGGCGGTGCAGGTGCTGTACGCCATCGACGCGGCGGGCGAGCAGTCCGAGGGGTTCGTCGACGACGCCCTGCGAAACTACTGGGCGCACCTGGAGGGCCCGGCGCCGGGGCGGCCCTACGGCGACGCGCTGGTGCGGGGGGTGGTGGCGAAGTGGGCGGAGATCGACCCGATGATCCGGGCGGCGAACCCCAACTGGCGCATCGAGCGCATGGCGCGCGTCGACCGCAACGTGCTGCGCATGGCGACCTGGGAGATGGTGTTCGGGGATGTTCCGCCGGAGGTGGCCATCGACGAGGCCATCGAGATGGCGAAGCGCTTCGGCACCGAAGACTCGGCGGCCTTCGTCAACGGCACGCTCGACAAGCTCGCAACGCTCCAGGGCAAGCTCGCGCCTCGCGGGTGAAGGCTCGGCCTCCGGGCGCGTCAGCGCAGCTCGGGGCGGTGCCCCGCGGTGTCGACGTAGGGCGCGTCGTTGCGCCAGCGGATCGCCTGTCGCATCAGGTAGCGCGCCGAGTCGCCTCGCGCGCTGCGGGCCGCGGCGGCGTAGACGATGGTGCGCGCCCGGTCGTCCTGGAAGACGGCGCCGCCGGGGCCGCCGTGGCGGAAGTCCGGGTCGCCGTTGGCGCGCACCACCTGATTGATGCCTAGGTCGCCGCTCGCGACGATGCGCCAGCGGCCTGATGCGCTCACGCAGAGCGGGCCGCAGGTGCTGAGCGCGTGGCCGGTGGCGTAGCTGTCCTCGGCCCAGTGGCCGCCCGAGAAGAGCATGTGGTGGTGCCCGGTGGCCGGGTCGTAGTCGACGGCCGGGTTCTCGCGGACGTTGTCCTCCCAGGTCCTGGGACCGCCGTAGCCGTCCATGATCTCCACCTGGCTGCCCGCGACGAGGTGTCGCCACGAGGCGTCGACCGCGGCGCCCATGATGCTCGACGAGGCCCCGCCGCCGTAGCGCTTGAAGAAGACGTAGCGCCGGCCGTCGTGGTCGCGGAAGAGGAAGGGATCGATGACGTGCTGCCCCGTCGCGGACGCGGCGAGCCCGATGTTCCGGTAGACCCAGGGCCCGGTCGGCGTGGCGGCCGTGAGCACGGCGAGCGAGCGGGTGTCCCACCCCGACGCGCCACGCCTCGCGCGCGCATCCGGAACCGACACCCACATGACGTACTGGCGCAGATCGGGCGCGTAGACGATGCCGGGCGCCCACCATGATCCGAGCTCGCGGCCGTTGGCGCTCATGCCCGTGAGGTCGAAGCGCGTCGCGGATCGCCGGTCGTCGAAGCGGGCCCAGTCGCTGGTGGTCCAGACGTGCGCCATGCCGGTGCAGTAGGCGTAGTAGGTGCCCTCGGCGTTGGCGGCGCTGAAGAGCGCAGGGTCGGCGCACTGCATCGGGCGCGCGCCATCGAGGAGGAGCCCTGTCTGCGGCGGGCTCGACGGGGGAACGTCCCTCGGTGGGGGAGGAACGTCCCTCGGTGGGGGAGGAACGTCCCTCGGTGGGGGAGGAACGTCCCTCGGTGGGGGAGGAACATCCATGGCAACGGTGACGTCGGCGGTGGCATCGAGGGAGGCATCGAAGGAGGCGCCGGTGTCGGGGGAAAGCTCGGTATCGGGAGGGGCCGCCGCGTCGTCGATGTCGCCGAGGTCGGAGGGGGTGTCGGCGTCGGGGGTGCGGTCCTTGTCGGGCGAGCCGAGGTCATCGGCCGCGGCGTCGGGCTCGGTCTCCACCGTGGTGGATTCACTGCACCCGAGCAGCGCGAGGAGGGTCGCCAGCACGCGCCAGGCAGGCACGCGGAGGAAGTAAGAACGGGTCGGGTGGGCCATCGTGCGAAGGTGCTCTCGGGGTGCCAGTACGGAGCTGGCACTCTGCACCAGGGGCGCTTCGAGGCATGCCTATCCGGTTGGCACCCCAAGGGATCTGTCGGTGAATGTAGGCGCGGGTGCGCTGGGCGCCGCGGTGCGTCACGGACGGGCGGTGCTGGCGTGACCTGCGCGGCGAGCCCTACGCGCCTCGGGAACGCCCGCCGGGCGCAGGGTCCGCGCGCGGGGCGTCCCGCGGCGTTCGCGGGCGTTCCTGACGCCGTAGCGGGGTACGCGGAGGGCTACGGCACTGCCGCGCAGCGCTCTTCATCCCATCGGTCAATGTGGATATACACGGAAAGGGTGGGCACTGAACCAACGATAGAAGACAGTCTGGAGGCGATCGGCTTATCGAACACACAAGAGCGGTGTGGCTTATCGCCAATGCCCGTTGCGACCTCACTGGTTGATAGCAGTGAGACCACGCGCATCGCTTCCTTTTGCGTGGCCCGTCGTGCTTCATCAGGCTTGGAGGCATCCGACTCAACCGCTCGACTCGCGATCCCGTCATCGTCTACGAAAAGGACAATTGCCTTCGCGAGTCGTGACCGGTTTGGCATTTCGGCGACATACCGCAGAATGTACGCATCGCGGTTGGTGTCGAGACTGTCGATGAGTTTGCGGATGCGCGCGAGTTCTGATTTCTCCTCTGGAGACTTCGCAGCATTCTCCGCTTCCCGTAGGCGTCTGTATGCGGTTACGATCATGGGCTTGTTGAGTTGCTCAACCCTCGCCGTGGGCGGTTTGGTGAAGTCCTGCTTTACGGCGAGTGCCGCCCTTTTGAGAGAGGGAGATATCGAGTCTTTCCACCATTCACCAAGTATAGGTCCGAAGACCTTGGTAACGAATCCGCCAACGGCCAGAACAATCGGAACAGTGATGAAGTCCATCACTTCTCACCTAGAGAGCCATTCACCATGACCATCATCTGCATCCTTGCTCTGTTCGTCTTTTCCATCGTCAACCTCTTGCTTGTCGTGAAGGCACTCAACACCGCCGCGCTGGTTGGTGTGCGCGCCGGAGTGCTCCCGCACCCGTGGGAACACTCCGGCGAGCCTCTACGCAACGACGAGGGCTTCATTCAGTGGGTGCGGTGGTTGTCGGGGGTGGTGCGAGGCGAATTGTGGAAGAGCCCAGGATGACGTGCCATGGCGAGCCGGTTGCGTCACGAACCGCGCATGCGCGGTTCGTCGCGCCGCTACCCTCGCGCCGCTACCTTCGCGCCCGGAGCAACCGCCCTCGGGCGCTGCGCGGGCGCTCAGTCGTTGGCTGCGTTGTCGCCCGGTGTTACTGCCGCGGGATGGTGCGGTCGCTGGCCTTCGCGTGCTTGCTGGTGTCCGCGGGCTGCGGCCGACGTGGTGAGATCCCGCCCGTTGTCGCGCCGACAGGCACACTGGCCCGACCCGTCGCGGCGCCTGTAGTGTCTGCCGCGCCCGCCGTCGGAATGCCCCCGATCGCACGACCCGCCATCCCGCCCCCTGCGCCCACTCCTGCTGCACCGGAACCCGAGACGACCGGTCGCGTGCTGTTCAGTACGCGCCCCGCATCCAACTGTATCGTGTCTAACGGGGTCCACCTCACGACCCCGCGGTTACTCATGCTGCCGCCGGGCGTCTACCAGATAGTCTGCGAGAACGAAGCAACGGGACAACGGCGCGAGTTTCAAGGGATCACCGTCCGAGCGGGCGAGACCACGGATCTTCGCAACCAATCACTTGACGCTCCCGGGCGCCGCACCTCCACCGCACCCGAGCGTCCGGGGCATCGCTCGATGCCCCCCTACATCGTTTGCGTGAATGCCTGCGACAGGCCGGTTCATCTGTGCGAAGCGGCTCACCCGCGGTGCCGTGGATACTTGGACATGGGGGAGGTCGGCCAGCGCGTGCGGACGATCCCCGAATGCAGGGAGGCTTGCGGACCGATGTTTCACGAATGCATGGTCGCGTGTGAAAGAGACCATCCGCTGGTGGTTGGAGACGCTGGTTTGTAAGCAATATCCATTCTCGACAATCGTCGATGATTGCATGTTTTGCGGTCGTTTCCATGGCATCTAGAGCCCGCAGTGCTACCGATACGGCACCATGCCCGTGTCGCGCATTCGCTGTCGCCCGCGCTCCCGATGCAGTCCGCGCCAGCGGGCGCTGAAACGCAAATTATGACCGTCCCAACACGGGTCTACTCGTGTCGGAACGGCGGCCACCAACACCGATCGGTGCTCTCGCTGATGAAGCGAAAGCACCCGTCCCAAGTCTTGTCCCAATCCTCTCCCCGACCCCGCGCCGCCCGAATGCACTGCTGGCACCGGACATGGTAGAACTCTCGGCATTGGTGGTGACGGTACACGAGCGCTACCGGGACCGAGAGAACTCCAATCCAGATCATCACCGCGAGAGCAAGGAGTCCAGCGACGCGGAGTCTCGGGTTCATTCGTGGATGATGGGGAGTCGGATCTTGCATCGCTGTTTCCATGGGGCACCCGCTGCGGACGCTATCACCGATCGCCCCGCCCCTGCTGCCCCGCGACGGCGCCTGCGGGCCTCGTGAGGGCGCGGAAGCGTGGTGGGGTGTCCCGGGCGACCCCGCGCTGGCCTGCGGGCGCCCGTGGTGGCGTCCCGGGCGGGACGCTGGGGTCACCGGCTCGCCCGGGGACTCCCGGCTTTGACGCGGAGTGTCAGTCGATGACGCGGGCCGTCATGCGAAAACCGCGAGCCGGGGACGTAATCGGCCCGCGAAACTCCACGGGTTTTCGCTTGGGGTGCCAACCGGATAGGCATGCTTCGAGGTCGACGCGCGGAGGCGCAGGGCGGCGGTTGGCGGCGATGGCTCCGTCCACGCCAGCCCACCCGCCTCTCCCCCACTCGTCCTCCTCCCCCAACCCGAGCTCACCCGCTCAACGCCGCGCGGCCCGGACGGCATGTTCTCGTCCAGGCAGATCGATGAGCTGTTGACGATCCTCGACCGCGTGCGAGAAGCAGCGCTGGCGGCATGAAGACGGACGGACATCACGAGCGAACGCGAGGCGAGCGTACCCTGGGGTGCGGCTCTGTCGCGCCGGAGAGCCCCCTCCCCACGCCACGAAAGAGCTGCCGCTCCGCTTCGCTCCGGGCGAGGCCGGTGACCGCAGACGTGACCGTCGTACGCCCCACCGTCGCCGCGGCCCCGCGGGTAGGCTGAACCGATGGAGGTGCGCTTCGTCCCCCTCGACCTCGCGCGCATCGACCAGCTCCGCCTGGAGGTCCTCGCGCTGCCCTTCTTCGAGGACGAGCGCCCGCTCAAGGGGGCGGCCGGGCTCTGCGACTGGCGCCTCTGCGGCTCGCTCTCCCGGCTCCTCGTCGGGGGGAGGGTCACCGGATTACCCGATGAGGTAACGCTGGTTCCAGGGCGCCCGAGGCTGCCCTTCGAGAAGCTCATCCTGTTCGGCGAAGGCCCGTCGGCGGACTTCGACGCGGCGGCGGCGGAGCGGGTGACAGCCCGGCTGCTGGCCACCCTCGGCGGGCTGCGGCTGCGCTCGGTGGCGCTCTCGCTGCCGGGGCGCAGCAGCGGGAGGGCGTCGGCGGGCGACGCGATGCGCTGGTTTCTCCAGGGGATCGCGGAGAGCGACGAGCTCGACGAGGTGGTGATCGTCGACGACGCCGAGGCGCAGCGGGCGATGGTCCCGGTGCTGGAGGCGGCGCGGCGGCGGGTGCGGGTGGTCCGGTCGGCGACGGAACCCTGAGAGCGGCGGCAGAGGAGACGGGACGATGTTGGGACCAGAGGACGTGCGGCGCCACGGCGAGATGCTGGGCAACCGGGTGAAGAAGAACCACCGGGTGCTGGCGAAGAAGATGGAGGCGAAGGCCATCGGGGCCTACCGGCTCTACGACCGGGACATCCCCGAGGTGCGCGCGGTGGTCGACTGGTACGAAGGGCACCTGCTGGTGGGCGAGTACGCCCGGGAGCAGACCGCCGTGGTTCCGGGCTACGTCGAGGCGCTGGCCGGGGGCGTGGCGGCGGCGATGGGCGTCCCGAGAGAGCGGGTGCACGCCCGTGACAGGTGGGCGCGCTCGAAGGCCGAGAGCGGAGGGACGAGGCTGGAGGTGCGGGAGTACGGGATGCTCTTCGAGGTGGTGCTCGACGACGACCCGGAGACGGGCCTCGGGGCGGACCACCGGGAGACCCGGCAGCGGGTGCGCTCGGAGGCCGCGGGCAGGCGCTTCCTCAACCTCTACGGCACCACCGGGACCTTCACCGTCGCGGCGGCGCTGGGCGGCGCGATCTCGAGCGACACCGTCGACCTGTCGGGCAAGTACCTCGCCCGCGCCAGGAAGAACCTTGTGCTCAACGCGGTCGACCGGCCCGAGCACTGGACCGTGAGGGCGGACGCGCGGAAGTTTCTCGTCGAGGCGAGGACGAAGCGACGGAGCTGGGAGCTTGCGGTGCTGGACGCGCCGTCGTTTCTCCCGGCGAGCCCGTCTGGAGAGGCCGACGAGATGGACCTCGCTCGCGACTACCGGGGGTTGCTGGAGGAGACGCTGGCGGTGCTGGTCCCCGGGGCGGTGCTGTACTTCACCACGCACCATCAGCGCTTCGTCCCGGAGCTCGGGGGGTTGCGGCTGAGGGCCTGCGAGGAGGTCACGGCGCAGACGGTTCCGGACGACTACCGCAACAAGACGGTGCACCGCTGCTGGCGCATGGTGGTGTGATACCAACGTTCCACCCCCATGGAACTCCATCGCGCAGTTGCACTCGTCACCGGCGGCGGTCGCGGCATCGGGGAGGCCATCGCGCGTCGCCTCTCGTCCGCGGGGCTCCACGTCGTCGTCTCCGGGCGTGACGTCGCGGCGCTCGACGCGGTCGCCAGCGACATCGCGGGCGTGGCCATCCCCGCCGACCTCTCCGACCGATCGGCCGCGGAGGTGCTCGTCCGCACGGTCGAGCGCGAGGTCGGCCCCATCGCGGTGCTGGTGAACAACGCCGGGCTCGCGGAGAGCGCTCCCCTCGCCCGCACCGACGACTCCATCTGGGACCGCACCATGGCCCTCAACGTCACCGCCGCCTTCTCGCTCTGCCGCGCGGTGATGCCCGAGATGGCCAAGCGAGGCCCCGGGCGCGTGGTCAACATCGCCAGCAACGCCGGCCTGCGCGGGTACGCCTATACGAGCGCCTACTGCGCCAGCAAGCACGCCCTGGTGGGGCTCACCCGGGCGCTCGCGGTGGAGTTCGCCCGCACCGGGGTGACGGTCAACGCGGTGTGCCCGGGCTTCGTGGACACGGCCATGAGCGAGCGCGCGGCGGGCAACATCGCCCGCGCCACGGGGCGCGACGGGAGGGAGGCCCTGGCGGCGCTCTCGCCGCAGAAGCGGATGATGACCCCGGAGGAGATCGCGCACGCGGTGTGGAGCTTCCTCCCGCACGAGGCGCGAGGCATCACAGGGCAGTGCATCGCATTGGATGGAGGGCAGACGGCGTGAGCGGAGAGGCGATCCTCCCTGCGGGGTGGACCCCGGCCAGGGGATATACCAACGGGGTAGCGTGCGGCGCGGGGCGCACGGTGTACATCGGCGGGCAGATCGGCTGGGACGGCCAGCAGCGGGCGGTCTCCACTGGCTTCGTGGAGCAATTCGACCAGGCGCTGGCCAACGTGGTGGCGGTGGTCGAGGCCGCGGGAGGGGCGCCCACCGACCTCGTGAAGATGACGGTCTATGTGACGGACATCGAGGCCTACCGCGGCAGCCTGCGGGCCGTCGGCGGGTGCTGGCGGGCGCGGCTGGGCAAGCATTTCCCGGCGATGGCGCTGGTGGGGGTGACGGCCCTGGTCGAGCCCTGGGCCATGGTGGAGATCGAGGCCATTGCGCACATCAGCGAAGGGTAGAGGGTTGAGCGATGAGTGACCTGTCTCCGAAGAGCTTTCGTTTCGCCCTCGAGAACGGCGTGGGGACCATCACCCTCGACCGTCCGCAGCGGCTCAACTCCCTGACCTTCGAGAGCTACGTCGAGCTCGGGGCCTTCTTCCCGGCGCTGGAGCGCCACCGCGAGGTGCGGTCGCTGGTGATCACCGGCGAGGGCACCGGGTTCTGCTCCGGGGGCGACCGGCAGGACATCATCGCCCAGCTCTTCCAGCGCGACATGGCCGGGCTGCTGGAGTTCACCCGCATCACCGGGGCGCTGATCCGCGCGATTCGCCGGGTGCGGCGGCCGGTGATCGCGGCGGTCAACGGCGTGGCCGTCGGGGCCGGGGCGGTCATCGCGCTCGCGTGCGACCTGCGCATCGTGTCCGAAGACGCGCGCTTCGGCTTCGTGTTCCCGAAGGTGGGTCTCTCCGGGGCGGACATGGGCGCGGCCTACCTGCTGCCGAGGGTGGTGGGCCTCGGTCGCGCCTCGGAGCTGCTGTTCTCGGGTGACCTGATCGACGCCCAGGAGGCGTATCGCATCGGGCTGGCCAACCGGGTGGTGTCGAAGGCCGAGGTGCTCCCTACCGCGACGGCGATGGCGCTTCGGATGAGCGACGGACCGGCCTTCGCGCACGCGATGACCAAGCAGATGATCGAGGCGGAGTCGACCATGGGGCTCGACGAGGCCATCGAGGCGGAGGCGCAGGCGCAGGCGATCTGCATGGCGCACCCGGACTTCCGCGAGGCCTACGAGGCGCTGGTGGCGAAGCGGGCGCCGAGGTTCCAGGGCGCGCCGGAGCCCTCGCGGGAGAAGTGATCGGCGGGGAAGAGGTTGTCCGATGAACAGACGAGCGTGCGCGCCGAGCAGCGATGACCTGACGTTCTTCTTCGATCCGTGGCACGCGCCGCTGGCCGAGGCGGCGCGGACCCTGGCGATGGAGGACTGGCCCGAGGAGCAGGAGGACGCGCACGCCGTCGCGAGGCGACTGGCGGAGGCGGGGCTCTTGAGGGCCTGCGTCCCGGCGAGCGTAGGGGGTCTCCCCGCGCGCGACCCGGACGCCATCGACGTGAGGGCGGTGTGCCTCGTGCGCGAGGCGCTCGGCTGGGGCAGCGGGCTTCTCGACACGGTCTTCGCGATGCAGGGGCTGGGGAGCTTTCCCCTCGTGCTGGCGGGCACGGTGGCGCAGCAGGAGGAGTACCTCCCGGCGGTGCTGCGGGGAGAGTCCCTGGCGGCCTTCGCGATCACCGAGCCCGAGGCGGGGACGGACGTGTCGTCGCTCTCCACGGTGGCTCGCCGCGACGGGGATGCCTGGGTGTTGGATGGAGAGAAGACCTTCATCTCCAACGCCGGCATTGCGGGGCACTACGTGGTGTTCGCCAACGCCGATCCCTCGAAGGGTCGGCGCGGGATCACCGCCTTCCTGGTGCGCCCGAGCGACCCTGGCTTCGTCTTCAAGGGATCGATTCCCATGATGGCCGACCACCCCATTGGCACCATCGCCTTCGAGGGGTGTCGCTTGAGCGACGACCGCAGGCTCGGCGCCGTGGGCGACGGGTTTCGCATCGCGATGAGCACGCTGGACGCGTTTCGCAGCACCGTCGGCGCGGCCTCGCTGGGCATGGCGCGGCGGGCGCTCGACGAGTCCCTCGACCGGGTGGCGAAGCGGCGGCAGTTCGGCAAGGCCATCGCGGAGTTTCAGACGGTGCAAGGGTACCTGGCGGACATGGCGACGGAGCTCGACGCGGCGCGGCTGCTGGTGTTTCGCGCCGCCTGGGCGAAGGACCAGGGCGCCGCGCGGGTGACGCTCGAGGCCAGCATGGGGAAGATGTTTGCGACCGAGGCGGCGCAGCGGGTGATCGACCGCGCGGTGCAGCTTCACGGCGGTACGGGCGTGGTGCGAGGCGTGGCGGTGGAGCGGCTGTATCGGGAGATCAGGGCGCTGCGGATCTACGAGGGCACCACGGAGATTCAGCGGCTGGTGATCGCGGGGCAGCTGCTGCCCAGGGGTGGAGCATGAGCGCGGTGACGTTTCCCGAGGTCTTCAACCTTGCCGACTATTTCCTCTTCGATCGATTGAAGGAGGGAATGGGCGGAGACACCGCGCTGCGCTTCGGCGACCGGACATGGACCTACGCGGAGGTGGCCGAGCGGACCGAAGGCGTGGCGGCGCTGCTGCGGGACGCGGGGCTGCGGCACGAGGAGCGGGCGCTGATCGTGCTGCCCGACCTGCCTCCCTTCGCATGGACCTTCTTCGGGGTGTTGAAGGCCGGCGGGGTGATCGCGATGGGCAACCCCGACGCCCCGACCGCGGACCTCGCATACCTGCTGGAGTACACGCGGGCCTCGGTGCTGGTGACGGTCCCGAGGGTGATGACGGCGCTGCATGAGGGACTGAGGACGTCGCCGTGGCTGAAAGCCGTCTTCGTGGTCCCCGACGCGGCGACGGGGGATGACCCGGAGGCGGAGGTGGGCTTCGACACCGTGCCGGGGCTTCGGAGCGAGACGCTCTCCTCGGCCTTGTCCTTCGGACAACGGAGCGGGCGGCGGGCGGAGATCGCCCCGACGAGGCGCGACGACGTCGCGGTTTGGCTCTTCACCAGCGGCTCGACGGGCAAGCCCAAGGCTGCCGTACACACCCATCGGGACTTTGCGTTCAACACGGAGGTCTACGCCCTCGGCACCGTGGGCTACCGTCGCGGGGACATCTGCGTGAGCGTCCCTCGGTTGTTCTTTGGATATGCGACCGGCACCAACCTGATGTTCCCCTTTCGGGTGGGGGCTTCGGTGGGGATGTTCTCCGAGCGGCCTACGGTGGAGTCGCTCACCGCGGCGATCGCGAAGTACCGGCCCACGGTGCTCACCAACGTGCCGACGATGATCGGCAAGCTGCTGGAGAAGGGCGCGGAGGTGGACCTCTCGTCGCTGCGCTTCTGCCTCTCCGCGGGCGAGGCGCTCCCTCCGGCGCTGCTCCAGCGATGGACCGAGCGCTGGGGCATCGAGGTCTATGACGGCATCGGCTCGGCGGAGATGTTCCATATCTATGTGAGCAACCGGCCGGGGGACGTGAAGCCCGGATCGCTGGGCCGGGTGGTCGACGGCTATTCGATCAAGGTGTTGCCTGCCGGGTCGATTGGTCCTGGGGCCGAGCCGGTGGCGGAGAACGAGGTCGGGGTGCTCTGGGTGGCGGGGGACAGCGTCGCCATCGGCTATCACGGCGATCGTGACAAGAGCTGGCAGACCTTCCACGGGCGGTGGTGCTGCACCGGCGACCTCTTCCGACTGGACGGGGAGGGCTACCTCTGGTTCGGCGGCAGGGCCGATGAGCTCTTGAAGGTATCCGGGCTCTGGGTGTCACCCCTGGAGGTGGAGGACTGCCTGCTGGATCACCCGGCGGTGGCCGAGGTCGCGGTGGTGGGCGTCGAGGTCGACGGGCTGATGGCCTCGCGGGCCTACGTGGTGATCCGAGAGGGGCACGTGACCGGAGAGGGCTTCGCGGGCGAGCTTCAGCAGTGGGCAAAGGCGCGGCTGGCGAAGCACAAGTACCCGCGACAGGTGGTCTTCGTGGAGGATCTGCCCAAGAACGACCGCGGGAAGATCGACAGGAAGGCGCTCAAGGGGCGGGCGGACTCGTGAGTGAGCCCTATATCAAGCGGGTGCGGGTGCAGGACTTCGGCTGCGTGAAGGACGCGACGCTGGAGCTGACGCGCCTGCACGCGCTGATCGGTCCGAACGACAGCGGGAAGACGACGCTGCTGCGGGCGGTGCGGACGGCGATGACCCACGCCCATGAACTATTCCTCGGCCAGCCAAACCCAGCGATGAACAGCCAGTCTTCTTTCGATGACGGGCTGATCAGCACGTCAACATCGATTGATGTATCCCTGGCACTCAGCGACGCGCCTGGTGAGTTGCACTTCACATCTCAGCAAAAGAAAGGCTTGCCCCATGCTGAGGTATCTCAGCAGGACAAAGTCTTCTTCCGGGACGTCTTTGACGCGTGGGCACCCCAGGGTGTGACCGATCGAAACGCAAACATCGGGTCGTTGAACGGGGTGGGCTTCTTTCAGCGGAACGTACAGTGGATCCATTTTTCGGCGGCCGCGATGCGCGATCCCGCCGTCCTCTTCAAGGAGGGTGATGTCATTTCGGTGGAGCAGGACGGACGCCGCCTGCCTGCGGTCTACGACGCGATCCTCAACCGGGGCGATGACACCTTCCTGAACATCGCCCGTGAGGTTCGATCGCTCTTCCCGTCGGTCAAGAACATCCGGCTCAAGAACATCGCCACGGACACCAAGGCCTTCGAGATCGAGCTCATCTCGGGCCAGCGTGTCCCGGCCTCGTTCGTCAGCGATGGCGTTCTCTACTTCCTCGCCTTCGCCGCGCTGGAACACCTCTCCCCGGTCTCCGTGGTGCTCCTCGAGGAGCCGGAGAACGGCCTGCACCCGGCGCGTATCGCCGACGTGATGCGGGTGCTTCGACGCATCTCCGAGCGCGTTCAGGTCATCCTCGCGACGCACAGTCCCTTCGTCATCAATGAGCTCCAGGGCGACGAGGTCACGGTCGTCACCCGACCCGATGGACAAGGCACCCGGGTCCGGCGCTTTTGCGACACGCCCAATTTCGGGCTCTTCCGCGAAAGCGGGGGCGCTGGTTCACGCGGCCTGACGCTGCGGCGGGGGTTGCAGGCCGAGGGCGAGGAATCGCTGGATGCCGTCGTCGTTGCGGATGGGATTGGC
>Ga0207969_100503_pt1 | contig 17470 bp, 13 predicted proteins | sample LakWasMet25_LOW6_2_FD_183869 | JGI IMG/M metagenome (GOLD analysis project Ga0207969, IMG submission 183869) | Freshwater sediment methanotrophic microbial communities from Lake Washington under simulated oxygen tension - Sediment Metagenome... | ecosystem: Environmental > Aquatic > Freshwater >... | reverse complement strand
TCGTGACCGAGGCCCTGCAGACGATCAGCAGCGAGCATCGCAGCATGTGGCAGTTGACCGTGATGCTCGAGGAGTTGCGCAAACAGTTGGGCAAGCCGGACGAGAAGCCCGATGCCGAACTGTTCGGGCTGATCCTCGATTACATCGAACACTATATCGAGCGGGTGCATCAGCCCAAGGAGGAGGCCCTCCTTTACAGAGCTGTTCTTGATCGCACCGACGAGGGCAGGGAGATGATCGCGGAGTTTCAGCGGGAACATGCGGCCAGCCCCGAGATCGTGGCGCGCTTGCGCAGCCAGTTGAAGGCGCTCATGCATCACTATCCGGAAGGCGTTGCGGAGTTTCAGTCAGCCCTCGAAGCGTACATCTCCATGATGCGGAATCACATCATGAGGGAAGAAAACGAACTGTTTCCCCTGGCCCGCAGGATACTGACCGACGTGGACTGGGACGAAATCAATAGCGCCTTTGCGGACAGCGCGGATCCGTCATTCGGAGAGACGGCCCGTGCGGAGTTTCGCTCGCTGATGTCCCGCATCGTCAACCAGGCGCCTGATCCGATAGGATTTGGCCTCGTTACGGAAACCAAGGCGGCGATCGAGGCCAATCCCGTGCTGCTGTCGGTCGAGAACCTGAGCAGCCACTACGGGCGCATACAAGCCTTGCGTGGCGTCACCATCGACGTCAGGCAGGGTCAGCTGGTCGCACTCGTCGGCGCCAACGGCGCCGGCAAGACGACCTTGCTGCGGGCGATTTCCGGGGTACAAAGGGTGAGCGGGGGCAAGGTGAGCTTTGCCGGGCAGGAGATTACCCACATGCGTCCGGACCAGCGTGTCCGGCTGGGCATCTGCCAGGTTCCCGAGGGGCGCCAGGTGTTCGGGCCGCTCTCGGTGGAAGACAACCTGCGCCTGGGTGCCTATACGCGCTGCGACAAGGGGGCGATCGCGGACGACATGGAACAGATGTATGTCATGTTCCCCATCCTCAAGCAGAAATTCAGGCAGGCCGCAGGAACCCTTTCCGGCGGCCAGCAACAGATGCTGGCGATGGCGCGGGCGCTCATGGGACGGCCGAAGCTGCTGTTGCTGGACGAGCCGTCGATGGGTCTCGCGCCGCTGCTGATCCAGGAGATCTTCAACGCCATCCTCAGTCTGCGCGAGCATGGCAAGACGGTCTTCCTGGTAGAGCAGAATGCCCAGGCTGCGCTGTCGATTGCAGACCGGGCCTATGTGATCGAGACCGGGGAAACCGTTCTCTCCGGTACCGGCGCCGAGTTGCTGGTGAATGAGCAGGTGAAGTCGGCCTATCTGGGCATCTGACCAGGCGGCGTCTGGTGGCTGGTGGATATTCGCCGTGCCGCCAGCGCCGACTTCCGGAAGGCACGGATTGGGTTTGTTTTGTTGCACGCTTCGCGATGGTCCTTGGAATCACCCAGTTGTAATTGTCGTCATTCAAATAACACTAGGAGGAAACAACCGTGGTCAAACACTCATTACGCAAGATCGTCACTGTTGCCGCAATCGCAGTCGGTACCAGCCTGTCAGCCTTTGCCGCCGATCCGATCAAGATCGGTTCGGTCCTGTCGGTCACGGGTCCGGCGGCTTTCCTGGGCGACCCTGAATTGAAAACCCTGCAACTCTATGTGGAGAAGATCAACAAGGAAGGCGGCGTGCTCGGGCGCCAGTTGCAATTGGTCCATTACGACGACGGCACCGATGCCAGCAAAGCCAATAGCTTTACCAAGCGCCTGATCGACGACGACAAGGTGGACATCATTGTCGGCGGCACCATCACGGGTTCCACCATGTCGATGATTCCGCTGGTCGAGAAGGCGGAAGTGCCCTTCATCTCGCTGGCCGGCGCAGTCGTCATTGTCGAACCGGTCAAGAAGTGGGTGTTCAAGACGCCGCATACGGATCGCATGGCCGCCGAGAAGGTGTTCGACGACATGAAGAAGCGCAACCTGACCAAGGTCGCGCTGCTCTCCGAAACCAGCGCCTTCGGCGCTTCGGGCAAGAAGGAGACGGAGGCCATGGCTGCCAAGATGGGGATCACGCTGGTTGCCAATGAGGTCTATGGCCCCAAGGATACCGACATGACACCGCAGCTGACCAAGATCAAGAACGCGGCCGGCGTGCAGGCCGTGTTCGTCTTCGGTCTCGGCCAGGGTCCGGCGCTGGTCAACAAGAACTACAAGCAACTCGGCATCACCCTGCCGTTGTATCACGCGCACGGCGTCGCTTCGGAAGAGTTCATCAAGCTCTCCGGTCCCGCTGCAGAAGGCGTTCGTCTTCCTGCGGCCGCCCTCCTGGTGGCGGACAAACTGGCCGCCAACGATCCGCAGAAGCCCGTCACGACTGGCTACCGCAAGGCGTATAAGGACCGCTTCAAGGAGGATGTCTCGACTTTCGGCGGCCACGCCTACGACGGCTTGATGATCGCGGTCGAAGCCTTCAAGCGCGCGGGTTCCACCGACAAGGCCAAGGTTCGCGATGCCATCGAGGCCACCAAGGGCTTCATCGGCACCGCTGGCAAGGTCAATATGTCGGCAACGGATCACATGGGTCTCGATCAGTCCGCCTTCCGTATGCTGGAAATCAAGAACGGCGATTGGAGCCTGGCCAACTAAGCCTTTCCGACCAAAGAAAAAAGCCCGCTTCGGCGGGCTTTTTTCATGGGAATTCCTCCTGCGCGAAACCGGCCTACGGCTCTCCCCATCGGTTCCACGGCGCGCAGAAACGCTGTGCATGGTGTCCGGCTTTTCCGGCGCCAAAGCATGCTAAAGTCCGGCCGACAATTAAACCAAGCGCTTGCTTTGTAACCTGCGGGCAGCGCAATTCATTACCTGACGAGGGGACACGGGTGCCGGACTCTGCCGCCAACCCGATACTGGAAATCGAGAATGTCACGCTGGCTTTCGGCGGCGTGAAGGCATTGAACGGGGTCAGCTTCGAGGTGGCGCCCGGCTCCATCACGTCCGTCATCGGACCCAACGGGGCGGGCAAGACCTCGCTGTTCAACACCATCTCGGGCTTCTATCGGCCAGGCGCCGGCCACATCCGGTTCCGGGGCGAAGAGATCACCCGTCTGCCGGCACCGAAGCGGGCCAAGCTCGGCCTCGCCCGCAGCTTCCAGAACATCGCCCTGTTCCGCGGCATGACCGTGCTCGACAACATCAAGCTCGGCCGCCACTGCCATCTGCACACCGGGATACTCGACGCCCTGTTCTACTATGGCCGTGCGCGGCGCGAGGAGATCCGCCTTCGCGCCGACATCGAGGAGCGCGTCATCGACTTCCTCGAAATCGACCACATCCGGCACGCGCCGGTTGCGGCGTTGTCCTACGGGCTGCAAAAGCGGGTGGAAATGGCCCGTGCCCTGGCCATGGAGCCTCAGGTCCTGATGCTGGATGAGCCGGTGGCCGGCATGAATCGCGAGGAGACCGAGGACATGGCGCGCTTCATCCTCGACGTGCGCGAGGAGTGGGGCGTCACCATCCTCATGGTCGAGCACGACATGGGTATGGTGATGGACATCTCCGACCACGTCGTGGTGCTGAATTTCGGCGAGGTAATCGCCGACGGCGCACCGGCCGAGGTCCAGGCCGACCCGGAGGTGATTCGCGCCTATCTCGGTTCGGGCAACGTGGACGAATTGCGGCGCAAGCTGCACGAGGCCAGGACGGCCGCATGATGGACTTCGACTGGCTGATGCTGTTCGAAATCAGCCTTGCCGGCCTCGGCAGCGGCGGCCTGTACGCGCTCGCGGGGCTAGCGTTCGTGCTGATCTACAAGGCGACCAAAGTGGTGAATCTGGCGATCGGCGAAATGCTGATGATGGGGGCCTATTTCTTCTTCGCCGCGGCCTCGACCATGGGCTGGCCGATCTGGCTGGGCATCGTTGCGGCGGTGATCGGCAGCGGCATCCTCGGTGCCGTCATCGAACGCCTGCTGATCCGGCCGATGCTGGGCGAGGCGCCGATCTCGGTGTTCATGATTACGGTCGGGCTCTCCTCCATCCTGGTCGGCCTCGTGGAACTGATCTGGGGCGCCGACCAGTTGCGCCTGCCGGATTTCATGCCGTCCGATCCGGTGCTGCTCGGCGAGGCCATGGTTTCGCCGAAGATCTTCTACGGTTTCCTCGCTGCCGCTGTGCTGATCGCCGGCGTCCTGCTGGTGTTCCGTTTCTGGCGCGGCGGGGTGGCCTTGCGCGCGACAGCTTGCGACCAGGCCGCAGCCTATTCGATGGGCATTGACGTGCCGCGCGTCTTCTCCATGACCTGGATGGTCGCGGCCATGGTCGCGGCAATTGCCGGCATCATCGTCGGCAGCATCTCCAGCCTGTCGCCGACCATGGGCGTATTCGGCCTTTCGGTGCTGGTGGTAGTCATCGTCGGCGGTCTCGACAGCGTCCCCGGGGCCCTCATCGGCGGCCTGCTGGTGGGACTGGTCGAGTCCTGGACCGGTACCTATCTCGGCGGGGAGTTCAAGCTGCTGGCGACCTTCTCGCTGCTGGTGCTGATCCTGATGGTGCGGCCCTACGGCTTGTTCGGCACCCACGAGATCGAGAGGCTCTGATGCGCATCGGTTCCGCAAAGGAGACGTACGCACAGGATGGAGCGCTGTTCGACAGCCGCACGCAATGGGCGTTGCTGGGCGTGCTGGGACTGGCGCTGCTGGTGTTCCCCTTCGTCGCCAGCCAGTACTGGCTGTATCTGGCTTGCCTGGTCGCGATCAACGTCGCCAGCGCGACCGGGCTCAATATCCTGACCGGCTACACCGGACAAGTCAGCCTCGGCCAGGCGGCCTTCATGGGTGTCGGCGCCTACGCCGTGGCAATACTGGAAAAGCAGCTGGGCACGCCGGTCTTGCTCAACCTGCTCGGCGCCGGCGGTGCGGCGATGCTGGTCGGCCTGGTGGTGGGGATTCCCTCGCTGCGGGTGAAGGGGCTCTACCTTGCCATCGCCACGATTGCCGCTTCCTTCATCCTGCATTTTGTTTTCGCCAACTGGACGCGCGTCACCGGCGGCACGGCGGGCCTCAACGTGCCTCCGGCGAAGATTTTCGGTCTGGCGCTCGACACCGAGTTCCGCCTCTACTGGCTGGTCGTGCCGATCACCGTGCTGATGCTGGCCGGCGCCGCCAACCTGTTCCGCACGCGCATCGGCCGTGCCTTCGTTGCGATTCGCGATCGCGACATCTCCGCCGAGGTGCTCGGCATCCCGCTGCTGCGCTACAAGCTGCTGTCCTTCGGCCTGTCCTCGTTCTATGCCGGCGTGGCCGGCGGCTTGTGGGCCTATTTTTTTCGCTCGGTGACGCCGGAGAGCTTTCCGCTGCTGATGTCGATCTTCTTTCTCGCGGCCATCATCGTCGGCGGCATGGGCAGCATCCTCGGCGGCATTCTCGGCGCCGTGTTCATGACGCTGATACCCGAGGTGCTGAAACTGGTCGTCGGCTGGCTGCCCAATGCCAACGAAGCCATGGTATTGCTGGCTCCGGTGCGGACCATCGTGTTCGGCGTGCTGATTGTCGGCTTCCTCATTTTCGAGCCGCACGGACTGGCGGAAATCTGGCGGCGCATCCGGCGTTTTTTTCACCTGTGGCCGTTCCGGTCATAGCAATCCAAAGAGGAGACAACATGAAACTATCCAAGTGGCTTACGGCACTGCTGGCTGCTGCCGGCATCGCCTCGGCGCCCGTTGCACAGGCGCAGGAAGAGGTCGTGATCGGCGGTTCCATCCCCATGACCGGCGTGTTCGCCTTTGCCGGCATCGGCATCAACGCCGGGATGCAGGACTACTTCAAGATCGTCAACGATGCCGGTGGCATCAAGGGGCGCAAGATCAAGTACGTGTTCGAGGACACTGCCTACAAGCCGGACGTCTCGGTGGCCGCCTTCAAGAAGCTGACCGGAGGCAACAAGATCAACCTTTACTACGGCGATTCGACCGCCTTCAGCCGCACCATCAATCCCGAACTTGACCGCCTCGGCACCATCATGATGGCCGGCGCGTCGTTCGCCACCGAGATCAACGATCCGAAGAAGTTCCCGGCCCAGTTCATGGCCGGGCCCGACTATTCGGAACAGATCGGCATCCTGCTGCGCCACATCGCCAAGGAAAAGCCCAAGGCCAAGGTCGCTATCGTCTATTCCGACAGCGAGTTCGGCCGCGATCCGGTCAATGAATTCCGCGAAATGTCGAAGAAGCTGGGCCTCACCGTCGCCGCCGAAATCCAGACGGCACCGGGCAGCGTGGACGTTTCCACCGAGGTCATCAAGCTGCGCCGCGCCGACCCCGACTACACGATCTTCCACGGCTACGTTCTGGCCCCGATCCCCGAGTTCGTCACGCAGATGAAGAAGGCCGGGTCGAAGAGCCACTTCATGGGCACCTTCTGGACCATGGACAGCTCGACTGTGATGAAGATGGGCGAGGCTGGCGACGGTTTCATGGGCGTGATGCCCTACCGTTATTACTACGACACCTCGGCCAAGGCGCCGATGCTCGACAAGATCCGCCAGATGCGCCCCGAGTATCAGAGCACGGCGTACCTGCAAGGCTTCCTCACCGCCATGCTGTTCACCGAATCCGCCAAGCGCACGCTGGAGGCGGGCAAGCCGCTCGATGCGAAGAACCTCAAGGCGGCGCTGAATTCGATCAAGAACTTCGACACCGGCGGCCTGATTGGCGTGCCGATCACCATCAAGGGCAACTCGGTGCCGGTCGGCCGCATCTACCGTGCCGACATGAAGGCGCAGAAGATGGTGCCGGCCTCCGACTGGATCGCGGTCGAATAAGGTGACCGGGGTGGACGCGGTCCTCGAAATCAACAACATCGAGGTCATTTACAACAAGGCCGTTCAGGTGCTGCGCGGCCTATCGCTGTCGGTGCCGCGCGGGCAGATCGTTGCCCTGCTCGGCAGCAACGGCGCGGGCAAGTCGACCACCCTCAAGGCGGTCTCCAACCTGCTCGCGCTCGAGGACGGCGAAATGACCCGGGGCAGCGTGGCTTTTGGCGGCCGCGCCACCCGGGACATGCGTCCGCATGAACTGGTGCGGGCCGGTCTCTTCCACGTGATGGAAGGCCGGCACGTTTTCGAAGACCTGACCGTCGAGGAAAACCTGGTCGCCGCGACCTACGCGCTGACCGGTCGCCGTACCGCCAGCGCCGACTTCGATCTGGTCTATGAATACTTTCCGCGTCTGTTCGAACGCCGGCGCGGTCTCGCCGGTTATCTTTCCGGCGGCGAGCAGCAGATGCTGGCCATCGGCCGTGCCCTGATCGCGCAGCCGGTCCTGATGCTGCTCGACGAACCGTCGCTGGGGCTCTCGCCGCTGCTGGTGGAGAACATCTTCAGCATCATCGCCCGCATCAACGCGGAACAGGGCGTCTCCATGCTGCTGGTCGAGCAGAACGCCTCGGTGGCGCTGGCGGTGGCCCATTCCGGCTACATCATGGAGACCGGCAGGGTGGTAATCGACGGTCCCGCCGAGAGGCTCGCTGCCGACCCCGACGTGCGCGAGTTCTATCTGGGCACGGGCGGCGGCGAAGCCAGGAGCTTCCGCAACATCAAGCACTACAAGCGACGCAAGCGATGGCTGTCGTGAATGTCGCCCTGCCGGAACTGAGCCTGCCGCAGATGCTGCGCGAACAGGCGCGTCTGCAGCCTGCCCGCATTGCGTTGCGCCAGAAGGATTTCGGCATTTGGAATCCGATCAGCTGGGAAACCTATTACCGCCGTGCGCGGCACTTCGGTCTTGGCTTGCGTGCACTGGGCCTGGCGCCGGGCGCTCATCTCGGCGTGATTTCCGAAAACCGGCTGGAGTGGGTGCTGGCGCAGATGGGCACCGGGCTGGTGGGTGCGGTCACCGTCGGCGTCTATCCGACCAGTCCGACGCCCGAGGTGGCCTACGTTCTCGGTCATGCCGATGTCGATATCGTCGTCTGCGAAGACCAGGAGCAGACCGACAAGGTGCTGGCCGCGCTCGATGAACTGCCGCGCCTGAAGAAAATCGTCGTGGTCGAAAAGAAGGGTCTGCGCAACACAGCGGACGCGCACAAGGACAGGGTGATCCTCTTTGCCGACGTCGAGGCGCTCGGCGTCGAGTACGAGGCGATCCATCGCGGCCTGGTCGACGACACGCTGGCTGCGCAGCGGCTCGACGACATCGCGCTGATGATCTACACCTCGGGCTCCACCGGCAAGCCCAAGGGAGCCATGATCAGCTACGCCAACATCCGTGCGGTGACGCCGGGCATCGCCGAACGCCTCGGTCTCGATGCGTCGACCACGCATCTTTCCTATCTGCCGCTGTGCCACGTCGCCGAGCAGATGCTGACCACTTTTGTTCCCGTCTACCTCGGCTCGCAAGTCAATTTCGGCGAATCGATCCGCACCGTGCAGGAAGACCTGCGCGAAATCGCTCCCAGCATGTTCCTCGGCGTGCCCCGCATCTGGGAGAAACTGCATGCCGCCATCAACATCAAGATGCAGGAGTCAGGCGCCTTGCGGCGCTGGCTGTTCGCCCGTGCCCTGAGCGCGTGCGAGCCGTTTGCCGAAAAGGCAGCAGGCCAGCGCACACTTGGCGAGCGTTTGACCCATGCGCTTCATTACTGGCTGATCCTGCGCGCGCTGCAGAACTTCATCGGCCTGCGCGAAGTGAAGGTCGCGCTGACCGGAGCCGCGTCGATTCCCCCTGCGATCATCCGTTTTTTTCGTACGCTGGGAGTCCCGCTGGTCGAAGTCTACGGTCTTACCGAGTCCACCGGCATGATCACCGGCCAGCACCCCGACCGGGTCAGGATCGGCACCGTCGGCGAACCGATCCTGGGCGTCGAGCACCGCGTCTCGGAACAGGGCGAACTGCAGGTGCGCGGCGGCATGGTATTCGCCGGCTACTACAAGAACGACGAGGCGACCGCCGCTTCGATCGTCGACGGCTGGCTGCACACCGGTGACGTGGTCAAGGAAGAGGGCGGGCAGTTGCGGATCGTGGACCGTCTCAAGGACATCATGATCACCGCGGGTGGCAAGAACCTGACGCCATCCGAAATCGAGAACACGATGAAAGCCAGCCCCTACATCAAGGAGTGCATCGTGATCGCCGAGGGCCGCAAGTATGTCGCGGCCCTGATCCAGATCGACTACGAGATGGTGAGCCAATGGGCCGAGGCGCAGCGCCTGGCCTTTACCAACTTTCGCTCGCTGGTCGACAATCCGAAGGTGCGCGAACTGATTTCCGCGGAGATAGAAAAGGGCAATGCCCAGCTGGCCCAGGTTTCACACATCCGCAAGTTCCACCTGCTGACGAAGGAACTCGATCACGATGATGGCGAGGTGACGGCGACCATGAAGGTGCGTCGCTCAAGCATCTACAAGGCTTACGAGATCGAGATCGAAGCCTTGTATGGCTAGTAGCCTTTGACGGATCCAGGCAGCGCGCCCTGCCTCAGGAAAGTTCAGCGCGAAAGAATCCATTGAGCCAGATTCTTCAGTTCTTTCGGATCCTTGGTGTCGATGATCTTGTGGTCTTCTTCGGTACCGTCCTCGAGCTTGACCTTGTTTCCGCTGGTGAAGTTCTTGATCGCCTTCTCTTCACCGTCGGCCTTGCCCTTGTACTTGGCTGCAATCTTCTTGTAGGACGGTCCCTTCTTGGTCTTGTCGATGGCATGGCACTTGAAGCAATCGTTTCTCTTTGCCAGTGACTGGGCCGCTTCTTCGTCGACCGCTGCCTGCGCCGGGGCCATAGCGCCCAAGGCAAGAAGCAAGGATCCGGCGAACAAGATTGAAGTTGTGGTTTTCATTGCGTGTATCTCCAACATATCGGCCATGGTGCCGTACTACCAACAACGCGCGTGACGCCAATCTGTTGACGGGCTGCGGAAGGGATTTGTATCAATACGTTTCCACGTGGTAGCGGCCCTGTTGCAGGAGTTCCGTCCGCAGTGACTTCCAGTCCAGTCCGTGGCGGCCGCAGATGTCGTTGAAGGCTTCGTCAACGCCCGTCTCCATGCCTTTCAGGCCGCACAGGTACAAGTAGGTATTCTCGTCGCGCAGCAGGCGCGCGACATCGTCGCCCCGCGCCCGGATGAGGTCCTGCACGTAATGCTTGGGTTGATCGGGAACTCGCGAAAACGCCAGGTTGATGTCGATGAATTCCTTCGGCAGCCGGGTCAGCGGACCGAAATAGGGCAGTTCGCCCGGAGTGCGGGCGCCGAAGAACAGCATCAGCTTGCCATCCTCTGCAGGCACGTATTTGCGGCGCCTGCGTTCCGTCATCGCCCGCATCGGGGCGGAGCCGGTGCCGGTGCAGATCATCAGCAGATTGCTGCCCGGATGATTCGGCATCAGGAAGCTGGTGCCGTAGGGGCCGACGACGTGGACCTTGTCGCCCTTCTTCAGGTCGCAGAGGAAGTTCGACGCCACGCCGCGCACCGGCGCGCCCTCGTGATCCGTGGTCACACGTTTCACCGTGAGCGACAGGTTGTTGTAGCGCGGACGCTCGCCGTCGCGTGGGCTGGCCACCGAATACAGGCGCACGTGATGAGGCTTGCCGTTGGCATCGAGCCCGGGCGCCAGGATGCCGATGGTCTGGCCTTCGAGCACCGGAAACGAGGCATTGCCGAAGTCGAGCACGATGTGGCGGATATCGCTCGACGCGTCCTCGGCCGTGAGGCGGAAGTTGCCGCTGATGCTTGCCACCGCGGGCTTCTGGATCGAATAGAGATTGACGTAGGGATGCGCGGCCGACCACGGGGGAGGGGCGACGCCGCCCTGGCCGGCCGTGGATGCCGCGGCAATCCGCTCCACGTCATCGGGCAGCACGACCGCTGAACCGGCCGCGGCCGGCGCGCTGTCTTCCATGGCCAGCTGCTGCGGCAGCGTGTCCCACAGCAACTGCTCGGCCAGGGGATAGGCATCTTCCGCCCGGACATGGCGCCAGTTGTCGATCGCGCCGGTGGGGCAGGGGGAAATGCAGTTGTAGCAGAACTTGCATTTCTCGACGTCGACCACGTAGTTGCGCGAGTCGTGGCTGATCGCGTCCACCGGGCAGGTTTCTTCGCAGGTGTTGCAGCGAATGCAGATCTCGGGGTCGATCAGGTGTTGACGCACGATGGTCGCCTGCATTGTCGGGGCCGTGCTCATGGTTGTTTCCTTCGGTCGGTTCGTCGCTTTCCGTTGACGAAAGATACCAGCCTTCCGGCCGCAGCGGACTGCGGCCGGAAGGCCCGGATGGCTTGCTGCCGCTTAGTTGAAGCGGACGTAGGCGAAGTCCACCGGCTGATTGTTGATGCCGCGCGCGGGCGGGGCGATCCAGTTGGCGTACTTGCCGGGTTCCGCGACGCGGCCCATCAGCGAGGCGACGAAGGCGCGATCCTCGATCGAGGGCAGCCACTGCAGATGGTGGTGCGTCCATTCGGCTTCGGAGAGGACCTTTCCTGTCGGGGAAATCTTCGCCGCCGACAGGGGGCCGATCTTGCGGTTGAAGGCCTTGTGCGGTGCGCCGAGGGTGAAGGGAATGCCCGCCTTCTGGATGATCTTGTTCCAGCGCTCGATGCCGGCGACGGCATCGCGCACGTAGTCGTCGCGCAGGCGCTCGTTGAGCGCGTTGAGGTAGGGCGCCTGGACGGTGAGGATCTTGCCGTCCGAGACTTCCAGCACCGGATAGGTCGCATCGGCGAGCTGGTGGTCGTCGTCCTGCTTGGTCTCCTCGTAGCGGCCCTTGAGTCCGGTGTTGTAGAAGGTGGCGGCATTCGACGAGACGTCGGCGCCGAACAGGTCCATGGTGACGCTGAAATGGAAGTTCAGGTAGCGCTGGATCGTGGGCAGGTCGATCACGCCGGCGGCACGGATCTTCGCCACGTCGTCGGTCTTCAGTTGGTTCATCACTTCGCAGGTGCGCTGGATGACACGGCCGACGCCCGATTCGCCGACGAACATGTGGTGCGCTTCCTCGGTCAGCATGAACTTGCAGGTGCGGGCCAGCGGATCGAAGCCGGATTCGGCCAGCGAGCAGAGCTGGTACTTGCCGTCGCGGTCGGTGAAGTAGGTGAACATGAAGAAGGACAGCCAGTCGGGCGTGCTTTCATTGAAGGCGCCGAGGATGCGGGGATTGTCCGCATCGCCCGAGCGGCGCTCGAGCAGGGCTTCCGCTTCTTCGCGGCCGTCGCGGCCGAAGTAGGCGTGCAGCAGGTAAACCATGGCCCACAGATGGCGGCCTTCCTCGACGTTCACCTGGAACAGGTTGCGCATGTCGTAGAGCGAGGGGCAGGTCAGGCCCAGGTGGCGCTGCTGCTCGACCGAGGCGGGCTCGGTGTCGCCCTGGGTGACGATGAGGCGGCGCAGGTTGCTGCGGTATTCGCCCGGCACTTCCTGCCAGGCGGGCTCGCCCTTGTGTGCGCCGAAATTGACCTTGCGGCCTTCTTCGGCCGGGTTGAGGAAGATGCCCCAGCGGTAGTCGGGCATCTTGACGTAGTCGAAGTGCGCCCAGCCGCCGGGATCGACGCTGACCGCGGTGCGCAGATAGACGTCGAAGTTCTGCGAGTCGTCCGGACCCATGTCCTTCCACCAGTTGATGAACTCCGGCTGCCAGTGCTCGAGGGCGCGCTGCAGGGTCTTGTTTTCCGAAAGGCCGACGTTGTTGGGGATTTTCTGCGAATAGTCGATGCTCATGGCATTCTCCTGTTTGTGGTTTGTTGCGGGCGCGTCAGACGCGTTCCCAGTTGAACTTGGCCTTGTTGCCGCTGCCGAAGACCTTCAGCGCGCCGGCTTCGCCGACCGCGTTGGGACGGATGAAAATCCAGTTCTGCCAGGCCGAAAGCCGGCCGAAGACACGGGTTTCCATGGTTTCGCCGGGGCCGAAGCGGAGATTGGCCTCCATTGCCGTCAGCGCGTCCGGTGACAGGCTGGCGCGCTCTTCCAGGACGAGGCGGATCTCATCCTCCCAGTCGAGGTCGTCCGGCGTGGCGGTCACCAGGCCCAGCGCGGCTGCGTCAGCGGCGCCCAGCGGCTTGCCGGTTGCGGCCCTGGCTGCGGCAATCGGAGCCTCTTCGTCATAAAAGCGCGCAGCAATGCGGTAGCGGCCATTGACCATCGGGTAGCTGCCGAAATTCATCTCCGAAAGCGTGATCCTTGCTTCGGCTTGTTCGTCGTTGGGCAGCGCGAGCATGTAGCTGCGGTCCGCGGCGAACAGCAGTTCGGCGAGCGTGCCGGCAAAGCAGCTGCCCTGGTCGACCAGGGCGATCAAGGTGCGCGAGGTGACGTCGAGGCGGGCCAGCGTGCGCCGCAGCATGCCGGTCACTTCACGGACGAACCAGTGGCTCTGATGCTTTGCCAGCGCGGCGTCGGCATCGAGGACGAACCTGGCATTGCCGGTGGTCTTCAATACCCAGGTGCCGATCTCGAGGTCGTTGGTGCGCAGCATCAGGATTGCGTCGTCGAGCTCGCGCGCCATCAGCAGCGGCCACCAGGCGGCGCCTGCGGCGACAATTCCTTCGATGCCGTCAGCCACCGCGGCGGTTGGAGCGGAGACGGTGAGCGTAGCGCGGCGCGCCTTGCGGTCGATGGCCACATCGACGGTTTCGTAGTGATAGCCGGACTCGTCGATGGTGCGCTTGAGTGCGGGCAGGGCGATGCCCTTGGCGCCGGCGGGGCGGTCGCTCAATGCGGCGAGTTGCGCCGCGCGCTGCTGCACCTTCTCCGCAAACTGCTGGGGCTTGGCGTAGTCGTCGATGAGGCGCCATTCCTTGGCGCGCTGCGCGCGGACGCCTTCGGTCAGGGTGCAGAACATGTCGGCGTGGTCGCGCCGGACGTGGCGCTTGTCGGTGACGCGGGTGAGGCCGCCGGTGCCGGGCAGCACGCCGAGCAGCGGTACCTCGGGCAGGCTCACGGCTGAAGACCGGTCGTCGATCAGGATGATCTCGTCGCAGGCCAGCGCCAGTTCATAGCCGCCGCCGGCGGTGGTGCCATTGCAGGCGGCGATGAACTTGAGTCCTGAATAGCGGCTGGAATCTTCGATGCCGTTGCGCGTCTCGTTGGTGAATTTGCAGAAATTCACCTTCCAGGCATGGGTGGAAACGCCCAACATGAAGATGTTGGCACCGGAACAGAAGATGCGTTCCTTCGCGCTGGTGACCACGACGCTGCGGACTTCGGGATGCTCGAAGCGGATGCGTTGCAGCGCGTCGTAGAGTTCGATGTCGACACCCAGGTCGTAGGAATTCAGCTTCAACTTGTAGCCGGGCTTGAGGCCTGCGTCTTCGTCGATGTCGAGATGCAGCGTGGCGACCGGGCCGTCGCAGCTCAGGCGCCAGTGCCTGTAGCGATCGGGATGGGTGTCGTAGGTGATGGTCTGTCGGGGGGATTCTGGATAAGTCATTCGCTTCTCCGTGTTGTGTGATGGGTTTACTTCGATGCAGCGAGGGCTTGGCGCAACTGCATGAGGCATTCTTCCGGTGGCCGGCCGGTGGTATCGACGGCGACGTCCGCCTTCGAGTACAGCGGTTCGCGCGCGACGAGGATGCGGCGCATGTCCTCCATGGCTTCGGTATTGCCTTCCATGGGGCGGAAATCCCCCTGGGCGACGACGCGCGACATGTGTTCTTCCGGTGTCGCCTTGACCCAGACCGTGAAGCAGTTCATCAGCAGCAGGTTGAAGGTTTCCGCTTCGGACACGATGCCGCCGCCGACGGTGATGACGGCGCTCTCATGTTCGGCAATGAAGGTCTCGAGGCAGCGCCGTTCAAGGCGTCGATAGCCGGGCTGGCCATAGAGCATGAATATCTCGTTGAGGCTCATGCCTGCCTCGGTCTCGATCGCGCTGTTGAGCTCGACGAAGGGCAGGGACAGTTCGCTCGCCAGCGCACGGCCCAGGGTGGACTTGCCTGCGCCGCGCAGGCCGACGAGGGCGATGCGCTTGCGCCTCGAAGCATCTTCGTTGCCGAAGTCGCGCATCAGGCGCAGCAGCGCTTCCTCGAGGCGGTTGGGCGAAAGCTGTTCGAGGAAGCGGGAGATCAGCCGGTATTCCGGAGAGCTGTGCTGCGCTTCCAGGAGTTCGATCAGGGAAACGCCGAGGGCATGCGCCACGTGGCGCAGCACCATGATCGAAGGGTTGGTCTCGCCGCTTTCCACCTGCGCCAGGTAGCGCTCCGATACATCCGAATTCAGCGCCAGGCTCTTGCGCGACATGCCGCGGCGTGCCCGCGCTTCGCGAACCCGGAGGCCGAGCGCCTGGATGAACTCGGCGTCTGCGGCTTCGTCGATGAAGGGCAAGGACGCGGGTTGCTGGGCTTTGGCGGGTGATTCCATCATGGTTCGGCGTGGCTTGGGAAGATGTCGGGTCTCGAATAGGTACTATAGTACATGATCTAGATCAAGAAGTGAAATATTTTTTTAGGCTTAAACAAAAAGTGGGTATTAAAACCTTGTAACCTATTGAACGGAGGCTATAAAGAGGGGTCGAGCGGGGGCAGGAAAAATAATGCATGACCCTATTGACTGGGGCGTTTTTTTATCCCATACTTCGCTCAGAATGTGCAGTATGGTTCAGCAGAGGAACAATAGTTCCAACTCTAACTAACGAATACCGCGTCCAGAGCACAAGGTTGCGACGGATAGCCAATAAGGAGACAGCAATGGCTGATGGTTTGTTCGACCAGTTCAAGAACTGGTATGAGAAGCGCCACGACTACGCGCGTGATTGGAAGGCGCGCACCGGTGGTCAGGTTGTGGCGACCATGTGTACTTATACCGCGGAGGAATTGCTGATCGCTTGCGGCATGCTCCCCGTGCGTGTGCTCGGCGCCCACGAGCCGCAGAACGTCACCGAGCCGCACATCTTCGGCATGTTCTGTCCGTTCTGCCGTGATTCGCTGGCACAGGGACTGCTCGGCCGTTACGACTACTGTCAGGGCGTTACCCTGACTCAATCCTGTATTCAGTATCGGCAGACCTTCAGTTCCTGGCGCAGCAATGTCCCTACAGTGGAGTGGGATTACTACGTGGCGATGCCAAACGACGTACAGTCGCCGCATGCACGAAAGGCCCACTACGCGGAACTGCAGTCCTTCCGCACCTTCCTGCAGGCACTGACCGGCAAGCCGCTGACCGACGACATGCTGAGGGAAGCCCTCGCCGTGGTCGACGAGAATCGCCGCCTCCTGCGCGAACTGTTCGAATACCGCAAGGTCGCCAATCCCCAGGTCACCGGTGTCGAAGCGCTGTATGCCTCGATCACTGCGCAGTTCGTGGACAAGCGCGAGCACAACGAGATGCTGAAGAAAGTGCTGGCGGCGTTGCCCACGCGCAACCTGAACCGTCCCGAAGGAGTGCGTTTCATGACCATCGGCTCGGAGAACGACGACCTTGCCTTCATGGCCATGGTCGAGTCGGTCGGCTCGACGATCGTCATCGACGACCAGTGCTCCGGCACCCGCTACTTCTGGAACGAGTCGAAGCCCGAAGACGACGTGATCAAGGCCATCGCGGACCGCTACTGCGATCGCCCGGCCTGCCCGACCAAGGACTATCCCGCCCATACGCGCTTCGATCATGTGCTCGGCCTGGCCAAGGAGTTCAACGCACGCGCCGCGGTCTTCCTGCAGCAGAAGTTCTGCGATCCGCACGAGGGTGACTATCCCGATCTCAAGGAGCACCTCGAGAAGAACGGCATCCCGACGCTGTTCCTCGAATTCGACATCACCAACCCCATCGGCCCCTTCCGTATCCGTATCGAGGCATTCCTCGAAACGATGAGCGACGAAGAGCTGTTCTAACACTGACGGGAGATTAGAGAACAATGAGTGCACAGAACAAGTATCCGACCGAATCCCTGAAGCTGTGGGGTAAGGCGAAACAGCTGCGCGAGCAGTATTACCAGAACTACGCCCGGGCCAAGGACAACGGCGGCTTGCGCTGGTCCGGCTCCGCCTGGGCGCTGGATGCGGTGCCCGCAGGTCTTGGCGACGACGTCTATTCGCTGACCGGCGAGCCTTACGCCGCGGCGATTGCGCACGACAAGAAATTTGCCAAGGAGTGCATGGATGCGGCCGAATCTGTCGGCTTCGCCCGCGACCTTTGCTCCTACATGCGCATTTACTGGGGCGGCATGCATCTCGACAAGTACCTGTATGGCGGCAAGTTCCCCAAGCCCGATTTCATCTTCCAGACGCAGATCTGCTGCTCGCATTCGAAGTGGTACCAGCACGTCGCCAAGGAAGAGAAAGTGCCGCAGTTCTACGTCGATGTCGGCGTCGGCCCTTACAAGGACATGAATGCCGCGCGGCTCGACTACGTCAGCAACCAGATTCACGACGGCATCGAGTTCCTGGAGAAATCCACGGGTCGCACGTTCGACGACGAGAAATTCCTCAAGGCGGTAAAGAACGAAATGCGTTCGACCAGTCGCTGGGCCGACATCTGCGCCCTGAACAAGGTCAAGCCGGCCCCGCTCGACGAAAAGACCATGTAT